>WNGI01004682.1_pt1 | contig 12246 bp, 7 predicted proteins | sample 5400621 | NCBI WGS metagenome assembly WNGI01 (sample SAMN13153374, study PRJNA577476) | soil metagenome | isolation source: 20 cm soil or saprolite under Garry oak tree replicate 1 | place: USA:California | collected 2016-06-15 | reverse complement strand
CAACAAGCTGCTCTTCGACACGGACAGTGACCACACGCATTGGTACAGCAAGCCGGTGTCGCTTATTATTGAGGTCGATGATGAGTGGATGGAAACGCTGTGAGAGCTAACAATGCGTTCAACCTTGACGTGCAAAAGCTTAGCTGCGGTTGGCTTTTGCACGCCGGTTCACGCAGGCGTTACCCTATCTAACTCACTAAAACCTTCCACGGATAACTCCTGGTTCCAAATAACGGCCCGTGTCTTAAAAGATTATCGGCTCAAAAAACTGCGCCCGCGCTGGACAATACAATCAGCTTCCGCATCGACCGTTTGAACGTTTTGAACGTTTTGAACGATTGGAACGACTGGAACGACTGAACGGAATCCGTTCCTCTCGCCTTGTCGCCCCAATAGTTCTGTAGTAGATATTGATCTATCGATAAATCAATAAATGGGAGGAAAAAGCCATGGCATCAATCCTCTATGTAGCGACCGATGAAGGCGTGGTCACGCTCAAGAGCGAAGACGGCCACAACTGGAAACAAGAACATCACGGGCTCAAAGACTGGGCGATTCCGGAAGTCGCCGTTTCGCCCAACGCACCGAACAAAGTCTTCGCCGGAACGCGCGGCGATGGCGTTTGGGTGAGCGAAGATTTCGGCGGCAGCTGGAAAAAACCTTGCTATGGCAAACGCGGTCCCGGCAAAGTGCGTTGCCTATCGTTCGATCCGCGCGATGCCAAAACTCTATACGCGGGAACCGAACCCATTGATGTTTTTGTCAGCCGCGATGAAGCGAAGAGCTGGGAGCGGCTCGATTCAGTGTGGAACATTCCATGGGTCTCGACGGTTACCTATCCCGTCGCCGCAGTGGAGCCCCACGTCCGCGATATCACCATCGATCCCAAAGATCCGAAGATTATGTATGTCGCGCTCCAGGTCGGTTACATGCTCAAGACCGTCGACGGCGGCAGGAATTGGGAACTTCTAAACAAAAACCTCGACTGCGACGTGCACACCATCGTCCTCGACCCCGAAGACGGCGACAGGATTTTTATCGCCACCGGCGGTCATGACTGCCGCGCTGGCAAAGCGCCGGGACGGGCGCTTTACTCGAGCAGCGACGGCGGCAAAAACTGGGCGCCCATGGCCATGGAATTTAAAGAGGAATACTCTGTGCCGCTGACAATTCATCCGAAGAAACACAACGTGCTTTATTCCGCTGTCGCCAACGGCCAGCCGGGTCAATGGCGCAAGCGCAACACCGGCGCCGAAGCCTTTCTCATTCAGTCCACCGACAGTGGCAAAAGCTGGAAGAAACTCGACGGCGCGGTTTCCCAAGCGAACCGGAGCTTTGTCGAAAGCTTCGCTTTCGATCCGGCCAATGACGATTGCATGTACGCGGCGCAGCGAAATGGCGATCTGTTCGGCAGCGACGACAGCGGCAGCAACTGGTTCAAGCTGAATCTAACGGTTCCTGACCTTTCCGATATGAAAGCGGCACGCGCATGAACTGTTAGACGGAGCAAGCAAACCTTGAACCCGGAACGAAAAAGCTTATGGCAAACCTAATCGGCTGCGCGGCCATGTCCCATGCGCCGCAGTTGATGCTTAACCCCGATAGTTGGCACCTATTGAACACTCGTCAGAGCGAACGTTTGCCCGACAAACCCGGGCTGGAAAAAGAGACATCCGAGGTAAAATGGGCGAAATGGAACGGCTGCATGGAGGCGATCGGTAAGCTACGCGCCAAAATCGACGCGCTCAATGCTGATGTTCTCGTCATCGTCGGCGATGACCAGCATGAAAATCTCGTCGACGACAACATGCCGCCGTTCACGATTTATATGGGCGAGGAAGTCGAGTCGAGCGTCAGCCTGCGCTACTTGAATCAATCCAAGTCGGAAAATCGCACCAGGTATCGCGTCGACGCGATGTTGGGCAAAGCTCTCGTCGACGGTCTAATGGACGAGGGCTTTGATCCGTCCTACTCTAAGAAAACCCGCTATGATGGCGGCTTAGGTCACGCCTTTGCGCGGGTGCTCAAATTCTTGAGCCCGCAGGCCAAACACTCCATAGTGCCGGTCATGGTAAACACCTATTATCCACCGGCGCCGTCGGCAAAACGCTGCGTCCAATTCGGTAACGCATTGGCCAGTGTGTTGCGCGAGGTTCCCGGCGACCAGCGAGTCGTCGTCGTCGCCTCCGGCGGACTGAGCCACACCAAGATCGACGAGAACTTGGATGAGCAATTTATTCAGGCGCTGCAGCACAACGATTTGACTTACATGGCCGCCATGCGCGCTTCAGACTTAGTCGAAGGAACCTCCGAGATCCGCAATTGGATCGTCACTGCGGCGGCGGCTGATCGGCAGGGCACCATGCTCGATTACTTTCCTCTCTATCGCACCACGACCGGCGTCGGCTGCGCCATGGGATTTGCCTACTGGGAACTCAATTAATGCCTCGCGTTATTCTCCCGCGCGCGCTTGACGGCTAACTCTTTTCCGAATGCCAGAAGATCCCTCCTCAGCCGAGCCCCAATCCGTGGGCCGGTTCGCGGCCTTCCGTTACCGCGACTTCAGGCTTTTTTGGTTCAGCTTGTTTACTTCCAACGTCGGCACCTGGATGCAGATGACGGCGGTGAACTGGTTGCTTTACAAATTGACGAAATCGCCTTTGCAGCTCGGCATCAACGGCCTTTTCCGTTCCGTGCCGGCCATTGCTCTCGGCATTTTCAGTGGCGCGTTGGCGGATCGTTACGATCGCAAGAAACTATTGCTCACCACACAATCTCTTTTAGGATTGCTTGCCCTGCTACTTGGTGTCCTTGATCATTCGGACAATATTCGCCCATGGCATATCTACACGATCACATTTTTCAGCGCCGCTGTCGGCTCCTGCGACGGGCCAGCGCGGCAGGCGCTGTTTCCGTCGCTGATCCCGCGCACGGTGTTACCCAACGCGGTCGCGCTGAATTCCATTTTATGGAAGGGGGCGGCTTTGCTCGGCCCCATGCTCGGCGGTATCGCTATTAGTTTGATCGGCACCAGCGGCGCATTCTACGCCAACGCGGCAAGCTTTCTTGCAGTCATCATCGCGCTCCTTTTGATGCATAGCCATTCGATTCCGCCCAAGCAAACTCGGCATATTATCCAGGAAATGAAAACGGGCTTGTCCTACGTGTACTCCCAGGACGTGATTCTCGGCGTCATCATCATGGAAGCAACGACGTCGATCTTCGGTCTCGACAACGCAATTTTGACGATCTTCGCGAGCGATATCTTGCGCGTCGGCGCTCATGGTTTCGGACTGCTGCAATCGGCGCGTGGGCTTGGCGCCGTGATCGGATCGTTTCTCTTTATCACGGTGTGCCAGCGCCCCTCCCAAGGAAAAATCCTGCTGGCTTCGGCGTTGCTATACGGCGCGGGATTCGCTTTGTTTGGATTGGCGCCGTCATTTACTCTTGCCCTTTTGTTGCTCACGTTTGTCGGCGCCGTCGACACTATCTGGGCATCGGCGCGCAGCACGATCCTCCAGTGGCTCGCTCCCGACCGCCTGCGCGGCCGCGTCATGGGGATTTTTCAACTCAGCAATCAGGGGCTCAATCCCCTCGGCCAAGTTGAAACCGGGCTGTTAGTTCCCGTCGTGGGAGCCCGCGCGGCGACCGTAATTGGCGGACTGATCGTTTCCGCTACGACGGTCGCGACGGCCGTGAAGATTGGCGAATTGCCGCGCTTCAACCTCGATGCGCCGCGCCGCGAAACAGGCGGCATCGAATCGTGAAAAATCCTTTTCACCCCTCCGACGATCTTCGGCAGAGAAGGCGGCAAAGTTAGGCAGCGCCTCTCGCGCCGCCGCATCGGTTTCGCCATCGCGGCGAAGCCCTCGCCGCTCTTTCGTCCCGTTCCACGTTCGTGTACAAGAAACTGTTGATGAGCGACCCATCGAGTTCTGCAGCTACACCACCCGGCCGGCTTGCCGCTTTTCGCTACCGCGACTTTCGCCTCTTTTGGATAAGCCTATTTATTTCCAACATCGGCACCTGGATGCAGATGACAGCGACCAATTGGTTGCTCTATCAATTGACCAATTCTCCGGTGCAGCTCGGACTGAACGGCGTGTTTCGCGCCATCCCGGCGATCACGCTGGGCTTGATCAGCGGCACTTTTGCGGATCGTTACGATCGGCGCTGGCTCATGCTCTGGACCCAGCTCATACTCGGCGCGCTGAGTTTAGCGCTTGGCATTCTCGATCACGTCGGCCATATCCAAGCCTGGCAAATTTATCTGTTCACGTTTATCAGCTCATCGGTGGGATCCTTTGACGGCCCGGCGCGCCAAGCGCTATTTCCCTCGCTCGTACCGCGCTCGGTGTTGCCCAACGCCGTAGCGCTAAACTCCCTGCTTTGGAAGGGAGCAGCCTTGCTCGGTCCCACCCTCGGAGGCATTGCCATTGCTGCCATGGGCACCGCGGGCGCGTTTTACGCCAACGCCGCAAGCTTTTTGGCAGTCGTCATCGCCTTGCTGCTGATGCGCGCGTCATCTCCGCCGGCGGAAAAACGGCGCCACTTTTTCACTGAAACCCAGGAAGGATTTTCTTACATCGTCACCCGGCCGATTATTCTCGGGCTCACGGTCATGGAGGCTTTCGGTTCGGTTTTCGGTCTCGACCACGCGATGTTGACGATCCTCGCCAGCGACGTGTTTCGCGTCGGCGCTGAGGGCTTCGGCTTTTTGCAATCGGCGCGTGGGCTCGGCGCGGTGATCGGCTCGAGCTTTTTTATCGCCATGGGCCACCGCCAGGGCCAAGGCAAGATTCTTTTCGGGTCGGCGATTCTTTACGGCGCCGGCTTCGCGCTATTCGGACTTTCGCCGTCCTTTCCAATAGCGTTGGCATTGCTGACCTTCGTCGGCGCCGCCGACACGGTCTGGGGCGCCTCCCGTGGCACGATCTTACAGATGCTCACGCCGGAAAAGTTTCGCGGCCGGGTCATGGGTGTGTTTCAACTCAGCAACCGCGGTCTCCACCCGCTCGGGCAAACGGAAACCGGATTTATCGTGCCCCTCATCGGCGCGCGCGAAGCGACTTTCGCCGGCGGCATGATCATATCGGTCATGACGCTGTTAACCGTGTGGCGCGTGCCGGAGATCGTCAAATTCCGCTGGGAGCAGATTGGCGACAGCGCCAAGAGCAGTGAGGTCGAAGACCCGGAGCGCGTTGCGAGTTGACGGCGCCCCATAGCCTTCTGTATTCACGCTCGTCACCACGCGCGGTGGTGAAACCGAAACGATTTACGCCAACCGATCGTTTGTATTCCATCAGCGTTTGACGAACAGCACGTTAGGAACCCAGGAAGGTCGTGACCACGTCCGCCAGCTCTACCGGATTGTCCTGGTGTACCATGTGGCCGGCACGGTCAATCGTAACGCGCTGGTGCATGGCGATCGCGTCGTAGCGTTCTTGTTTGTCGGTGCGCCGGGTCTGCCGGCTTTCTTTCCCGTCGACGATCAGCACGGGACATTCGATACGCCGAAGAAATTCGAGAGCCTGCGCCGTGTAGAACGGTTGCGGCGCCGTGGTGCGGTGGAGCGGATCGAATTTCCAAATCCATTTACCCCGGTCGGTTTGCTTCATTGCGGCGCGGGCCAGAACGAGTGCCGATCTTTCATTCAATCTCGGATTGGTTTGGCGCAGTTGATTCGCGCCAGTCTCGATGCTCGTGTATTCGCGAAAATGATGACGTCCGCGCTCGCGCACTTCGGTAAGCCACTTTTCCATTCGGATCGGCGCGTCCGAGAAGATCATGCCGACGGGCCCAATGCCTTCGATCAGCACGAGTTTCGTCACCCGCTCGGGAAACGTGCCGGCGTAATGGAGTGAAATGGTTCCACCCATGGAGTGACCGACGAGCTTGAAGGTCGGCGCGCCAAAGCTTCGAATGACGCAATCGAGATCAAACACGTAGTCGGGAAAATGGTAGTAGCCGCCGGCGCCGATCCAACCGCTGTCGCCGTGGCCGCGGCAGTCGGGCGCGATCACCCACGGAGTCGGTCTCTGTTTCTTAGTCAGTTCAGTGACGAATGCGCGCCAGCTCTGCGCTAGATCAAGATAGCCGTGCACAAGCACGAGCGGCTCGCCACCAGGCTCGCCCCACTCGAGACAATGAATCGGCAGTCCGTGAGCATCGACGAATTTTTCCCGTGGCTCGGTCATGGGATCCGGTCGATCGGAACTTCTATGAAGTCATTTTTTTCCGCGGACCAAGCAAAGGCGCGGATGACTTTCACCGCGCGATGATAAACAGAAATCACGATTTGCGCGGCATCGGGGTAAGTGGGCTCACCAAACGGGCTGGCGAACGCTTTATCCTCGGCGGAAAAATAGGCATCGTGATTGGGGTGTGAGTGATAAAAGGCTTTGAGCGTTTGCCCATCCGATTCAGCGTGCTGAATCACCGAGTCGAGCTCCAAGGGATCCATCGCGTAAGCGATTTCCGCGGTACGGGGAAAAGTCTGTGGATCGAGCGCATGCAGTTTGTTCTGCATATTCGCCAAGCGCTGCGCGCGGTCCGACGGGCCTGCTAAAAAAATCACGCCGCAGCACTCTTCGGGAAATGTCTCCTGGGCGTGCCGGGAGATTTCGTTCCATGCTTCCTGGGTGAGCAACATCGTTTTCCGTCCTGCGCGAGCTTTTGATCGGCCGATGGAGTCTTTTTAACATGAGAATCGGCGCTATTGCTATTACACCGCACCTCGGCAACCCGTTGACCGTGCTTCCCTGCGCAGGGCATGAGAGCGCCGCATGTCATCGCGCTTGGGCGAGAACATGTTTTAGAGCAAATTGGACAGCGGCAGGAGTAAAGAACAAGAAAGAGCCAATTAGAAAGCCGGGTGCTTGGCGTTTTGGTAGCGTTGATAAGCGTCAAGAACCAGGCCCGCAAACTTTATACGTTGGGGCTCCGATTTGAAAACACGAAAGCAAGTGATTCGCTGTGAAAGCTCCTGCCTGAGGAGCAAATCGTGTTAGCTATGTCAACGCGCCGAGGAAGAAATCGTCGTGTGATTCTTCATTTTCTCTAGAGTCCGAGTGGATGCTTGCAAATTGCCAAATATTCTTCGTTCTCCGTCGGAAAAAAATCGGCCGACGCTTTCTTGGATCGATCTCGCAAAAAGAAAGGGCAAGGATTTTCATCCTTGCCCTTTCTTCCTTAGCGAAATTCGGCGGTGCTTATCTTCCCGTGCGGGCCAAGGAGTGCACCCAACCTTGCATGCGGCTCTTGGCGTTCTGGATGTCTTTGTCGCTGAACCACTTGTTGAGCTCGACTCTATCAACCGGATACACCGGACGCATAAAGTCGCTCTCGTAGCCGAAAGGAACGGTGGCGTCGATACCCATGCCGCCTTCGAAACTGGTATTCGATGCCGTCCACTCTTTTTCGCCGGCGGTCATGCGTTCGGCCGGCATGAAGGTTTGGCCGCGACCGCCCGGTAGCGGATTGATGATGTCGGTTTTCGGATTGACGCGGGTGGTGAGATTCCAAATGATGTCGTCCATGTCGTAGGGGTCGGCGTCTTCGCTGACCGCGATGACCAAGCGCGAGCCTTGCGAGGTCGCGAGGATCGCCGCCATGAAATTGCGCTGCCATCCTTCCTCGATGCGGTTGCGCTTCTTCACCTGAATGATCGCTCCGCCCCAATCGGTCATGCAATAAGGAATATTGACGTCCATGATGATGCCGGGCTGCATTCTTTCGCAGAGCTCGAACATCGCCGCTTCGCGCACCGTCGTGTCGATGTTGTGATCGTCGAGGGTATGCACGCCGAGCGTAAAAATGATCGGCTTGCCTTCGCGCTTACGGGTCGTTACCGCGGTGACATGGAACGTCGGAGCTTTGTAGGCCTTGCCCATGTATCCCGCCCACTCAGGATGGAAGTGAAAGCGGCCTTGCACGCCGGCTTTTTCAGACTCCGCGGTTTCAAAGCGGCGGTCGCGCGGATTGACGTAGCCTTCCAAGCTGACCTCGGCGTCGGCCAAGCTATAAGCGTCCACGGTGCGCGCTTTAACCAGACGCATGGGCGCGCCTTGCACGGCTCCGGCGATACCGACTTCGTCGCAGCCTTGCGGCAGGATGACATAGTCGAATCCGGCGCCGGCGAGCAGCGAGCCTGCCGGCGGTAAACCGAAGTTCATGGTGATCGGCACCATCTTGTTATCTTTGTAGTATTTGCTCACGACCTGCCACATATGCGAGCCGGGAGAAATTTGAAACGTGCCGACGTTACCCCAGCGAAAGTTCATGCGGTTGTAGCCGAGATCCGTGCCACCGTTGAAGTATTCGCCTGAGATGAGACGGTTGCCGGACCCGACGGTCAGCTCCGGCTCGACGTTGGTGTGGCGGATTGGCACGACATAATCATTGGCCTCCGCAGGCTTTTCGTAGACTTCTTCCTGCACGGCCGCGTCTTTTTGATCAACCATGACCGGTGGAATTGGATGAGTGACGGCGTAGGCCAGCTTCCTGGTTCGATCGGCATGATCTTTCCAACCGAACATTTTGTTGATCACGTTCATGTCGCCGAACAGGTTGGTGATGCAGCGGTGATGCGGCTTGCCCTTGACGTTGTTGAACAGGATGGGGCAGCTGCCGTCCAATTGTTTCTGGATGCCGGTGATCTCCAGGTTGGGATCGACTTCCTTGTCGGTGACAATGATGTCGCCTTCCTTCTTCATCCATTCGATTGCGCGCCGAAGATCTCTCACTTCTTCGGGTGCTGCACCGTCTCTTTTTGCGTTTGCCATTGCTTTCCTCCAAATCGTTTACGATGTGTTCGGCTGTTGCTTTTTTCTGCAAAAAAATTTTTCCGATCAGCAAATCCGTGAGCGTTTAACAGCCAATCGGTTAACGGTTACAGGGAGAGAATTTTCAGATTCAGTCAGAACGCCTGGACAGAATTTACGCTTATACGACATCATTTCCAAAGTCAACGAACGCGTCGACGGCAATTCCCGTTTCATGCACGCGCGGCGGGTTGTCAATCGCGTCTTATAGCGGCGCTGCGGCCCGTGTTTTGGCGCCGCCACCCTTTACAGTTTGCTACCGGCTTGCTATCACTGCTTGAATTGTTTTTCGATTGGCTTGGGAGAACCTATGACGGACAGTGCTCAGCGCTCCAAACAAGATTGGCTGCTTCTCGTCGGACTTTTCTGTTTCTTTTTTTCCGGCGCTGCGGGTCTCATTTACCAGGTGGTATGGACGCGCATGCTGACGCAGATTTTCGGCAACACCACCTATGCCATCGCGACTGTCTTGTCCGCGTTCATGGCGGGCTTGGCCATCGGCAGCTATCTTTTCGGACAGATTGCTGACCGCGGCAAGAACGATTTTTTGTTGTACGGTGTTCTCGAAGCCGGCGTCGGCGTGTACGGTTTTTTGGTGCCGTGGATTTTTAAGACGGCGCAAAAAGTTTACGGACCCATTTTTGGCTTGAACCAGAACTTTCCTTTTCTTTTCAACCTGGTGCTTTTCTTTCTATCATTTGTCTTGTTGGTTTTTCCGACGATGCTGATGGGCGCGACCCTGCCGGTGCTCAGCCGGTTCTTTGTCCGTAGCTTCGCGCAGTTTGGCCGCCGCGTCGGCGACCTCTATGCGACCAATACGCTCGGCGCGGTGATCGGCTGCGCGGCGGGTGGCTTTTTCCTGATTCCGACGGTGGGCATGCGAATGACGGTTTACGTCGCCGCAGGAGTCAATCTGGTGATTGCGGCGGTGATTCTGATCGTCGATCGAATGCGCGACAAAACGCCGCTGGAACCGGTCGAAGAAGCGCCTGTTGCAGAGGAAACTAACACTCCAGAGACTCAAAGCTCGGCGGCGTTGGCTTGGGTGCTGTTGACGTCGTTTGGGCTCTCGGGTTTCGCATCTTTGGTTTACGAAAACGCGTGGACACGCTCTCTAACTCTGGTGATCGGCAGCTCGATTTATTCTTTTTCCACGATGCTCGTGACTTTTCTCATCGGTTTGGCTCTCGGCGGGTTCATTTACGCGCGTGCCCTCGGCGGGCGCACCGCGCGCTTAAGCACGTTTGGCTTGATTGAGCTCTGGGTCGGCTTATCGGCCCTGGCCACCATTCCTTTGTTTGAACGGTTACCGCTGATATTTGTCCGGCTGCTGCACGGTTTTGGCGATACCTTTACCGTGTTTCTTTATCTGCAGATTTTTTTATCGGCGCTGGTGATGTTTGTGCCAACGGTTCTCTTGGGGATGACGTTCCCCTTGGTCGCGCGATTGTTCACCCAAAGCCTTTATCGAGTCGGGAGCGGAGTCGGCAGCTCCTACGCCGCCAATACCGTGGGCGCGGTTCTCGGGGCATTTGCCGGCGGATTCATCTTGATTCCCAATCTCGGCGTTCAGAATACGATTATCTTCGCGGTGGTGATGAATCTCCTGATCGGCGCATGGCTGGTGATCAGCGATCCAAAACTTTCCATCATACCGCGCTACGCGCTCGGTTTGGCCGTGCTGGTGTTGGCGATCATTGTGCCGTTCAAGGTTCACCGTTGGGATCCGCATATTCTCACCAGCGGCGTGACGGTTTATGCCGATCGATTTGAATCTCTGCCGACGGATTCATTGCGCATTGAGGAAATGAAACGCGACGACGTGCTTTATTACCGTGAAGGCTTAACCACCACCGTGAGCGTGCATAGCATTCCGGGGAGCGACTACGTTTATTTTCGATCCAACGGCAAGATCGACGGTTCTTACGGCGATGCGCTCAGTCAGTTGATGACGAGCTACATCGCGATGCTGCTCCATCCGACCGCCGAGAGGGCGCTGACCATCGGCCTTGGCAGCGGCATGTCGGCCAAGGCATTGGCGACTTTTAAATCGCTGAAGAGTATCGAGATTATCGAAATCGAGCCGGCGATGATTGCGGCGAGCAAATTCTTTGACCGGACCTCGGTGGCTCTCGAAAAACTGCCCGCAGGGGTTTCTTTTCCATCGAGCGCCCCGCCACATCGTGGGTTTGTCTATGATTCGGTGAGCGATAGCCCCGAGAGCCGCATCTGGTACAACGCCAAAGAAAAACAGCTCTATTACAAGGGTGTGATGACGCAAGCGGCGCGCGCCGAGCTGATGAAACGTTCGGAAGATCTCGATTACCGCGGCGCCATCGACCGGCTCTCGCGCAACTCACGCAACTCGCGCCATTCGGGCGTGTTGGAAGACCCGCGGGTGCGCGTGATCCCGACCGACGGGAAAAATTATATTTTGGCCACGCCCGAACATTATGACGTGATCACCGCCGAGCCATCCAATCCGTGGATCGCCGGCATCGCCAATCTGTACACGCGCGAATTCTATCAAGTCGTTAAGTCGAAGATCAAAGACGACGGCATTTTCGCCCAGTGGTTTCACAACTACTCCATGTCACCGGACGACTTCCGGATGGTTTTTCGGACTTTTGTCGAAGCCTTTCCTTACGTGTCGCTGTGGAGCATGAAAGAGAGTGATTTTCTTCTGGTCGGGAGCAAGAAAGCGCAGGTCTTCGATTATCCCGCGGTGAAAAAGATCTACGACGACAACAAGATGTTGCAATCGGATTTCGAATACCTCGGGCTCTCCGACGTCTACGCGGTCCAGGGTTTTTACCGCATGAATCGCGACGGATTTTTGTCGTTTTCCAAAGGCGCGTCGATCAATACCGACGACGGCGCCCAGCTGGAATTTTCCGCGCCGAAAAATCTTCGCCGGGCAACCACCGAGCTGAATCGCAAAATTATGAGCCCATTCCTGCTCGAAACGCCGCCGTGGCTGAAGTCAAAGCCATGGCCGGTCCCCGAGGCGATGCATCACTATTATATGGCGCAATCGTATCTGGCGAGCCTGGCGCGGGGCCGGGCGACGAACGAAATCGATGAGGCGATCCGCCTCGATCCTAAGAATCCTAAATTTCACCTTTTGAAGATGAGAATTTTTCTCGAGCAAGACAAGAGTGTCGAGGGATCCAAAGAGGCGCTCGCGGTGCTTGAAGCAGGCAAGGAATACATTCCCGATGTTTTGACCATGAGCGATGAATTCTATTTACCGGAAGCCCAGGTGATTTATCGCAAAGTGATCGAGATGGGGAACAAAGAAGTGTTGCCTTATCTTGGCTTGGGAAACATCGCGCTTCATTCCGGCGATCTCCAGGAAGCCGAAAAATGGTTCATTCAAGCCCGCGATATTCAAGCCGACCATCCCGCGGTGTTGCTCGCATGG
>WNGI01011651.1_pt1 | contig 12247 bp, 12 predicted proteins | sample 5400621 | NCBI WGS metagenome assembly WNGI01 (sample SAMN13153374, study PRJNA577476) | soil metagenome | isolation source: 20 cm soil or saprolite under Garry oak tree replicate 1 | place: USA:California | collected 2016-06-15 | reverse complement strand
ACGGAAGTTGGCCTTGCCCGGCGCGCATTGCCTAACGACGCATCCGTTTTTGACATAACCGCTCACATCGCTAAACGGCAAGGTCGTTGGAAGCAATCCACAAGCGATTTCGAACGCGGCGCCGAACTCGATCCCCGTAGCGTGTGGTTCCCTAGCAGAGCCGCTATAAATTACTGGTGGCAGCGGCGCTACCCGGAGGCGGCGGCTGCCGCGGATCGCGCTGTAGCGGTCGAACCGGGCAATCCCGCTATGCGTTTTGGGCGGGCGCTGGTCGATCTGGAATCACGCGCCGACACGCACCCTGGACACGAGGCTATTCAGAACATTGTAACTGAAGATCCAAGCGGGATGGACCCGGTTGCTGACCTATGGCTTTATTTTGCTCTTTGCCGGCGCGACGCCACCGAGATGGGGCGCGCGTTAGCTTCGTTGCCTCTAGAAGGAATTCCCCCTCGGTCCTTTTTTGAAGGTTTGGCGGCGCGTGCACGGAACGATGCTTCAGGCGCCGGAACGGCATTTACTGCGGCGCGTATTGAGTTGGAAAAGATTTTACGCGAGCAGCCCGATAATGCTGAAGCTCTCTCCGCCCTGGGGAAGATCGATGCCGCGCTACGTCGCAAGGAAGATGCGGTCCGTGAGGGTCGTCGTGCCGTGGAACTCTTACCCGTTACAAAAGACGCGGTTACGGGTGCAGAGTTGCTAAGAGATCTGGCAATCATCTATGCCTGGGTAGGCGAAAAAGATCTCGCGATTAAACAATTGGAAGAAGTTCTACGGATTCCCAGTGAGCTCTCCTATGGCCAATTGCGGTTGCACCCGTATTGGGATCCGCTGCGCGGCGATCCGCGTTTTGAGAAACTTTTAGAGGAATCGAAGAAACCGGTCGCGATGAAGTAGCTTTGCGGTGGAGGGACGTCCGCTGTGACGTCCTATAATTCATGGACGAGACAGAGCTCGTCCCTCCAATGTGATTAGGCTTGGTTCAAACGCGCGAGAATTTCGGGATCGCGCACATCCGCCCATCCACCTGTAAGCTCGAGCGCTTTCACTTTTTTGCCTGACTGCGCGAGCGCGCGAACCGCGTCGGTCAATTCGTACTCACCGCGTGGTGACGGCTTCAACTTTGCCGTGAAATCGAAAATGCTCGGGCGAAACGCATAAATGCCGGCGTTATACCACGGACTGGTTGCCTCCCCTGATTTTGGTTTTTCGCGAAGATCGACAAGTTCCATTTCGTCGTTCAGAAAAACCGCACCGCCTTTGCTTACATCTTCACCGCGCGTCACACTAATAATCGCTTCGATATCGTGGGGAAGATCGATAAGTCGTTTGTAGTTTGCCGGATCGACAAGGATATCGCCATAATTCAAGACAAACGGCGAATCGCCAGCGAAATTGCGCGCGAGATCGACAACGCGTCCGGTTCCATCCTGCACAACCTGCGTTGCATATTGTATTTCGATGTTGTAACGAGAACCATCGCCGAAAAAATTTTGCACGGCATCGGCGCGATAACCGACAATAATCAGGAAATCCCGGACGCCCGCTTCCCGCAACCCTTCGACAATGTGCTGCAAAACCGGCTTGCCACGCACCTCGATCATGGGTTTGGGAAGATCGACGGTCAGTTCGCGCATCCGTGTGCCTCGCCCGGCTGCGAGCAGAACCGCTTTGTCTATCCTTGCCATGAATCAACTTGTGCGGCCCGATTCAGGCGCTGCGAATGCTAATTGCGCTAATGGTATTCATGATCCACGGATCACGATTCGCTCTTTTTCTTCTCCGTTATAATCAGCGCGGGCAAATTCGCTTGTTTGATTAAGTCGGCCACTTTCGGAACGTCCTCATTCTTGATTTGCGTCCATTTCTTTAACTGCTCTTCCAGTCGGCTGCTCAACATTTGGAATACGTCAAGCTGCGGTTTGGTCGGCTCCGCATCGCCGGCGTCTATCGTATGGCTGAATGTGTCGAAGCGTTCGTTCAGCATGTTCGGAAAGGCGAGATTTCCTTCCGAGCCTTTCATGTTTACTTGAATCAGCCGCTGCTCGACTTCGGATATTTTATGATCGAGCTGGTCGGCAGCATCAAGCGCCGGTTTGAGACGTTGATCGTCGCCGAAGCGTTTGTGTAAGGTTTGAATCTGCGATTTGAGATCGCGGATTTCATTGACTGCTTGATGCAACTGCGAGATGCGGTCGTTTACTTGCATCGACAATGTAAATTGTTTTTGCAGCGCAGGCTCCGCTCCCTTCGTGCGTGGATCAATCGCCAGATGCAGAGGCGCAGTCTGCGATTTGCCGCCGACAATCAGCTTCACCTGATAATCACCGGGCAACGCCAGCGGACCCTTGGGTCCAGTGCCCGAATAAAATGCGCCGGGAATTTGGATCGGATCGTCGTAACGCAAGTCCCACGCGAATCGATTCATTCCTTCATTGGCTGGAATCGTTTTCACGCGCTCGACGCGATCCGGCCATTCTGGCGGTTGTTCGCCTTCTTTTTTCTCTTTGCTGGAAAGGTGCCTGACGATTTTGCCTGAAGCGTCGAGAATATTGAGCGACACTTCATCTTTCGGAGCGGTCTTGAAAGAATAATCGATGATCGCGCCGGGAGGCGGGTTGTCTCCAACCGGCTGCCGTTTGTCGAATTCCTCCGGGTAATGCAAGCGCAAAGCTGTCTGCGGTTGGTAGAGAATCACATCGGCCTGTGCGGATTGCTGGTTTATCTGACGAAGCGGAGTCAGATCGTCCAGTACCCAAAAGGAACGTCCGTGCGTCGCTGCCACCAGATCGTCATCTTTCACCACAAGATCGTGAATTGGCGAAACGGGTAGATTTAATTGCGACGGTTGCCAATGTGCGCCGTCATCGAACGAAACAAAAACGCCGAGCTCTGTGCCCGCGTAAATTAAACCGCGCTTTTTCGGATCTTCGCGCACGGCGTGCACGTACGCGCCATCGGGAATTCCACGTACGACCGGAGTCCAGGTTTTCCCCAGATCGGTCGTTTTAAAAATGTATGGCTTGAAATCGTCCAGCTTATGTCGATCCACTGCGACGTAGGCAGTGTTGCCGTCATGCGGAGACGGCTCGATCAAATCGACTGTGCTCCACTCCGGCATTTTCGGCGTGACGTTTGACCAATGCTGACCGTCATCGGTTGTGACTTGGACCAATCCATCGTCCGTTCCAGCCCAGATCGTCCCCTTCTTTACTGGAGATTCCGCAAGTGCGAAGACAGTATCATAATATTCAACCGAAGTGATGTCGTTTGTGAGGGGGCCGCCACTAGGCTGCTGTTTGCTTTTATCGTTGCGGGTAAGATCGCCGCTGATTTGTGTCCAGCTCTGTCCGTGATCGGTCGATTTGAAAACGCATTCGGCGGCCGTGTAGAGCACGTCTGGGTTGTGCGGTGAAAGCGTAAGCGGCGTGACCCATTGAAAACGATGGACGAGGTCGGCAGCTCCATGTCCCGAGTTATCCAGCGGCCAGACGCTGACGTCCTGCACTTCCTCTTTATTTTTGTCGTAACGAGTGATGTAGCCTTCGTTGTTCGAATAAATGACGTGCCAATCACGCGGATCGGGCACAACAAAGCCGCACTCGCCGCCGCCGGCGACAAACCAATTTTCGCGTCCGATCACGCCGGAATCGGTGCGGCTGGCGATGCCAACGTTCGAATTGTCCTGTTGCGCCCCATAAATGTGATATGGGAATGCATTGTCCACAGCGACATGATAAAACTGCGCAGTTGGCTGGTTGTTTTGGGTCGTCCACGTTTTGCCGCCGTCGGTGGAGATATTGACGCCGCCATCGTTTGCGTTGGCAATCCGATTGGGATTTTGCGGATCGATCCAGAGCCCGTGATGGTCTCCGTGCCGTGCCGGCAATAGATTGAGAGTCTTGCCGCCATCGACTGAACGGAAGAGGCCGGTGTTCACCAGATAGACGGTGTCTGGTGATTTCGGATCAGCGTAAACTTTGCTGAAATACCAGGCGCGTTGACGAAATCGGCCGTCGTCGTTCACGCGGGCCCAATGCTGCCCGGCATCATCGGAGCGGTAGAGGCCGCCCTCCTTGGCCTCGATGATAGCATAGATGCGGTTGGAATCGGCGCCGGAAACGGCTATGCCGATCTTGCCGAGAATGCCTTCGGGAAGACCGTTCCCCTCGAGATGCTTCCAGGTGACGCCATTATCTTCCGAGCGATAAAGTCCGCTGCCCGGGCCGCCGCTGGAAAAAAACCATGGCTGCCGCCGTGCCTGCCAGAGCGATGCGAAAACGATGTTCGGATTATGCGGATCGAAAACAATGTCGATCCCGCCGGTGTTTTCATCTTTCGATAAAACTTTCGTCCACGTTTTTCCGCCGTCCGCGGTGCGAAAAATTCCGCGCTCCTGATTTGGACCGAACGCGTGACCGAGCGCCGCTACCAACACTACGTTTTCATTTCTTGGATCGACAATCAGCGCGCCGATTTGGCGGCTGTCCTTTAAGCCGACATTTTCCCACGTTTTGCCGCCATCGATGGACTTGAAAACTCCAGTGCCGTAGGTGGTATTGCCGCGGATCGCCGCTTCTCCTGTGCCTGCGTAGATCACATTGTGATCCGACGGCGCAACCGCGATGGCGCCAATCGATGAAATAGGTTGCTTATCGAACAACGGAGTCCAGTTCGCGCCGCCATCGATTGTTTTCCAAACGCCGCCGGCGACCGCCCCAAAATAATAAGTGTCCGGTTCTCCAGGAACGCCTTCGATCGCTAACGCGCGTCCACCGCGAAACGGCCCGATCTGTCGCCACTGCATTCCCTTGAATAATTTCTCATCAATCGCGCCGACGGGCGTGGGCGAGGGGGACGGACTGACTGCAAAAGAAATTGAAAAAGCGAAAACAAAACCGGCAAAAATGGTTAGAGCCGGCAAGCGAAAGCGTAGCGTGGACGTAATCATCCGGCTAAGGTGGGAGAGTTGCGTCACGGTTCAACTAGAATCGCGCGTGATGTACAACTCCGGGCCTGCGATCTTCAACGCGATTGCGAGTGGGCAACGAGGATATAGGCTAAGACCGCGTCACGCTCAGTCGATTTCAAATTCGCACGTCCCGCCATTTCATCGATGAGCCGCGGCCACTCTGTCGCACCGTGTTGCGAAACAGCGGGTAGCGTATGGCATTCAATGCAGCGGGAAACAAAGAGCACTCGGCCCTCACGTAACGTGGCAAGATCGACATGCTGGTGCGTTCCGGCTCGAGCCAATTCCGCTGTTACCGGCGGCGGGGCAAGACTTGTCGTTCCGCAGCTACTAAGATCGACAAGACAAACGATCGCTGCGGCAAAGATCGCTAAATGCTTCTTCATAAACCGATACCAAAAATTGTGCGCACCTGGAGATCCGGTTCATCATCTGTATCAGTCGCTTGCGCGAGAGCGGTGACAGTGACAAACCAATTGCCGCTGCGATAAGAGACGTTCGGGCCGACGAAAAGATTTCTGATCTTTTCTTCATCGCGCCACTTCGGAAAAACAAATTCGTGGAGCAGTTCTATTCCTGCCGAAATACGTGGAGAGATCTCGTAACTTGCACCAACTGCCTGCGAGAATTCACCTTCTCGGCTCTCGAGCTCTTTTTCTTCCCATACCGCTTCGATCGTTGCGTTGTAAGCGAAGATCAATGGTCCGAGATTCTTCTGCGCGATCAGTTTTGATTCCAATTCGACAAGGCGATCACCCGCTTTGATCTCTCCGTAGATCGACAACCCGATCGGATCGTCAACCGGATTGGTCAGGTTGTAGATCAACTCGATCGCCGAATCGGAATATGTGAAACCGGAATGCTCTTTATTGCTCTCGTAAAACCAGTCTGCCAAATAAACACTAACCTGGAAGTTGTCGGTCACGCCGTACTCGAGCTCGTGACGAAAATCGACTTCGTCGGAGCGGTCCGGGCCGGTAATTTGCTTCCATGTGACCCAGTTTTCCAACTCCAGGCTTCCCCGCGCAGACGTGGGCGCTTCATACAAAAATGTGAAATGGCGGACTCCGCTGAAAGAAACGGACGGCGAAAACGCAAAGATCAAGATGCAAAGCAGGCGAAGTGTTTTCATGATGAAAATTCGCAGCCGGTGAGGTTACCGGTGCGAAACTGCGGGAACTGTTTCCAGTCGCTCGACGATGGCAGCTTTGGCTTCGACTCTCGCCTCTTGCACCGGCTCCGCGCTTTCGGGCGGCGCACCGCCGCCAAAGTGGCGCGCCGCATAATAAGAGCCAACCACCAACACCGCGGCGATGAATTGAGCGACGAGTGTTTCGGTCGTGGGAAACACGGCAAACCAAAGACCAATCCAGGGCGGCACGTAATTTTTCAAAGAACTGATCTCCGTAGTCGGAATCCAATGCGCGAGCTGCATCTCTTGCGCTTGCTCGCCCACCATCACCAGCAACACCACGCCGAGCAGAACGCCGGTTGTAATCAGCATTTTTCGATAGGGGAGACGCTGCTGAAGAACAAAGGTGAGGACGGCCACCATCCCGGTAAGAACCAATCCCAGCAATGCGCCTTTCAACACCACGCCGCCACCCAGGCGCAGATGATAGCTCTGCAAAAAGAGGACGACTTCGAACCCCTCGCGATAAAGCGACGTAAATCCCAGTAGGATCAATCCCCACCACAGGCGCGAGCGCGAGATTTCGTCGGCGCTCGCGTCCGCAAGCAATGCTTTCCGGCGACGATTGTGCGCCCGGATCCATCCGCCCCAATAAATTTTATGAAAAAACCAGTTCATGATCACGAGCAACACGATCACGGCGAGGAGTCCGGTTGCAGCTTGCAGATCGAGTGCTGGGATGTTGTCGCTGAGCGAGTTGACGATACGGACGGCGATGAACCAAGTGATCAAAGTCGCGACAAAAGCCATGCCCGCACCGGCCCCGACCGGCCGGCGATAAGCGCGTTTCGTTCCGGTCATGCTCGCGGTGATCGCGGCAAGCACCAGAATGCACTCGAGACCTTCGCGGAATACGAGGACACCAATGTCGAGAAAAGCGACTGTCGGACTTGTGTTTGGTTGCGTCGGGTCGGGCGATCCATGGGCGGTCACACCTTGCCATACGATCACAGCGGCGACGCAAGTCGCAGCTGCGATAATGCCGATGCGCAACGCGAGCTTCATTGACGGTAAAACCTATCACATCGGTTTTGCGTCCGCTGCCGTTGGGTTGCTTTTTTTTAGCGGCTAATTGCGCCGATTTCCGGGAGGCTGACCATGCGTGGGCGCTGACACAGTTGCCTGGTCTTCACGTGCGACCTGTTCCCGATGCTCTGCAACGATTTCGCGCGGGATATACCGAAGCGCGATAAAGACGAGCGCGGGTACGATGACAACATCATCAAGACGACCAATCACCGGAATAAAGTCCGGGATCAAATCGAATGGCATCAACAAGTAGCCAATCGCCAAGTCCAGAAATAATTTTGCAACGACCGGTGTGCGTTCATCTCGCAAGACGCGCTGATAAACGATCAATTCCCGCTTGAAGGCGCGGGTAATCTCTTTGCTTCTCTCAAAGGCCATAGAAGTGAATGCGTGTGCACAGTCAGTTTTATTGCTTCTGCCAAAAATGTACAACTGCCGATGCGAAAAATAGGCTTCATCTCGAAGTTTAACGTTATCACATAGACAACGTGATCGCGCGACGCCGCGCGGATGATGGTTTGTCGGTGCAGTCGCTATGGTTTAGTGTCGTCTTCGCATGGCCGAATACGTCCTAGGTCATCATTTGGAAGGCGAGGGCAAGCGGTTGGCATTGATGTCGCAATTACTCGATCCAATGCACCGCCGGCACATCGAGTCTCTCAACATCGAGCCAGGGGCTCGGACCCTTGAAGTTGGCTGTGGCAATGGGTCAATCTCGGCATGGCTCGCCGCGCGCGTGGCTCCCGGCGAGGCTGTTGCGTGTGATCTCGATCTGTCACTGATCAACGTGTGCGCTCCGGGGTTGCAGCTGCGACAGGGCGACATCATGGCCGGACCGATCGAGCCTGCCAGCTTTGACCTTGTGACTGCGCGCGCACTATCGCGGAGCCGCCCGAGGCGCGAGCGTTCTGGGACGGCTGGCTCACGTGGTCGCAAGAACGCGGGATCGATTATCACATCGGTAGAACGCTGGCACCTCGGCTTGCGGCTTTGGGTCTCGAGCAAATCGGTGGCGCTGCCGAGACTGCGATCTACAATGGTGGCTCTCCGTGGGCCGATTACTGGACGCAGACGATAGTCGAGCTTCGCGATGATTTAACACGTTCCCGCAAACTCAATGAAGCGCTCATTGACACGTTCCTGGGGTATTGCGCTGATCCAAGTTGGTGGACACAGACTATCGCATTTACCGCCGTTCATGCTCGTGCGCCTTGCAACTGACCAGACGCATTTGCCTTCTCGTGGCGCTCACTTTCGCGTCGATAAGAGGTCAGAGTTAAAGGCGAGATGCCTGTACCGCCACCTATCTATCTTGTGATTTATTGCGCATCAGGTAACTTCGCCAATGCGACATCGGCGGGCGTTTACCTTGGTCGAGATTGTCCTCGCTGTCTTCATACTGATGTTGCTGCTTTTGCTCGCGGTGCCGAGTCTGAGTGGTGTGCTCGCGGATAGGCGACTCCGGCGCTCGCTGGATAGCTTCAATAATCTTGTGCGCCAGGCACAGGAGCGAAGCGTCGCGGAGCGTCGTTCCTACCTGATTACTTGGGATAAGGATCATGTTTTTTTGCGCCCGGAAACATTTGCAAAAGGCGAAAAGATTAAACCGATCGCAGAATTTCAGCTGGATCGCGGAGATGCCTTGAAGCTAGCGCTGTCGGCAGCATTGACGAAGAATCCGAAATCCGAATGGATTTTCTGGCCATCGGGGACATGCGAACCAGCGACTGTTCAATTCAATGGTTCGGCTGGTTCGTGGAAGGCAGATTATTCGGCGTTGACGTCGCGGCCTGAACTTACGAATTATGCCGCAAGATAGATCTCTGCAAATTCGAAATTTGGCCAGCGCCTTTGCGCTTTATGAGGTACTTATCGGGGTCACGATTTTTGCGGTAGGCGTGCTGGCGCTTGACTCTACAAAGGAATTTAAAATCGATACTGGTTATGGGATCGTGAAATTGATTCAGAAAAATGCGCCGGCTGGTTTGACCGAACCCGGCAATGTTCAGCTAAGCGGGATCAATCTCGTGACTCTAACCGCGCAATGGATGCGGGGTGGAATTACGCAGTCAAAACAAATTAGTTTTTATGTTTATCGGCCGCGCTAATCAGAAAGCGATATTGAATTCAAGCAAGTTGGTCGCTCGTAGAGACGGCTTCACGCTGCTGGAGATCATGCTGGCGGTGGCGATTCTCGCCATGATGTCGCTAGCGATCTATCGCTTCGTGCAATCGAATCTCACCGCGCTACGCGCTTCCTCCGACGCGAGCGTGGCCGACGCACGCTATAACGGTTTGCGTGATCTCTTGCAGGCGCAATGGCAAAACTTGCCAGCACAGCAGGGTGCGATGACAGGCGAACCGTTTAAATTGAACGACCGCCAGCGCGATGAGATCAAGTGGACCTGCAGTGCCGGACCCGGATTACTAACGCGCTATGCGCCCGGTAAATTTACAGTTCAAATGCGGCTGCAGCCTGAAAGCAACAAGAACGACCGGCTCGATCTCGGTTTTTTGCGAAAACCACAGGATGATTCTGGTATTGGTGGTGAGACTTGGGTGCCTTTGATTAAGAACGTTAGCAGCCTCCAAATCCATTACTTCGATCCTCAGGTAAACAGTTGGGCAGACCAATGGACAAACCCCCTCCGGCTCCCACCGCTTGTGAAGGTAACCGTGGGACGCACCGATGCCGCGGTGCCTTGGGAAGCGATCATTCCGTTAAAGCGGACCCCGTTTTGACTATGCTGAACCATCCAATTCCGCTCAGAAGGAAGACGTCGATCCTAGTCATCCGATCGCGTGGGGCAGCACTCATGTTATCGCTTTGGGCACTGTTTTTGCTCAGTGCGATGGTAATTTCCTGGGCTCTCGACATTGATTCTCGGCTTACGCTTTCCGGTAATGCAAACCGCGCTCTCGCCGCGGAGGCGATGGCGGCTTCTGGCGCGGAAGTTGCCTTGCATCCAAGCGTGAGGCCCAGCTCGCCAAACCTGCATCGAAAAGTCGGTGACCGGGAAGGTTATGAAGTCCGCGTTACCGGCGAAGGTGGCCGCTTGAACTTAAACTGGCTCACTGCTGGCGAAGATCCGATTCGCGTCGAAATTCTGCGAAGATATCTTGAGCATAACGGAGTCGATCTTAATGAGCGTGACCGAATGATGGATGCTCTGCTGGATTGGGTGGAACCAAACACTGGACTTCATCGTTTAAACGCACCGCCGGAAACGGCCGACTATCGTCCGGCGCACGCGCCGCTGACCTCGGTAGATGAACTCGGGAAAATCGTTGGCTGGGGTGAATTCACTTCAAAGTTGGGTTGGGACGATGATTTTACGATCAACAGTTCCGGCCCGATCGATCTCGCCTGGGCCTCGCGTGATGTATTGCGCGCGCTGCCCGGGATGAGAGATGATTTGGTGGATCGGTTTTTACAATTGCGTCGCGGTCAGGACGGAGTCGATGGAACTGCCGATGATATTCCATTCAAGAACTTGGCTGACATTCAAAATGCCCTTGGCTTTTCACCGGAACAATTTCAGCAGCTTGCTGGATTGGTTGGATTCAACGACCAAGTATTCCGTATCATGAGCGTGGGAAAATCAGGCGATAGCACGCGGGCTGTGCAGATGGTGGTGCGCAAAGCGGACAATAATCCTCAAGTGATCGCCTGGAAGGAGCTTTGACATCAAGACCGCGTCGACATCTGTCTTTATAATTCCGACCGCGCACGGCTGGAAATTCCTGCGCTCAGCGGAGCGAAACGGCTCCTGGGACGTACGCAAGCTTGAGAGTTTGGGTGAAGCGGTGCCGCTGCTGAAGGCGACCGACGATTTGGTGCTTGGCCTGCCGCTTGCCGCCGTGCTTGCCCAGCGATTTCGTTTGCCCACCGTCGATCCGGCGGAGTTTCCAGAAATGATTCGAATCCAGATTGAGAAGGCGCTGCCGTTCTCGGCTGATGAAGTGACAACTGACTTTGAGGTGATCGAGCAAACCGAGAGCGGAAGTGTGGTATCCGCCGTCGCGATTAGAAACGAACAGCTTGCCGAGATCGCGGCGCCACTGCTGGAGCGTGGTTACATCCCGCGGCAAGTCACGGTATATGCCGCGCAACGCGCGAGCACTTATGCGCCGCAAGGAAATGCTCTTCTTATTTATCCAGAAGGCGAGACGCTTGTTTCCGCCGTAACTGAGAACGGCAAGCTCAGCTTTACCCGGACTCTTGAAAGCGCGAAGGGCGAAGAATTACAACTGGAATTGCCACAATTGAGATTGAGCGCTGAACTGCAAGGCATTAACGCGTCGTTTCCAAACGTGTTGCTGGACGAGACCTGCTATCAATTGCGTGACACCGTGGAGCGAATTCTGGCGAGCTCGACGGAGATAGTTGGCATTGAGCTGCCGCCAGCTCCGGTGAAACTAAACCTCTTGCCAGAAGGCTGGCGCCATCGCCGCTCACAAATAGCCAGGCAAGTGGAATGGCGGAAGCGACTGAGGTGGGCAGGAGCCGCTTACGCAGGATTTCTCTTGGTCTTGCTAGCGTATCTAGCCTATATGCGTCTGGAAATTGGACGGCTTGATGGACGTATCGCGAAGGATGCGCCTCAAATCGAGTTTGTCCGAACGGCAGAAGCGAACTGGAAGGCACTCGCGCCGGCGGTTGATTCACGTTATTATCCGGTCGAAATCTTGCTGCATCTTTTCGAAAGTTTGCCGTCCTCCGATGTGCGGATTACTGGATATAATCAATCTGCACGCCAAATCTCAGTAGATGGAGAAGCCAATACCGCGGGGCTCGCGTATCAATTCATCGACAAAGTAAAGAAGAGTCCGGAGCTGCGAATCTTTCAATTTGAGATGGCTGCTCCGCGCATTTTGCCGAACGACCACGCACAGTTTCGATTGGAAGGAAGACCGCGATGATTCCGGATTGGTATAAAAGAATGAATCCACGCGAGCGTGTGCTTGCGTGGATCGTCGCCGGCGCAGGAATCGCGTTGCTCAATCTCCTGATCTTGAGCTGGCTCTTTAGCGCGTTGGGTCGCGCACGCACT
>WNGI01005223.1_pt1 | contig 12248 bp, 9 predicted proteins | sample 5400621 | NCBI WGS metagenome assembly WNGI01 (sample SAMN13153374, study PRJNA577476) | soil metagenome | isolation source: 20 cm soil or saprolite under Garry oak tree replicate 1 | place: USA:California | collected 2016-06-15 | reverse complement strand
AGTTAGCCTGCGGCGTGAAGTCGAAGGAACCGTCGGGATGGAGTGTGAATGACACCGCGTGGCTCGGGCCGGCAATCAAAATTGCCGTTCGGTTGGCGACCGGAGTATCGAGATCGTTATCATTGGCAAGTACTCCAGGCGTGGGAATACTGAGCGCGATGTCTTTTTCAGTATTGTAAAAGTCGTTGATAGCGATCGGAGCGTTATTCGCCTGAAGGACAGCGATGGTCACCGTCGCTTCGTTGCTGTCGTTGCTACCGTCGTTGGTCTTGTAGGTAAAGCTATCCGTGCCCGTGAAGTTGACAGCCGGTGTGTACGTAAAAGAACCATCCGGATTGAGGGTAAAATTCGCTGCGTTCGACGGCGCATTGACGAGCAGGGCGGTCAAACTCTTGGCCAGTACATCCAAGTCGTTGTCGTTGCCCAGGACTCCGGGCACACCCATGCTCAGCGGCGTTTCCTTGTCGGTGCTGTAAAAATCGTTGGTCGCAACCGCGGCATCGTTGACGGCATTAACGGTGACGCTGACCATGGCGATGTTGGAGTCCAGGCTGCCGTCGTTCGCCTTGAAGGTGAAGCTATCTGCCATTGGGTACACTGGTGCACGACGGTGAACTCATCGCGCCGAGCGAGCCGTTGCTCGGACTGCTGACGATACTAAATGTTAGATTCTCGCTATCGATATCCGTCGCGCTGAGGGTAACGAGAACGGAATTATCTTCGTCGGCTGTAGCCGTAGCGTGGTTACCGACAGGCGCGTCGTTCACTGGCTGAACCGTAACCGAGACCGTAGCAAGGTTGGAATCCAGAGTGGCGTCACTAGCCTTGAACGTAAAGCTGTCCGAGCCATTAAAGTTGACCGCGGGAGCGTACGTAACCGTCGCCGTGCAATTTGAGCCTACTCCACTGGCAACACAGTTTGGCGATGAAAGAGTACCGAGCGTGCCGTGGGTCGGATTGGCGACAATGCTAAAACTCAAACTCGCGCTGTCCACGTCCGTGGCACTGATCGTGACCACGGTCGAAGTGTCCTCGTTGGTATTGAAGCTCAGGCTGCTCACTGCCGGCGCGTCGTTCACCGACCGAACGGTGAGAGCGGCCGTCGAGACGTTGGAATCCAGAGCGACATCATTGGCCTTGAACGTAAAGCTGTCCGAGCCATTAAAGTTGACCGCGGGAGTGTACGTAACCGTCGCCGTGCAATTTGAGCCTACTCCGCTGGCAACACAGTTTGGCGATGAAAGAGTACCGAGCGCGCCGTGGGTCGGATTGATGACGATGCTGAAACTCAAGCTCGTACTGTCTACGTCACTGGCGCTTAGGGTAACCGCGACCGCGGTGTCCTCGTCTGTGGACGCACTCGCGTTGTTTGCTGTCGGCGCTTGATTGGTTCTGCCCACGGCGATCACCACCGACGAGGGTGCGCTGGCGAGCTGACCATCGTTTACGATCAGTTGAAATATGTATTGACCAGCGACGAGCGGGGTAAACGACGGGCTGGCAGTATTTGCGCCAGTAAGTGTGATGTTGCTTCCGCTGGGCTGCAACACAATCGTCCACTGAAAAGTCAATGAAGACCCCTCTGGATCACTGCTCTGAGTACCGTTCAGGGTGATAAGCTGATTGGTTGAGACGGTCTGATTTGCGCCGGCATTGGCCAGCGGCGGCGCATTGGGAAATTCTAAGGCGCCGGCATCGAACGCCGGCACGCGATCGGCGTTGCCATCGGCGGGTCGAATGCCTTCGATGACGAAGTCAGCTTCAAAGATCGGATTGTAGGCCGGATTGAAGCCGAGGGTGCGCGGGTCCATGCCAACGTCGATCGCAAGCGAATTCGGCTTGAGACTGAAATCGTCATCCGCCGTATTCGCTAGGTTGTCGAGACCGTTCACATTGCCAAATAAGTTGGCCGGAAGCTGGCAGCCTGACAGCGCGCCAACACCGGTGCCTTCATTTCCCAGGGGCGTGAAATTGCTGGAGTCCGTTGAGTCCAAGACCTGAGCGGAGATCTGTCCTTGGCTGTTGCCGCAGACGAGATTGTTTAAGAGCTTGATGCCTGTAGGTTGCGGCGTGGTGGAGCTTTCTCTTCTGACGCCAAATCTTCCCCCAGTCGTTCCGGAAGCCGTGCCGTTATTGTTGATGATGTTGTTGGCGAGCGTAATCGTGTGGTTGCGCGCAACGTCGACGCCGTTCCACTGGTTACCGTAGATCGTGTTGTTAATGATGTAATGAGGCCCGCCGTCGGCGTCGATGAAGCTGATGGCATTGCGGCCATTCGCATGAACAAGATTATTAACGATCAGCGTGCCGGGATTGCCGCGCGCCACCGTGATACCGCCGTCGCACGAGCTGCTGCCGTTGGCGAAGATGCGATTCAGCTCAATGTGAATGTCCTGATTTTGATTGTTGCCGCCCATAAGCGTGATCGCCTGCGCGCCATTCCCGGTGATCGTCAAATCGCGCACTGTGACAAATTTGGATTGCTTAAAACGTATGCCGAAGTTGTTGGTGCATGACGAACTGCCGCCGCCGTTCAACACGACATTGCCTGGCGTAGTGGCCGGAGCGGCCTCGATGATGATTCGGTCGACCTCGGTCGCACCTTGGAAATTGTTTTTACCCGTGATCGAGAGTTGCCCAGGATAGGTGCCGGCCTGAATGTGAATGACATCGCCCGGACCTGCCGAATCGATCGCAGATTGAATCGTGGTAAAGCAGGGAAATCGTCCGCCGCACGTCGGGTCGGTGCGATTGACATGGAGTATGATCGGTTGCTGCGCCGAGAGAGGAGGAGGCGCGAGGACGAAGCCGAGAAGCAACAGAGAAGCAAAACCCAGAAGTCTCATCATAGCAGCCCCCCCACCCCGACAAACCTATGTCTGATCGAGTTGCCAGTAAGAAAGTAAAGTGCGCGGTCTATATCAAAGCGAATCGCAAGATGTCAAATGTAAAAATTGGCTTGCTTACAATTCTCACGCGCCAACTCGCGGGCGAGATGGGCACGGCCAATCCCATGGAGGGAGCGAATTCGATTCACTTAGTAGCGAGAACTTCGCGAGGTGTCAGCACGTTTGATCCTCACGCGCTGCAGCGGCCGATTACACTAACAGTAACGACCGCCTTGGAGAAGGTTGAAATTTTTCAGATGGAACGTGGGGTGCTAAAACCGGTACAAAAGCCGCGGACCGATGATGAAGTAGCTAAAGCCCGAAGTGGTGCCGGCCGCGAAGTTTCCGCCTTCAACATTGAGCTCGATGGCCAAGTTGGTAACCGGTTTAACACCCAGCGCGCCGGCGCCGCCGTGAATAAATTCCTGAGTGTTCGCTCCGTCACGCTTGAACCATTGATAGCCCAGATAGCCTTCCAGATAAGTATAAAAATAGCGGTGCTCATAATAGAGCGAAGTGAAAACTCGGTTTGCGACGTAATTGTTCGGATCAAAAAACCCGCTGTGGGTCTGCTTGAGAAAGTCGAGAAAGCGGAAGCGGTCGCCGATGACGATGCGCGGCGCGAGATAAATTGCGTATTGGCCGACTAGCTGCAAATCGTTGGCGTGGTTGCCGTCGGAAAAACTCTTGTAGTTGTACCCACCGGATACTGAGAATCGTTCGGTCAACGGCTGGGAAATGTAAAGGCCAAGGGTGCTCATGCGGATGCGATTTTCGATCAACTCCGCGGTGTCGGTTAAGACTTCGCGCGTCAGGTTTACCCCGGCATTACCGGCGAACAGTTTGCTATCGAGCCGAACGTACCCGGCTGGAAAATTCGACGTGTGATGATCGTCAAGTTGGGTGAAGCCGATGCCGGCTCCGACGCCGACCGTATCGGTAAGACGCGAGGAGATCTTAAAAAGCACGTCCTCCGCCCGAGTGTGCCGCGACGGATCCTCGGCGTCCGTATGGCGAAAACTCATCCCGTATTTTTGATCACCTAGCCAAAAATCACCCGCCAGCGAATAGCGATCCAAGCTATTGCGATCCGAGTCGTGATAATGATTGTAGCGGCCCTCGACCGACGGCCGTGTTTCTTGGTTGACCGCTTCCGTCAGTTTGGCCAGGTCGCGCTTTTGGCGCGCATTAGCGGGCTTCAAAGCATTCAAGTTTTCCAGCGCGGCCGTTCGGTTGCCGACTGCCAGCATCGATCGCGATAACCCGACGCGGGCATCGAAGTCGCCGTCACGAGCGACAATTTTTTGATAGATGGGTATCGCCTCACCATAGCGACCCTGCCATTGGAGCGCGTCAGCTTTGACCAGCAGAGCTTCTTTGTGATCGGGCGCGTCGCGCAAAACCATGTCCGCCTGTGTGAGCGCGGCGCTAAGTTCCCCCGACCATGAGAGAACACGCGCCAAATGGGTGCGTGCCGGAATGTTTTTCGGGTCTTGGGTCAGCAGACGCTCCAACTCGTCTTTTGATTCATTCAACCGATCAGCCCAAGACAGGTATACGGCCATTTGGACTCGCTCATTTGGCGAGAAACTCTCGCGTCCAGCGCTCAGCGCACGGGAAAAGGCGTCGGCGGCTTGCTCGACGTTATCCTGCTCGACTAGGAGGTCGCCGAGGCGCTTATAGAGTTTGGCCTGGGCAGGCCGGTCGGAGGTCGAACGAATTGCCTGTTGGAGGTCGTCAACCGTTTGAGCCGAAACGAGATTCGGCAAAAGCAGCAAAAGGGCAACGGTGATAGTCGACGCAAGCTTCAGGGAATTCTTGCGCGCTAGGTTCGCTAACATTATCGCGCATGTTAACAGAACTTAGTTATGAAATATAGAAAAATCTAGCTCCGCCGTTAAGTTGACGGGCCAAGCAGGGCTGGCGATGGGCCAACGTTAGCGAGAGCAACGTAGGAGTATCAAGTGAATAGAGCTAGTCGAAGGATGGTGCGCCTCGGTCCCAAGACGATTACCATCTTTTGGTCATTCCAAAAATCTCTTGGCCGTAGCCGATCACACATATCGGCGACATGAGCATTTGATAGACGAGCATGTAGACCAGAAAGCCTGCCATATTTTGCCGAACTCTTAATCCGAGCTCGTTAAAGACGGCTTTTTGTTTTCTGAACATGATCAGCACGATCAAAAACGCCAAGGGAATGACCAGCAAAGTCGATGGACCGACGATGTAGAAGTGGCCAAACAAAGCGAGGACAATACCGGGCAAAAAGACGAAGGCATAGAAAAGATCAATAAAGGGAATAATGAAATCGATGCCGACGAAAAAGGCCGATAACCGCGAGCTCTTCCAGACGAGATGACCGTAGCGTTTCAAGCCTTCGATCATGCCGCGCGCCCAGCGCTTGCGTTGGCGATAAAAGCCTTTCAGCGTTTCAGGCGCGGCGGTGAAGCCGATTGCCGTGGGCTCGAAGCCGACGCGCCAGCCACTGTTGATCAGTGACCAGGTGAGCACGATGTCTTCGCCGATCACCGACGGCCAGCCTTGATGAGCTTTCACGACTTTGGTGCGGAATGCGCTGAACGCGCCCTGCGCCACGAGTGTGCCCTGGTAAAGGGACTGCTGCCGTTTGGCCGATGCGATGCCGGTGAAATAATCCCATTCCTGCAGCCGAGCCATGAACGTTGAACGAGAATTTTTTACCAGCACACAGCCGGCAACCGCCGCCGTGTCGGCCGGATCGCTCAAGAAGCGCGCGATGATGCGCCGTAGCGCCTGCGGATGAAGAAAGGTATCGGCATCGATGCAAACGACGATGTCCTGACTGACATGCTTGAGCCCTTGGTTGAGAGCGCGCGCTTTGCCGCCGTGGTTGGCCTGGATGACTTTTAGATTTGGCATATTCGCGGAGCGGAGAACTCTGATTGTGTTATCACTCGAGCCATCGTCAACGGCAATGATCTCGATTTCCGCTGGATAGTCCTGAGCTTTGATACCCCGAATCGTTTCAGTAATATTTTCTTCTTCATTGTAGGCGGCGACGAGCAGGCTGATTTTGGGAAAATCCAAATCAAGCTTAAGTGTAGGCGGATGATCGAGAATGACGCTCGACAGGATATGCGCGTTCAAAAATCCCGGAAGCAGAGCGATAAAGAAAACAATCACAGCCGCAGGCATTTCACCGGTCACCTGAGCGAGTTCGGCGAGCCAGTGTTGCGCTAGATACCAGGAAAGCGAAATCCACACGCAGGCGAAAGTTGTAGAGATTAGAAACTTCGCTTTGACCGGAAGATAGAATTTGCGCTTCTCCGGCTGGTCCCGGGACGGCGTCGGCCGCGGTTTTCTTTCGCCGATAAATTCGTCGGATTTTTCCGGCTCTATACGAACTGCGTCGGTGGCTGGAAAAGTGACTGGGGTTCGATTTTGTGGCGGCGTCGGCCGCCCATTCGGAGTTATGGATTCCATGGATTAGATCTATTGAAAAGAAAACAGCGCGCCCTTCATTCGCGCCGCGTGCTTCGTGCCTTTGAGCAACAAGCATACCAGTGCGGGCCGGTGTAGACTCGGTAGCGCGCGGGAACTCAAAGGCAGAATCCGAGCTAATTAAAGTTTGTCGGGCTGACACGGCTGACAAACGGAGCAACACGATGACAAATTCGTCGGGCGGCGCATTTTGTCGTTTCCCGAACCCTGCGACCTAAATTCAGTAAGACGACCGAAAGCACTCCCAAACCGGCACAGCGAGTCATGATCGTTGATGGGCCGGGATATTTAGTTCCAACTTTGGTCGATCCTCCCTCGTTCGAGATGTCCAAGCCAAATTGCGGTTGCATTTGCTCGTCGGTTTGTGGGAAAGGATAGAAAACTTAGCCAAGGAGGCGCGCGATGATACTTGAGATGAGAACCTACGTATTGAAGCCAGGAATGACGCATAATTTTGTCGAACGTTTCGCGGAGGGGCTGACGGCGCGGCTACAGTTTTCGAAATTGCTCGGTTTGTGGTTGTCGGAAGTAGGCGGCTTAAATCGAGTCGTCCACGTATGGCCGTATGAGAGTTTCGAAGATCGCGAGCGCATCGGCGGCGAAGCCAGAAAGACCGGCAAGTGGCCGCCGAAGACGCAGGAGTTTATCATTACCCAAGAAAACAAGTTCATCCAGCCGGCGCCGTTCTCGCCGTCACTCCCCGAGCGTAAACTGGGAGAGATCTACGAATTTCGCACCTACACGTATCAGCCGGGCACGATGCCGACGGTGCTGGAACGGTTTGGCAAAGTGATCCCGGCGCGCACCAAGGTTTCACCTCTGGTATTCGCGGGACATACCCTCGTTGGGCCCCTTAACCAATACATTCACGTCTGGGCATACAAGGACGCGGGTGAACGCGAGCGTCTGCGCGCCGAGGCGAGCAAGGGCGTAGAAGGATGGCCGCCGCCGACGCGCGAATTTCTCGTCATGCAGGAAAATATGATCATGACGCCGGCGCCGTGTGCGCCGTTCAAATAGTTTCGAACGGACTAAAAGTCAAAACGCTTCGGTACCGGCCGACAACCGGTGCACGCGATCCGATGACGAGAGGGAGAGCTCCGCGGCCTCCCTCTTGGTTTGTTATGCACGCGAGGCTTCCAAAGAATTACGGTGCTGCGCCTGCTAGCTGGCAGTCAGGTGTGTTTTCCGTTACACGATTTTGATGGCTAGGTTGTACAAATCGATCATTCGTCCACTTCTGTTTCGCAAGGATCCCGAAGCCAGCCACGAGATGATACTGGCGCTTTTGGCGCGAGTGGAATTTCTTTGCGCTGCTTTCGACGGCTTCTACGCGGTCGAAGACGAACGTCTGATGGTTAAAGTCGGCCCGTTGTCTTTTCCCAACCCCGTCGGTCTTGCCGCGGGCTTCGATAAAAACGCTGTCGCACCGAAAACGATATCCGCATTCGGTTTCGGCTTCATGGAAGTCGGCGCCGTCACCGCGCAGGGTCAGCCCGGCAATCCCAAGCCGAGGCTCTATCGCTTGCCCGAGGACGATGCTCTGATCAACCGGCTCGGATTTAACAACGAAGGCGCGGCCGCGCTTGCGATCAAGCTTGACCGGTTGCGGATGCGCGGCGCGTGGCCAAAGATTCCGCTTGGGCTGAACCTGGGTCGGACGAAGATTGTTGAGACTAAAGATGCCGTGGGCGATTTTCTTGCATGTTTCGACCAGCTTTTTTCTTACGGCGACTTCTTTACATTGAACGTCAGCTCGCCGAACACACCGAACTTGCGCGATCTGCAGGAAAAAGCGCTCTTGCGCGAATTGCTGAGTGCCGTGCAGGAGAAAAATGGCGAACTCGCCCGCCGCGGGAAAATCGAGCCTAAACCCGTCTTCGTGAAAATCGCGCCGGATATGGAATTTTCCCAGGTCGATGAAATCATCGAAGTCGCGGAGTCGGCCAAATTAACTGGCATCGTTGCGACCAATGCGACCGCGTTCCTGCGAGAAAAGCTTAGATCGCGGCATCGTGCTGAGCCGGGAGGGTTGAGCGGCCGGCCGATCACCGCTTTGGTCACGTCATTCATCGCTCACATCTACAAAACGACCAGTGGAAGACTACCGATTATCGGCGTGGGGGGGATTTTTAACGCCGAGGATGCCTTCGACAAAATCAGAGCCGGCGCCACTGCCGTGCAGATTTACACCGGCTGGATTTACGAGGGGCCGGGCGCGGTCAAGCGCATCAACCAGGGACTGCTGCGATTGCTTGAGCGAGATGGCTTCCGTGGAATTACTGACGCGGTGGGAGTCGCAGTAAAGTCTTGAGCGCTGCGTCAGGTCAGTTCTCTCGATCGCTCGAAGCTTTTCTGATCATCAAGTTGCAAGAACGAAAGTTCTTCTTGCCATTCCACCAGCGCTGTTTGTCTTTCGTACTTTGGCAAAAGCGCGCGTTCATGATGGTCGCCGGTGAGTTGCAGAAGCTCGGCAAACAGCTCGCGGCGAAATAACAGCGGATTGCGCGCTTCGCCGTTAAAGCTGGAAGCGACGATCAACTCCGGGCCCCGGTGAAATCGGTCGATCAGCGCGTTGATCAGCTCCGTGCGAATAAAGGGTTGGTCATCAGCCAGAAACATCACGCCCTCGCTGTTGGGATGGGTCGCCCAGAGCCCGGCGATCATCGAAGCGCCACGATCCCGGCCGGCGGCCGGGTTCAATAGCCCCAATAACCGCTTGTCTGCGAGCTTGTTCTGTTGCCGAAGGACATTGAGATCGCCGATGACGCACACGATCTCGTCAAGCGCGGAAGCCAGCGCGCTCTCCAGGATGCGTTGGAAAGGCGGTTTTTCGCCGGGCGACGTCGACAGGTTCGGTTCGCTGGCTCTCTGGGCGCGTCCGGCGGGCAAGACGACGGCGGAAATCATGGTAACAAATCTATACGGTGAGTAAAAAATCCATTTTCCGATTCTCGCGGGTCAAGCGACCACCAGAGGTCGATGATCATCGCGACTTTGCATACGGTCCACTCACCTAACTCTTTCACGGCGCAGTTGCAAGGAAAAATTACGGCAATGAGAAATTCTTGCTTCTTGTTCGCGCGCCACGCTGCTTGAAAGGGCTCGGGCTTTTGGTTAACGTCCGAAGCATGCTGCGAACCTTTAGCATCGAAGTGGCGAAAGATTATTTTAATTTTGCCTCAGCGCATTTCTTGATATTCGCCAATGGCCGAAGGGAAGCATTGCACGGCCATAATTACCAAGTTTCCGTCGCGATGGAAGGCGAGCTCGACAGCGCCGGCGTGGTGCTCGATTTCATCGCTTTTAAACCCTTGGTCAAGCGCATCTGCGACGCGTTGGATCACCGCACGCTGGTCCAAACCCGGAGTCCGGTGATCGATGTCCGGCGGCGTGCGGGCGAAGTGGAACTTCGCTACAAAAAACAAAAAATCATTTTGCCGATGCAGGACGTTATTCTCCTGCCATTGGTGAACACGAGCACCGAATTATTGGCGGAGCATGTCGCCAATCAAATCCGCCGCCAAGTCCGCCGGATTTTTCCCCGAACGAAAATTCGTTATCTAGAAGTCGGTGTGGAAGAGGCGCGCGGTCAGCGGGGAATTTACCAAAGCGAGTTTTAACGGCGCGTTATTGGGTTTGCCCGAGAGCCCAACGCGCCACTTCGTCGTGACGGGCGAACCAAACGTCCGGAAAGCTTTTCATGTAACGCAGCAACTCATGCAGCATCGCCGACATCAATGGACGCCCGCCGAAGTGCGCATGCACGGTTAAATTAATAACTGACGGCGCTTCGTGCTTGTAAAGGTAATCGAAGGTATCTTTATAGACGTTGTAAAAATCCCGCGGGCTGGAGCGCAGCGTGCGGTTGTCCGTGAAATCGCTGTGCGCAATGGCGACGAGCTTGCCATCGGAAGTTTCTAACACGTAGGGTAGATCGGTGTCGTTATAATCGCCGTGCCAGAGAAATCCTTCCTCCGCGAGCAGTTTAGCCGTATGCACCGTCGGCGCGGCAACCGGACTGAACCAGCCGACTGGAGCGATTCCAACAGCGCTCTTAATGATCCGTTTGCACCGTTGAATAATTTGCTGTTCTTCCGCAGGCGAGAGATAGGGAAGAATAAGGTCTTGGGTGTAAGAATGGCCGGCAATCTCGTGACCGCGCCGGTGGAGTTCCTTAACCGCTTCGGGAAAGACTTCCGCGCCTTTGGCATTGAGACAAACTGTTGCCTTGATATCCACGTCATCCAAGATGCGCATGAAGCGCCAGATGCCAGTCTTGCCGCCGTACTGCGACCAGGAAATTCCCAACAGATCGGCAGTGCCGGGCTTGAGCGAAGTCGTCATCGGCGAATAGGGCGGCGCTTTTCCCTCCGACCAGACTTCGAACATCACCGTGACCATAACGGCGAGCTTTCTATCGTCGGGCCAATTCGAAATCATCTTTTGCATCGTGTCGGTCCATCTCGCGAGCGCTAGAAATCCGAATATGGAAATTCGAAACAAACTCAAAGATTACAAAATCCGAAACAGCCTGGTTTGGAGCATTGGACACGGAGTTTCGATCATTTGGATTTGTTTCGAATTTCGGATTTCGAGCTTTCCTGAGCCGTCCGCGCGCAAGTCGTTTTTTTTGCCAACTTAGCCGGCGAAGCTCCGCCGCCAGAGATCGGCGATCTTCTCAAGATCTGCGGGGGGAATATCGACATCCGCTCCGGCGGCGTTTTCGCGCATCTGCTCGGCGTTACGCGCGCCGGGGATCACCACGCTGACCGCGGGATGGGCGATACAAAAGGCGATTGCCGCTTGGCAGAGATTTTTTATCGGCCCGTGAACCAGGAAACGAAGCTGGTCTGCTTTGGCCAATTCCCGGGCAAACGCTTCTCCCTTGAAGCTGCGCGCACGCACGTCTTCGCCTTGAAATCTCGCTTCATCGGCCATGGTCATTTTACCGGTCAGGATGCCGCGCTTGAGCGGCACCCGCGCGATGATGCCGACGTTGGCCTGCTCTGCCAGCGGAAAGATTTCTTCCCGTGGCTCTTGCGCGAGTAGATTGTATTCCACCTGGATGGTTTCGGCGCGGCCATCTTTGACGGCGGCGACGCCTTCTTCCATGGTGTTGATCGAAACGCCGTAGTGACGGATCTTGCCGGCCCGCTTGGCGCGTGCCAAAACCTCCCACACCGCACCGTGTTCGATCACTTCGACGGTTGGATTGTGTAGTTGATAAAGGTCGATGTAGTCGGTTTGTAGACGCTGTAAACTCTCGTCCATGACCCGGCTGATATACTCCGGATCGAAGATGCGCTTGCCGCGATTTGGCCCGACCATCACGTTGCCGCCCTTGGTTGCGAGAATGACTTTGTCGCGCTTTCCTTTTAGCGCATTGCCCAGCAGAGTCTCGGAGTAGCCGGCGCCATAGGCATCCGAAGTGTCGATAAAATTGACGCCCAAATCCAGCGCCGTTTCGATGGCGCTTAAAGATTCGGAATCTTTCATCGCGCCGAAGTGTCCCGCATGTACCATCGTGCCCAGGCCGATCGCGCTTACGCGCAAGCCGGTTTTGCCAAGTTTTCGGTATTTCATGATCTCCAAGATAAGACAGCTCGGCCCTTACTCGCAAGCTTTGCTGCAGCCTTTTAGGCGATGAACGGCCGGTTTGGGCCGGCGAGTCGGACGCGTCGGCCGATGCCGAGATATTCTACGATGCCGCGAAGAAGCTTCTACTTATTTACCGGGGACGAGGTGCACGCGGTGATGCATCGGGAAGGCGAGGTCATCTGCATCATGATTTCGAAAATGCCGGCGGCGGATCTTCTTGCTTTGATGCGCGGGGAGACGCGCCACGCCTAAACCATGCAAGTCAACGTGCGTTGA
>WNGI01017210.1_pt1 | contig 12249 bp, 17 predicted proteins | sample 5400621 | NCBI WGS metagenome assembly WNGI01 (sample SAMN13153374, study PRJNA577476) | soil metagenome | isolation source: 20 cm soil or saprolite under Garry oak tree replicate 1 | place: USA:California | collected 2016-06-15 | reverse complement strand
CGTGACCTGAAACCAACCAAGGATGCCAAAGGCGGCGGCCACCAGGCGACCCACCAGGTAACAAGGAACCAGACCACCTCAAGTACCACAAGCCAAAAGTAACGATAGGATTAAAGAGCCGCACCGTGGTCTGATCCCGTGGTGCGGTTTTTTATGTACGGGTTGACGGTCGTACCTATGAACTCAAGATCAGGGCTATGCAGTGCAAGCTGGAGGGTTCCTTGGGGCTGATCCTACTGTAGCGCGGCCGCTTCTTGGTCGCGACCTTCGAGCTCGAGCACCATGCGACGGATATGCTTGTAATCTTGATGAGGCACAAGCCGGTGGAGACTTTCCTCCGACTCGCCCCATCGCAGAATCTGAATTTGTTCGTCACGCGCGCCCCATGCGTTCATCTGGCTGGGCGTGGCCATATACAAATCGATGGTATTTCTGCCCGCCAGCGCCCACCCATAATCATCTACGCGATAGATTTGACCGGTCGAAAGCAGCCGGAAAGTGGTCCCCGCTGGCCACCGCGCCCAGTCCGCCGCCGCGCTGCCGATTTTCGGCGGTTGGGGCTTCCTCACGACTATACGCTTGCCGCGAACAATTCTTACCACTCGTTCGGTTTTCACTGATCGTGACGAAATGCGTGTGGCTGGTCGCACCGGCTTTTCAGAATCGTCGTTCATGGTGAATGGCTGAAGCCCACCGGAATAGGACGCGCGTCGATAATCGGATTGTTCTTCCAAGCCAAGTGTCAGCGGACGCGCGCTATTTTCGGCTCGATGAATAGGCGGCCCGGCAACTTGGAGTTCGCCGCCAAGTGCATTGTGATTGGTGTATTGGAGATGATCGGATTCGGTGTGCGTGTAAGCGGTGGTACGCACAGTTTGAAAATCAGTTTTGGCGATGGGCCGCTCGTAAGCAGGCAATGCGCGCGTCGTCTTTGTGGTCCCGCAGGAAGAGAGAAGAACGACGGCGGAAACGGCAATTGCCGCGACGATCAACGATCGAAATTCCACGTCTTTCACGCTAATAGCGCGAGTTGTTAACAATTATTCACAAATCAGGCAAATCCATTTTTCTCAAAATTTGGGTGCCACCAAGCCATCATCACGATCGGGTATTTAACCGACCTCGCCGGTTTCCCAATCGTTGTTCTTCTTCGCTTCCTGGTTCCCGTTTTCCCGATTCGTTTTTCTAATCCACCAAAATCTGCATAGTCTGGAGCCAATCATGCTCGCCGAATTCGATCAACAACTCACACGCACGCTCGAAGAAATTCGTTCCCACGGCCTCTACAAAACCGAACGCATCATTACTACGCCGCAGGACGCACATATCGCCGTCGCCGACGGCAAACGCGTTCTTAACATGTGTGCAAACAATTATCTCGGCTTGGCCGATCACCCGGCCCTGATCGCTGCTGCGAAGGAAGCTCTCGACACGCGCGGCTTCGGCATGGCCAGCGTTCGCTTTATTTGCGGGACGCAAGACATTCACAAGGAATTGGAGAGCGCGCTGACCAAATTCCTCGGCACTGAAGACACCATCCTTTACCCAAGTGCATTCGATGCCAATGGCGGGCTTTTCGAAACGCTGCTCGCCGATCAAGACGCAGTCATTTCGGACGAACTCAATCACGCGAGCATCATTGATGGTATCCGACTCTGCAAAGCGCAACGCTATCGTTACAAGCACAACGACATGGCCGATCTGGAGACGAAACTGCGCGATGCCGGCAGCGCGCGAGTGAAACTAATCGCGACCGATGGCTGCTTTTCGATGGATGGAACCATTGCCGATCTCGGTGCGATTTGTCAGCTGGCCGAGAAATACAATGCGCTGACCATGATCGACGACGCCCACGCCACGGGCTTTCTCGGTAAGACCGGACGCGGCACGCACGAATTTCGCGGAGTGATGGGACGGATTGACATTATCACTGGCACGCTCGGCAAGGCGCTCGGTGGGGCCAGTGGGGGGTTTACCAGCGCGCGCAAACACATCGTCGAATTGCTTCGGCAACGATCGCGGCCGTATCTTTTTTCCAATAGTGTCGCGCCCCACATCGTTGCCGCCACCTTGAAAGCGCTCGAACTATTGACCGCGTCGACCGAGCTCCGAGATAAACTCGAGAAAAATACTAAATATTTTCGAGCCGCGCTAACGGAGCGTGGCCTGAGCATTAAGCCAGGCATCCATCCAATTGTGCCCATCATGATCGGCGATGCCGCTAAATCACAGAAGTTCGCCGCGCGCATGCTGGAGAAAGGCGTTTACGTGATCGGATTCTTTTATCCGGTCGTCCCGCAGGGCACGGCCCGCGTCCGGACGCAAGTCAGTGCGGCGCATTCACAGGAGGATTTGGAGTTCGCGGTGAACGCATTTGCCGAAACGAATCAAGAGCTGAAGGAATTGTAGCGGCAGCCGTATCGGCTGCAGAATCAGACATTGCGACCGCCTCCGTCGGTCGGACGGACTCGTCCTGTGGCAGGCCGGCCACAGAAATAAAGGATGCGGGCGGCACCGCCCGCCGCTACAGAAGAAGTCATGCTTTACATGGTGATTGAGCGCTTCAAAGTGGACGCGTCTCACATTTATCTGCGACTGCGCGAGAAAGGTCGCATGATGCCGGCGGGCCTCGAATACATCTCCAGTTGGATCGATCTCGATCTCAAAACTTGCTACCAACTAATGCAGACCAAAGACGAGTCGCTATTCGCGCCCTGGACTCAGAATTGGAAAGACTTGATCGAGTTCGAAATCGTGACCGTCCGCACGTCAGCCGAAACGGCCCGGGTCGTTGCCTCAGCTAATTAATTGCCAGGACGTGTTTGCTTGTCTTTCGCGAGATATTCGTCCCGCGGCGGACTGAACGTATCGACAACGCGTGTCGCCTCAATCGTTTCCACGCCGTGCGGCACGTTGCTGCCGAGGTAAAACGAATCGCCGGCTGCAAGTTCATGCGGAACTCCGTCGACGAACAATTTCATCCGGCCTGACAGAATGTGTACGATTTGCTCCTGCGCATGCTTGTGTTCGGGCATCCGGCTCCCGGCCTCTAGGTGGGCGATCATCTGATACATGGTGCGACCGTGCACAAGGGTTTGGCGACGGATTCCGGGACAGATTTCAATCCAGGGATTTTTCATAGCTTCTTTCATGTGTGAAATCACCTTCAACGTTCATGCAATGCGATGCTCGAGCCAACCCACGTCTTATCTTTATTGAAATCCACACCCATCATTTTGCCTGACTCTTTTGTGTCATCCTGAGCGAAGCGTAGCGAAGTCGAAGGATCTCTTGCTCTATTTCGGATGCAAGTAATCAGAGATTCCTCGGCTGCGGTCGGAATGACAAGAACAGGTACGTCCAAGACCGTCATCAAGTGCATCGCTCATGCAATGCGATGCTCGAGCCGACCCAGGTTTTATCTTTATTGAAATCCACACCCATCATTTTGCCCTGACTCATTCGCACAAGATTGTTCACCAGCGTCGGCTCGCCATCGTTTGCCCAAACAAACATCATCCGGATTTCCGCTTTTGATTTTTGACCATCCGGCGTGGGCACGAACTCGGCATATTGAACCTTTTTTTGCAGAATCCATTCGTGCGGCTTGCTTAGGGCAGTCAGTTTTTCGCGCGTTGGTTCCATATCCACGCCTAAGCCCGCGAAGGAATAGAGCGGTTTCAGAACATAATTTCTCAGGGGCTCGCCCGATGGAAATTCATCCGCGAAGTAAGCTGCCGATGTGCGCTCGGTTTTGAGGAAAGGGAGCGAATGCTTGCTGATCCGGAAATACCAATTGGGATGGCCGACCCAAACGACGTCCAATTCATCCTGAAAACGGAAAGGCAAGGGCAGGTCCGGCCGGCGCAGTAGCTCATCGAAAATGACCCGGTTGTAGATCCGCTCTATCTGCATCTTGTGTCCATCCCGGCGATAGAATAATTGCCGTCCATGTTTAATAATGTCCGTCACGCTGACCGATCGGATGCCCAGCAATGACTCGGTGCAGGCAAAATCAATCCGGGTCTTTTGTTTGTCGGGCTCGATTTCCAGCAAGATCACATTCTCCGGCGCCGAATCGCCCATGACCGTGGTGCGCAGAAGTTCGATATAATCGTCATCGCGCATTCCGCCGAAAGACGAGGTCCAGTTCTGCGGGATGGCAGGATAAGCGCGACGCAAACAACCGAGCAGCAACAATTGAAAGCCAAACAGGCTGGGGAACGCCTGGAGTTCGATTAAGCGCGGGACGAGACGCGTTCCTTCCGCGCAAATCCCGAAGTCCACCACCAGGAAGTTTGGGTGCGACGACTCATTGGGAACTTCTAATCCTTTTGGAATCGCATTGCGTGCGTGCTGGCTGAAGCCTGGGGTCCGCGTTTGCGCGACGATTTCGTTGGCCGCTCGCACGACTTCATCCCGGAATTCGCTTGTCAGAAAGATCGGCGTTTCCGAAAGCCGAAAATCGGCCGGCCACTTTTCGCTTTCATTCACGCAGCGTAAAAGTGCGGCGTATTTCTCCAGCGCGAAGTCGGTATTGAATTTTGAGCGAAGGCGAAAATCCATTAAGCGCTGGTCGTCGGGCGGTGACGCTCAGGTCACGGAGTAACGCGTTAGATCATCGTAGATACGCCTGTCGATCGCAAACGATGCCGTTGGCGTTGTAGCGTGCGCTTGCCTGCTCGCGAATGCTTCGGAGTCCTCAGCGCAATTCAGTCCGCTGTGACAGCAGACGCTACAGCAGCGCAAGTCGCGCAAAACTTCGGGATCAGATCAGAAATCTGCCAGATTCCATCATCTGTTCGCCATCGAACCAGATGTCAAAGTCGCGCCCGACACAATCAATGTGCGTTTTCGATTTCCAATTCGCGCCGGTATGTTCGGCGTAGGGATGACCGAATGCGATATGGACACCGGGAATCTTTTCGTCCTGCAAAATATTGCCGATGACTCGAGTACAGGCTGTATTTGTCCCGATGGCGAATTCGCCCACGCGATTGCTGTTTTCATCGGTATTGGTGTAAGCTTGGAAATCGGCAAGCAGTTCTTTGTTGTCGCAACGCAAATCGACGATCCGGTTATCCTTCACTTCAATGATAATGGGCGTGTTACGCAAATCGCCATACTTTTGGCAGAGATAATCTCCGACCACGCCGTCGACCACGAACGTGCCGTTTGTGTTTGCCGGTGATGTGAAAATTTCGCCGCCGGGTAGGTTTCCCCACTTTTCGTGGCTAATGATCCCGCTCGTCTTGAGCCATTTGAGCTTGGGCGAAAACTCCGCTTCGAAGCCCGTTCCGCGCGACGTACGGCAAGTGATGTGTTTAGCCAGGCGGGCACGCTCGACCAGGCGCTGGCTCAAAGCATCAACGGCCCGAAAATCCGCGCGCATTCCTTCAAGCATGATCTCGCGATTAATGTTCACCATGTGCGCGTGCCGGATGTGACGCTTATTGACGACATCGCTCATTTGCATGCGTGATCCGAGTTCCGGCCGCTCGCCGTAGTTTTCGAGAATAAACACCGCGTATTCCGCCCCTACATCCTCCACTTCGGCCTGCAACGCTGCCGCGATCTCCACCGTCGCCTCGTCGGTAATAATCGTGATCCGTTCCTCCGGCTCAAGCCGCAGGCAAACGCGAATGGCGTTGCGCGCGCCGGGCGCGAGCTCGGCGTCGATGGTGCCGGTTAACAATCGGTCGGGCATAATCGCCAAGCGCTCATCATGTCCCAGAAAGCGCCACGATCAACTGACCTCAGAAATGCGCGTGCAAGCAGGTGTGACCTCGCAGACCGGCAACGCCTTCGCGGACGATAATGGGCAACATGCCCAGTGCTGCGACCGGATCGGCCCACCACCACCCGAGCAAGGCGTTCAGCGCGAGCCCGGCGAGCAGAATGACCGAGAGATAGGCGCAGATGTCGCTCTGATGGGAATCGGCATGCAGTGCGTCACTCCCGAGCTGTGCGGCGACGCGGCGTTTGGCCCGTGCAAGCCCCGGCATCACGATGACGCAGGCGGCGGCATAAATCATTCCGAGGTAAGTTGCTTTGGGCGCTTCGTGCTTCAGCAAATCGACGGACGCATCTATCGCAATGTAAGCCGCTAGTGCGAAGAAACACGCCCCGACCAAGCGATGAGCATGCTTTTCACGTTCATCTGAACTCGCCGCCAGGCGCCAAAGCAGCACGCAACTCGACGCCACTTCGATGACGGAGTCAGCCCCGAATCCGATCAGCGCCACGCTTCCAGCAAGAATGCCAATGGTGATTCCGATGACTGCTTCTAGCGACGTCCAGGCAATGCTCAAATATTCGACACGGCGACCAGCACGCGTGCAAAGAACGTGATCCGGTCCGGCCGCACTGATCACAGCATTAGGCATCAGGCTTCAAAGATATCGCAATTATCTGGCCATTCCCCGCTAGAAAATTTTGACGCCGAGCAAACCGAGCTCTGCTCCGTCTTTGAAAGTAAGAAATTGGCCTTGTTTATTTACCGCGTAGCACACGGCCGCGAAAGCACCGACCAGATTGGCGGTGATGATGAAACGTTCACATATGCAACAATGAAACAGCCGCGGTCGTGATCCCGCCCACAGCCAGTAAACTTTCTGTATCCGCCCTCGCCGGAGCAAGCTGTGAATCCACAAGCGCGACTACTGGCTCGCCTGTTTCAGCTCAGCAAGCTTTTCCTCGGCCCGGCGAACGGCAGATTTTCGACCGCTGCCAAGCGCGAGCAGTTTCTGCTGGCGTGCCAGATTGATGGCAGCGGCATCCAGTTCGGCTTTCTTCTGGTTAGTCAATGCCATTTCTGCGACTTGCTTCGCCTGAGCCAATTGCGTCTGCGCAACATTCAGGTCCGTTCGCGCGATTTCGCCGGCATCGAACTGTTGTTGTTTTTGATCGAGCTCCAGTTCGGCCGTCGCGAGCCGGGCTTGCGCGAGCTCGGCTTCTAATTTTACCACTCGCATAGCCCGGTTTTCTGCTTCCAACTTTGCCAGCACGCCAATTTTGAACAGCCGTTCCGCAGCTGCTGCACTTTCTTTAGCGCGCACCAGCTTGCGTTCGAGCTGGCCAACATCGATCGCACCCTCGCTCTTGGCCGACTCTTCCGGAACGAGATTTCCAGGCAAAATAGGTGGTTCCACTTCAGACGGATTCGGTTCAGCGTTCCCAGGCAAATCCTCTCCGCCCAAAGCAGCGAGAGCGATCATCATAAACGCGAGAACCGTCGCGTTTTTCACGATTGAAATATAATCAGGTGAGCGGGTCTCGCCAGGGCCCACCACTTCTCGTCTCTAGCTCAAGATGAGACAGCCTGTTTACGCTTCGGATCGACGAACGCCCAGACCATGGCAATGAACCAACCAACGAGGAAAATCGGTGTCCCTAAAAGATCAACCAACCAAATGCCGAAGAAATGGGAGTGATTGCGATGAGCCGCAATGATCGCGGGCAGCATATAAAGAAAAATTAAGACTGCGAAATAAACTGGGAGGATCTTGTCCCGCTCGCTGGCGTAGCTGCCGGTCGTGAACGCCCACCAATCCAGTGCCCAAAAGAGCGCCACCGGAATATAAGCAATAACTTTCTTGGCGGTTGTCGTCACAATGGTCGCAGCAATTTGTCAGCCGACGTAGTTCAATCATTCGCTCCCGGTCTCGTCGAGATCGCGCTCCAGTAGCCGATGCAAATGACGCCGTGCTGATTTCTTGATTGCGCGCCTTTCGGCGACGATCTGCTGCTTTTCAGCCTGTCTTTCCTGCCGATTTTTGCTTCGCGCCTCGCCGGGTGAAACGTGTTCGATCCGCGGGCGATGCTCGCCCACCTTGCGCTCGCCTGGTTTCGCGTACGGATCCATGCACTAAATGCAGGCTTTGTCACCATTGCTACTACGCAAACTCTCCATCTTTTTGCGATAAATGGATTGGTCCCTCGGCGGCGGGTGCGGCGACGCGTCCGACATAAGGGCATAATCTTGGGCCCGAGCAATCAAAGCCTCGCGTGGATTGCCTGATCTTCCTGACCGGCCGAATCTTGCATGAGCAACTCTGCCAAAATCGCTGCGTGGACTCATCACAGTGCGCCCCAGACTCCGGCAATTTGCAGCAAAGTTTCTGGCGATGACCTGCGCACCATCTCTAGCGGAATTCCGGCGTGATCCTGACCAGCGCCGGCGATCTGCTCGATCATTCGCAAACAACCTTGCGCATTGCAATCTAATCGCCGGTGGGAACGATCGCTTCGCCTTCGACCATTAAAATCACTGTGCGCTTCGGGGCACGTGTACGATGCCGAATGCCTCGCGGGACGACAAATCCCTGCTGCGGTCCGAGCTCGACCGTCCGATTTTCCAAATCGATAATGAACAATCCGGCAACGACATAGAAAAATTCATCGAGATCGTCGTGTTTGTGCCAATGATATTCACCTTTAACGACACCAAGACGGACGACCGACTCGTTTACGCGACACAATGTCTGATTGAACCAGGGATGCCTTACTGCGTTAATGACCTCCGCTAGATCAATTACCTGCAAGTGGTCATAGCGAACGTCGAGGTGTGTTTCGTAGGGATGAGGCTCGGTTCCGGCCATAGACGAACCTAGAACACCGGCCACTCATTGGCCATTGATCTCGCGCGCTTTCCGTAGCGTCGAAAAGTCTTGCCAGCTGCCGCTCACCCGCGGTCGATCCGAGCTAGTCACGACGGCTGATCTCGCCAGGGTCGCGGAAAATCATTGTGCGCTTGGGACACGCACGCGACAGCCGCAATTGCTCTATTTCCTTTGTGCGGCTTTTGTCATGTCGAGCGGAGCCGAGACATCTCACAATATTCTCGTGTCGTCGGAATAATCAGAGATTCCTCGACTTTGCTCGGAATGACAGAACGACGACCAGTGGCGGGTCAACCAAATCGCGCGAGGCGAGACCGCGCCCCGGGGTGGCAAATGGGCTCGCGAATGGTTCGGAATCAATCGCCCGACCCCGGCCTTAATGGACCTCTGTGTTCCGCGCTTGCTGTAGGAGGACGGTTGTGATTCCGAGCAATCCGCAACGTAGCCCGCATCTCGATGACGCGGGACCCCCCAAATGCTAAGCAGAAAGGCCGCTTCATCCGCTGTCGTCAATAATCTTCACATCGTCAACTTTCCACAGGCCGTCTTCTTTGATGAGCGCGACATTGAAGATTTGTTTGCCGAGCAATCGGCCCATCAGCGTGACACGGGCGGTTGCCGTTCCGCCGCGTGTTTTGATCTGCTCGATCGCGATTTGGGAATGCCAATTCTGATCGAACTGCTGAGGATCGAGTAGTGCACTGCCGTCGAATCCGGTCGAGCTTAAACGCAGGTTGTCGATGCTCGTAAACATGCGTTCGCTCAGGAATTGTTTCAGTTCGGTGCGTCGTTCAATCAGCGGATTCACGTTATTCTTCAGTTCACGTACGTACCATCCGTACAAGTTCCGGATTGTCTCTTCCGGATCAGCGGTGCGTGCGCAGCCGTATAAGCTCGTGCTGACGATGGCGCAGACGAAGAGGACGCGGCTTTCAAACCAAAATCGCTGCCATGGAGTGTTTCGAGTTCGCTTCGCCATGAATGGATGAGATGGCCACTAATTAGAATTCACTTCGTCGATCTTCCAGGCGCCGTTTTCCTGGACAAGCTTAACCTTGAATTCCCGGTCCCCCCGTTGACGGCCGGTGAGAATAACATTTAGCCGCGCAATGCGCCCGACGTAGAGGTTTCCTATGGCAACGTTTTTTCCCCATTCTGGATCAATCTCGCGGGTATTAAAGAATGGGTCGAGCTCTACTCCTCCAGCGGACTTGTGTCTATTATCGATCTCCGTGAGCAACCGCTCCGTGACGAACTTCCGCATTTCCGTCCGCTCTTGATTGAGCGGTTTCGCACCATTCAACACCTCATGGACGTACCAACTGTAAAACATCCGAACGGCGTCCGCTGGGGTGCTGGCGGCGCTATAAGCCCGGGACGTAGTTAGCAGCGAAATGACAATGGCAAAATATACAGTCTTCAATCTAGTCACGGACCCGCTGATCCCGGGTAAACCTATTATTTCACCACTCTAATCGTCCAAAAGTCCGCCGCTAGGTTATCATCGGTCAAATAGGAATAAGGAATGGTAAAATAGCCGCGCATTCCCCAGTGCGTTCCCCAGGAGTTGCGACAAACGAACCATCCCTGAGGGTCATCATAGCCGATGGCGCAGACGGCGTGACCGCCGAGGACTCGCTCGCGCGTATTCGGCATCGGGGCGTGGCCGGTTCGGGCCACTTCGACTGTTTCAAAGCTCTCGTAAACGGTAAATCCGAATACGAAGGGATAGCCCGAGGCAAGGCAACCTTGCATTTGCGACAAACTTTGGACCAGGCGTTGGTAGGTTACAGCGGTATGCTTGGCTGCCTCCGTGTAACAAGTTGTCGTCGGTCGCGATCTGAACTTCGATATAACATACGGCCACATCGGCTCCGGACAGGCTCCTTGGTTCGCGACCGTTTTAATTCCATCCCGGATCGTCGCACCACTGTCGGAGCTGGCGGTACCTTCAAGGACGCGTTCGTTGTAGTAGATGAAGAGGCGCGAAGGGACAAAGATTTGGGGCAAGCCTTGCTTCAGTTGGTCGAACTCGATCGCACCTCCGATGGCGTTGGCGGTGCAGCTGCCAAGCTGTCCCTGGTCATAAACTGGCGGACATTGGCGGCGCAGATCGACTCGCGGCGGCAAAGCACGGAGCATTGCCATCGGTGCGGCGTAAAGGAAATCGCGGTGATCGGGCAGATCAGGGATCCAGCCAAAACCTTTTCCTGATCGTTTCCTTCTCCTGGAAGATGATGTTTTACGCGACTTAGAGTTGCCAGCCATGCGACTAAACTAACGAACCGCGAAACGGCTTGTCGAGAACGGGCGACGGAGTTGCTCTTCCACCGAGGCTAATGCAGGTGGACGGAGAGATAACTAAAAACATCCATTCCGCCGTATGTTGCCCGGGAACAATGAGACGGCGTCGGCTCGCCTTCGTTTTTGGCGAAATTTTTCAAAAAAAGACGGCGACTTTTGTGGGCGGGTGCGAAATCCGAGTGAGTCTGACCCCAGACTGTTGGGGAAACGGCTTCATTCCTGGATCGGCTACGTGACACCGGCGGATTCAATAATCCGATGTTCCGATCGCGGCGCCGGTCCAGTGAACCGCCGCCCGTAACTTATAACTGAAATTCGAGAAAACCCTGAGATTCTGCCGGTGAATTGCCCCTGTCGTTTGTTAGATGTCCTCGGAATCAATCTTCGAAAACCCTTTTGACTTCGCCCACCTTGCGCTGAATTTTCCCTCCGACTTTCTCGGATGTTCCGCGGTCTGCCAAATTTGGATTCCCAATGGCACGTCCCGCTTTCTCTTTGACACTTCCCTTTGCCTCTCTGACCCCTCCCTTTGCCCGATCCCTGGTGCTTGATTTCATCACCTAAGGAATCGCACCCGCATAAAGAATGGGATGCGTGCGGATCTCGGACTTCCTCAGTCCTTGATCACGTAGGTGCCGGCAATCATGTCGTGCAATCCCTGCTTGCGCTCGGTGAACGCAATCATGAGGAAGCCGATGCAAAAAATCAGACCGGATAGGATCATCGCAAAAAATCGACCGGTGGCGCGGCCGAAAGAAATCTTGCCAAAATCACTCGCGCTGACGACGCGCAAACCACAGATTTTCTGGCCAAGGGTTGCTTGGAATTCGGAAGACCAAAATCCAGCGAAATAGGCGACATCAATCACAATTGTGAGCACAAAAACGAGAATGGGACGACCAGACGACGCATCGCTCGGGTTGAGGGCGAACCTCAAAATCGCAATCGGGATGCCGACGATGATTACGTCTATGATATAGGCGGCCAGTCGAATCCAGAAACCTCCATACCTCGAATCGGCCACGGCGGCTCCGCTCGCCGATGCGACGGATGCAGCCGTAGCGCCCGGTACGGAGCCGATCATACCGACACCCGGCACTTGAGATAAAGCAACCCAATTGGGGATTCCTTCATACCAGGCAAGATCGCTTAGACCGAGCGAACCCGCGGCAAGCTGGCGGTTGACTTCCTCCAGCGAAAAGGGACCCATTCGATGGCCATCCCGAGCGACATGGATTTGCATGCGACGCGGTTGTGACAAAAAAACCCGGCCCTCGCAAGCGGTTTGGCGTCAAACTGGTGCGATCACACCTGTGGGCGGCCG
>WNGI01013979.1_pt1 | contig 12249 bp, 10 predicted proteins | sample 5400621 | NCBI WGS metagenome assembly WNGI01 (sample SAMN13153374, study PRJNA577476) | soil metagenome | isolation source: 20 cm soil or saprolite under Garry oak tree replicate 1 | place: USA:California | collected 2016-06-15 | reverse complement strand
TCTACTTCTTCCGCATCTCGTCGATGCTGTACGGTCCGCCTCCCGCGGTCGCCAGATAGAGACAGGCGAAGCAGAACAGGATCGCCAGCGTGCCGTTGTTGAGCAGCGGCAGGAACACAGGCTTGGCGACATCCCTGAACATGTGGCCCATGAAATAGGCCGCCGCCATTTCGCCGGCCAGAACGAACGCGGAAATGCGCGTGAACAGGCCGATCATCAGCAGCGCACCAAGCACCAGCTCGATCGCACCGGCGGTCATGATCAAGGGCGGGGGGTTGGCGAACATCGCAACGACGGGAAACTTGAAGATCTTGGCGACGCCGTATTGAAACAGCAGCAGCCCGGTGATGAAGCGAAACAGGCTCAGAGCCGTCGGCTGCCATTTCGCGAGCATCTTGTCTAATTGGTCCATGTCATCGTCCCCCTTGTTTGGCACACTAGAACTTAGCGTCACAACATTACACGGTGTTGGCCGATTGCGTGTGATGCCGACACAACACCTCTGAAATTGAATCATTCCCCTCGCAAGTCACCGCTTCGCGACATCGTTGCGATTGCAGCGCAGCAAGATGCCGTCCCGATGCACAAGAGCCTGCCACACCGCCCATCCATTTAGTTATGCTTTATAAGCATTGTCCGGGAGTCGGATATTATGGAATCCGCCGCATCTCCACTCACAATCCTGTCAGCGCGGCGCCAACAAAAAAGCCGCGTCGAAACGCGGCTTTGTCGCAACAGTAACTTGCAGGTGACTAGAGCGAGATGACTTTTCTTCGAATCGTCATCCCGCTCTATCTCTTTGATTTGAGCATGATCTCCGCGCAAACGCGTTCCGCGTTTGTCGCGAGGGAAAACCGGTACCCACTTTTCCGGATCATGCTCTATCGCCACTCGACCTTGGTGATCTCGTAGGCCTTGGCGCCGCCCGGCGCCACGACTTCCACCGTCGAGCCTTTTTTCTTGCCGATCAGGGCACGAGCCAGTGGCGAGGTGATCGAGATACGGCCCTTCTTGGCGTCGGCTTCCGGCTCGCCGACGATCTGCCACACCGTTTTCTTCTCGGTGTCTTCGTCGACCAGCGTGACGGTGGCGCCGAACTTGACGGTGTCGCCGGAGAGCTTGCTGATGTCGATAATGTCGGCGCGCGCGAGCTTGTCTTCGAGCTCGGCGATGCGGCCTTCATTGTGCGACTGCTCTTCCTTGGCGGCGTGATATTCCGCGTTTTCCGAAAGGTCCCCATGCGAGCGCGCCTCGGCGATATGCTCGATGATGCGCGGACGATCCTCCGACTGGCGCTTCTTCAACTCGATCTCGAGGGCGGCATAGCCGCCAGCGGTCATCGGTACCTTTTCCATCATCTCTTCCGTCCTTCCATCGTGCGAACCGCCCGGGGCGTTGCGCGCACGAGGCATTTTTTAGATTTCGATTCGGGCTTTCATGGCCCAACGCGAGCCCGCCAGCCTATTAATTTTCGGCCCCTTCGGGGGCCGATTCAACATCCAGACGGCGGTGGGTTCCGGCCATACGGCTTTGTTGCCGATCGTTTAGCGGGCATTTCAGCCCCGCCAACGATCAGTTTTCGGAAAAGTAACTCTGCAGCGTGCGGACCTCAAGGTCCCCGCCCAGATAGGCGCGGATGCCCTGGGCGGCCGCCACAGCACCCGAAAGAGTGGTGTAATACGGCACTTTATGCAAGAGGGCGGCCCGGCGCAGCGAACGGCTGTCGGCGAGCGCGGTGGCCCCCTCCGTGGTGTTGAATACCAGCTGAACCCCCCCGTTGGTGATCCGGTCGACGATATGGGGCCGGCCTTCCAGCACCTTGTTGACCTTGGCGGCCTCGATCCCATGGGCGGCCAGGAACCGCTGCGTGCCGGAGGTCGCGATCACCTCGAACCCGAGCTCGCGCAACAGCCGCATCGTATCGAGAATACGCGGCTTGTCCGCATCCCGGACCGAGACGAAGACCGTGCCCTCCCGCGGCACCCGCGAGCCGCCGCCGAGCTGGCTCTTGGCGAACGCCACCTCGAAGGAGCGATCGAGCCCCATGACCTCGCCGGTCGATTTCATCTCGGGACCGAGCACGGTATCCACGCCCGGAAAGCGCGCGAACGGAAACACGGCTTCCTTCACCCCGACGTGGCGGGAAGCGCCGGGCTCGAAGCGTTGCGGTTCGAGAGGGTACCGTGCGCGAGGCTCGCGGATTGACCTCCAGCACGTAGATCTCGCCGTCCTTGATCGCATATTGCACGTTCATCAGCCCGACGACGTTGAGCGCCAGCGCCAGGGCGCGCGTCTGGCGCTCGAGCTCGCGGATGGCCGCGGGTTTGAGCGAATGCGGCGGCAGCGAGCAGGCGGAATCCCCGGAATGCACCCCGGCTTCCTCGATGTGCTCCATGATGCCGGCGATGTAGACGTCCCTGCCGTCGGCGATGCAGTCGACGTCGACTTCGATTGCATCGGAGAGATAGCGGTCGATCAGCAGCGGCCTCTTGGCGGAGACGACCAGCTCGGAGGGCCGGTCGAGATCGGCGGCGAGCCGCGCCACGTAGCGCTCGAGGTGCGCCGGATCGTGCACGATCTCCATGGCGCGGCCGCCGAGCACGTAGGATGGCCGGATCACGACCGGATAGCCGATGGTCTCGGCGATGGAATGGGCCCGGGCCGGGCTGGTTGCGATGCCGCTGTGCGCCTGGCGCAGCTCGAGCCGCTCCAGCAGTTTCTTGAAGCGGTCGCGGTCCTCGGCGAGATCGATGGCGTCGGGCGAGGTGCCGAGGATCGGAATGTTTGCTCGCTCCAGCGGCTCGGCGAGCTTGAGCGGCGTCTGCCCGCCGAACTGCACGATCACGCCGTGCAGCCTGCCGTTGGCGCGCTCGCAATCGATGATCTCCAGCACGTCCTCGGCGGTGAGCGGCTCGAAATACAGCCGGTCCGAAGTGTCGTAGTCGGTCGACACCGTCTCTGGATTGCAATTGATCATGATGGTTTCGAAGCCGGCTTCCCTCAGCGCGAACGCCGCGTGGCAGCAGCAATAGTCGAACTCGATGCCTTGGCCGATGCGGTTGGGGCCGCCGCCGAGAATGACGACCTTGTCGCGCGCCGACGGCGCGGCTTCATCGCTCGTCCGCCCGGCGAACGGCGTTTCGTAGGTCGAGTACATATAGGCGGTGGGCGAAGCGAACTCGGCCGCGCAGGTATCGATGCGCTTGAACACCGGGCGCACGCCGAGCGCGCGCCGCCGCGCCGACACCTCCTCGGCGTCGAGCCCCGTGAGCCTGCCGAGCCGGGCGTCGGAGAATCCCATGCCCTTGAGCTTGCAGAACGTAGCGGCACTCGCCGGCAAGCCTTTGGCCCGGATCTGCGCCTCCATGTCGACGATGCCGCGGATCTCGGCCAGGAACCAAAGATCGATCCGGCAGGAAGCGTGAATCTGCTCGTCGGAAACGCCGAGCCGCATCGCCTGCGCGACTTTGAGCAGGCGGTCCGGCGTCGGGGTGCCGAGCGCGGCGCGGATGGCGTTCTTGTCGTCGCCCTCGCCGATGCCTTCGATCTCCATCTCGTCGAGCCCGGTCAGCCCGGTTTCCAGCGAGCGCAGCGCCTTCTGCAGGCTCTCCTGGAACGTGCGCCCGATCGCCATGGCTTCGCCGACGGATTTCATCGACGTGGTCAGGATCGGTTCGGTCCCGGGAAATTTCTCGAATGCAAAGCGCGGGACCTTGGTGACGACGTAATCGATGGTCGGCTCGAACGAGGCGGGCGTGGCGCCGCCGGTGATGTCGTTGGCTACCTCGTCGAGCGTGTAGCCGACTGCGAGCTTCGCCGCGACCTTGGCAATGGGAAAGCCGGTGGCCTTCGAGGCGAGCGCCGAGGAACGCGACACCCGTGGGTTCATCTCGATGATGACCAGGCGGCCGTCGGCGGGGTTCACCGCGAACTGCACGTTGGAGCCGCCGGTCTCCACCCCGATCTCGCGCAGCACCGCGATCGAGGCGTCGCGCATCATCTGATATTCCTTGTCGGTCAGCGTGAGCGCCGGCGCCACCGTGATGGAATCGCCGGTGTGCACCCCCATCGGATCGACGTTCTCGATCGAGCAGACGATGATGCAATTGTCGTTTCTGTCGCGCACCACCTCCATCTCGAACTCTTTCCAGCCGAGCACCGATTCCTCGATCAGGACCTCGCTGGTGGGCGAGGCGTCGATGCCGCGCTCGACGATCTCGATGAACTCCGATTTGTTGTAGGCGATGCCGCCGCCGGTGCCGCCGAGCGTGAACGACGGACGGATGACGGCGGGGAGCCCGATGTCGTCGAGCGCTTCGAGCGCCGCGACCAGGGTCTTGACCTGATGCGAGCGCGGGGTCGAAAGCCCGATCCGGTGCATCGCCTCGCGGAACCGCTCGCGGTCCTCGGCCTTGTCGATCGCCTCGGCGGTGGCGCCGATCATCTCCACCCCGAATTTCTGCAGCACGCCCATTTTGCGCAGGCTGAGCGCGCAATTGAGCGCGGTCTGGCCGCCCATGGTGGGAAGCAGCGCGTCCGGCCGCTCCGCCTCGATGATCTTCGCGACCATCTCCGGGGTGATCGGCTCGACATAGGTCGCATCCGCCAGATCCGGATCGGTCATGATCGTGGGCGCGCCCTTCGTCAGCCCCGCGCCGCGGATTTCGCGCGGCGGCGCTCCCTTAGCCCAGAATCGCCGGAGAGGGAAGGGTTTCCGGCTTTTCCCTCCCCGAAGGGGAGGGTCGGCAAGGCGCGATAGCGCCGAGCCGGGGTGGGGTCACCCCACGCGATCGCCAACCGAAATCGGCTGTTGCCGATTTCGGAATGGAGCAATGCGCCAAATCGGAAACGTCCGACTTGGCGGCGCGATCGACCTCCCCCGTAGGGGAGGTAAAGCGTCATCGCGGCCTTGCCACGAAGGTCATGCGGGTCTGGTTGTGGCCGATGTTGGTCTCGGCGCGGGCCGCGAGGAAGCCGGCGTGATTGAGCTTGCGGATCATCTCGGCCTCGCTGTAGCGCGAAAGCCCGAGCCGCGAGCGCAGCCGGCGGTAATCCGAGAGCGCGGTGCGAAGCAGGCCGCCGATGGCGGCCGCGAGAAAACCGTTGGCGGCGGCGAAGTTCAGGAGCGCCCAGGTATCGGTCAAGAGCGAAGTGTGCGGCGGTACCGCGTCGCCGATCACCAGCAGGCCGCCCGGCGTCAGCAAGCGCCGGATCAGCACGAGCAGCGCGCTGAGCTCGTATGACGTCAGATATTGCGCCACCGAGTTCACGACCGCGAGGTCGACTGACCGGTCGGCGAGCCCGCGCACGTCTTGGGGCGACAGTACCTCGATCGCCGGATGATCCTTGAATCGTGCGGTCAGGCCGGCGCGTACGTTCGGCGCCGCTTCGACCAGGATCAGCTTCCGGGCCGCGGCGGCGATGCGATCGGCATGCAGCGCCTCGCCACAGCCGTAATCGAGGACGACGGCCGAAGACGAGGGAATGTACGCGGCAATGTCCTCGGCGATCGTGCGGTAATGCACGTCGCGATGCCGGGCGCTGACGTAGAGAGAGTGCTGGGAATCCCAGAAGGCGACCCAATCGCCCATGGCGTAGCTCTTGGCGGGTGGCGGCGGGCGAATATAGGCGAAGCGCGGCTGTGCGCCAGAGCGTTCTCGGCTCGATCAGCCCACACCCTGCTCGGCAGCATCCTATCAGCGCCAAAACTTCAGTAGCGGCCCGTCTCTGCCGTAGACCGGATCGGCATCGGGAAAGGGAACCTTGGGAATGAGCGCTTTCGCCCGGGCGTGCTCGGCCGGTGTGGCGCGGCAAAGATCGTAGGTGCCTTGCGCCGGATAGGCGCCGACGACGAGGAAATCGCGGCTCGCCGCAATGCGCTGGTGCCCGGTGCCGGCGGGCAGCACCGCGACGTCGCCGGCTTCGATCTCGAGTTCGTCGCCGGCCTTGCCGCCGAACCGCACGCGGGCGCGGCCGGCCGCGACGCCCAGCACTTCATGGATCATCGAATGGAAATGCGTGAACGAATAGATGCCGTCGCGCCAGGAATCGTCCCAGCCGTTCCGGGCGAAGATGCGCTCGATGCGCGCTGCCGGATCCTTTTGGCCCGAAACATCGATCGCGCCGCGATAGACGAGGAGCGGCAGCGTCGGATTGTTGGGAACCAGGCCGTCGTCACCGAACCGCATCGCGACGGGGGTGACCGGATCGCTCTTGTGCGCGGCCTGCGGCATGGGGGAGACTCCGTGGGATCAATCGCGCGGGCAGGGCACAGTTCCGCAGCGTCATCCCGGGGCCCGAGCGAAGCGAGGGAACCCGGGATCCATGGCCACGGGCGGTGCCCGTAGGACTCGGTGTGCATGGGTTCCGGGTTCGCGCTTTCAGCGCACCCCGGAATGACTCCCCGGAGATATGGTCTCAGCCCTTGTGCGTGCGCATCAGGTCGACGAAGCGCGCGAACAGATAGTGGCTGTCGCGCGGGCCGGGCGAAGCCTCGGGATGATATTGCACCGAGAACACCGGCCGGTCTTTCAGCGCCAGCCCGCAGTTCGAGCCGTCGAACAGCGACACATGGGTCTCGGTGGCGTCCGGCGGCAGGGTGGTGCGATCGACCGCAAAGCCGTGGTTCATCGAGGTGATCTCGACCTTGCCGGTCAAGAGGTCCTTGACCGGGTGGTTGGCGCCGTGATGGCCCTGATGCATCTTCACCGTCTTGGCTCCGACCGCGAGGCCGAGCATCTGATGACCGAGGCAGATGCCGAAGGTCGGGATGCCGGCGTCGATCACGCCGCGGATCGCCGGCACCGCGTATGCGCCGGTCGCGGCCGGATCGCCGGGGCCGTTGGACAAAAACACGCCGTCGGGTTTCAGCGCGAGAATGTCCTCGGCCGAGGTCTGCGCCGGCACCACGGTCACCTTGCAGCCGGTGCCGGCGAGCAGGCGCAGGATGTTGCGCTTGATGCCGTAATCGACCGCGACCACGTGGAATTGCGGATGGTCCTGGCGGCCGTAGCCCTGGTCCCATTGCCACGGCGTCTCGTCCCAGGTGAAGCGCTGGCCGCTGGTCACCATCGGGACCAGGTCCATGCCGACCAGCCCCGGCCAGGCGCGGGCCTCCGCCTCGAGCGCGGCGCGATCGAACTTGCCCGACGGCTGATGCGCGATCACCGCATTGGGCATGCCCTTCTCGCGGATCCGGCCGGTGAGCGCCCTTGTGTCGATGCCGCAGAGCCCGATGATGCCGCGGCTTTTCAGCCATTGGTCGAGGTGCCGGGTGGCGCGGTAGCTCGACGGCTCGGTGATCGCGGTGCGCAGGATCACGCCGCGCGCGCCCGGCGTCGCCGCCAGATTGACGGTCTCGATGTCCTGCTCGTTGGTGCCGACGTTGCCGATGTGCGGGAACGTGAAGGTGATGATCTGCCCGGCATAGGAGGGATCGGTGAGGATCTCCTCGTAGCCGGTCATGGCGGTGTTGAAGCAAACCTCGCCGACCGCTTGTCCCGTGGCGCCGAGCCCGAAGCCTTCGAGCAAGGTGCCGTCGGCGAGCACCAGCACGGCGGTCGGAATTGCCTCGACCCAGCCGGAGTTCGCTTGCCTTTCGGTCATGGGCCCTTACTTGCGTATTCTATCCGGCGAGGCAAGGGCCCGATTCGGGCGGTTTTTTTGGAAGGGCGATCGTGCTGCGCGACGACATCAACAATGCCTTGAAGCAGGCCATGAAGGCCGGCGACAAGCGCCGCGTCTCGACGCTTCGGCTGGTCAATTCGGCGCTCAAGAACGCCGACATCGAGGCGCGCGGGCACGGCAAGGGACCGCTGTCGGACGAGGAGCTGCTCTCCCTCTTGCAGAAGATGATCAAGCAGCGCCAGGAATCGATCGAGCTCTACGAGAAGGGCGGCCGGGCCGAGCTTGCCGCGCAGGAGCGCGAGGAGATCGAGATCATCGCCTCCTATCTGCCGCAGCAGATGTCGGAGGCCGAGATCCGCGCTGCGGTCGAAGCCGCGGTCGCCGAGACCGGCGCCGCCGGCTTAAAAGACATGGGCAAGGTGATGGCCGCGCTCAAAGCCCGCCATTCCGGAAAAATGGATTTCGCCAAGGCGAGCGGATTGGTGAAGGCGCGGCTCGCGGGGTGATCCCTCCCCGTTCCGGGGAGGGTGGCTCCCGTGGCGCGGGAGCCGGGTGGGGCTCTTTCGTGCTCTTTCACCCCACCCGGCTCGGACCTGCGGTCCTCGCCACCCTCCCCGTTCCGGGGAGGGATAAGCGCGTTCACGCCCGCTTCTTGCGCCTCTGCTGCATGTACGAGCGCAGCACCGCATTGATGCGGCGCTGATAACCGACACCCTCCTGTCTGAAGAAGTCGAGCACGTCCTCGTCGACCCGGATCGAGATCGCCTTCTTCTTCGGCGGGATCACCAGCACCGCCTCGGACCAGTGGGCATCGTCGTAGTCGGCCCAGGCCGGATCCTTGGCCATCGCGGCCTCGATCTCCTCATCCGTGAGCTTGGCGACCTTGGCCCAATCGGTCTTGCCCCGCCGCGGATCATCGCGGGAGACGAGCGTGATATCTTTTTCTTTCATCGCGCCTCGCTCTACGCGCCGAGATGATCCGGCAGCTGTCGGCACGGAAGGTGCAGATGACGACTTCCTCTTGGTCGAGGAAGCCGTAGACCATGTAGCGGATTTCGCCTTTGCGGTCCGATTGCCGGATGAACGTCGCGCCATCGATTACTCGCCTTGCGTCTTGAAAATCGATGTCGTGGCTACGCGGATTGCTTCACGTTTTCTTTCGTCCCATTCGAACGCGCGAATGTGGGCGAACACCTCGTCGGCGGGCGGGTTCGGACATTGCCGTCCTCTCGCAAATAAATGTCGCGTCCCATGACTGTTTGCCTCTTCGCGCCAGGGTTACGTACGCGACGTGTATACACTTGTATATACGGACCAGTCAAGCCCCCTGGCCCCGGCTCTCAGTGGCGCATCGCGCCGCGTCCGGGGAGCGCAGGCTCCGGGCTGTGGATAGCCGGGACAAGCCGGTCGGCATCGGGCCGCCGCCGCATTCGCCGTATAATCAGAGCGGTCCTGCTGAGTCGCCCGAATCGCCATGCGCTTTCCAGCCCAGTTCCTCGACGAATTGCGCGCCCGGCTTCCGGTCTCGGACGTCGTCGGCCGGCGGGTGAAATTGAGGAAGCGCGGCCGCGAATGGGTCGGCCTCTCGCCGTTCAACCAGGAAAAAACCCCGTCGTTCACGGTCAACGACCAAAAGGGCTTCTTTCACGATTTCTCCTCGGGCAAGCACGGCAATATTTTCGATTTCGTCATGGAGAGCGAGGGCGTGACGTTCCCGGAGGCGGTGGAGCGGCTCGCCGCGCTCGCCGGCGTTCCGGTCCCCAAGCTCTCCAAGGAAGCCGAAGCGCGCGAGGAGCGCCGCAAGACGCTCCACGACGTGCTCGAGCTCGCGGCGAAATTCTTCGAGTCGACGCTCGCGTCGCGGGCCGGCGCCAAGGCGCGCGGCTATCTCGCCGATCGCGGCATCGAGCCCGCCGCGCAACTCAAATTCCGGCTCGGCTATGCGGGAGCCGAGCGCTATGCGCTCAAGGAGCATCTCGGCGCGCACCGCATTCCGGTTCCGGACATGATCGAGGCCGGGCTGCTGATCGCCGGCGACGATATCGCCGTCCCGTTCGACCGCTTCCGCGACCGCGTGATGTTTCCCATCGCCGACTGGCGCGGCCGGGTGATCGCCTTCGGCGGAAGGGCGATGGAGAAGGACGCCCAGGCCAAATATCTCAACTCGCCGGAGACGCCGCTCTTCCACAAGGGCTCGACCCTCTACAACGGCGCCTCCGCGCGCACCGCCGCCCACCAGGGCGCGATCGTGGTGGCGGTCGAAGGCTATATCGACGTGATCGCCATGGTGGCGGCCGGCTATGAGGCGACGGTCGCGCCGCTCGGCACCGCGCTGACCGAAGACCAGCTCGCGCTGCTGTGGCGGATGAGCGACGAGCCGGTGCTCTGCTTCGACGGCGACAAGGCGGGCACGCGCGCGGCCTATCGGGCGATCGATCTCGCGCTGCCGCAGCTCAAGCCCGGCAAGAGCCTCAAATTCGCCATCCTGCCCGACGGACAGGATCCCGACGATCTCTACCGCTCCGGCGGCCGCGCGGCGATCGAGGACGTGATCGCCGGCACGCGACCGCTCTCGGACCTGCTGTGGCTGCGCGAGACCGAGGCCGGCAGCTTCGACACGCCGGAGCGGCGCGCGGCGCTGGAGCGGCGGATCGCCGAGGTGACCGCCACGATCGGCGATGAAGCGGTGCGCAGGTATTATCGCCAGGATCTCGAGGCCCGCCTGCAGCGCCTGCTGGCGCCGCCACCGGCGCCGGACCGGGGCCGCGGTTTTGACCGCGATTTCTCACGGCGCGGCACAAACCGGCGATCGGGATCGCGCCCGTGGCAGTCGGGCTTTCGCGAAATCTCGGGCCCGCGCAGCCCGCGCCTCGCCACGAGCCCGATCGTGCGCGGTTTCCGCACCGGGTTGCCGCCGCGCGAGGCCCTGATCCTGCTGGCGGTCATCAATCATCCCTGGCTGCTCGAAGCCCATGCCGAGGAGCTCGCCGAGCTCGAGCTGCGCCATCCCGATGCCGACCGGCTGCGCCGCGCGATGCTCGACATCATCGGGGCCGCCGTGCACGACACCGACACGATGCGCGCGGCGCTGACCGCGCTCGATCTCGGCGGCGTGCTGGCGCGGGTCGAGAAGGCGATCACCCACGGGTCGGACTGGCCGGCGCGAAGCGGGGCGGCCCCCGAGGACGTCGCATCCTTCTGGACCCACGTTCTCACCTTGCATCGAAGGACCCGCACGTTACATAAGGAGCTCAAATCGGCAGAGCAGGCCCTGGGGAGCGAGCCCAACGAGGAGAATTTCCTCCGGCTGCAGGACGTGCAAGAGCGGCTCGCGACGATCGAGGGCACCGAGGCCCTGATCGAGGGGTTCGGCGCCTATTCGGGCCGCCCGGCGCGCAGCTTGTAACCGGGCCCGTCCGGCGGCCGGGCACGGGAATAAACGGGGCCCTGCCGGCGTATCGGGCAGGGTTGATCGGGGCTTTACGGGGTCTGGACGAGACTTGGACCCGATTTGGCACCTGATTCGGGACCCGGGGCTGGCGCTGGCCACGGCGCTGCCCTTTTTGGTGTTGATTGGGTGCCGGCGAATGCGGGTCCGGAAGCGGCCGGCAGGCACAGCCGGGGCAGGTGCGGAACTCCCATAGGGTAGGGGACCAAAAAAGTTTCGGGTCGGGGCCAAAAACCTGAGCTGGGGTTTTCGGACGACACCGGGACGGGCCTCCGACGGGTCAGGGAAGCAATGGCAGCGGGCCCGCCAATGGGCCGGCAACAAAGACGGCTCGAATATTTAGGATTCGGTGATGGCTGGCACGACGGCGACGAAGGATCGAACCATGGCAGCGAAGACCAAGCGCTCCGCCCCCGACAAGCGCGCCGCCGCCAAGGCGAAGCCGCAGCAGGCCAAGGACGAGGCGCCCGAGAAGGAGACTCCCGAGACCCCGGACAGCCCGCTGCTCGACCTTTCCGACGCCGCCGTCCGCAAGATGATCAAGAGCGCGAAAAAGCGCGGCTACGTCACCTACGAGCAGCTCAACGCGGTGATGCCGTCCGAGGAGGTCACCTCCGAGCAGATCGAGGACACGTTGGCGATGCTCAACGAGATGGGCATCAACGTCGTCGAATCCGAGGAGACCGACCCGGAGGAGACCGAGGAGCCGCGCCCCGAGGAGCCCGAGGAAGACGAGCCCGACGGCGAGCTCGTGGAAGTCGTCCGCACCACCCCGGCCTGTGCGAGAGCCCGCTGACGTTCCAGGCGATCATCATCTGGCGCGACGAGCTCAACGAAGGAAAGGTGTTCCTGCGCGACATCATCGATCTCGAGGCGACCTATGCGGGGCCCGACGCCAAGGCGGTGCCGGGGGTGCCGGGCGTGGCCGCGCCCGGTGCGCCGGGTGCGCCGGGAACCGAGGTGCCCGCGCCGGGCGATCCGGCCGCCGCGATGACCGGGGCCGCCGCAGCCGGCATCGCCGCGCCTGCCGGTGTTGCGGGCGCTCCCATCGTGGCCGCAGCGCCTGCGGCCAATCCGCCGCCGGCCGCGGCGCCGCCCGCGATGACGGCGCCGCCGGCCGCTCCCGCCGGCCCGACCCCGTTCCAGGGAGCCGAATCCGGCAACGGCGCCGCGGG
>WNGI01004681.1_pt2 | contig 12249 bp, 7 predicted proteins | sample 5400621 | NCBI WGS metagenome assembly WNGI01 (sample SAMN13153374, study PRJNA577476) | soil metagenome | isolation source: 20 cm soil or saprolite under Garry oak tree replicate 1 | place: USA:California | collected 2016-06-15 | reverse complement strand
GGCGGGCATGCGCGCGTGTTTTGACGCGGTCACCGTCAACGGGGCGAAGATCTTGCAGCTGGATGGCTATGGCATCGCGCCCGGAAATCGCGCCGATTTCGTCTTGTTGCAGGCGCGCGACCCAATCGATGCGATCCGCCGCAGCGCAACGCGACTCAAAGTATTCCGTGCCGGCAAGGTCATCGTCGAAACGTCGCCGTCGATCGCCACGTTGCATATTCCTAGCCGGCCGGAATCGGTGGCCTTGTAGGGATGACAAGATAAATCGATGGAATCCATCTACTACGTGATGGCGTGGGCGTGCCACCGCAAATGCCGGCACTGCTACGAGGAGCGCTTTCGTCCGTATGTGCGCGGCGCACTGGACGCGGTCATCGTGGAGGCGGAGCGCAATTTTCCGCGCATCATCGACAATCTTCCCCCGCGACTCACCTATCAGGATCTCGAAAGTCCGCAGGCCGATGGGACGTTGGCCGAAAAGACGGGACGGATCATCCTGTCGGGAGGCGAATCGCTGCTCGATCCGCTGCGCGAACGAATCACGTACAAGGTGATCGAGCGGCTTCGCGCGAAGTACGCGGGTGAGGGCGGAGTCAAAATCGTCGTCCAAACGACCGGCGATCTAGTGACGGACCGCATTGTCGACGATCTCCTTGCGCGTGGCGTGTGGATGATTTCCGCCGCGGGTGTCGATGATTTCCATGTCGGCCTCGAAGGCGAAGAACGCCAACAAAGATTCATCGAAAAGCTGACCGCGCTGTTCGAACGGCACGGCATGCGCGCATCGGGGCTGTCGGCGACGACGCGCAATTGGCACGAGGAGCCCGGACCGCTCTTCAGCTTCTTCGGCGCAACGCCGGATTCGTGGATCGGCAAGTTGTGGCCGCGGGGTCGCGCATGGAAAAACGATCTCTCGAGCGCGACCCTCGCCGACAATTTCTGCAATCGATGGTCCGGCGGCCTCAACTTTCTGCGCCATCAGTACAACGGCTCGGAAGTGTCGATCGAGCCCGATGGCAGCGTGTATCCCTGCTGCATCAAGACAAAGCTGCCCATCGGCAATCTACTTGAGGACAATCTGATCGACATTCTCGATTCGCTCTCGTCCGTGCCCGCCTACGAAGCGATCACGATGGGCCATCCTGAACGCATGGGCTTATCGCACGGCTGGAGCGAAGCAGATTTCATCGCCAAATCGCGCACGCTGACTCCGGCGGGGAAGATCTACCAAAACCTCTGCATCGGCTGCGATCGCTTTCACGAGCAGATTCTGGGTCCTGTGCTCGAAGAGGCACGGCAGCGCAGGCATGCGAAACGCCGAGCTTCTGTCTCCGAATCCGAACTAGCGGCTCACCGTCCGCAATGATATGACCCGCGGTCGAACGGCATCGTGGCTCTGCTCTCTCGCGTTGCTCGTGGCGTCGTTTTCCGCGTTTGCCGAAGAGCTGCTGCAGTGGAATGACGTCATCGCCAAGGCGCGGGGACAGGCGGTGAATTTCAACGCCTGGGGTGGTGACGAAAAAACGAACGCATTCATCGCGTGGGTCGAAACGGAAGTCGCGCGACGCTATGGCATTACGCTACGCCACGTCAAATTACGCGATACCGCCGAGGCGGTGACGCGGGTCGTCGCCGAAAAAGCAGCCGGCCGCAATGCCGACGGAACGGTCGACCTTGTCTGGCTCAATGGCCCGAACTTCCTTGCGCTCAAGACGCAACGTCTGCTTTATGGACCATTCAGCGCGAAGCTCCCCAACTATCGCTTTGTGGACACGACGCATTTTCGGTCGAATGTCGTCGACTTCACGATTCCCGTCGACGGCTTCGCGTCGCCGTGGCGGCGCGCGCAGATCGTGTTCGTTTACGATAGCCAGCGCATTAACGACGTCCCGCATTCGATGCTGCAGCTCCTCGTCTGGGCGAAGCAACATCCCGGCCGCACGACGCACCCGAGTGTTCGCAATTTTCTCGGCGCGACGTTTTTGAAGCAGGCACTCTACGAGCTCGCGCCCGATGCGGCCCAATTGCAGCAGCCCGCCACCGATGCAAGCTTCGCCACGCTGACGGCGCCGCTGTGGATCTGGTACGACCAATTGCGTCCGCGGCTGTGGCGCCGGGGCGCGCAATTCCCGGACAATGGCCCCGCGCAACGCCAATTGCTGAACGATGGCGAGATCGACTTGATGATCTCGTTCAATCCTGCCGAAGCGGCCGTCGCGCAATCGGCGGAACAGTTACCGGCATCGGTGCGGACCATCGTCTTCGACGGCGGCACGATCGGCAACACGAGCTTTGTCGCGATTCCGTACAACGCCGCACATAAAGAAGCGGCGATGGTCGTCGCGAACTTTCTGCTCGAGCCTTCGACGCAGGCGCGCGCGCAGGATTATCGCGAGATCGGCGCCTTCACTGTGCTCGATATCGATTCACTGCCGGGTGCCGATCGTGCGTTATTCGATGCACTGCCGCGACATCCGGCGCTGCCGGCCAACAACGACCTGCGGACACCGCTCCCCGAGCCCCATCCATCGTGGATGACCCGAATCGCTGCGCAATGGGAGCGGCGCTACACGAAGTGACGGCTCCGCGCCGCGCCGGCATTGTCGGGCTTTTTCCCGTGCTCACCGTGGCAGCGTTTCTGTTGCCGATCGCAGCCGGATTGGCCGGCACGCTCCTTCCTGCATTCGGCTACCTGCCGGCGATCGGCGGCGACGCGTTCAGCCTCGATCCGTGGCGCCGGCTTATTGCCTATCCGGGCATCACGACAAGCGTGATGACGAGCGTGTCGACCGGTGTGGCCGCGACGATAATCTCGCTTGCGCTCGCCATTGCGTTTTGCGGCGTCGCGCACGATCGCTCGTGGTCGCGGCGCATCGGTGGATTCGTCGCGCCATTGTTGTCGACGCCGCATGCCGCCATTGCGATCGGCGTCGCTTTTTTGATTGCGCCCTCGGGGTGGATCGCGCGCGCCATGTCGCCGTGGTTGACGGGATGGACGCTGCCCCCCGACGTTGCAACGATAGGTCACCCTTCCGGCTGGCCCGTTGTGCTTTGCCTTGTTGCGAAGGAAACACCGTATCTCATACTGATGATGATCGGCGCGTTGCATCAGGTCCCTGCGAGGGGGAACGTGATGATTGCACGTTCGCTTGGTTATAACTCTGCGGAAGCGTGGCTCAAAATCGTCTTGCCGCAAATTTACCCGCAGATCCGCTTGCCGATCTTTGCCGTGCTGGCGTTTTCGCTGTCGGTCGTCGATGTTGCTCTGATTCTCGGTCCTGGCAATCCGCCGCCGCTTGCCGTGCTGGCGCTGCGTTGGTTCAGCGATGCCGATATCGGCTACTATTTTCCCGCGTCCGCAGCCGCGTCCTTGCAACTTCTTCTCGTCGCGCTCGCCATCGTCGTTTGGGGGCTTGCGGAGCCCATCGTCACTTCGCTCGGACGCACTTGGATTGCTCGCGGCGTTCGTCGCGGCATGGCCACGATCTCAATGCGTGTCGCGTTTATCATCGGGATCGTGTTGTTCGCCGGATCGATATGCGCGATTGTCGGCATGGCGCTGTGGTCGTTCGCCGACGCGTGGCGGTTTCCGAGCGTGTTGCCGACGACATGGACGCTCGCGAGCTGGTCGCACGAGCTTCCAAGCCTGGCCGAATCGGTTTCCGCCACGCTCGCATTGGCAACCGCAGCAACGCTGATCGCGCTGCTTCTCGTGCTCGGTTGTCTCGAAAACGAAACGCGCGCTCGCCATCATGTCGGAATGCGCGCGTTGTGGCTGCTTTATCTCCCGCTTCTCGTTCCGCAGATCGCCTTCCTGTTCGGCACGCAGGTGTTGCTCGTCAAAGCCGGCCTCGACGGTACGTTCGCTGCGGTCGTGTGGGCGCATCTGGTCTTCGTCCTGCCGTATGTCTTCCTGTCCCTCGCTGATCCCTGGCGCTCGTTGGATTCGCGTTATGCGCGCACCGCCGCGAGCCTGGGTGCATCGGCGTCGCGCATCTTTTTCCGAATTCGGTTGCCGTTGCTTATCGGTCCGGTGTTGATCGCCTGCGCAATCGGCTTTGCCGTCAGCGTGAGTCAATACCTGCCGACGGTGTTCGCCGGCAACGGCCGCATCGCTACTCTCACCACCGACGCAGTGACGCTCGCAGGCGGGGCCGATCGGCGTGTCATAGGCACGTATGCGCTGCTGCAGGCGCTGTTGCCGTTGCTCGTTTACGTCGCTGCAGTGGCGGTCCCGGTGTGGCGCCTCGCGCGACGATGATCGGCGCGAACATGAGATCGGGATTGATGCTTCACGGCGTGGGCATCGCGCTCGATGCACACCGACTGGTGTCGCCTCTCGAATTCGCCATTGCGCCGGGCGAGCGCGTCACCGTTATGGGGCCAAGCGGGTCCGGAAAATCAACGTTGCTTGCCTACATTGCGGGCACGCTGGCGCCTGCTTTCACGGCGGAAGGGCGCGTCTCGATCAATGGCGACGACGTGACGGACCTTGCGCCCGAGCGGCGCCGTGTCGGCATCCTGTTTCAAGATGATCTGTTGTTCCCGCATCTCTCGGTCGGCGACAATCTCGCGTTCGCGCTGACGCCGACGCTGCGCTCGCGCGATGCACGCCGCGCCGCGATCGCGCAGGCGCTCGACGAGGCCGAGCTGCCCAATTTCGCCGGCCGCGATCCGGCGACATTGTCGGGTGGCCAGCGCGCGCGTGTTGCCTTGATGAGAACGTTACTGGCCGAGCCGCGCGTCCTGTTGCTCGACGAGCCCTTTAACAAGCTTGATTCGCAACTGCGCCACGATTTCCGGCGTTTCGTGTTCGAGCATGCGTCGACTCGCGGGTTGCCGATTCTTCTCGTCACCCACGACGCCGTGGATGCGGACGCGGCAGGCGGGCGCGTCATCATGCTCGGGGCGTAAAATCGCGGGACCGATTCGGAAGCGCCAAAGAAAGACATGCGCGCGGAGGCTCCTATGAACGACACGACCGAAGATTTTCGCGCACGACGACTGGATGAAGTATCCCGGCTTGTAGCGGCAAAAGTCTCGCCCGACCAGCGCGCGACGCTGCAAGCATTCATCGAGCGCTACTACGGTCAGGTCGATCCCGAGGACTTGCTGGAGCGCCAGCCCGCCGATTTGTACGGGGCAGCGCTGTCGCATTGGAACTTCGCGCACAAACGCGAGCCCGGCCAGGCGCGCGTGCGCGTCTTCAACCCATCGATCGAGGAGCACGGCTGGCAATCGACGCACACGATCGTCGAGATCGTCAACGACGACATGCCGTTTCTCGTCGATTCCGTGGCGATGGAGGTGAATCGCCATGGACTGACGCTCCACTTGGTGAATCATCCGATTGTCGCGGTGGAACGCGCCACCGACGGCACGCTCTCGGGCTTGGCGGCTGACGGCTCGAAGACGCGACAGCTCGAATCTTTCATCCACGTCGAGGTGGATCGGACGACCGATAACGCCGCGTTGGAGACGCTGGCGATCGATATCACGCGGGTGCTGGACGACGTTCGCGCCGCGGTCGACGATTGGCATTCGATGCAAAGCAAGGCGCGGACGATTGCGGCGAACGTCGAGTCCACGCCGCCGCGATTGCCAACCGACGAGATCGCCGAGGGCGTCGCATTCATCAACTGGCTTGCCGACAATCACTTCACATTTCTCGGCTATCGCCGTCATGACCTCGTGACCGTCGAAGGCCAAGATGCGCTGCAAACCGTTCCGGGATCGAGTCTCGGCATCCTGCGGGAAACGCGGAGCAAGGATGTCGGCACGCGATTCGCCGCGCTACCGCCGGAAGTGAGGGCCTACGCGAGGCGTCCGGAGCTTTTGATCATTACAAAGTCGACGTCGCGCTCGACGGTCCACCGTCCCGGTTTTCTCGACTACATCGCGATCAAGCGCTTCAACCAGAAGGGCGAGGTATGCGGCGAGGACCGTTTCCTTGGTCTATTCACATCGGCAGCGTATAGCGCGAAGCCGGCCGACATTCCGCTCCTGCGGCACAAGACGTCGAACGTGATCCGGCGCGCGCATCTGCCGCCGGGCGGGCACGCCGAAAAATCGCTGATCAACATTCTGGATACGTATCCGCGCGATGAGCTGTTCCAGACATCCGAAGAGGAGCTGTTGCGGATCGCGACCGGAATTCTTCATCTCGGCGATCGGCAACGTTTTCGGCTCTTTGTGCGTCGCGATCCTTTCGAGCGCTTCGTCACATGCCTGATCTACGCTCCGCGCGAGAACTACACGACCGAGCTGCGACAGAAATGGCAAGCACTCCTGATGCAGGCCTTCAACGGGACAAGCTCGGATTTCAATGTGCATTTGTCCGAGTCGCCGCTGGCGCAAGTGATGATGACCGTGCGCACGACGCCGGGTCATATCCCAGATTACGATGTGCGGGGACTTGAGACGCTGCTCATCGCGTCGGCACGCCGCTGGGAGGACGATCTCAAAGACGCGCTGATCGAAGTGCTCGGCGAAGCACGGGGCCACACGCTCTTCCGCGCGTTCGGCGCGGCGTTTCCGGCCGGTTATCGCGAGGATTTCGCTGCGCGCGCGGCCGTCCATGATATCGAAATGATGGACCGCCTCTCCAGTGGGAAGCCGCTCGCGATGTCGCTTTATCGACCGCTCGAGGCGCCTCCAGGCGTGATGCGCTTCAAGCTGTTCCATCTTGGCGGTCCTGTCCCGCTCTCGTACAGCTTGCCGATGCTCGAGCACATGGGCCTCGAAGTCATCGAGGAGCGACCGCATCGAATCACCCCCGAAGGCCGCGAGCCGATCTGGATGCACGATCTCGGCATGCTGGCGCCGAACATCGACACCGAAGTCGAGATCGATGCGCTGCATCGCGTGTTCGAAGAGGCGTTCGGCCGCGTTTTCCGCGGCGAAGTCGAAAGCGATGATTTCAATCGGCTGGTCGTCCGCGCGCGGCTGCCCGCCGCCGAAATCGTCATCCTGCGTGCCTACGCCAAATACCTGCGGCAAATCGGCTTCACACTGTCGCAGGCATTCATCGAAGCGACGCTCTCTGCGCATGCCGACATCGCGGCGATGCTGATTGATTTGTTCAAATTGCGATTCGATCCGGATGCCGGCGTGGGCATCGGCGCCAAGGCCGCCGAGCAAATGCGCGCGATAGAAGGCGCGCTCGAGCGCGTCGACAACCTATCCGAGGATCGCGTGCTCCGCCAATACCTGGCACTCATTCTGGCGACGTTGCGCACGAACTTCTGGACCGATCACGCGAAAGATTTTCTCTCTTTCAAGTTCGATCCTTCGAAAGTGCCGGCCTTGCCTGAACCGAAGCCGATGTTCGAGATCTTCGTCTATTCGACGCGCTTCGAAGGCGTGCACTTGCGTGGTGGCAAGGTCGCGCGCGGCGGCCTGCGCTGGTCCGATCGCCTCGAAGATTTTCGGACCGAAGTTCTCGGCCTGATGAAAGCGCAGATGGTCAAGAACACGGTGATCGTGCCCGTCGGCTCGAAAGGTGGATTTGTGCTGAAACGCGCGCCCTCGCCGGCCGACCGCGACGCGTACATGAAGGAAGGCGTGGCGTGCTATCAGAACTACCTGCGCGGCTTGCTCGATCTGACCGACAACCGCGTCGGCGATAACATCGTTCCGCCGCCGCGCGTCAAACGGCACGATCCGGACGATCCTTATCTCGTGGTGGCTGCCGACAAGGGAACGGCGACATTCTCCGATTACGCGAACGGCATCAGCGCGGAATACGGCTTCTGGTTGGGCGACGCATTTGCGTCGGGCGGCTCGGCAGGCTACGACCATAAGGCGATGGGCATCACCGCGCGCGGCGCCTGGGAATCCGTCAAGCGCCACTTTCGAGAGATGGGGACCGATACGCAAACGACCGATTTCACTGTCGCGGGCATCGGCGACATGTCGGGCGACGTATTCGGCAACGGCGCGCTGCTGTCGCGCCACATCAAGCTTGTCGCCGCATTCGATCATCGGCACATTTTTATCGATCCCAATCCCAACACTGCGGCGAGCTTCGCTGAACGCGAACGACTGTTCAAGCTGCCGCGCTCGTCCTGGGCCGATTACGACGACAAGCTGATTTCTCCCGGCGGCGGAGTGTATCCGCGAAGCGCGAAATCAATTGCCATCACCCCTGAAGTCGCAAAGGCGCTCGCGATCAGGGCAGAAATCATGACACCGACCGAGCTCGTCAATGCGATTCTCAAGGCGCCCGTCGATCTGCTCTACAACGGGGGAATCGGGACGTATGTGAAAGCGAAGAGCGAAACGCATGCGCAGGTCGGCGACCGTGCGAACGACGCGCTCCGCGTTAATGGCCGCGAGCTGCGCTGCAAAGTGATCGCCGAAGGGGGCAACCTTGGCTGCACCCAACTCGGACGCATCGAGTACGCGCTCTCGGGCGGACGAATCTATACCGATGCGATCGACAATTCGGCGGGTGTCGATACATCCGACCACGAAGTCAACATCAAGATTCTGTTCGGCTTGGCCGTTGCCGACGGCGAACTGACTGAAAAGCAGCGCAACGTTCTCCTTGCAGAAATGACCGATGACGTCGCCGCATTGGTCTTGCGCGACAACTATTTCCAGACGCAGGCGCTTTCCGTCATGAACCGGATCGCACCGCACCTCTTGGACGCGCAACAGCGTTTTATCCAATTCCTCGAAAAAGGCGGGCGTCTCAATCGCGCGCTCGAATATCTGCCGACGGACGACGAGATCATCGAGCGACGCGCGGGGGGAACGGGTCTTGCGACGCCCGAGGCCGCGGTGCTTCTCGCCTACAGCAAAATCTGGATCCACGACGAGCTGCTGGCATCGCGGCTACCCGACGACCCATGGATCGAGACCGCGCTGTCGCGCTACTTTCCCTCGGCATTGCGCGAGCGTTACGCGTCGTACATGACGCGTCATCCGCTGAAGCGCGAGATCATCGCGACTCACGTCACCAACAGCATGATCAATCGCGTGGGAAGCACCTACGTGCATCGGTTGATGGAAACAACCGGCGCTAAGCCACACGAAGTCGTGCGCGCTTATTTGTTATCGCGCGAAATCTTCGGCTTCGTGCCGCTGTGGCAGGCGATTGAAGCGCTGGATAATAAAATCGGCGATGCCGTGCAATCGTCGATGCTGATCGACTCGAGCCGGCTGATCGAGCGGGCAACGACGTGGTTCTTGCGCTCTCGTCGCTTGTCGGACGACATGGCGGCGACGATTGCGCAATTCGCGCCAAGAGTCGAGGCGCTGGCTACCCGTCTGCATGAACTGATCGACTCGGGCGATCGCGCGCGCATCGACAGCGCAGTCGCATCGTACGTCGCGAGCGGCGTTCCGGAACCATTGGCCGCCCGGGTTGTGGCGCTCGATACGCTGTATTCGACGCTCGATATCGTCGAAGTGGCCGATGCGACGAAGCGACCGGTCGAGCTAATCGCCGAGATCTACTTCGAGCTGTCGACGCGGCTCGGCGTGCCTTGGTTGCGCGAAAAGATCGCCACGCTGGCTGAAGACCAACATTGGCGGATGCTCGCAAAGGGCGCGATGCTCGACGATCTGTCGGGCTTGCAGCGGTCCTTTTCGAGTGAGGTGGTCGTCGGTGGCGGCGACATCGCGAGTTCGTCAGGCTTGATCGCGGCGTGGCAGGATCGCAATCGTCGCGCAATCGAGCGCGAGGCTCAATTGCTGACCGAGCTTCGCGCGGCGCCGATGCTCGATCCGGCTATGCTGTCGGTCGCGCTACGGGAGTTGCGCAGCTTGGGATAAGGCCCCCCACGCTTGCGGCTTCGCCGCTGCGCTGCCCCTATAGGGGGAGCATTCGCGCCTTGGGACGGCCCTGCGGCGCTCAGCAGCTCAGCGCGACAGCGCCTCGTCGAGCGCGCTCATCAATGGCCCGAGCTTGGGCGGGCTCGCCTCGATGGTCGCCGTCAAGCCGAATTCGCGGAGCGCATTGGACGCGACCGGACCGATTGACGCAATCAACGTTCGTCCAAGATCGGCACGGAGCGCATCGGAACGTCCAAGCGGGTCTGCGACCGCGAAGAGGTTGTGGATTTGCGCGGCGTTCGTGAACGCAACCGCATCGACTTCGCGCCGCGCCAGCGCCTCCATCAGCTCGATCAGCGGCTGCGTGTTGTCGGGTACTGCCCAGCGATAGGTCGGAATCTCGAGGACTTCAGCGCCACGTGCCTTCAACGCCTCCTCCAGCTCGACATTGGTGACGCCGTATCGCTGAATGATCACGCGCGTTCTTTCGATGGGGATCGGCGCAATGGCTTCGAGTACCTCGTGGGTCGTGAAAGGATCACGTGCACTGACATCGATGCGGACGTTGCGCGCGCGGAGTGCTGCCGTCGGCTTGGGTCCGCGCACCGCGATGGTTGTCGCCGCGAGAATTTCGAGCAGCTTGTCGGTGATGCCAAGCGCGTCCGTCGCCGCGAACAGCGCCCGCGTGCCCACACCAGTCTGGAAAACGGCAAGCTTTGCCGGACGGTTTCGAATATCGTCGATCATTCGCGCGACGAATGTCGAATCGACATCGGGGACCTCGGCGAGCGCCGGCGCGTGAATCGGTACGCCACCGCGCTTTGTCACGAGATCGATCATCTGCTGGCCGAGCCGGCTTTCGAGGATGGCCACTCTCTTGTCGCGCATGCTCATATGGGCCCCCACGCTCGCGCCTTCGGCGCTTCGCTGCCCCCCGAGGGGGAGTAATTCGCGCTTTGGGACGGCCCTGCGGCGCTCATGGCCCGGCGCGACAACGACTCGGTCTGCCTATCCCGACGGGAAATACGTCCGGCTGATGAAGACGAGCAGCAACATTAGCACGACGCCCAGACCAAGGCTCCAGCCGATCAGCTTCTTTTCGATTGGCAAGAGCGGCTCGACCGGCATGCTGTGGAGCTCGTCGCGTATTTTCGGTTCCATTGCAAAGGCCTTTCGCCGTCAGCTAGGGCGCAAGCGGTGGTTTGACGCCGGCAAAAAAGATGAACGAGATCGCGAGCCCGACCCAGATGACAAAACCGAACAGCGACAGCAAATACACCGCAGCGAGCCGGCCGATGCCTTCGGCCCACAGCTTTCTGAAGTCGCTCATGACGCCGATCGTGAAAAACGTCAGCACGAAGAAGATGCCGCGAAATGTATTCGCCTCGCCCATTGCCGACTTGATCTTGCCCGTCATCTCGGGCGTTGCGCCGATCGCCATGACGAGAATCACGACGAACGTCAACACGTAACCCAGAATGAATTTAGGGAAGCGCTGCCAGATTTCGACGGCGCGCGCCTTGTCGCCTTCGCGAACGTTGATGTGTGTCGTCCAGATGTACGCGAGCACGAACGCCCAGATGCCGATGAAGACGTCGATGAAGACTTTGATCGTCGCCGTGGTGCCAAGTATCCAGCCCTTTTGGTAGTTGATGCCCTCTGCGGCCGCAGTCGACAGGATCAACGCTTCGGTGATGCCGCCGCTCGCAAGCGCCGCACCGTCGGTCTTCACGGCGAGCCCCATCCACGCGCCCGCCACCATAGGCTCGTGCGAGAGAAACGCCTGCGCCGCAAACGGCAGAACCAGAAGCTCGACGACCGCGAAGATCACGACCAGCGACGCGACCATGATCGGGACCACCGGCCGCGCCCGAATCGCGCTGCCGGTTGCGATCGCCGCCGATACGCCGCAGATCGAGATGCCCGATGCAAGCGGCGCCGCCCATTCACGACTGAAACCAAACCATTTGCGGGCGATGTAGTAGACGACTGCCCAATAAATCAGATACGCCTCGACGATCGCTGCGAAGCCGCGAAACATCAATGACGTCGCCAGGCTCAGCTTCTCTGCGGCAGTGATGCCGAGGAAGCCACCGAGGATCACGATCGCAGTCTTGATGTACCACTCGGGACGGATCGCCTCCTTCATCCACGCAGCGAGACCCGGCACGAAGTTGCCGATGAAGAGGCCGGCGAGGAGCGCCACGATGTAGCCGCCCTCGTTGGTCAACTTGAGCGACCATCCGATGCCGAACTTGTTGAGATCGGCCGGCGTTGTGGCGGCAAGATTCGCCTGGCTACCTACAATCCAGCACAGATAACTCAGCGCGAACACGACGGTGAAGCCCAGCGCAAATCGCTTGATATCGAGTCTTAGCGCCGCGGCACCTGCGGTCATGATCACCAACAGCGCTCCGTACGTCGCTATGAGCGCGCCAACGCCGCCGAGTTGCGCAAAACCTTTCGAAG
>WNGI01005432.1_pt1 | contig 12252 bp, 11 predicted proteins | sample 5400621 | NCBI WGS metagenome assembly WNGI01 (sample SAMN13153374, study PRJNA577476) | soil metagenome | isolation source: 20 cm soil or saprolite under Garry oak tree replicate 1 | place: USA:California | collected 2016-06-15 | reverse complement strand
GGTGGTCCCTATGACGGAATTGTTACGCTTAATTCTTCAGCGCCGTATCAGTTCAGCCGGCCTACCGGCGCGGGTAACTTCGATGCGCAACGTGCGACGGAGCATGAAATGGATGAGATAATCGGATTAGGTTCGCAGTTGAACGCCTCCGGCAACGATCTTCGTCCACAGGACCTGTTCAGTTGGTCATCTGCCGGCGTGAGAAACATCACTACTTCCGGCATGCGTTATTTTTCGATTAACGGAGGCGGTACAAATATCGTCAATTTCAATCAGAACCCGACGGGGGATTTGGGTGATTGGCTGAGCACCGCGTGTCCTCAGGCGCACCCGTATGTGCAAAATGCGTTTTTGTGCCCGGGACAGGCTTCCGATATTGGGGCGACATCGCCGGAGGGCATCAATCTCGATGTTATAGGTTACGATTTAGCGTTCGCCATGCCGCCCGTTGTCACTACTAATGCGGCAACTAATGTAACCAACTCTGCAGCCATGTTCAACGGTGCTGTTAATCCTAACGGGGTAACCACAAGCGTCCATTTCGAGTACGGGCTTACGACCAGCTACGGGTCCAGCACCGCCACTCATAGCTACAGTGGTCACACAACACAAAAGGTCATGGCGAACATCAGCGGACTAAGTCCGAATACAACGTATCACTTCCGGCTGGTGGGAACCAATAGTGGCGGGACCAGATACGGCGGCGACAGGATCTTTACCACGTTTAACCCAACAGGGGCTCCTGTTGTTACCATTAATCCGACCACGAATGTAGCCAGTTTTTCAGCCACACTGAACGGTTCGGTTTATCCGCATGGATTGCCCACCACTGTGTATTTTCAATATGGCACAACGATCAGCTACGGGCACGCCACGCCCGTCCAGACTAAAACTGGGAACACGTACCAGAGTATCAGCGCTAACATCAACGGGTTGAGTGCGAGTACCACGTACCATTTTCGGATCGTAGCGACCAACAGTGCCGGCACCAGATACAGCAGCGACAGGACTTTTACAACGCTGAGCCCAACTGGGTTTCCCGTTGTTACGACCAACCCCGCGTCGAATGTGGCTAGTTTTTCAGCCACGCTCAATGGCTCGCTTGATCCGCATGGGTTGATCACCACGGTTTATTTCCAGTACGGCACGACGATCAGCTACGGTCTCACCACTGCTCCCCACAATCAGACGGGGAACACGTTCCGGAACGTCGGCGCCAACATCAGCGGCTTGAGTGCGAACACGAGGTACCATTTCCGAATTGTAGCCACCAACAGTGCCGGCACCAGGTACGGCAGCGATAGGACGTTTACCACACATTAGTGGAACGGGGCCTCTGCTTGTCGCCACCAGCCCGGCAAACACCGTCGACGACGGCGCAATTTGGGTTAACGGTCTTTGGTGATGACCAAGGAGGAGATCGCCAATGTTCTGGAGCGGATCGCGACGCTGCTGGAATTGAAGAACGAGAATCCGTTCAAGATCCGAGCGTACACCAATGCAGCGCGCGCAATTGAGACGTTCGGCGGAAACGTTTCGGATTTTCAGGATGAAGAAGCTGTAGCGAAAATTCCGGGAATCGGAAAAAGCATCGCCCTAAAGATCAAGGAACTCGCGGCAAGCGGATCGCTCAAATATCTCGAAGAACTTGGCGCGCAATTTCCACCTGGGATTTTTGAACTGTTTGGGTTGCCGGGGCTCGGCGCGAAAAAGATCAAGGCTCTTTACGATCAACTCGGCATCAGTTCGACCGAGCAGTTGCGAAAAGCGTGCGAACAAGGACGCGTCGCTGAATTGCCGGGTTTTGGCCAGACCACTCAACAAAAACTGTGCGACGCAATCGAGAAGCGCGCGTCGCATGCCGGCTCGTTTCAGTTTGGCCAGATTGCCATTGAAGCGGAAACACTGCGCTCGGATCTAGCGGCGCATGGAGATGCTTTGCAGGTCGATATCGCAGGAAGTTATCGGCGGCGGAAAGAGATCTTGCACGATCTCGATCTGCTCGTCGCGACGAAAGAACCCGAAGCGATCATGAAATTCTTCGTTTCCCATCCGCTGGTGGAATCAATCATCGCGCAGGGTCCAACCAAATCGAGTGTACGGCTTGGGTCCGGTGTGCAATGTGATCTGCGCGTCGTCAGCACCACCGAGTATCCGTTTGCGCTCGCGTATTTCACCGGAAATAAGGAGCACAATATTGAGTTGCGCAGTCGCGCTCTGCAACGCGGCTGGACGCTCAATGAATATCGGCTCGCGCCCGCTCCAATCGATTCAAAAGCGAAAAAGAAGCCGCCAGTGAAAACAATTCCAGAGGTGCGTGAAGAGGCCGACCTGTATCGGGCAGTTGATCTCGATTATATCCCGCCCGAACTACGCGAAAACTGGAGCGAATTCGAAGCCGCCGAGAAACATTCTCTGCCGAAACTGATCGAAAAGGAAAACCTGCGCGGGACATTTCATTGTCACACGACTGCGAGCGACGGACACAACTCCATTGAAGAGATGGCGGACGCTGCGCAGGCGCTGGGCCTGGAGTATCTCGGGATTGCCGACCATAGCCGCAGCTCAATTCAGGCACATGGGATTGACGAAACGGCACTGCGCGCGCAGATCGCCACGATTCGAAAATTGAACAAAAAGCTGCATGGCTTTCGTCTGTTTGCCGGGGTTGAGTGCGATATTTTGCGCGATGGCTCGCTCGATTTTCCCGATGAAATTCTTTCAGAACTTGATTACGTGATCGTATCCGTTCATTCCGTGTTCAATTTGAGCGAAGCGGAAATGACCGCGCGCGTGATCCGCGCGATAGAGAATCCGTTTGTCACCATGCTGGCGCATCCCACCGGACGGCTGCTGCTGAAACGCGAACCCTACCAGATCAACATTCCCGCAATCCTCGACGCGGCGGCTCGCACCGGCACGTGGATTGAATTGAACGCCGCGCCAAAGCGGCTCGATCTGGATTGGCGTTGGTGGCCTTTGGCCAAACAAAAAGGTGTTAAATGCGTGATCAATCCCGACGCTCATCGCACTGAGCGTCTGCAGGACTTGTGGTTCGGCATTGGCATCGCACGCAAAGGCTGGCTCACCAAAGATGACGTGATGAATTGCCTGCCACTCAGAAAAATCGAGATCGCGCTGCGAGCGAAGCGGGAAAGGACGGATTAATGGAGTAGTGGAGTCTTGGAGTTCTGGAAAACATCACTTCACTTCTCCTACACTCCATCACGGCACGGCCTCTCGTTGCGGCATAAACATGGTGAGGCATTTGCAGGCGCCGCCGGCTTTGATGAATTCACTCATCGGCAACGGGTGGCAGCGGTAGCCGCGCTCTTGCAGCTTCGTCACGAGCTTTGGCGCGCCTTCGGGCAACACAATGTCGCGCTCAATCACCACCGCGTTACACGAAAAGTGCACAGCCTCTTCAGGCGCGACGTCGATCAAATCGGTGACGTGCTCGCGGATTGCGCGCTGCCCGTACTCGTCGAACGCGTCAGGAAACCAGAACGCCCCGCCGTCGGGCAGCGGACAAAAACAGGTGTCGAGATGATAAAAGCGGGGATCAACCAGTTCCACTGAGATAGCCAGACAGCCAAGCATGTCTGCCAGCGCGCGATGCGATTGAATGTCGGAGCGAAATTTGTAGCCGCAAAACAGTACGTCGCGGCCAAAAAGCGCATCGCCTTCGCCTTCGAAATAAAGGTTTTCGGGCAACCAGTGCACTTCGTATCCGTGTTGCTGCATCCATTTGGCAAAGAACGGCTGCTCACCGGCGCGTTCTTTGTGGCGGAAATTGCTGGGGATGAATTCGCGGCCAACGGTCAGTCCGGCGTTCGCCGTGAAAACCATATCAGGAAGTCCGGGCTGCGGCGCAATTACATGAACCTTGCAATCCAATCTTGAGAGAGTCGCTTGTAGCTGTTCCCATTGCTTTTTTGCCAGCGCCACCTCGGCGCCGCGGGCGCGACTCATCCACGGATTGATCTCATATTCGATGCCGTAGTAGTCCGGCGAACAAAGAAGCAACTCACGCATACGATCGTCAATCTACTCGCGAACGGGCGATTCAGTGAGACAATCGGCGAGTTCGCGAAGAAATGGTTCGACGTCTGTGACGAGGCCAATTGACTGCAAGGGTTGGTGTTCGATCGCCCGTTCCACCGCCGGAGGATCAATGTCCACACAAACCGTTTTCACATCAGGCGCCAACATGCTTGCGACCGCCAGCGAATATTGGAGTGTTGCGAGCAATATTACATGAGTGACGTCGGCGAGTTTGGCTCGCATGACTTTTTGAGCTTCGATGGCGTCCGTTGTTACACCGGAGATCGGTCCCTCGTCCCGAATGCCACCGGTGAGTACAATATCGACTTCATGAAGGACGCAGGCGTGGAGAATACCGCTGGTCAGGGTCTTTTGTTGCACGGCTGCGGCGACCCCGCCCGCTTCGCGAATTGTGTTAATGGCCCGCAGATGGTTCTCGTGTCCGCCTCGGGCGAACGCGAGGTCTGGATTCACTCCCAACGAGGTCCCGAACAACGCCCGCTCCACATCGTAAGCGGCAAATAAGTTTCCAGCGAAAACGCGATCAACATACCCTGCTTCGATTAACCGGACCAAGTGTTGGCTGGCACCGGTCCGTACGATGGCCGGTCCGGCGACAACTGCGATTTTCCCTCCTGCCTCGCGCGCGCGCCGCAACTCGTCACCGATTCCTCGAATGATGGCCGACTTCGGTTCGTCGGCATCAACGGTGGTGTTAATGAACTGAAAAAGATCAGTGTGCGTTGTGGCACGCTGGACCGGCACAACCCGAACCCCCTGATGCCCAACAACAATCTCGTCGCCCTTATTGACATCGAAGAACTTAACCGCTCGCGCCGTAGTGTTTTTTCGGTCAAAGGCGATTGCACTGTTGACCATTGCAGGGCGCACTTCGATTTCCTTGCCGTCGAAGCGCACAAACGTTTGCTGATTCGTTGTCACGTAGAAATCGCGCGGAAAAACTCCGTCGGCCGGTGCGGTGGCGACTTGCGCATTTGCGCGTTCCACAACCTCGGCGCCCTGCTGGCGAAGACGCAGAATCAACTCATCGAGCGCGTCGCTGGTTTCGGCAGACACCTCGATTCGGGCAAAGCTTTGGTCCGCTCGTTTTTTGCCGATATTGATCTCAACAATTTTAAAATTCGCGCCGTGGGTCAAAATTTGATCCAGCACCTTTGGCAAAATGAGGGAATCGATAATGTGCCCGCGTAGCTCGATCGTTTCCGAAAACATTTCTAGAGCTTAGCCGTCTGGCGTGGCCGCGCCAGTGAGCCGAGATTGTTGTGGCTCCGCTTGTGTTAAGCATTCAAACTAGTGGACAGGCGCTCGCCGCGGCGAGCGCCTCTACAACGAGTTAGACCAATATGGAAAAGCCGAGCGCACACGGACCTTCGCCGAATCGTAAGGCGCATCGCGTTCTTGGATCGCGGTTGAATCGAAGGCCGAAGCGTCCGCCACCCCTGCCGGCACAGAGAGATTCCCCCAACGCACGGCGCGCGAAAAATCGGTAAGGCAACACCATGCATCCGGGTTTGGAAGGTCTCGCCGCAAAAGCCGCGCAAGCACTTTCACGTAGATCGGAGTACGTGGTCACCCAGCCTGCGGAGCTGCGAGTTCTTCGAGAGATGTCCGACGCAGAGGTCAGCGAGTTTGCAAAGAGTCATGGCTGGCGCGTCATACGTCGGCTCGGTGGACGGCAATTCGAATTCTATAATAACGCCAGCGAACGCCCGCTGTAGCCAACGTTGATGTTCCCGGCGTGCCCGGACATCGCAGCGCGATGGCCCTACCATTTGGTTCCACTGGACAGCGCAGAGCTGTTGGCTTACGAGTGCGCCAGCCGCGATCAACTCCGAAAGCATTCGCGAGCGTATGGAAGCAGCAAAAATTTATTTTATTGTTTTCGGCGCTTTGACAATCATTGGCGGGATTGTCGGATACATAAAGGCAGGCAGCGTGGCGTCGATCATTGCCGGTTCAATTACCGGGGTGCTATTGCTCGTAGCTGCGTTTCTGTTGCCCGAACATCGCACGATTGGGTTGGCGACTGCGCTTATTGTCTCGCTGTTGCTTGCGGCGCAGTTTGTTCCCAAATTTCTGCGGAGCGGAAGAGTGATGCCTGCGGGAATGATGGCGATCCTCGCCGTGATCGGCATCATTGCGGCCATCGTCGTCTGGGTAAAAAAGTAATCGCGTGGGAAGAATGCCCCTTCGAACGTGGCGGCGGCTCGTGCTGGTCATATCCGGCGCGCTTTTCGCCGCGATTGTTTACCGCTGGATCTCGCTTGAGCGACTGCAACGCGCCGCGCCGGCTGAAATCCTCGCCACGCCAACACCGGAGCCGACGCCGACTCGGCCACCGGTGATCAGTGGAAAATTGGACACGGCCAAGCTGTTCAATGGGATCACACTTCACTCTACGGTCGAGACCATTCCGGGAGCTGATGCCACGACTGAACGGATGCAGCCAGACAGTTACGTGCTCGATCTAAAACTACAAGCACGTGTGCCTTCGCCGAACAAGACCATCGAGGAGCTGGCGAAAGTCAGTCCGAGTTTGCCGAAGTTGTTGCCCGGTTTGGCATCGATGTTATCTGCCGATCCGGTGTCGCCGCTTTACGCTCAGCTCTACGACACAAAAGTCAGAGTGCTGCGCGAAAATCTCGGCCGTCTCGATCTGCTTCTGTCGCGCCACAACTTTTTCGATTGCCAAACTGTTTTGCAAATGCAGCATCCCCAGACGCATCGAAAAGCGCTCTTGTTCCAGGCAGACATGGATGTGGATGCCGATGGCTCCGACGGCGATCGAATGCCCGTTGGAGCGGGCGCGCCGACAAATTTTAAGCCCTCAACCAGCTATCGCTGGCAAAAGAAAACCGCCGCGCCTAATCCATACCTGGCCGGCACCGAAGCAGCGCTGAAACACGCAGAAGACGAGTATGCACTTGGAACTACTGCTCCGGTGCGCAAGCGCGAGCTGCGGAATGCGATCGCGCTGTTACGTGCCGAAGTCGATACGCTGAAAAAATACAGCTTTCTCATCGGCACGGCCGATCCCTTTATCGTGGTGCCTGGCGCATTTACGCACAGCAGTGAACCGGTTAAACCCGGCGATTATGCGCTGGTCGTTTTCGGAGATTCGATTTACCCCGCCATGGTCGGCGATGTCGGTCCAAACAACAAAGTCGGAGAAGCGTCGCTGCGCATAGCAAAACAGATCAATGCCCTTTCGACGCCTTACAATCGACCGGTGAGCGATCTGAAAGTGACTTACGTCGTTTTCCCTGCAACGGCAGACAAGACAGTTGGTCCACCGGATCTGGAAAAGCTTCAGGCACACTGCGAAGCGCTGGTGAAAGAGATCGGCGGCGCAAGCGTGCCATTGCATCACTGGGAAAACATCATTGCGCCTTCGCCCACTCCGAGCCCAACGCCGGCTCCTTCGCCGTCTGCAAGTGCGACAACGTCTCCTTCACCAGGTGCGTCGGTGTCGACATCCGCTTCGCCTTCGCCGACGTTTGCATTTCGGGTTGTGAGCCCTGCGGCAACCACCCCGCCCAATCCGACGCTTACGCCGACGATTTCACCCGCCGGTACACGAAGGCCCGTTAAGAAACATAAGCCCTGACCGCTGGAAGCTCACTATGCTGCCGAGCTTGCCCTCGCGGTGCGAAACTGTATCTCGTACGAAATGATTATTCGCGATGCTGTTGAGGCCGACTTGCCGGACATCATCGAGATTTACAACGCCACCGTGCCCACGCGTATGGTGACGGCAGAGCTTGAGCCAACCACGGTCGAAGCGCGTTTGCCATGGTTCGACGAACATTCGCCAGACCAATATCCATTCTGGGTCGCCGAGTCGGAAGGACGCGTGATTGGTTGGCTCGATTTCAAAAAATTCCTGCCACGCTCTGCGTATCGCGGTACAGCAGAGATCAGCGTTTACGTCGATGACAAATTCCGGCGTCGCGGCGTGGCGCGAGAATTATTGGAAAAAGCGATTGCCGTCGCGCCATCGCTGGGGATCACTGCACTTGTCGGCCTGATCTTCGGACATAATGAGCCGAGTTTGAAATTGTTCGAGCGTCTCGGGTTCGAGCGCTGGGGTTTTTTACCCGGCATTGCCCAACTCGATGGCGTGCAGCGCGACCTGGTTGTAGTCGGACTACATTGTCGAGTCTCTGCAGAAGTAACGCGGCATTTCGAGGCGCCGCACGCGCGCGACTACAACGAATCTCTCAGTCTCATGCACACACTGATGCAGTATCGGCACGAGCGAATTCACTCGGACCTGATGAAAATCCGGGACAAATATTCCATGTTGCATCTGGACGTGCTGATTCTGATTTATCATTTCGCAAAAATTTGCTCCGGAAATATTCTCGAGATCGGCGCCTTCATTGGCGGCGCCACCATTGCCGCGGCGTTCGGTGTGCGTGATTCGGGTCAGAGCAAAAAACTGATCGCAATCGAGCCCGGCGGAAGCGTGAAACACAAGCGGCTCGGCACGCGCAATATCTTGCACGACCTGGAACGGAATCTTGTCCGGCAGCGCGTATCGGAAATGGTTACTCTCATTAAGGGCCGTTCCTTCGACGCGGCAACAATCCAGGCAGTCAATGAAAGGCTGGGTCGGGATAAGATTGGCCTCTTAATCCTCGACGCCGATGCGGCCAAACGGCGCGACGTCGAGTGCTACCGCGACAAGTTCACCAACAATTGCTGGATGGTCATCGACGATTGCTACGGAATTGATTCCAACGAAAAGATCACGCCGAGCCGCGCCGACGTGGACGCATTGGTCGCGGCTGGTTTGTTAGAACCGCTGGGTTTCTACGGCTGGAGCACCTGGGTCGGACGGTGGCGGGGATGAGCTGCCCTTACGCTTCTTCGGGGCCAATCACGAGGTGGATGACGCCGTTCGGCGCAGAGATGAAGAAGCCGTTGAAATCCTGGCTTAATTGCTCGACTTCATCGCGCCTTGTCACGCCGTGCACCTTCAAAAATGACGCGGCTGCGTCGGTGTCATTAGTTTCCAATTCCAGCCAGATGTCCGGATGACTCAGGTGAGGGACGCTGTCAATCCAAAGCCGATTCGGGCCGAACTGAAAAATGCAGCCGTCCTTTTCTTCCTCGAGCAGAGGCAAGCCCAGCGTGTCACGATAGAAGGCCACCGTCTGTTCATACGTGTGGCTAGGACACTTAATCGCAATATTGGCTCCGCCCGAAAACTGCGCCCCCTCGAGTTTCGCAACCATGGATCGAGCTTAGCACGCCATGGCGAAAGTGACACAGGTCACCCTGCACCCGTTCCGCCGGGCTCGGTCATTTTGATTGGGTTCAATGCGTTCTGGAGCTCTTGTTCCGGGAGGATTCTTTTCTCCCGAGCAATTTCGCGGACGGTGCGCCCGGTTTTCGCGCTTTCTTTTGCAATTTCGGCGGCGCGATCGTAACCAATCTTTGGCGCGAGACTAGTCACCATTGCCATCGAAAGCTCTACCAGCTCACGGCACCGCTCTTCGTTTGCCACGATACCGCGAACGCATTTCTCGCAGAAAACATCGACGACGTTCGCCAGCAATCGGATCGATTCCAAAAGATCGTGCGCCATGACCGGCATCATGACGTTAAGCTCGAAATTTCCGTTCGCGCCGGCCCAGGTGATGGTGGTGTCGTTGCCGATCACCTCCGCGCAGACCATCATTACTGATTCGCACATGACCGGATTTACCTTTCCCGGCATGATCGAGCTGCCAGGTTGCGTTGCGGGAAGCTGAATCTCGCCAATGCCGCAGCGCGGTCCGCTGCCGAGCCAGCGAATATCGTTTGCGATCTTGAACAGGCTGACCGCGATCGTTTTTAGATGACCGCTCGCTTCGACAACTGCATCCTTTCCACCCTGCGCTTCAAAATGATTTTTTGCTTCGTAAAACGCAATGGCGGTACGTTGTTCCAGATGCCGCAGCATTTTCTTTGGAAGATCAACATGCCGGTTCAGACCCGTGCCGACCGCTGTGCCGCCAAGCGCCAGCTCTCGCAAGACTTCGATTGATTTTTGCGCGCGTTCTTTGGCGTAAGCAACCTGCTGTGCGTAACCGGAAAATTCCTGGCCCAATCGGACCGGCGTCGCATCCATTAAATGTGTCCGGCCGATTTTGATTACATCCCAGAATTCTTTGGCCTTCGCTTCGAGCGCACCGTGTAATTTTTCCAACGCCGGGACCAGACGGTTCTTTAGCTCTTCGGCCGCGCTGATGTGTATTGCTGAGGGAATCACGTCGTTGCTCGATTGGCCCATGTTGACGTGATCGTTTGGGTGAACATGCTCGCGCGACCCGATCGGCTTCCCCGCAAGCTGGGCGCAACGGTTCGCGATCACTTCGTTTGCGTTTGTGTTTGTGCTTGTGCCGGAGCCAGTCTGAAAAATGTCGAGCGGAAAATGGTCGTCGAGTTTTCCCTCAGCGACTTCCTCCGAGGCCTGTACGATCAACGCCGCGCGCTCTGCGTCGAGCAGGCCGAGATCGTGATTCGCCTGCGCGGCCGCCCATTTAATCAGGCCCAAAGCGCGAATGAATGGTCGCGAAAACCGATGGCCGCTAACCGGAAAATTGAGCACCGCGCGGTGTGTCGAGGCGCCATGAAGCGCATGCGCCGGAAGCGACATCTCGCCCATCGAATCTTTTTCGATCCGCCGCGGCTTCTCCGTCATGCGGATCCGTCGGCACCAACGCTAACCAGTCCCGGGATCCGTTTCCGTTCCGAAGTGCGCCGGGCGTGGCGACGCGGCGATGGTGTTTTGTGAAAAACGGTGATGAACATCGGCGGGATGTTTTGCAGGAAATATTCCGATTCGCCGTGCTCGAAAAGCGTGGCGTGCTGCTTCAATTCGTTGGTGACCTGGTAAATGATGAAGCTGCCGTCCACGATGAGAGAATCATGGGTTTTTTGAAGAAGCGCCCGTTTCTTTTCGATCTTGAGAATGCTAAACGGAATGCCGGAAAGGATGTAATCGCACTGAGCGAAGCCGCGCCGCTTCAACTCATACGGCAAAGTGGCAGCGTCTCCATGAATCACATGCACTCGCGGATCATCCGCAAATTGTCGCTTCAAATCCCGCGCGAATGCCGCGTCCAGCTCAAACAGAAGCAGATGCGAGTCCGGGGTCATCCGCCGCGCGATCTCACGCGAATGGACGCCTTCACCCGGGCCGTATTCGGCAATTACCCGTGGTTGACTGAAATCCATTTTACTCGCGACACGTTCGACCAGCGCTTTTGAGCTGGGGATAACTTGAAACGGTCGCTTCAGAAATCGTTTGAAGAAAAGTTTACTCACGAGGAAACGAATTGTCGTCCGGCGCCTCCTAGTTGTCCAGTGATGAAGTAGAGCGATATCAGCGATCTACGGTCAGTGAACAGTGATCAGCCGTGGGTCTTGACTGATCACTGATCACCGATCACTTATCACTTCTGATTCAGGCGCGGTTAGCTCAGTGGTAGAGCACTACCTTGACACGGTAGGGGTCAGAGGTTCGAACCCTCTATCGCGCACCATCTTTCTATGTCTCGCCGACGATCGCGCAACTTATTTCGCGCGTTGCTGGCCGAACAACGAACGGATCACGGCTTCAAGTTCATTAATCTCGTGCCCGATCAAGATCTGGCGCGAACATGGCGCGCTCGATTACAAAGAATGCGTTGGCGATGATCTGAACGTCAAAATGGGAATGCCGTTCCCCCGCGGAATCAGGAGCAAATCGGGCGAGACGATTGTCTCTGCTTATATCGTTTACAAATCGCGCGTCCATCGCGATCGCGTGAATGCGAAAGTCATGAAGGACAAGCGGCTAACGATGCCAAAGAAGACCCTTTTGACGTCAAGCGCATGCTTTACGGCGGATTCAAGGTGATGGTGGATGCGTGAGCGTAAACCTCAACTTATTCGACCTGGCAGGATTCATCGGCGTTTTACTGATCGTAATCGCCTATCTGCTCCTGCAGCTCGATAAACTTCCCAGCTCGGCGCTGAGCTTTTCGCTGTTAAACGCCGCGGGTTCGTTGCTGATCATGTTGTCCCTCATTTTCAAGTTCAACGTGTCAGCATTCTTGATCGAGGTGTTTTGGTTCTTAATTAGCTTGATCGGATTAGCGAAGTGGCTAGCGGCCAGGAAACGGCTGCGGATCAAAGCAGAAGAAAGGACAATGA
>WNGI01004679.1_pt1 | contig 12252 bp, 12 predicted proteins | sample 5400621 | NCBI WGS metagenome assembly WNGI01 (sample SAMN13153374, study PRJNA577476) | soil metagenome | isolation source: 20 cm soil or saprolite under Garry oak tree replicate 1 | place: USA:California | collected 2016-06-15 | reverse complement strand
GCCACCGGCGCTTGGTTCGATCCGGCGGATGCGGCGGGCGAGCCCGAGCGGCACGGCAATCCTAACGTGCTCACCCTCGACATCGGGACGTCGCCGCTCGCGCAGGGAACAAGCGCGCTGACCGCGCTGGTCGAGATCGAGCGCTGGGATCAGCCGGCGCCGGCGGTTCGCGTGTTCACGCCGCCGGTCGTGGCGGCCGCCGGCTAGAGGCGTCCACCTTACTGAACGCCCGCAGCGTGCAGGTATTGCAGATCGACGAAGCGCTCGGCCGCGGGCAGCGGCGGCTTGATCGTCTCGCCCTCGGCCATCAAGGCAATGACCTGTTCCATTCCTTTGAGGTTGATCTCGCCTAATTTGGGCAAGATGCCGCGCTCGGGTTCGAAGTAGAGCGCGAGCGTCAGTTTGGCATTCGCCTCGGCGAAACCTGTCGTCTCGACGATGGTCTTGAGAACATCCTCGTGCTTGGCGGGATCGCGAATGAACTTGAACGCCGAGGACAGGGCGCGCACGTAACGCGCGACGGTGTCTTTGTTGGCGGCCGCCCAGGAGCGCCGCGCCGCCGTGACGGTGTAGAGATATTCCGGGACGGCGTCGGTCGACAGTCCGAGCAACCGATAGCCCCGCCGCATTGCGACAAAGTCCTGGGGCTGGCCCAGCGGAACCGCATCACAATCGCCGGCGGTCAGACAGGAGAGACGGTCGGGCGTTCCATCCACGAACCTGGTGCGAAAGTCCTCTTTCCGCAATCCGTTGAGGGCCAGGAGCTTGCGTATCGCGATCGTGATCGAACCGTTTTCCGCCGCGACGCCGATCAGTTTCCCCTTGAGGTCAGCATAGGTTTTATTCTCCGGCTTGGCGACGAGACTGTAGACCGGATTGTTGAATTCGGCGGCAATGGCGACGGCGTCGGAGCCAGCAAGCGCCGCCTGGATCAGAAACGGTGTTGCCACATGGCTGATGTCGGCCGTCCCGTCGTGCAGCGCCGCGATCAGCCGCTCGCCTCCGCCCGGAACGGGAATCATGCTGAAATCCAAGCCTTCGCGGACGAAATAGCCTTCGCGCTCCGCAACGAGGAGCGGCAGCGCGAAGATGCTGCGCAGCGCCGAATAGGCTTGGCCGTAGCGGAGCGGGATCGCTTGGGCGGAGGCGCCCTCACAGGCGCAAAAGCAAAGCAGCGCCGCGATGATGGCACGCATGAATGGTCACTCCATGCCGGTCGGCTGCGTCAGGGCTCGGCGTCGCCCGACCACCGGATCGCCTATCGCTTCGGCGCGAAGTCCTGATCGGGGAATGGCGATGCGTCCGGCGCCTTGATGACGATGAAGGGGTGATCGGTCGTCGCGTGGCAGGCATTGCATCCCTTGGTGAGGCTTTCATAGGCCTCATCGAATTGGCGCTGATAGCCGAGCTTGATCGCGAAATCGAGGAGCGTGAGGGGCTGCGTCATGGCAGCGTCGGCCAGGTCCGGCACCGGCAAGCCCTTGAAGCGAGGAACCGCCTTCGAGACGACGGCAAAGCCCTGCCGGAGTTCCTTGAGCATGTAGCCCGCGAGCGGCCAGTTTTCCGCTTTTCCCGCCAACCCAAGCTTGGTGTGGCGCGGCTGGATGAGCATGCTCATGAGGGCGGCCATCTGCGGATTGAACGGCGCAGGTTCAGCGTTCGCGTCCCCGAACGGGCTTTGCGCAACCGTGCGGCCCGACAATACGGCCAGAATGGCAAAAACGGTAAATGCGACGACCACCATCCCTGCAATGACGCGACCGCGCATGGCTTTCATTCTCCTAGTTCACTCTCCTGGGCGCTGCACGTCCGCTGTGCCCACGATGACGCCGATCCCGGACCGCACCGACCCAGCGGTTCACTTGGCAGCCATGCTCTCCAAAGTCGGGCAAGGCCGCCGTTCGGCCGGGATCTCGTAGGCTTGGTAATTGGTCTTGTCGACCACGGCCGTCTTCGCCATCACTTCCTTGGGCACCGGCTGTTTGTGCAAGGTGCGGATCGCGATCGCGGCGCCGAGGCAGCCCTCGACCAGACCGTTGTAGTCGCCGCTGGCGAGCATCTCGCCCGCCTTGATGAAGTCGACGGCTTCCTTGCTGGCATTGATGCCGACGATCAGCGGCGGTTTTCCTTTCCCGTCCTTGAACGCCTCGATTGCGCCGAAGGCCATCGCATCGTTGGCCGCAAGTACGCCGTCGATCTGCTGCGCGGGGTTGGCCTTGAGCATCGCCTTGAGCATGTCGGCGGCCGGCGGGCGGGCGTACATCGCGTTCTTCGAGAGCACAACTTTCACGTCCGGGAATTCCTTCAGCGCGTCCTTGAATCCGCGCAGTCGGCCGACCGCGGTGGGAACGGTGTCGGGCCCCTCCAGAACTACGAGGTTGCCCTTGCCACCCATCGCCTTGAGCAACGCGCGGGCGGTGTCGAGCGCAATGCTGTAGTCGTCGGAACCGACGAACGCGACGATGTCGCCTGCGCTCAATCGGTCGCCGACATTGACCACGGGAACTCCGACCGCGTTGATCTTCTGCACCGAGGGCACCATTGCCTTGACGTCGACGGGGGTGAAGACGATCGCGTCGTGCTTGGCACGCAACGCCTCATCGACCAGAAATGTTTGTTGAGGGACGTTGTCGGGTGAAGTGGGTATGTAGTGGAAGACCGTGATGCCGTTCGCCTTGGCCACGGCATCGGCGCCCGCGCGCACCGCTCGTGCGATCGGATTGCCGGCGCTCTTGGTGAAGACGCCGATGGTCTCCGCGTCAGCGGGCGGCACCACGAATGACAACCCGCCGGCAATCGCGGCGGCTGCAAACCAAGTGCCCGGGCATTTCATCGCGTCACTCCCGGGTTCTGCGTCGCAAGTCGCGCAAATTTTGCAGCTCGTTCGAGGTGGTCGGGAACGGCCAAAAGTGCGAGGGAGTCGAGGGAACTTGACATTTCCGGACAACGCGTCCTACGCGACGAGCCCGTACGCCCAGACGGGCTTTATGGTGTATTCGGCCGCCAAAACCAGCCGGACATGAACTTAATACAAGTCGCACTATAAGGCACGTTTTCGTTGTTGGGAGGGCACGCCTGGCCTGGCGCGTCCGACAACGCTGCCGGCGCGCGCTCCGTTGACCTCACCCGCCAGTGCGGATCTGTCGCGACACTACCACCCTGCATGAAATCGATACAGGTCTTGCTGTAAGGAACATTCTCGTTGTCTGGGCAGGCTGCGGCCACTGCAAGAGCGTCGCGTTCGGCCGGTGTCGGCGCATCCGTGACGATACGATGTGCGTGCTCCATCCACACGAGCGTCCCCGCGATTGACGCAACAATCACCGCAAGGTCGAGTTTCGAAATCACGGTCTGCGTCCTCAGATGGCGCAACAGCGCGCCACCACCGGCATCCTAAGGATGGAACCACCACTGCCGCAGATCCCAAGCCAGGTAGGGAATTGCCAAGAACGGAATTAGCCAAACCAGGATGAGCGGTATCTTCCTGGTCACGGTTTCAGGAAGCAGCGTGGCGAGGAAGCTCACGACACTCCCCCCGAGAAGAGTCGTCGCGGTCCAACCGTACCAAGTCATATTCGGTCCTTCGCCGCTTCTCGCGGCCTCCCACCCCAGGGCGATGCGATTTGTCGCCGGGTGGAAGGTGAAGAGCGGCCAATTGAAAAAAAGGCAGACCATGTAAATCACCGGACCGACGATGGCGAAGGTGATGGCGAAAGTTTTGAACTTGGTTGATGACGCCAATGATGATGGGGTCGGCGTTGCTCTGGTGGTTGACGTGGTCGTGCTCATGACCCGAACCCCCGGACGTTGTTGAGGACGTGGCCGACAATAAAGAGGAACCAGCATGCGATCGCCAAGTATACGGTCACCATTTTGCGTGCCGTATCGTATTGCGGGTTGTGGGCGTTCTTCCAGAAGAACCAGTAAGCCGGGAGGAGCGTCAGCGCGATCGACGCGACATGCTCCTTGAAATCGAAGAAGCCCTGCGTTTTCCAATAGCCGGCTTGTTCGATCGGGATCCGGATGTAGATGCGATACTTGGTGTAGATGTATGAGCCCACGATGAATGTGAGGATCCACAGAACGCAAATCGCCGTGGCGTAACCAGCTGCGGGCACCGCACGGAAGCGCGTCACGAAACCTCCGGGCCCCGCGACTTGACGCACGGGCATCACGGCGGCGACCGCCTGGTGCGTCAACGCTCCCAGCAGGGCAACCGCTAGCAGGAGATGAACTAGGAGCCATATCGTCCAAAACGTATTGACGGAAATGATGTCCATAGCTGTCCCCTCCCGACATCTCGGCGTCGCGAGGCGCGCGGCTGCGCGCCGAGAGCTTGTACTGCTTGCGTTGCGCCGATCCTATCGCGCCAGCCTTGATTGGCAAATTGCAGATTCTGGCTGCTACGATCTGGGCGATCCCGTTGGGGTCTCTACACGCGAATGCCCTTCGGGACGCACCCGTAGTCATTCCCTTGTTGATGGGGTAGTAATCGGCTCCTCAGCCACCCGCCGTTAGGAGGCAGTGATGAAACTCCGAGGTTGGCGCGCGTCGGTCGCAAGCATGAGCATTGGCGTGACGTGCATGCTGTCGACTGCTTTGTGGGCGGGTGGCGCGGGATTCGGCGACGACGACGACAACAGCGAAGAGGAAGGGCCTTCCTATTTCGGCTTCGTGAAGGACACCAACGGCGCAACCGTGCCCGATGCGAAGGTGACCGTGGGGATCAAGGATCGCGGCGGGATCGTCACGCGCACCGATGCGCTCGGCGCCTACAAGGTGCCGGGGTTCGGCAAGGACGTCGATCCGCGGGACGTCGAGATCGCCTGCGACAAGCAGGGCTACAAGCAGCTCAGGACGCTGCGACGCATGCGGTCGCCGAACGCCGACCCTAAAATCCCGGTCGAGACCGAATGCACGTTGCAGCGCACCTGACGTGGTGGACGTTGCCATCGGCTAGAGCGCGGGACACTACGGCGGGATCTTCACGCATGCCGCGACCAGCGGACTATTGGCCGGCACCGGACTGCGGCAGGTTGCCGCCCGCTCGCTGGGAATGACGGCGGCGTTGCGTCGGGCTCCGCAATATGCGGTCAAGAGCAGCTCGTCCTCACTGCATTGCACGCTGCAGTTCGTGGCGTCGCAATTCGATCGAACGATCCGAATGCCGAATGCGGAGCCGGGCGGACCGGGATCGCCTTTCGGGCCAGGGGGCCCGGGCGGCCCTGGATCGCCCTTGGGGCCCTGACCCTGACCGCAACCCGTCATTGCGCCGGCCAAGGCCATCGCAATGAGCACTCGCAACACACCCATGGCCTTCGCTCCGAAGAAGGGGCCACAGGATGTCCAATTTCGCGCTCGCGCAAAAGACCAATCGGGCGCGCGTCGCGGTCGCGGCAAAACGCCGTAGGCGGCCGAGGCTCGGTGTCGTATAAATACGGCCGGATCGGCTTGGGATTGCTCCGCTGTCGACGCCAAAGCGACGAACCGATCAATCGGATTGAAGGTCGCGAAAATGGAGACCGGAATGTCGAGCAAGATGCTGACGGGCTCGTTCGTCGCGCTGATCACGCCGTTCAACAAGGACGGCTCGGTGGACTTCGGCGCGTTTCGCACCTTGTTGAAGTTCCAGGAGGACCGGGGCACGTCCGCGGTGCTGATCATGGGCTCGACCGGCGAGACGTCGATGCTCGCGCCGGAGGAAAAGAAGCAGATCATCGTCGAGACCGCGAAGATGAAGACGCCGCGCATGCCGATCTTCTTCGGCTGTACCGGCAACAACACCGAGGCGACCATCGCCAACGTCCGTTTCGCCGCCGCGAACGGCGCCGATGGCGCCATCCTGGCGGCGCCTGCCTATATCTGCGCGCCGGAAAGCGATATCGAGCGCTTCTTCCTCGACGTCGCGGATGCGACCGATCTGCCGCTCGGCATCTACAACAACCCGCCGCGGGTAAAGAGCGACTTGCATTGGGATCACCTCCTTCGCATCTTCAAGCATCCGAACTACGTGGTGCACAAGGAATCGACCGCCCGCGTCGGACAGGTCGCGCAGGTGCTGGCCGCCAAGCCCAAGGTGTCGGTGATGTGCTGCGACAGCCCCAATCTCGGGCTGGTGGTGCCCACCATGTCGCTCGGTGGCCACGGCACCGCCAACATGACCGGCAACATCGCGCCGACCGAGCTCGCGATCATCTCGACACCGTGGACGAGCTACGCCGAGGCGGAAAATTTCAAGACCACTTATCTCAAGCTTCTACCGCTGCTGCACTTCACCTATTCGGCGATCAATCCGGTGGCGGTGAAATCGCTGATGAAGGCGCTCTCTCTGCCGGCCGGCGACCTGCGCAAGCCGCTCACCAACCTCGACGGCGAGGCGCTCGCCAAAGGCGTTCGCATCGTGCAGGAGCTCGGACTCGACAAGCAGTACGGCTACAAGGTCGGGCCCATTTCGGCCGTCGCAGCGTGAATATCGCCATATCCCGAACCTGCGGCTACGGATTTCGGCCGTCGCTCGGCTCGGTCGCAACGACCGGCTGAATATGGACCTCGGACTGCGTGGACGACAGGCGCTGCTGAGCGGCGCGAGCCGCGGTCTGGGACACGCCTGCGCCTTCGCGCTCGCTCGGGAAGGGGTCGACGTGACCATCGTCGCGCGCAAGCGCGAGGCGCTGGAGAAGGCCGGAGCCGAGATTGCGGCGGCGACCGGTGTCAAGGTCACCACGGTTGCCGCCGATATCACACCGGTGCCGGACGCGCTGCCGCGCTTGCTGCCTGTCCAGAGCCCGATATCCTCCTCAACAATGCCGACGGCCCAGCTCCAGGCGATTTCCGCGATTGGTCGCGGGACGAATGGATCGCTGCGCTCGACGCGATGATGCTCTCGCCGATCGAAATGATGCGGCTCACGCTGGACGGCATGATGACGCGCGGTTTCGGCCGCATCATCAATATCGTCTCGCGCAGCGTGAAGATGGCGCAATTGGAGCTCGGCCTGTCGAATGGCGCGCGCTCCGGGCTCGTGGGTTTCGTCGCCGGGCTTGCGCGGCAGACCGTCGCCCGCAACGTCACCATCAACAATCTCCTGCCGGGAATCTTCGACAGCGACGCGCAGCGCGCCCACGTCGGCGCAATGCTGGAGGCAACCGGCAAGACCTTCGAGGAGCTGTGGCGCGCGCGCGCCGAGGCGAACCCAGCCCGCCGCTACGGTCGGCCGGACGAGCTCGGCGCCTATTGCGCGTTTCTGTGCTCCCAACATGCCGGCTTCATCACCGGCCAAAATTTGCTGATCGACGGAGGCAGCTATCCCGGGACATACTGAGCCGACCCACGGAAGGATCGTTCCTTGAGATTTGCGACTACGTCCGCGCTTGCGATCGCCCTCGTGGTACCGTTAGCGGCCGCCGCGACGGCGCAGAATTATCCCTCCCGCACCGTCACCGTGGTGGTGCCGTTTCCGGCCGGCGGATCAGTTGATGGCGTCGCGCGCATCGTGGTGCAGAAGCTCAACGAGACGATGGGCCAACACTTCATCGTCGAGAATCGCGCCGGCGGCGCGTCGGGCATAGTCGGTGCCAACACCGTCGCCAAGGCCGCGCCCGACGGCTACACCTTGTTGGTGTCGGCCTCGGTGCACGTGATCAATCCACTCCTCTACAAGAGCGTTCCCTACGACGTCGTGCGCGACTTCACGCCGGTGACGCTCTTGGCGGAGGGACCACTGATCGTCAGCACGACGCCGAGCGTGCCGGCGAACAATCTGAAAGATTTCTTCGCGCTCGTGCGCAAAGACCCGCAGAAATACACCTTCGGCGCCACCACCATCGGCTCCGCCGGCCATCTCGCTATCGAGCTGCTCAAGCGCGACGCGGGCCTCGACACGCTCGTCGTCGCCTACAAAGGCACTGCGCCGGCGCTCACCGATCTCATGAGCGGGCAGATTCAGCTGCTCGCCGACCCGATGCTCTCCTCGCTTCCGCTGGCACAGGGCGGCAAGATCAAGGCGCTCGGCCTCACCAGCCTCAAGCGCGCGGCCGCGGCGCCGAACATTCCGACCGTGGAAGAGTCCGGCATGAAAGGCTTCGCGTTCGTATCTTGGTATGGATTGTGGGGACCGAAGAACCTGCCAGCCGATCTTTCCAACACGCTGCAGGCGGAGGTCGCCAAAGTGCTGGCGCTGCCTGACGTGAAGCAGCGCTTGAACGCGCTCGGATTCGAGCCAATCGGGTCGGATGGGGAACAGTTTGCGACCTACATCCGCGAGGAAATGGCGAAATACGAGAAAATCATCAACAACGCCAAGATCAAGGTCGAGTGAGCGCGGTCGCGTCATGCGGGTAATGGTGCTCGGCGCGGGCGTGATCGGAACGACCTCGGCCTATTATCTCTCCAAGTCCGGCCACGAGGTCGAGGTGGTCGATCGTCGGAGCGGGCCGGCCCTGGAGACGAGCTTCGCCAATGCCGGCGGCATCTGCCCGGGCTTTGCGGGGCCGTGGGCCGCGCCAGGAATGCCGGCGAACATCTTGCGCTGGCTGTTCACGCGCCACGCGCCGTTGGTTTTGCGGCCAAGGCTCGACCCCCATCAATGGCGATGGCTCATTCGTTTCCTGCGCAACTGCAGCGCCGAACGCTTCGCGCGCAACAAGGCGCGCATGCAGCGCATCGCCCACTACAGCAAGGCCTGTCTCGAGGAGCTTTGCGAGGACACCGGCATCGCCTTCGATCACGGGACCGGCGGCGTGCTGCAACTCTTCCGCACCGAGAAGGAGTTCGCCGGCGCGGCAAAGTCCACTCGCGTGCTGGCCGAATTCGGCGTCATGCACCGCGTTCTCGATGCCAAAGGGGTGTTGGCCGTGGAGCCGGCCCTGGGTGCGGCGGCCGCCGACTTCGCAGGCGGCCTACATCTGCCCGATGACGAGACCGGCGACTGCCACAAATTCACGGTCGCTCTGGCCGAGCTCCTGCATCGACGCGGCGTCGTCTTCAAGTTCAACACGAGCGTGAAACGGCTGCGTCTCGAAAGGGGCCGCATCGCCGGCGTCATCACCGATCGAGGCACCCTCCACGCCGACGCCTATATCGTGGCAATGGGCAGCGCCGCCGTGCACGTCTTGCGTCCGCTTGGACTTAATCTTCCGATCTATCCGGTGAAGGGATACTCCGTCACGATGGATGTCGATGCCAACATGGCGGTGCCGCGATCCTCGGTAATGGACGAGCATTACAAGGTCATGATCACCCGGCTCGGCACGCGCCTGCGCGCCGCCGGCATAGCCGAGCTCGCCGGCGATGACGTTTCAATTCGTGCATCGGGCCCCGCGACGGTGCTGCGCAGCCTGCGCGAGCTGTTCCCGCAAGCGGCGCTCGCCTGCAAAGGCGGCGCGCCGAACGCCTGGGCGGGCTTGCGTCCGATGACGCCGGACGGACCGCCCTATCTCGGGGCCACCGGGATCGCCAACCTCTACCTCAACGTCGGCCAGGGATCGAACGGCTGGACGCAGGCCTGCGGAGGCGCACAGGTGGTCACCGACATCGTCTGCGGACGCCGGCCGCAGATCGATGTCGAAGGGTTTGGCATCAATCGCTAAAGACGGTTAGCGCGGCGGACTTGGAGAGGGCAGCGAGCGCGGCCGGCGCCAAGCTCGCCACAAGCCGCTCTCTTTTCGTGGTCGCGCGCTTCTGCCAGAGCATGTCGTCACCCGCTTGCCGCGCGCTGCGATCGTCGTATCCACATAAATGGCCTTCACCTTGGATCGGACTAGCGTATTGTTCGGCCGGGCTCCAGTCCCACAGGCGCCCCGCAACAACGAGAGGATGGGATGAGCCAGGAGATCCTTTACAGCGTCGAGGAGAGCATTGCGACCATCACCCTCAATCGCCCGGAGCGCATGAACGCCCTCACGCACGAGCTCGAGGCTGAGCTGCATCGGATCTTCGACCGGGCGGATGCGGACCGCGCCGTGCGCGTGATCATCCTCACCGGCGCCGGCCGCGCCTTCTGTGCTGGCTACGACCAGAGCACAACCGACAAGTCCGGCGCCCGGCATTCCGATCCGAAAGGCAAGTCGCTCGCCGATTTCATCGAGTTCTGGCAGCGCACCGACGCCGAGCGCGTGGCGCTATGGACGCATATGTGGCGGCTGGGCAAGCCCGTCATTGCGGCGGTCAACGGCTGGGCCATGGGCGGAGGCTTTTGGTACCAACTCGCCGCCGACATCACCATCGCGTCGGATCAGGCAGTGTTCGCCCAGCCCGAGGTCCGCCACATCTCGAATACGACATTTCTCTTCGGCGCGTTGTGCGGTTGGAAGGCCGCCAACCGTTGGGGGCTCACCGGCGACCATTTCGACGCGCAGGAGGCGCTGCGCATCGGCATGGTGAACGAGGTGGTGCCGCATGATCAACTCATGGACGCGGCCCGCGCGCTCGCGAAACGCATCTGCCTCGTGCCGGAGCCGTCGGTGCGGCTCAACAAGGCCATTACCATGATGGGCATGCAAGCTGCCGGAGTTTATTCAGGCCTCCTGCTCGAAGGAGCGCTTGGCGCGCTCGCGCACTCGTCCCACAACGAGTCCCGCGAAAAGCTGTTCGAAGCCCAGCGCCAGCACGGGCTCAAAGGCTATCTCGACATGCGCGACGGCCCGTTTCAGCCCGAGCCCATGGGACCGCGGTCGGCCAAGGGACGACAGAAGAAGGCGGCGCAGTAATCGCAGCCGTTGCGGGCGTAAGCGGGGTCGTCAACACAATTCTCAAGGGCAATGCGTGCACGAAACGAAATACATCGGCCGCGCCGTCAAGCGGCTTGAAGACCGCCCGTTGCTCACGGGCAACGGCCGCTTCGTCGCCGATCTCACCTTCCCCGACATGCTCGAGGCGGCATTCGTGCGCAGCCCGCACGCCCACGCCGCGATCCGCACCATCGATACCGCCGCCGCGCGGCAGTACGCCGGCGTGCACGCGGTGCTCACGTTTTCGGATCTCGCGCCGCTGCTCGCGCAGGAGCGGTTGCCGCTGCAATTCCGCACGGCGCGGCTCCCGGGCGATATTACCCCGCTCGTTCTTGCCAAGGACGAAGTGGCCTTTGTCGGGGAGGCCGTCGCCGTCGTGATCGCGCAGTCGCGCTACATCGCCGAGGACGCCGCGACCCTCGTTGCCGTCGACTACGCGCCGCTGCCGGCGGTCTCGGACTGCCGGCAAGCGCTCGCACCGCAAGCGCCGTGCGCCCATCGCGCGCGCGCCAGCAATCTCCTGATCGAGTTCGAGCAGTCCTATGGCGACGCCGCCGACGCATTCGCGTGCGCACCCCATCGCGCCAGCATCAATCTCAAGCAGCATCGCGGCGGCGCGCACTCGATCGAGGGGCGCGGCGCGGTCGCCGCCTACGACGTCAACGACGATCGGCTTACCCTGTGGTCGTCGACGCAGCTCGCCCACGAGGTACGCGCCTTTCTGATGAAGATGCTGCGCCTCGACGAAAACCAGCTTCGCGTCGTAGCGCCGGACGTCGGCGGCGGCTTCGGCGCCAAATTCGTGATGTATCCCGAAGAGGTGACGCTTGCGGCAGCGTGCCTGCTGTTGCGACGGCCGATCAAGTGGATCGAAGACCGCCGCGAGCACTTTCTCGCCGCTGTCCAGGAGCGTGACCAGTATTGGGACCTCGAGGTCGCCTTCGACAACGACGGCCGCCTGCTCGCCGTGCGCGGCCAGCTGATCCACGACGAAGGCGCCTACACGCCGCAGGGCATCAACCTTCCCTACAACGCGTCGACGGCGCTGCCCGGACCCTACATGCTGCCGGCCTTTCAATTCGACGTGCGTGTCGTCGAGACCAACAAGGTCGCCACCATGCCGGTGCGCGGCGCCGGCTATCCGGAAGGCGCCTTCGCGATGGAACGCCTGCTCGACCGCATCGCCGGCGAGCTTCGGCTCGATCGCGCCGAGGTTCGCCGGCGCAATCTCGTGCCGCCGGAAAAGATGCCGTATGTGTTTCCGCTCAAGACCCGCGCCGGCGCGCCGATCACGCTCGATAGCGGCGATTTCCCGAGCTACCAGCGCGCCGCCCTCGACGCGATCGACTATGCCGGCTTTGCCGAGCGCCAGCGTCGAAATCGAGCGAGCGGCCGCTATCTCGGCATCGGCGTCGGCAACGGCGCCAAGGGGACGGGCCGCGGCCCGTTCGAATCCGGCATCGTGCGCATCGGCCGCTCGGGGCGCGTCTCCGTCTACACAGGCGCGATGCCCATGGGGCAAGGG
>WNGI01004677.1_pt1 | contig 12253 bp, 15 predicted proteins | sample 5400621 | NCBI WGS metagenome assembly WNGI01 (sample SAMN13153374, study PRJNA577476) | soil metagenome | isolation source: 20 cm soil or saprolite under Garry oak tree replicate 1 | place: USA:California | collected 2016-06-15 | reverse complement strand
CGACGATGGCCGCGAACGCGTTCTCGCGCCCGGCCGGCGCCGCCGCGCCGCGGGCCCCTCCTCCGCGCACCGCGGCGGCGACTGCGTTGCGGAAGATCTCGAGATCGTCCGGCAGCGCGAAGTAGTCGCTCGCCCCCCGGGCCACCAGCTGCATGGCCGTGCGCCGCCCGGGATCCGTGCCCACAACCAGGGCGGGCAGGCCCGGGCGGACCCTGTGGGTCTCGAGCCACTGCATGGCGTCCCGTTCGGCGCCTCCGGCCGCCAGGATGACGGCCACTGTCTCGGGCGACGAGGTGACGGCCTCGGCGGGGCCGACGAGGTCGATCGCCGTGCCCAAGTCCAGGGCGAGGTCATTCCAGAATCCCTGGAACGCCTGAGACAGGGCGATCACGCTCAGTCGCGACACGGCAACACCTCCTCGGCCACACAGTTGCCCCCGCGGCCCTTCGCCAGGTACAGCGCCCGATCGGCCGCCGCGATGAGCCGCGCTTCTGAAGGTCCCGTCGCGGCAAGGGAGAGGTCGGCCAGGCCGCCGCTCACCGTGACCTTGATCGAGGCGTCGGACACCCCCACCTTCTGGCAGATCCGCTCGGCCACGAGTCGCGCGGCCCGGGCGTCGGTATCGGGCAGGATGACGGCGAACTCGTCACCGCCGTAGCGGGATGCGATGTCGCAGCCACGCAGACTGTCTCTGATCGCCCCTGCCACGCGAACGAGCATCTGGTCCCCCGCCGGGTGCCCCCACCGGTCGTTCACCGCCTTGAGCTGGTCGACGTCCATCAGCAACAGCGCGAGCCGCGACTGGTAGCGCAGGCAGCGAGCGGCTTCCCGTTTGAGCGTCGCTTCGAAGTGATACCGGTTGAAGAGCCCGGTCAGCGGATCGGTCACGGAGCGGTGCTCGAGCACCTCGAGGATCTCGTGTTCGACGATCGCGGGAGCCACCAGGTCGCCGGAGATATTGAGCAGGTAATCGAGGGTCGCGACCGACAGGCCGACATTGCGCCCCACCCGGGCGCTGAGCTCGTGCTGGTGCGCGGCGATCGCCGCGGTACGCTCCGCCGCCTCGCTCTCACTGAACCGCGCATGCGGCACCAGGCGCCCGAGGGGAACCGGCTCCGGGTGGCGCGCCGCCCGTTCGGTCTCCCTGCCGAGCCCGAGCCCGCGGCTCGGGAGGGGTCGGGTGCCAGCTCCGCTCAGGCGCTCGGCGCCCGCGCGCCGGTCCACGCCGCTGCGCCGATCGATACTGCTGCGGCGTTCCCCGCCTTGGCTCAGGAGCATCCGACATTTTCCGGCTTGACACAGGCCTGCATGCGTGACACCTTGGGGTCAAGACAGTACATTGCCGGGCCATGAGTGGGCATGTGTCGTCTCTAATCTGGAGTCGCATTGGCATCTGTCAAGCCCGAAAACGGATCTGAATTTGGCCCAATTGCGGAGCGACTCGCCATCCTGCTGCGGGTTTTTAGCCCTTGGGAAGGCATCCCGTTGACCTATCGGCAGTTCGCCGCTGAGCTGGGGAAGCCCGTCACGGAAGCTGCGGTGAAGAAGTGGCCCCAGCGCAAGCACTTTCCGTCGGAGGCCGCGCGCCTGATCGTGATGAGGGCGCGGGATCGCGGAATTGGCGGCGTCACCCTGGAATGGGTGCTGTTCGGGGACGGACGTGGACCGCAGACGGAACGGCTCGCTGGGCTGGAGTTGGATCGCCCGGCGTTCCCGACCGCCGGGCAGGAGCCCCGGGCCGGTGTCCCGGCGGCAATCGCCGAAGCCCTGCAGGCGGACTTGAGCCATAACGAGTTCGGCCAGTGGTCCTCGATCGAAGTGCAGCGGACGGTGCTCTGGGGGCTCAAGGACCTCGCCCGGCGACTCCGCACGCTGCGCTTTGATATGGGGAAGACCTTCGAACTGACGGACGCGTGGGCCGGGACCATCGGCCTGCCCGTGCGTTCGGCGGAGCGGTCATCGGAGGAGCCGGGCTAAAACTCCCTCAAGACCGTGGCGACGTGCAGGCCGCCGGCCGACGGGATGACTTCGAGATGGTCGGCGAAGGCGCGGACCAAGGCCGTGGCGATCATCTCGTGGCGCACTCCGTAAACGGCGCCGACCCCGTCGGCAGCAGAGTCTTCAAGAACCACCCCACGTAAACAACTCGACCACTGGTATCGAGGGTCTGGAGCGGTTCGCGTCCTCGATGATGGCAGCGTTGTTGCGCTCGGTCCAAGCCAGCAGCGCGAGGCGCCGAGGCAGCACCATGACGACACCGAGCGGCCACTGGTGGGAAGCCGTCACGTAATTGGCTCTACCACTAGTCCTTTTCCCCTTCTATCCCTTCGCCGCTGATGGAAGCGCGCAGCCGGGTGGGCCCGTGCCCTGCTGTGGCGGCGGCCCCTCGTGTGCGGCTCCGCGTACGGCCTGGTCGTCTACGTGATCATGGACTACGTTGTCGTGCCGCTCTCGGCCGCGAGACCTGGCTCGAAGGATCCGCTGTTTGCGAGCCGTCGATTTCGGGACGTCCCGCTCGTCGTAACGTCAGGGCCCACATCCGTACGATTCGCGTCTCCGTTCGCGGTGCCCGGCCTCTCGGTACTGTACCTGAGGAAGCCATGATGCCGTCACGCCCGGCGTCAGCGCCTGAAGTGAAGACCCTGTTGACCGGCCTCGCGATGGGTGAATCCCCACGTTGGCACGAGGGTCGTCTTTGGTTCTCGGACTGGGGCGCTCAAGAGATCGTGGCGGCCGATCTGGATGGCAGCAGCGAGGTCGTAATCCGCACCAGCTTTGGCCTTCCCTTCTGCATCGATTGGCTACCGGATGGACGTCTGCTCATCGTCTCGGGGCGCGACAACCTGCTCCTGCGCCGGGAGCCCGACGGGTCGCTCGTGCCCCATGCCGACCTGCGCCGGCTCTCGGACAAGGTCTGGAACGAGATCGTCGTGGACGGTCGAGGCAACGTCTACGTCAACGGCGGCCCCGGCATCATCGCTCTCGTGAGGCCCGATGGCTCAGCCCGGCAGGTAGCCGATGGCATCGCCTTTCCCAATGGCATGGCCGTGACGCCCGACAACGCAACGTTGATCATCGCCGACTCCCATGGAAAACGGCTCACCGCCTTCGACATCGCTGCGGACGGCAGCCTGTCGAACCAGCGGGTGTGGGCCGACCTCGGCGGAGGCGTTCCCGACGGGATCTGCATCGACGCCGACAAAGCCGTCTGGTACGGAGATGTTCCCAACAAGCGTTGCGTGCGCGTCCACGAAGGGGGTCAGGTGTTGCAGACAATCCAGCTTGATCGCGGCTGTTTCGCCTGCATGCTCGGAGGCACCGACAACAGAACACTGTTCATGATCGTCGCCGAGTGGCGCGGTATGCAGCACATCCCCGACGTGGCGCGAGCGCGAACGGGGCAGGTGCTGACCGCCGAGGCGCCCGCGCCAGGCGTTGGGTGGCCGTAGCTGCCTCAAAGAACAGCGGTGGTGGTGGTGGGGCGCCCCCGTGTCGATTGCGGCGCCCCTCGCTCGTCGTGTAGGGAGAGCGGGGGCACGAACCCGGCGCCAAAACCGAACCCAGGAGGAGAGCAGCCATGCGTTTCCTGTCGATCGTGAAATCGGCCGAGAACCAGGGGCCGCCGCCCCAGGCGCTCATGGACGCCATGGCCAAGCTCACCGAGGATTCCCTCAGGGATGGCTCCCTGATCCACACCGGAGGACTGTCAGCGAGCTCGACGGGCGCACGCGTCCGGGTCTCCGGAGGGAAGCTGACCGTGACCGACGGGCCCTTCAGCGAGGCCAAGGAGGTCGTCGGCGGCTACGCCGTGCTCGAGGTGAAGTCGCGAGACGAAGCGCTCGAGGCTGCGTGGAGCTTCATGCGGCTGCATCAGCAGCACTGGCCGGGGTGGGAAGGGGAGTGCGAGATTCGTCAGGTGTGGTTCATCGCCCCATGACGGGGGCGCGTCATGAAAGGAGCGAGTCATGAGCGGCGTACGAGTTCTGGTGGGTACCCGCAAGGGTGCGTTCATACTGACCGCGGACGGCAAACGCTCCAAGTGGGACGTGAGCGGCCCGCATTTTGCCGGCTGGGAGATTTATCACCTCAAAGGCTCGCCCGCCGATCCCAATCGGTTGTACGCGTCGCAATCCAGCGGCTGGTTCGGACAGGTCATCCAGCGCTCGTGTGACGGTGGCAAGACGTGGGAGACGCCCGGTGGTGGCATGACGAAAACGCCCGACGGCATGCCGGCCGGCGAGAGCAACAAATTCGTGTACGACACCTCTCCGGACAGCGGCAAGCCCCTCACCACGCACCAGTGGTACGACGGCACCCAGCATCCCTGGGAGTTCAAACGCGTCTGGCACCTCGAGCCGTCCCCCACCGATCCGGACACCGCCTATGCCGGCGTGGAAGACGCCGCGTTGTTTCGCACCAGCGACGGCGCCACGACATGGCAGGAGCTCGCCGGTCTGCGCGGGCACGGGACGGGACCCAAATGGCAGCCGGGCGCCGGCGGGATGTGCCTCCACACCATCCTGCTCGATCCGACGAATCCCCGTCGCATGTACGTCGCCATCTCGGCCGCGGGCGCCTTCCGCTCGGACGACGCCGGCAAGACCTGGAAGCCGATCAACCGTGGCCTGCACTCGCAATACATCCCCGACCCGAACGCCGAGATCGGCCACTGCGTGCACCGCATCGCGCTGCACCGCTCGCGTCCCAACGTGCTGTTCATGCAGAAGCACTGGGACGTGATGCGCTCGGACGACGCCGGCGATTCGTGGCACGAAGTCAGCGGCAACCTGCCCACCGATTTCGGGTTCGTGATCGACGTGCACGCCCACGAGCCGGACACCATCTACGTCGTCCCCATCAAGAGCGACTCCGAGCATTACGTGCCCGACGGGAAGCTGCGCGTGTACCGCAGCCGGGCGGGCGGGAACGACTGGGAAGCGCTCACCAAGGGCCTGCCGCAGCGCGACTGCTACGTGAACGTGCTGCGCGACGCGATGGCGGTCGACTCGCTCGATGCGTGCGGGGTGTATTTCGGCACTACCGGCGGGCAGGTCTATCTGTCGGCCGACGCCGGGGACAATTGGAGTCCCATCGTCCGGGATCTCCCGGCCGTGCTGTCGGTCGAGGTCCAGACGCTCCGGTGATCCGGGTCGTCTTGCCGCCGCATCTGCGCGCGCTGGCGCACGTTCGGGACGAGGTGCAGCTCGACATCGCCGGCCGGGTCACGCGAGCGTCGGTGCTCGACGCGCTCGAGGCGCGCTTTCCCATGCTGCGTGGGACGATCCGCGACCACGTCACCGAGCAGCGGCGGCCGTTCCTGCGGTTCTTTGCCTGCGAGCGGGATCTGACCCACGAGCCGCCGGACGCTCCGTTGCCCGACGCGGTCGCATCGGGGACGGAGCCGTTCGTCGTCCTGGGAGCGATCGCCGGCGGGTAGTCCTCACCCCTGACGTCGATTTCCCCTCCCCTCGCTCGTCGTGTAGGTAGACAACCACGAGGAGAGATGACCATGCGATTCATGATCCTGGTGAAGGCCAACAAGGACTCCGAGGCGGGGGTCCTGCCGGACGAGAAGGCCCTCACCGCGATGGGAAAGTTCAACGAAGAGCTGGCAAAAGCCGGCGTGATGCTCGCGGGAGAGGGGCTCCAGGCGAGCTCGAAGGGCGCGCGGGTCAGATTCTCGGGAAGCAAGCGGACCGTGATCGACGGACCCTTCGCCGAGACGAAGGAGTTGATCGCCGGCTTCTGGATCTGGCAGGTGAAGTCCAAGGACGAGGCGATCGCGTGGCTCAAGCGCGCGCCCTTCGACGACGGCTTCGAGGTCGAGATTCGGCAGGTCTTCGAGGCGGAGGACTTCGGTCCCGCGCTGACGCCCGAGGCAAGGGAGCGCGAGGAGCGCGTGCGCGCGCGGGCGGCCAAGAAGCGCTAGTCGGCTCCGTCACTACGTCAACTAGAGGAAGACCTCAATGCAGAATAGGCCCTGGGCCGGACGCATCATGAGCGGATTGGCCGTGCTGTTCCTGCTGTTCGACAGCGTCATACACATGATGAAGATCGCTCCAGTTGTCGATGGATTCGCGCAGCTCGGGTATCCCGTGAGCCTCGCTTTCGGCCTCGGAGTGCTCGAGCTCATCTGCCTTGTCGTCTACGTGATTCCGCGCACCTCCATTCTCGGTGCGATTCTCTGGACGGGCTATCTCGGTGGCGCAATCGCAGCCCAGGTGCGCATCAGCAGTCCACTCTTCTCCACCACGTTGTTCCCGGTCTATGTCGCCCTGCTGATCTGGGGAGGGCTTTACTTCCGCGAAGAACGGCTGCGAGCACTCATTCCTCTGCGAGCCTAGCGAGGGAGGCGGGGACCATGCGATTCATGATCATTGTGAAGGCCACCAAGGAAACGGAAGCGGGCGTCATGCCGCACGAGCAGATGTTCGCCGAGATGGCCAAGTACCACGAGGAGCTGCAGAAAGCCGGCGTGCTGCTCGACGCCTCCGGACTACAGGCCAGCGCGAAGGGCTGGCGCATCAAGTACTCCGGCCCGAAACGCACCCTGGTCGACGGTCCCTTCACGGAGGCGAAGGAGCTGATCGCCGGATACACGATGATCCAGGTGAAGTCCAAGGAAGAAGCGATGGAGTGGGCCCGCCGCTTCCCCAATCCCGCCCTCGACGGCAAGGACGGTGAGATCGAGGTACGCCAGCTGTTCGAGCTGGACGACTTCGGGCCGAGCGAAGCGGTGGAGCGGTTCCGCAGGTTGGACGTCGGATGAAACACATGAAAAAATTCGCCTCGGTGGCCGCCTACTTGAGGGCGGTCCCGCCCGCCCCGCGGGCCGCGCTCCAGCAGCTGCGCAAGACGATCAAGGCCGCCGCCCCCAAGGCGACCGAGGTCATCAGCTACGGCATCCCGATGTTCAAGCATCACGGCATGCTCGTGGGCTACGCCGCGTTCCAGGAGCACTGCAGCCTGTTCATGAGCACCGCTCTCGCGAAGGCCTTCAAGAAGGCGCTTGCACCCTACCAAACCTCCAAGGGGACGATTCGCTTCACGGTCGACAAGCCCCTCCCCAAGGCGTTAGTGCGGAAGCTCGTCAAGGCGCGCGTCGCGCAAAACGAAGCCAAGCGGTGATGACATCCGATACCCACCGCGCGATCGAGGCGGTGTGGCGGATCGAATCGGCCAAGGTCATCGCCGGGCTGACGCGCATGGTGGGCGACTTGGGTCTGGCCGAGGATCTCGCGCAAGACGCGCTCGTCGCCGCGCTCGAGCGGTGGCCCGAGTCGGGCGTCCCGGACAACCCGGGCGCCTGGCTGATGGCGACCGCGAAGCATCGGGCCATCGATGTCCTGCGCCGCGGCAAGCTGCTCGAGCGCAAGCACGCGGAGCTCGGGCACGAGCTCGAAGCGCGCCAGGAGAGTCCCGAGCGGGAGTTGCACGCCGTGCTGGACGATCACGTCGGCGATGACCTCCTGAGCCTGATGTTCACGGCCTGTCATCCCGTGCTCTCGACCGAGGCGCGCACGGCGCTCACGTTGCGCCTGCTCGGCGGCCTCACGACCGACGAGATCGCGCGGGCCTTCCTGGTCCCGAAGGCCACCATCGCGCAGCGCATCGTGCGGGCCAAGCGGACGCTGGCGGCGGCCCGCGTGCCCTTCGAGGTGCCCCGGAGACCCGAGCTCGCCGCCCGTCTCTCCTCGGTCCTCGAGGTGATCTACCTCGTCTTCAACGAGGGCTACTCGGCGACCGCCGGCGACGACTGGATGCGACCGGCGCTGTGCGCGGATGCCCTCCGGCTCGGCCGGATCCTGGCCGAGCTCGTTCCCCAGGAACCCGAGGTCCACGGCCTCGTCGCACTGATGGAGATCCAGTCATCGCGGTCGGGCGCGCGCGTCGGCCCGTCGGGCGAGCCGATCCTGCTGCTCGATCAGGACCGGGGGCGGTGGGATCACCTCCTCATCCGCCGCGGTCTGGCGGCATTGGAGCGCGTCGAAGCGCTGGGCGGCGGGTACGGCCCGTACGCGCTCCAGGCCGCGATCGCCGCCTGTCATGCGCGCGCCCGCACGCCGGAGCAGACCGACTGGACCCGCATCGTGGCGCTGTACGATGCGCTCGCCCAGCTGCAGCCGTCTCCCGTCGTAGACCTCAATCGCGCGGTGGCGCTCGGGATGGCGTTCGGTCCGGCAGCCGGCCTCGAGGTCGTGGACAGGCTGACGTCGGAGCCGTCACTCGCAGGCTACCACCTCCTGCCGGCTGTGCGCGGCGACCTACTGGCCAAGCTCGGGCGCTTCGCCGAGGCGCGTGGGGAGTTCGAGCGCGCGGCATCGCTCACCCGCAACACCCGCGAGCGCACCTTGCTCCTCGAGCGCGCCGCCACCTGTGCGCGCGGATGATGATCGTTCATCTGATCGACGGCACGTACGAGCTGTTCCGCCAGTTCTACGGCCGGCGCCACTTCAGCAAGGGTAAGGACGAGCCCTTTGGCGCCGTCGTCGGCGTGCTGCATTCGGTATTGGAGATGATCGAGACAGGGGCGACTCACGTTGGTGTGGCGACCGATCACGTCATCGAGTCGTTCCGCAACGGCCTCTGGCCCGAGTACAAGACCGGCGAGGGCATCGAGCCCGCGCTGCTTGCGCAATTCCACCCGCTCGAGGAAGCGCTCGCCGCCATGGGCGTGGTGGTATGGCCCATGGTCGAGCTCGAGGCCGACGACGCACTCGCTTCCGCGGCGCACATCGCCGCCCGAGACGACCGGGTGGAGCGAGTCTGCATCTGGACACCCGACAAGGACCTGGCGCAGTGCGTGCGCGGCGATCGCGTCGTGCAGGTCGACCGCAAAGGCCACAAGATCCGCAATGCGGCGGGGGTGCGCGAGAAGTTCGGCGTGGAGCCCGGCTTGATTCCCGACTTCCTCGCCCTGGTGGGCGACGCGGCGGACGGCTATCCGGGCATCCCGGGGATCGGAGCGGTCACGGCGGCGCGGCTCCTCAACCAGCACGGCAGCATCGAGCACTTCCCCGCGAACGTGCTGGGGGACAGCCGCGACCGGGCGCTGCTCTTCAAGCAACTGGCAACGCTACGGACCGACGCGCCGCTGTTTCGCGATGTGGACGAGCTCGAATGGCGCGGGCCCACTGACGGGTTCGCTGCGTACGTCCCCCACCTCGGTGACTCTCGCCTGCTCGAGCGCTCCCTCCAGGCATGACTCCCCGCGCGTGGTGGCTGTTCGCCTTGAGTTCGGCGATCTGGGGCGTGCCGTACCTGTTCATCAGAGTCGCGGTCGACGCCGGCGTGCCGCCGGCATTCATCGCCTGGGCGCGGGTCGCGCTCGCCGCCGCGCTGCTCTTGCCTTTCGCCCTGCGGCGAGGCGCGCTGCGAGGCCTGCGGGGGCGCAGCGGGGCGATCGCCGCCTACGCCGCCTGCGAAATCGCGGTGCCGTTCGTCCTCATCGCGATGGGCGAGCGGTACATCTCGTCGTCACTGACCGCGATTCTCATTGCGACGATGCCGCTCTTCGTTGCACTGCTCTCGCTGCGTCTGTCGACGGCCGACCAGCCGACCGGACTCCGCCTGCTCGGACTCGTAATCGGACTCGGCGGGGTCGTCGCGCTGCTCGGCGTCGACGTCGCCGGTCGCCCCGCCGAGCTGCTCGGCGCCGCTCTGATTCTGGTGGCGACGCTGGGGTACGCCGCGGCGCCGATCATCGTGAGCCGTCGATTGGCCGATCTCGACCCGCTCGGGCCGGTGGCCGCGAGTCTGACCATCTCGGCGGTCGCGCTGCTCCCGGCAGTCTTGGCGCGGCCGCCCCAGGCGATCCCCGCGTCCGCGCTCTGGGCCATCGCCGTGCTCGGCGTGGTCTGCACCGCGCTGGGGCTGGTCGTATTCTTTCAGCTCATCGCGGAAGCAGGACCGAGCCGGGCGAGCGTCATCACCTACATCAATCCCCTGGTGGCTGTACTGCTCGGCGTCGTGGTGCTCGACGAGCATCTCGGAGCCATGTCCGTCGCGGGCCTGGCGCTCATTCTGGGCGGCTCGTGGCTCGCGACGCGCCCTTCACCCTCGTCTACGGAACGGGAGGTAGCACGATGACCGCACCAGGCATCACCGCGAAATGGCCGACGCGGGCGCCATACCTGCTCAGCGTCCTCCGGATCGTCGCCGCGTTTCTCTTCATGCAGTTCGGGACGGCCAAGCTCTTCGCGTTTCCGGCGGCGATCATGCCAGGCGGGGGCACCGCGGCGATCACGTCGCTGCCCGGCATCGCCGGAATCCTCGAGACGTTTGGCGGCCTGTTCCTCCTGCTAGGGCTGTTCACCCGCCCCGTGGCCTTCACCCTCGCGGGCGAGATGGCGATCGCGTATTTCCTGGGCCACGCGCCACACGGCTTTTGGCCCGTGCTCAATCAGGGGCATCCCGCCATCCTCTTCTGCTTTACCTGGCTCTACATCTCGGCCGCCGGCGCGGGGCCATGGAGCCTCGACGCCAAGCGGGGCCGGTGACCCACCCGTCCAAGCCCCTCGACCGTTCCATCGTCGAGGGCCCGCTCGCTCGCGCCGTCTGGATGCTCGCCTGGCCCACGATGCTGCAAAATCTCGTGGGCGGGCTCCAGGGTGTGGTCGATCACGCCCTGGTGGGACACTTCGTGGGCTATGCCGGCAATGCCGCGATCGGTGTCGCGATCCAGATCTTCATCGTCGTCATCGTGTTCGTGATATCGGTGTTCAGCGGAATGGGCGTGCTGGTCGCCCGCTTCGCCGGGGCGAACGACCGGGAAAAGGTGAATCGCACCGTCTACCAGGCGTTCCTGGCCGCCGTGGCGCTGTGGGGACTGGTGTTGGCGCCGCTGGGGTGGCTCTTGGCACCGTCGCTGCTCGGCGCGGTGAACGCCGCGCCCGCCGTGCGGGCCGAGGCGCTGCCGTTCCTGCGCATCATGTTCGTGGGCAGCCTCGGGATGCTGCTCTTCTTCATGGTGAGCGGGGCCCTGCGGGCGGCGGGCGACGCGCGCACGCCGCTGCGCCTTGGTGTCCTCCTCACCGCTCTGAACATCGCGTGCAATGTGGCGTTCATCACGGGCCTCGGGCCCCTGCCCCGACTGGGCACCGCCGGCGCCGCCGTCGGCACTACGGTGGCGGGAATCGTCGTGAGCGGCATCGCGGGATACTTGCTGCTCTCCGGGCGGCTCCCGGTGACGTGGCGCCGCGGCATGGACTGGCGACCCGACTGGGGCATCATCCGGGAGCTGTTCCGGTTCGGACTGCCCACGGGCGTCCAGGGAATCGCGATGAACGTCGCGGGCGTGCTGCTGCTCCGTTTCATTGGCTCGCTGGCGCAGAGCGCTCAGGCGCAAGCCGCCTATGCGATCGGGTACACCGAGCTGTTCTCCTTCATCACCTGGACATCGGTGGGCCTGATGAGCGCCGCCGCCACCGTTGGGGGTCAGAATCTGGGGGCGAACCGTCCCGAGCGCGCGGTGCAGGGCGTGCACGTCGCGGCGGGGCTTGGCCTCGGCCTCGCCGCCGCCATCGGCGTGCTGTTCCTCAGCATCCCACACTCCCTGCTCGCGCTGTTCGGAATGACCGACGCCGTCGTCGTCGGCCTCGGGGTGCAGCTGCTCGGCTTCCTCAGTGTGTCCGGGCTCTTCGTCACCGTCGCCCTCACCTACACGGGGGGACTCCAGGGCACGGGCGACACCCGGTCGCCGCTGTACATCTCGATCGTGTCTCAGATCGTCGTGCCGCTCGGCCTGTGCGCGCTGTTCCAGGCCACGAGAGGGTTACGTCCCGCCGACATCTGGACGGCAATCCTGCTGGGTCACATGACACGGTGTGCGTTGAGCGTCCTCCGATTCCGTCAGGGCAAGTGGCGCAGCATCAAGGTGCAGGTAGAGCCCGCGTGACCGCTCCACCCAAAGCAACACGTCGCGAGTGGATCGGGCTGGCAGTGATCGCCCTGCCCTGCCTGCTCTACTCCATGGACCTCACCGTGCTGAACCTCGCAGTCCCGTCGCTCAGTGCGGACCTGAAGCCGAGCAGCACGCAGCTGTTGTGGATCATCGATATCTACGGCTTCCTGGTCGCCGGGTCGCTGATCACGATGGGCACACTGGGCGACCGCATCGGCCGCCGCCGGCTGCTGATGATCGGCGCCGCCGCGTTCGGCGTCGCCTCGGTGCTCGCGGCCTTCTCGCGAACGCCCTCGATGCTGATCGCAGCCCGCGCGGTACTCGGCCTCGCCGGCGCGACGCTGGCACCGT
>WNGI01013949.1_pt1 | contig 12255 bp, 9 predicted proteins | sample 5400621 | NCBI WGS metagenome assembly WNGI01 (sample SAMN13153374, study PRJNA577476) | soil metagenome | isolation source: 20 cm soil or saprolite under Garry oak tree replicate 1 | place: USA:California | collected 2016-06-15 | reverse complement strand
ACTGGGAATCGACATATCCAATCTGCACCAGGTCTCTAACAGGGATTTTACGGTACGGGAGACGCAAGAGCACATGTGGGGTATTTCAGAGCTATCGTTCCGGTTCGAACTTCTCATATTGGATCGCCGTGCTCTTGATCGACGCCTGTTTGAGGGTCGACATCAAGATCTTGATTCTCTGGTCCGGGAAGAACTCGTATTACGGTGTTTCTACTTCCGTCCCAACCAACCTCGTCATCTCGCAACAGTGTCGGTTAGAAACGCTCGCCTGGGATTGGCATCGCCTGATGTCCGAGATCGCCTTCCATACCTCCACGCTTTGCGTCGGGTGATGTTCGAATGGGACGATTATCATCGACATCATGTAGCGCGCCTGCCAACACCGACAGCAGAGGCCCCGGAGAACGAGCTGCTACATTACGAATACGCTCTTGCCAGATTCTACACCCAGAGTTACTTTCGATATTTCGGTCGTGCAGCCATCATTCCAAGAACATTGCCAGACACTTAGTTTCTTTTTATTGTAATAGTGTCTTAGCCTTTCTTAGCCTAAATTTTCAAATCTCATTTTTTGATCACCGTATTCAAGTTTTCAAAGTTGATCCCAAAGATGGTTGTCATGATTTATCTCCAGCCTAACTAATCATTGCCGCATTAATACATTCAAGCGATTGTTTACATAAGATTCTACTCTATTTTCCTTCAGTTTGGGGTCAATGCATTGTGTTGCTCATGCCAATCTTGCTATCTCATAGAGGGCCATGGGTAACAGAGTTGAACAGACTTTCCGGCCTCCTGGATAAGAAGTGATCACAATGAATCATCGATGGATCACTTCCGTTCTGAAAGACGGGTGTGAAGACGTAATGAAGACGTAATTTTACGGCCATTGAATTGAACACAGGGACTCTCATCGCCATCCTGGATCGAGCCTGGATAGTGCGGGTGCAGGGACGCCTTACTAGGACTCGGTTGAACTTGAACTAGTACGCAGACTTTGCCAGAGCTTGTACACACGATGCGCTGTTTCTCACGGCTAGCATTGTTTCGGACGAAAGTTGGGTCGCTACTCGGCACGCTTTCAACTCCCGGGCCATGACCTTAACTTGACTGGCTCACGGTACTACTCCCTCAGTCGGGACATCTCTCCTGCCAACGCTCTGTCTTGGAAGTATTATCGTCGACTTTCACCGCTCTGTGCCATTAGGTCACCATTGAATATTGAACGGCCGGCGCTAAGGTGGGTCATAGAAATTTTCGTGCCGTTTCAAGTTCCCTTCAAATCACCGTATTCTCGAAGAGGCAGCATCATCATCGTCAACTATCCCTCCAACTCGGCGCTGCCCAACACCTGCAATAATCACGGTAAGCAAGAGCGACATTTGCACCATTTTCGTTTTAGTAGTGACGGTAATCCCCCCACTCCATTCAGCTGTCATACTATTGCCAACTCTCGTTCTTGCTTGGTACTAAATAGGTCATTAACAACTGCATTCGTGAGTCGGACTGACTTCTGTTCCATTTTTGTCTTAACCACATAGTTTCAGCGACCCACGTAAACTCATTGCAGACATGTCCTCTGTTAAGAAGATTATCAAAACTGCAATGAACGACACTTCTATCGCCGCTAAGCCTAAAGACAAGAAAGAGAACACTTCCCCCCCACCCGAGAAAATGGACAAATTCGCCCAGATTATCACACTGCTGCACGCTGTTGTCACAGTACGAAACCAGAATGACAATTTATCTATGCACGCTTTTACTGCAAAGGGCCCCACCGATATAGGGTTGGGCGATTCGGACTTTGCAATCGATTTTGCGACATTGGATGCCTTTAGCGCAGTCCTTACGCAGGGTTGCGGCGTCGTTGCGGCCAGTTTTCGCCGCAATTAAAAGTTGAACATGCCAAGTGTGCCCACACAGGTTATCGACCCCGCCGTCGATCACGAAAACCAGATTCTGATGAGGCCGTTAAAGATCACGGTCGCTGTCAACTCTCATTCCATGTTCAACGCCAAAGTGGAAAATGATAATGGCCCGCTTAATGTGACATTATTGGAGGAGCAAGATTTTTGGGAACAAATCAGAACGGCGCCCGTGGATGACATTGACCCCTTACGTTCTATGGCTGAGTGGTGAGTAAATTCATCTCTTTCAACGGTTCATCCATAGGTTAGATTCCATGCCGCTCTTTATTGTATCGCTTATGAACGGTTCCTCAGGCTCCAAGTCGTGGATTGGGAATGTGACACCTGAACTGCAATCGAATGTCCATACTCTTCTACTGGTTCATCCACAGGTTGATTTTATGCTCTCTTGCTATTATGAACAGTTCCTCACGCCATTGAAGTTCCTATGACGACGACGTGGATTGCTGCTGGCACAACGGGGGAATCGTCGGGAGCATCGGCAATGCTATCGAGGTATGGAACCTGAGCCTCCAGCGCCTTTTTCTTCAGCACCCTCGTAGGTCCTCCTTGAATGCATCCAAGTCGAGCTCGTCCGCAGCAGCGACCTCTGAAGCCTTTGGAGTACTACAATATTCGACTACATGAATGTGATGCTTGCAAGCATTCACCTTCCAACGATTTAATAGAATCCTCCCCTGACGCCCTCCTGGTGGAAGAGTGGCGTTGGAATCGAGGTCGTCCTGAATTGGATGTCTCCCAGAGATCAGGCTTGAATCGGCTGCTTTCCCGTAGTGTCAAGGCAATTTGCAGCTCACCCCGTTCCCAGCACTCTCTGCCAAGCTGGTCCAGGCTGGAACGGTCCATAGTGATTTGAGTACGTCATTTTGCTAAATTTGCGTCTCGCAAGCTGACCGGTCACTCTAATTCTGTATCACCGCAATAGAAAGTTGCTCAATGGAACTCAGAAGCCCATTCGATATGTCCAGCCCAAATACCGCATCGTTTGGTTTTGTCCTGACGTTGTGCTGCGTCGGCAGCACGTTCTCTCTTATTCGGTGCATACGACTCCTCTACCACTGGCTTCTCTTCATTCCCATGGATCCTTCAAGCTTCTATTTGCGATTCGAAAACACATCCAGTGCCGAACCTTCTATCACCAGGCTCCATTCTCTCAATTTGCGTCTCACACGCTAACCGATTCCTTTAATTATGTATCTCCGCGATAGAAAGTTGCTGAATGGAATTCGGAAGCATTCCCCTTAATAAGTCCAGCCCCAATACCATGTCTTTCGCTTTCTTGCTGACGTTGCTGCCATGTTGGCGGCACATTCTCCCTTATTCGGCGCATACGACCCCTCCACCATTGGCTTCTCACTCTTTTCTTTATTCCAATGCAACTTTCAACTTTCTATGCATGAAACACGCATCCAGTGCCATTCCTTCTATCACCGGGCCCATAAGTGCTCCATTTCTCTCAATTCGTGCCTCGCACGCTAGCCGATCATTTTAATTTCGTATCTCCATGATAGAAAGTACCCCAACGCGTCCCTCTGTCATTTTGCTCTATACGGTCGGTCACAATATCGCCTCGTTCTCCCCCCATCCGACGTTCTTCGCGTTGGCTTGCGCGTTCGCTCAATACGTCACGCGTGACCACTCGTCACCCCTTGAGCTCGCTGCCCTACTACACTCCCTCCGTACTACTAGTGGGTCAACCACGTCAGATCTCTTAATCCAGAGTTCAGACACATCATCCAATCCAGTGCGCTTCTTGATTCACACATAGAAGAGTCATTGCTGTTTTTGTCATCTCTGGTATTGGCAGTGTGCCGCCGGCTAGTCTTCATGGCTCCTCCTACTGTTCAATCTTTATCTATTTCGCCAATTCCGAACCCAGTGGAAAAGGCCTGCACTCAGCTGCTCGACTAGCGATCGTTTCGCCAGGCCCGAGCAGCCATCATACTCTGATTGTTATACCCTTTCATGGTACTCAGGGTCAGCCTCTCGCGTCACCCTTTCTCAACCGAAGGCGTGCATCTCCAAGTAGCCGCACAGATTACCTCTGCTTCGAAAAGCCAGGTTCAGTGCTTAGTGCCTCACCCTCTATTTTGTTTTTAGTCAGCATTTACTCGGGGGCCGTTACCCTCTGGACTTTGGATGCGTTTACACGCATAAATCAGATAAACTATTGAGGTATGTGGTCTAGAAATGAATGAAGTGGTAAAATCTTGGAACTACGAACAGGTATACTAAAACGTGACCCAAGTGACAATCCTTGAAATTTGAACCAGATGCCGACGGTTTTTCTACCCTGCGCTTTGTTACTCCTTGTCAGATAGCTCTGACCCAGAATCGTCAACCGTATCCGGCCTACAGTGATGCTTGTGGAACAACAGATGTGTGGTGATGAGCCCACACGACGAACAAGCCCAAGAATTGCTCTTCAGTCAAACCGGGCTTCTCTATACATTCAAGCTTCGTCAGTTTCCGCCAGTCAGTTCGACGACTCAAATCCACGCCTTCAAACCCAGGGGCAGGAAGGGGTGAGTCCATTATATCTGCTTAAGTACATGCATTATGTCCATATTCTTAAGATCATTTTTTACATACCAGCTTGGGCGTACGTTCTCTTCAACTGCGTTTTTAATGTGTTGTTCAGCACAACGACCCTCACCTGGAAGTCCTTAAGTCGCCCATATTGCGACGCTATGAGGGTGTCCAGCTTGGTGTACTCTGTGTTTAACAGCTTCTCCAGCAACTCCAGAAATGCCCTGTCATCCACGCTGAGGTTTTCTCGACGGGTTTCTACCGCTCGGATGCACGATTGAACGTGCAAGTAGCACGTGCGATAGTTCTGAAAGGTTGCTGGAGAAGTCACTGCTCTCTGGAAGCCGGCGGGCGTCTTCTCGCCAAAGAATTTGATGATATCCCATAGAGAAACGTCTGGGCCATTCATTGTTCTCGTCTTGAAGGTCAGATTTTGGCCTGTAAAGCGTATCCCCAACTGACTACTTGGGACTGGACCTTTGGTGAGATGACAGCAAAATATTATGAGATGGACCCATACCAAGAAACAGGAAGGGAGGCTTGTTCGTTTCGTTTTGTAAGTTGCTTCCTTGCTCACGAATTCGATCGATGTTGAACGTCTTGCAGTCTTGGCTTCACCCTGAGTATCTGATTTTGTTCCTGCTTTCCTTTTTGTCATAATGTCCCAAAGTTTATTGAAGTCACTGCCATCGTCGCCGTCGTGGCGCTTCAGGTCAAATCCGTGGGCGGAGAGGTGATCTTGAAATGCAGCATCGATGCCTTCCCATGCTTTTGTGGTCTGATCCAAAGCGACAGGGAACATGAGGTTTTTCTTGATTAAGCATTCGACGACCTCCCCCATGTTGCGGTTCTCGAAGCAAGGTTCAAGGGGTGGCCAGGATAAGATAAGTCTTTTTTAAGCTTAGAAACGTGAGTTCATAGCTAAATAGGGCGGTACAAAGGATATTGACACACCACGAACGGCCATATGAGACATCGGACTTCAACAGTGGGTGATACGGACGCTGCGCCCCTTGGCGCTGCGGATCGTCGTCCTTGGGTGCTGGGGGGGGGGCGGTGACGGACCGCGGCTTCCATTCGCTGTTAATTGACAGTGGCAGTTGGTCCAACTTTGCTCAACAAATGATATCTTATCACTGTGACTGCCATACAGTACGCAATCAGAAGTGGCACCATTTATTCTGGCATGGTCAAGTATGCCTCAACTAAGAAAGTCTCGTCAAAATTGCCATCCGATTCATCCCCCCGAGTCCCGTTCGTCCTCACTTGACAATAAGTCTTGCATCAAGCATCGGCAAGAAACTTGCTTGCCTCGGAAAGTCGCTCAGCCAATGAGCCCGTCAGAAATTCAAAGAGAGACAAAGAGAGACAAAGAGAGACAAAGAGAGCCTAAGAGAGCCTAAGAGAGCGAATGAGAGATTCCACTGTCCAGTCACGTTGCCACATGTTCAACCGTGACAGTACCGAGTCAACTGCTCTCCTCTTTTCACTTCACCTCCCTCTTATGTCGTCCTCAAGATCGCCGCGCAGAAACCACAGGAGTTAGACGTTGCGTCGCTCCCAAGGGCTAGACTCTCGGGTCACCCTTTCTCAATCGAACATGCGCACCATCTTGCTTCAACGGTTCATTCACAGGTTAGATTTCATGCACACTTTGTTGTGTTGCTTATGATCGGTTCCTTAGAAGGAAGCCAGGTTGTGAATTGGTTTTCAAGCCGGAATGTAACACCTGAACTGCAACTGAATGTCCAAGTTCTATTACTGGTTCATCCACAGGTTAGATTTCATGGTTTATGAACAGTTCCTCATGCCGTTGAAGCTCTTGCAGTTGTGAATGACGACGTGGATTGCTGCTAACACAGCGGAAGAATCGTCGGGAGCATCAGCGACTGCCAAAAACACGGTCGAGGTATGTAACCTGAGCCTCCAGCGTCTCTTTCAATCTTCAACACCCTCGCAGTCCTCCCTGAATGCGTCCAAGCCGAGTTGTCTTGTCCCCAGCAGCGACTTCATGCGACGGATATGGCCTTTTCCTCCTGAATTGGATGTACGATCCATAGTGACTTGAGTACGTTATTTTACTAAATTTGCATCTCGCAAGCTGACTGGTCGCTCCAATTCTTTACCACCGCGATAGAACGTTGCTCAATAGAATTTAGAAGCTTTACTTTCAATACGTCCAGTCCAGTACCACGTCGTTCGCTTTCATGCTGGCGTTGTGTATCGGTGGCGGGTGACTTCGGCTTCGAGCATCTTAAATGCATTCTCCAACTTTCTTTGCATGAAATACGCATCCCATTCCGTTCCTTCTAAGTGTTCTATTTCTCCCAACGAGGCAAAGCCTCGCCTGCCCTTCGGGCAGGGGGGGTCGCCCCTGTCGGGGCTCCTCACCGATATGTGGAGGGCCTGGGGGGGTTGAACTGTGTTACTGCACCCCTACGCTTCGCTACGGGGTGCGGGCGCGATATGCATAACGTTGCCGCGCAAGGTGTGCTTAAGTAAAGCTTACATAAATTATTATGTCAGCATTTGTCAGCATTTGTCAGCTCGTGCCTTTCTCGCGGTTCGTTCCCTTCTTTATAGATTTGCATCTTGCACGCTAACCGATTCCTTTAATTCCTTATTTCCGTTATAATCGGCCGTACGCGTGTCAGACCATCCGCACCTGCATTGATTCAATCTATTCGGTAAGTCTATCGTTCTCGCCCGTCCCGCATCCATAACCAATGGGCCCTGTCACTCCAGCCCGCCCACTCAATTTGACCGCATCCGTGAGGTTTAAAAGGCTCCCATCGGATATCAGCTTTTTCTATCCAATCTAACCACCATTGTAACAGCATCTCCCTCACCACCATCGCGCATTCTGGTTCGCATGATTTGCTGCATTCGTTATATCGTCCAGTTGCCAGTTGAATCTGTTCAGTAAGTCATTTTTTCTTGTCATGTATTTACAGCTCACGGATATTTCATTTTCAACGTGCGACCACACTTGTTAGTTAGGTGAGCTGTCTGTCCTTCATTTTATGTACACCATGCGTTCAAGGCGACCCTGTAGAAGAAAAATGAGTCGGGAGGCTGGAGACACAGAGTTTGGTTAACTTGTTCCTGTATATTCTGCCCACTTACGACGCAGTGTTGAATGGGTCCATAAATGATTCTCCTACCTCATTACTCTGCAACTGTACCCAACAGATTCTTCTATTCCCCTCGTCTCTTAAATGCTAAGGAGTTGTAAGTGAAGTTAAAGGTGGCCACCCATTCAGAACTTGCTGATGTGCTGGGTGTTCAGGTCGTCCAGTCAGGTCAGGGCGGTCATACTCCCGTCCACCTAACGTGTTGCTCGTGGGAGGGAAACACAAACTTGGTGATCGGTTACATCGAGTCGCTTCTTGACATTATCCATAAAGGCTTTACGTCCTTGTTTGGACAATTGACAGGGGGCTGCTGCCGTGACGAAGTGGTTTGAGTTTCTTTTCTTCTCTTGCTCCAAACCTAACATGGTGTGGCTAGTCCAGCTCCTGAAATCTGACCCGTCGCCTCCAAGTTAGTATCAGTTTCCCCCGTAATCCAGCTATGCAAGGACTCCAAGGGTTAGACACCTGTGGTGCTCCTGCACGATCGAGACCGTCCCAGATCATCCTCACTGCATTGAATCTATTCGGCGAGTCTATCGTTCCCGCCCATCCCGTATCTAGAACTAATGGTGCTGTCACGTGCATTACTGCCGACTCAATTTGATCGCAGCCGTGTTGTAAGGCTCCCATCACATATCGGTTCGGATACCGTGGTTTGAACCACAGCTGAATCTGTTTGGTAAGTCCATCCCTTTTGTCATATATTTACACTATTCAACGCACGTCTGCGCTCGTGACCTCGCTCGGGCATTCGACAGGAGGCAGCTCCGACGCACGTCCTGGCTAAACGTGAGACACTCAAGCAGTTAGGACACGGTGAAACACGACGTATGCTCCGCACGACGTCTTCCCGCTCTAACGTTAGACGATGGGCGGTTTAGTCCTAACCACGTGCTGTCTCATCGCGATATACTCAGAGTGACCATGCGCGAGACAGTTACGAAATTTCCCCTCCTACGTCGTCCGCCGCGATATGCTAGGCTGGTACTGAACGTCCCGACAGAAACGCGAGACACACTCTACGGCTGCAAACCCAACCAGCCATTTTGCCGACCGTCGACATCATGCCCAGCTTACAAATGGTCTTGTCACATCCTGCCAACGCCCGACTAGATGCATTTGCCCCTGCCTTTGAAAAGCTCGTTGCGAACGCTACGTCCGTAGATTTATTACGGTCAATTTTTGACTCATCGCGTTGTGCAGCACATACACCATTGATGCTTCATCAACGGATCTGATGTTGCATAGTACTGCCCGTCTCGTCCTCGTTTCCCTTTTTCGTGCATCCAGGATGGAATTGTATGGTTTCATGATGGAATGATCACAGGTGGTGTTGTGACAAGGCAAGGTGCTTTGCTGAATGATGAGATAAACTTACTGCAATGCAAAAATAGTGTTGCCTGTGCTGCCATATATGAGGCTCTGTAAGAAAATATGACCTCGGACTCGGACTCTTCCCCTTCGACGGCTTCTTCCGGATTAAATAAAGCCTTTACCAGAGACATCCTCCGTGACACGCGCAGACCACGGTGCTCAAAACGGCATTTGCCGACTAACGTCCTGGCGATACGCGAGACACTCAAGGCCAGGCGCGCAATTTCCCGGGACAAAGGACACGCACAAGGCGCTATGCGCCACGGGACATGCACTCCTGTCGTCTTTTTTCCTCTCTTCTCCTTACCACCAACTACCCGTCCTTGTTCAGCAGATGCCACCAGACCAGCTAACGCCGGGAAATAGGAGTTTTTAAGTATCAGCGATGTGGTGAGCATTGTACTTTTGCGTCACGATCGGTGTTACAGACCTTAGCCTCGTTTCTCTTCGCCTCAGCGGTCTCTCCAAATCTTGGAATGGTCCAATTCACCGAAAGCTATAACAGTTTTATGCTTCCATGACGCTGTGCTTTCACGCATTTGTATCAGCATCGTCGGGACCGGGTCTCACCACTGCCGGTCGCTCCTATATCCACGAATCGCCCTCTTCCACGGTTCTCGGCCGAACAACGACGGGATGCGCTCGTCGCTCGGATCCTGGAATCGTGCGAGGAGATGTCGGTGAGTTTCCACGACGAAACTCTAATCATGTTATCATGCTCGATTTGAGTCAGTGCCATTTGGATATAGATGTCGGTCAAGCCAGGGAGGAGGACGTGGCCGCCAACTTATCGACAGTCCTTACTAGAACCGTACAGTCTTTGCACAACGTTTCGCATTCGCAACTGCCCTTCCCCAACCATCCATCATTCCTGGTCCTGGCCATACGCGAGGCACGAACATGGCACTATGCAGAATGTCCCGGAACAAATGACACGCACACGGCACGGCGCTACGCGAGACTTTTACAGAACAGGAAATAAACATGTATCTAACTCAACACGACGTGGTCTGCTCTTTCTGTCTTGCTCTGACACATTGTAAGGGACGATACGCCATCCCCGCCCTAGTAAGGCATCCTTGATGGCGTCAGCATCATCCAAACGAAAGCGCGTTGTAGTCGCAACACCAGACGAAGAAGATTCGTACGTTTCTTTTAACTTCGTTGATCCTCAGGCTCTCGCTACTGACAATACGATGCATGCAGATAAGATGCATCTGCTATTGTTCGGAATTCAACTGAGTTAGGGGATAGTTCGAGCAGGTTGCATTTGTCTTCTCAACAGCCGATTTCATTCCTGCTCTGGCTCTGGCTCTACAGCATTGTTTAATCCGTTACTGCCACTTGCATCATGGGCTTTCTTTCCTGGAACTGTACAGCATTTGCACAATGATCCGCATTCGCAAACCATCCTCCCCTGATTTGAGCTGGGCCCCTGCCTCTCCCACCACCACTGCCACCACCTCTTAGCAGTATATCCTAATATGGGTGCAGGTATAGGCCCAGTTTGGCCAACCTGGGCCAACCCCTTATTATAATACTGTATGATGCTAGTATAGTGTAATAGCTGATTACAATATACAATAAGAATTATATATTCTGCCATCCTGGAGCATAAATTGTGTGTCTTGTCAAGCCAAGGCTGCCTGACATAGCTGATTGGAAGTACCAATTCTGCTATGCAATGGTGAGCCATCAACAGGCTGATGGTCATAATCTATTACTCTAAAACTTGCACATCTTACAAGCCATGGCTACTTGGCAGCACATGGTCAGAACCACCTTTGCACCAGTGATGATGTGGTCAGGTAAAGTTAGATCAACATTAACACCCTGTCTGGAATTGCTAATCTCTTATCTGTCATGAGACAGCTGGCAGCTTCGTGTAACTCTTTTAGCTAATTACCCTAAATCATCATACTTATTGGTTGTGTAAGGTTAGATCAATATTACCATCCTGATACCAGTGATGTTACCTGCCATTGCTACCATGTCTTATCTGCCCTGACACACCTGGCAGCTTGTTGTAACCCATTTAGCCAATTGCTCAGAATAATCATACTTATTGGTTAAGGTAAGGCTAGATCAATATTACCATCCTGATACCAGTTATGTAGTCTACCAATGCTAGATCTATTGCCAGTTTCATAATTTTTTTAGCCAATTGCCCAAAATAATCTTACTTAGTTTATTTGATCACTGGTACCATCCTGCTGCAGGTGATGTAATCTACCATCACTACCATCTTTTATCTACCCTGCGACAGCCGGCAGTTATTTGTAACTCTTTTAACTGATTGCTCAGAATTGTCATACTTATTGGCAAGGTAAAGCTAGATCAATGTTACCATCCTGCTACTTATGGTGTAATCTACCATTACTACTGTCTCTTATCTGTCCTGGGATAGCAGGTGGCTTTTTGCAACTCTTTGAACTGATTATCATACTTATCAATGCTGATGTGGTTGGGCAAGGCTAGATCAGCATTATCATCCTGATACCAGTGATGTAATCTGCCATAGCTACCGTCCCTTATCTGCCCAGACATAGTTGCCAGCTTTCCATAATTCTTTTGGTAACTGTCCAGAATCACCATAGTTATTTTTCTGATCATGACATGGTAGCATTGTATACCAGCTGCTCAGATAATACCATACTTGTGAGAATGCCAATTCTGGGCTACATTGCAAAATTTGCCAACCCTACCGTCCTTTAAATGGAATTGCCGATTGATGTATCAGACTTGGAAATATTACAGATTTTTTATTTATTTTAAGGCTTTATCTAGCCTTATCCAAATTTGGCCAAAATCCTGATGGTTGTTTCGGGAAGACCGCCGGTTTATGAAGTTTAAGTAGGACTTCGTTAAACACGTTATAGACTTTCCATGATGCGGGTATCCTGACTCTATATGCGGCACCTCCCACTTTTTCAATCACTTCGTACGGTCCTACGAACTTCCCTTCTAATTTTTTTGTCGCTCGAAGAGTAGGTAGGTTTTGCGCGTTAAGATAAACCCAATCGCCTTTTTTATACTCCTTCGCGGGTTGTCGTTTTTTATCATACTGCTTCCTCATATTTTCTGCCGCTCGGTTCAACCCTCGCCTCGCCTGATCGCACGCCTCCACTAATCTCTCTATCCATTCGTCCACCGCTTGTACTTTGCGTTCCACCGTCAACTCTAATCCTTTCCTCGGGTTCCTTCCATTGTTCAAGAAGAACGGGGAGAATCCTGTCGCCAAATGAACTCGATCGTTATGGCAGAATTGAGCTACAGCCAACCAATCGCTC
>WNGI01011800.1_pt1 | contig 12255 bp, 7 predicted proteins | sample 5400621 | NCBI WGS metagenome assembly WNGI01 (sample SAMN13153374, study PRJNA577476) | soil metagenome | isolation source: 20 cm soil or saprolite under Garry oak tree replicate 1 | place: USA:California | collected 2016-06-15 | reverse complement strand
GAGCGGTCCGGCTTCATCGAGCGGCTGGGGCAGTACTTCTCCTCCCCCGCACCGCGGCGTGCCTTCAACATTCTGGCGGGGAGGAAGCTCTTGAAGCCCCTGTTCGAGCTGCTGGGCGACCCGCTTCGGGCCGATGCGCAGGGACACGTGCGCGACATCCCCTTCGCCCTCTATTGGCTGGAGCTCATGGCGCGACTCGGGTTGGTCCGGCAGGTTGTGAGTGCGAGCCGCACGCTGGCGCGCCTGTTCAGCGAATGCGACGATCAGGGGATCTGGTCCCCCAAGAGTCTGCGCGCCCTGCCGCGCTCGTCGAACCCGGTCACGGCGCACTACTTCCCGCTCGAGGGAGCGGGCAAGAGCCCCGCCCAACGGCAGACCGATGGCACCTTCCGACTCGGGCTGATCGCGCGCATCATGGGCCTGCCTGTCGAGGTCGTGTAGCGGCGTCTTGCGCCGGGAGCTCGAACGTAGTAGTGATAGCTACTACTTCATGGGCGCAGTCGACCTCACTCCCTTCGGATTCACCGCAACGGAGTCGCGCGTGTACGCCGCGCTGCTCCAGCTCGGCCCGGCCACGGGGTATGCCGTCGCGCGCGCCGCGCGGCTCGCCCGGGCGAACGCCTACGGTGCGCTCGATGGCCTCGTTACGCGGGGCGCGGCGAGCCGGGCCTCCGGCCGGCCAGCCCGCTATCGGCCCACGGACCCCCAGGCGTTGGTCGCGCGGCTGGCGGCTCAGCAGGGCGAGGCGCTCGAGCGCCTGAGCCGTGCGCTCCAGGATGCGAGTCGGCCCGGGGAGCCCGAGACGCGGGCCGTGGAGGGGTCGCGGGCGCTCGCCAATCTCATCATGCAGGTCGTCGCCCGGGCCGAGCGGCGGGTCGCGGGCGTGGTTGCCGCGGATCTGCTGCGCCTGACGCTCCCCGCCTGGCGCCGCGCCAGCGAGCGGGCGACCCTCGAGGTACGCGTCGCCGGCGAGCCTCCTCCCGAGGCCGCTCCCTTCTCCTTCGGCACCGTGCCCGAGACGCAGCCGACGTTGCTCCTCATCGATGACCGCCAGACCGTGGCGGTGGCCGGTGCGGCGGCGGAGCGCAGCGGCATCTGGAGCTCGCACCCGGCGGTGGCCGGCATGGCCCGCGCGGCGCTCGGCGCGGGAGCGCTCCCATGAGGCTCGGGGCCACGCTTGCCTGCGTTCTCGTCCTGGGGTGCCGGGCCGCCCCGATCGCGGTCACCGCCCGCTACCCCGCCGGCACGTCCTTCGTACCGCACTATGTGCGGGTGAACGGCACGACCATCCGCTACATCGATGCCGGGCGCGGCTCCCCGGTGGTCTTCATCCATGGCCTGGGCGCATCGATCTACGCCTGGCGCAAGACCCTGGGACCCGTGCTGGCGGCGGGCTTCCGGGTGATCGCCTTCGACAACCGCGGCTTCGGCTTCTCCGACAAGCCTGCGCGAGGCTACAGTAATGCCGAGTACGCGAGCCTCACCGTCGCCTTCATGGACTCGCTCGGCCTCGCCGACGCCGTGCTGGTGGGGCACTCCATGGGAGGAGCGATCGCGGGGGAGGTTGCGATCGCGTATCCGCGGCGCGTGCGGGGACTGGTCCTGATCGACGCGGCCGGCCGGGGGATCCGCTCCCCGCTGTTGCTGCGAATCGCCACCTGGCCCTGGGTAGAGCCAGTGCTGTCGGGGTTGCGCGGCCGCTGGATCACCGGCCGCATCCTTCGGTCCACCTATGCCGACGCCGGAAAGGTGCGGGAGGAGGACATCGATCAATACTACGCGCCCGTGGCCGAGCCCGATTTCGGGCGAGCGCTGCGCGGTGCGCTGCGCGAGTTTCGCTTCGATGCCCTGGGCGGCCGTCTCGTGGTGGTGCAGGCTCCCGCGCTCGTTCTCTGGGGAGATCAGGACCGCTGGATTCCTCCGCGGCTCGGCATGGCGCTCGCGAGCGAGCTGCCGCACGTCGCCTTCGTCCTGGTGCGACACGCCGGGCACGCGGCGCCGGAAGAGGAGGCCGAGTTCCTCAACCACGTGCTCATCGCCTTTCTCAAGGAAGGGGTCCCGAAGGCGCCTGCCAACCTCGCCCTGGCAACTCTCCCCTCGAAGCGCTAGATTTCATCAACCGTCTGGTTGAGGAAATCTGTTCGTGCCACCTAAGCTACATAACGACAGGGCATTACGGATAATCGCGGCGGCCCGTCACGAGTTCGCGAGCTCCGGGTTCGCCGGCGCTCGCGTGGACCGGATCGCCCGGCGGGCCGGAGTGAACAAGCAGCTCGTGTTCTACTACTACCACTCCAAACGGGGACTCTTTCAGGCTGTCCTGTCTCGTGGTGCGCGGGAGCTGGAGCAGGCGCTCGCCACCGTTGCGCTCGCCGCCGGCTCGGCGGCGGGCCCACTCGAACGGCTGCGGGCCGCGCTCGAGGCGCAGTTCGAGTTCCTCGCCCGCCATCCCGATCTGGTCACGCTGCTCACGCAGGCCGGGCGCTCCGACGCGCGACCGTTTGCCCCCGCGATCAGCCGCCTGGTGGTGCTGCTCGCCGAGGGTCAGGGGTTGGGCCAGGTGCGCGACGACGTCGACCCGCACCTCACCGCGGCGCAGGCGCTGGTCCTGATGATCGCATATCTCGGCCTGGAATCGCTCATCGCTGCAAGCGCTCCGTCGCTCGGGAGCGACGAGCCCGCGCTGTCACGCCGCTGGAAGGACGCCGCCGTACGGCTCGTGCTGGAAGGGGTGGCGGCGCGTTAGAAGGAGAACTCGGCGCCCACCCGAATGCGCCGCCCCGGACCGTAGAAGCGATAGGGCGCGTTCGCGAGCGCGTACCACGCATCGAAGGCGGCACCGTACTCGAAGGGCGTGAAGACGCCGTCCCCGTTGCCGAACCGCCGTTCGGCGCGCTCCAGCAGCACGCAGTCCACCGGGCCGCTCGCGAAGCCGGCATTATTCGAGCCCTGCCAGTTGGCGCAGCCGCCCAGGGCGTTGAAGTCAACGCTCGAATCGGGCTTCAGGATTTGGGCGTTCGCCGCCTCGCGAGCGAGCAGCAGCTTTTGCTCGGTGGTGTATCGCCGCTCATAGGCGCCGTCCACGACGTCGCCCACGCCGACAAAGAGGTCCTTGACGTTCGTGAAGTTCAGGAGATTGGTGGACTCGACAAACGCAAAACCCCCCACTCCGCGGATAGTGAAGCCACGGCGCAGGCGCACATCGACAGTCTTGAACCACGGAAGTGTGGACGGCGCCGAGGCGGCGCACCCGCCAAGGCAAGCTGTGTTCGTCAGCGTCCAGCCGCTCCCGGGACTCAGGAACCGGTTGTACGGCGTGCCGCTCGTGAGTCGAACAATCGCGGACGCGCTCGTGTTGGCGAAGACCCCCTTCGACGGGGTCAGCGTGACCCACCCGCCAAGGCTGTGCCGCGCCACCGGATCGGGGCTCGAGGCCGTCTGGTAGGTATACGCTACGGCGCCAGCAACGACGGTCGAGAGCCGCCCCTCCAGTGTCGCATCCAGCCCGCGCAGGTCTTCCAGGTGGCCGTTCGCATACACCCAGAAATCGCCCACTCCGTACACGTTGCGCATGCTGAACGGCAGCGCCGGATCGGTCAGCGACACGAACCGCACGATGACGTCCGAGGGCCGCCGTTTCAGGTATGCCGCGACGTCCAGGGTCAAGTGGTCGCCCAGGTGCTGCCGCACGCCGGCCTCGGTGATCGCCGTCCTGGTGAAGTCCAGGTCGCGACCGAAAATCGTCGTCCCCCGGTTCGCAGTGCTCAGGTCGGTGTTCTTGTGGGCAAAGACGATGTCGAAGTCCGGCACCTGTACCTGCTCACTGTAGGACAGGCGGAGCTGTGTCGTCGCCGTGGCTCGGAACGACGCCTGCACTCGCGGACTCCATGCCGCGTGCGAGGGAGCCCGCAGATAGCGCGCGGTCGGTTGGTACGGGTCGAAGGGCGTGGCGGCACCGGGGACCACAGCGCACGCTCCAGACGGCGCGCAAACGCTATCCGACGGCAGCTGCGGGAACGACGCAATGCGACCGGGCGTGAAGGGGAAGTTGGCCCGTGAATCGTAATGATCGTAGCGCACGCCGACCACGATCGCGGCGCCGCCCACGTCGAGGCGATCCTCCAGGTAGGCGCCCCGCTCGATCGGCCTCTCGTGGTACGCATCCAGCCCGTGAACGCGCCCACTTGCCACGCGAGCTCCGCCCGGCACTGCCACCGCGCCTCACGCGCCAGGACGCGGCCATTGTCAGCCCCGGCGGTCCAGAGTGGGAACGACGTGCTCTGCTCTACGCCGTAGGGGTTCATGCGATAGGGCATGACCGAGTTGAGAGCATTGTCGTTCAGGTAAGCCACGGGGTGCCGGCATGCGCCTTCGCCCGCCTGCACGCATTGGAGCTGCCGGTCGTCGAGATAGCGGACGTCGGCGTACACCGAATCCTGAATACGGACTGAATACGTGGAGGTGGGGTTGACGACGTAATCGAGTGGCTTGAGCAGGAAGCCGCCGAACGGGCTGCGGCTGTCGAGGTCCGCCTGCCGCGTGAGCGGTCCCGAGATGCGCGTGTCGCGCTGATACGAGACGTTCACCGACAGGATGGGAGCGCGCTCGGTCCACGGCCCCAGGACTTGCCTCCAGTTCAGAATCGCGGCCGTATTCGCGGCGCTCGTGCCCGTGTAGTTGCTCGGATTGTAGAGGGAAACGCCGGGATAATCGCGTTGCTGGGCCCGACTCGCGAGGCCGGTGAGGCCCACGAGCGAGCCCCTTCCGTAGCTCTCCTGAATCCTCCCCTGCCAGGCCAGGGAGCCATTCGCCGTCAACGGCACGCGCAGCCCCTGGCAGTCCACACCATCGTTCCCCGCGGCATCACAACCGCCGCCGTACTGCACGAACCGCGGGATCGCGACGAACGCGCTGTCCGTGGGATCCACGCCCCACCTCTCGGGTTGGTGCACGATCGTGTCGATCCCGCCCACCACGTACACCGGGGCCTGCACGTCGCGGTTCTTCTCCGTGTCGAGGGACTGCTGCCCATTGAGCGTGACCGCGGTAAAGAGCGTCAACCCGCCGCCGACGGGGCCGCCGATGCTCGCCTCGACGCGGTGCAGCCCCACGTTCCCCCACGCGTCGAAGGCGACATCATCAGTGCGGTAGTGGAGCGACCCGCGCCAGCGCTCGCTCCCGGTCCTCGTGAGAAAAGAGACGGCCCCCGACGCGGCGTCGCCCACATCCGCTGCCAGGCCACCCGTCGTCAGCCACGCCTGGTGAATCGCGTTCGCGCCGAGCACGAGATCGGCTTCGCCCCGCTGACCGTTGCGAATCAGCGCCCCGTCGATGTAGGTGGCCGCCTCACCGGGTGCGCTGCCGCGCAACGACACGCCCTTCGGGCTGCTTGTCTCCATGACGCCCCGCTGGAGGTCGATGACCTGGCGAGGATCCGTGCTGGGGAGGTCATGAAAGCGGGCGGAGTCGATCACGACGCTCCAGCTAGCCGGCTCTACGACGCGCGGTTGGAGAGTCCTGAGTTGGCGGGGATCGGGCACGGCGAGATCGCGAAAGGCAGCGGTGTCGATCACGCCGCTCGAGGGCAGGGAATCGCGCGTGGCAGTCGTATCCTGCGCACGGAGCGGCGCTCCGAGCAGGGCAGCGAGGGCGATTACCCCCACGACTCGCATGGTGCGGCAGCGACGCAACAAGCGCGCCGCCAGCGGACGGACCGCCGGCGGCGCGTTGATGTTGCGTCGACGCTACTAGTTCTGTTTCGCCATGAGACTCGGCTCGACGGGCGCGTCCCCTTCCTCGAACAGCAAGTGGCCGGCTTCGAACCGGGCGCCGCGCAACGCCAGCGACAGCACGTCGCCGAGCTCTTCAACCAGGTGCACCGTGAGCGTACGCCGCACGTCCTCGGAGAGGTCAACCAGATCGGCCTCGTTGTCCTTCGGGAGGATGATCTCCCGAATCCCGGCGCGGACCGCCCCTAACACCTTCTCTTTCACGCCGCCGATCGGGAGCACGCGGCCGCGCAAGGTGACCTCGCCGGTCATCGCGACATCGTGGCGCGCCGCGCGCCGCGACAGCGCCGAGACGAGCGCCGTGGCCATGGTCACGCCGGCGGACGGCCCGTCCTTGGGGATTGCACCGGCGGGCACGTGAATGTGCACGTCGGTCCCGTTCAACGCGTCCTGCGAGATACCGAGCTGCTCGGCATGGGACTTGGCATACGTCAGCGCCGCACGGGCGGACTCCTTCATGACGTCGCCCAGCTGGCCGGTGAGCAACAGATCTCCCTTGCCGCGCATCACGCTCGCTTCCACGAACATGATGTCCCCGCCCACGGGTGTGTAGTACATGCCCGTCGCCACGCCGACCTGATCCTCCCGCGCCTTGCGCTCGGGGTGAACCTTGGGCCGGCCGATGAGATCGTGCACGTTCTTCGCGTCCACGACCACGGTTGGTGTCTCACCGCTCGCGATCTGGCGCGCCACCTTGCGGCCCAGCTTGCCGATCTCGCGCTCCAGCTGCCTCACCCCGGCCTCGCGCGTGTAGCTCGTGATGAGTTCGCTGAGGGCGTCATCCGTGACCGCAAACTGCTCGGCCGTGAGGCCGTTCTCCCGTAGCTGCCGCGGCACGAGATAGCGCTTCGCGATCTCCAGCTTCTCGCGCTCCGTATAGCCTGCGAAGTTCACCGTCTCCAGGCGATCGAGCAGCGGTCCCGGAATCGACTGCAGGAAGTTCGCCGTCGCGACGAACAACACCTCCGACAGGTCGAAGGGAACGCCCAGGTAATGGTCCGTGAACGAATCGTTCTGCGCCGGATCGAGCACCTCGAGCAACGCCGCGGCCGGGTCGCCCTGGAACGAGATCCCGAGCTTGTCCACCTCGTCGAGCAGGAACACGGGGTTCTTCGCCCCCGCCTGCTTCATCCCTTGAATGATCCGCCCCGGCATCGCGCCCACATAGGTGCGGCGATGGCCCCGGATGTCGGCTTCGTCGCGCGCGCCTCCGAGCGAGATGCGAACGTAAGGCCGCCCCATCGCCCGCGCGATGGACTTGGCGACCGAGGTCTTCCCGACGCCCGGAGGGCCGACGAACAGCAGGATGTGCCCCTTGAGCTGCTTGTCGTCCTCGTTGCCGGGCCCGGCCGTCTCGCGGCCCTGCTGGCGCAGCTGGCGTACGGCCAGGAACTCGAGCACCTGATCCTTCACGTCCTTCAAGCCGTAGTGGTCCTCTTCGAGGATCTCCGCAGCCCGTTTCAGGGCGAGCGATTCCTCCACCCGCTTGTCCCAGGGAAGCTCCGCGATGGTCTCGAGGTACGTCCGGATCACCTGCGCTTCCATCGAATCGCGGTTGGCCCGCTCCAGCCGGTCGAGCTCGCGGTCGACTTCCTTGCGGGCGGCCTCGGGGAGCTTGATCGCCTCGAAGCGCTTGCGCAGCTCCTCGACCTCACCCGCCTCGTCGCCCTCACCGAGCTCCTTACGGATGGCCTTGAGCTGCTCGCGCAGCAGCATCTCGCGCTGCCGCTCACCCAGCTCCTCCTGCACCTGCGATTTGATATCTTCCTGCGCGTCGAGCACGCCGATCTGGCGCTGCACGTGCACCAGGACGCGCCGCAGACGCTCCTCCACGGAGAGCGTCTCGAGCAATGTCTGGCGGTCGGAGGGCTTGATGTCGAGATGCCCCGCCACCAGGTCGGCGAAGCGTCCTGGGTCGGTCACGCCCTCGAGCACCTGCTTCACGACCTCTTCGGGCAGCCCCGACTTCTGGCCCAGCTCCCCTGCGCGCTGGCGGGTCTCGCGGTACAGCCCCACGAATGCGGGATCTTCGGGATTGAGGGGTGGCAGCTCCCCCGCTTCCAGCAGGTCTGCTACCAAGTAGCCGCCGGCGTCGCGGTAATGGACCGCGGACGCGCGCACGTCCCCGTGCAACGACAGCTGCACGCCCCCGAGGCCGCGCTGGACCTGGCCGATCCGCGCCACCGTTCCGAACGCGTGCAATCCCGCCGGGGACACGACATCGATATTCTCCCGCTGCATCACCGCGAAAATGCGCCGCGACGGGCTCTTGAGCGCCGCTTCTATGGCCTGGAGCGTCGCCGCGCGGCCGGCTCCGATGGGCGCGGTTACGCCCGGGAACAGCACCATGTCCCTGAGGGGCAGCACGGGGAGAGTCAATTTCTCACTCATTTGCTCACTCACAAGATTGAGGAAACACACCAAATTCCGTGACGCCTCTGCGCATCACGCATGCCACGAAAAAACACCGGCCACGGGCGTTCCGTTCCTGTTTCTCGCCGCCAATTAGGCAGCGACTGCCGCGGCGACCGGACGGTCCAGCAACCCACGACGCAATTGGCAGTTGCCCGGCTCTCCGCGAGGGGCTAAATCTATGCGCCGAGGTTTCCCCGGAGCCGCATGAACGAAGCCGACAAGGCGCTCGCCGCCCGTTTGAGCCAGGCACTGGGCACCTCGTACACGCTCGAGGGAGAGATCGGCCGGGGCGGCATGGGGGTGGTGTACAACGCCCGCGACGAGCGGCTCAAACGGCGCGTGGCGGTCAAGGTGCTGCCCCCGGAGCTCGCCTTCCGTGAAGAGATCCGCACCCGCTTTCTGCGCGAGGCGGAGACGGCGGCGCGTCTGTCGCATCCCCACATCGTCCCCATTCATTCGGTCGGCGAGAGCCCCGACGGCCTCGTCTACTTCGTCATGGCGTACGTGGAAGGCGAGGGGCTGGGGGCGAAGTTGAAGCGCCGCGGGCGCCTTCCGCCCGAGGAAGCGCGCCGCATCATGGTGGAAACGGCCGACGCCCTCGGCGCCGCGCACGCGCTCGGAATCATCCACCGGGACGTGAAGCCGGACAACATCCTGCTGGAGGGCAGCCGCGGCCGGGTCGTCGTCACCGACTTCGGGATCGCCAAGGCCCTCTCCTCCACGACGGGAGGAGCGACGCTCACCGCGACCGGCGTGGCCATCGGGACGCCGCACTACATGAGTCCCGAGCAGGCCGCGGGCGACCGGGAGATCGACGGCCGCTCGGACCTCTACAGCCTCGGGGTCGTTTCCTACCAGATGCTGGTCGGCGAGCTGCCGTTCCAGGCACCCACGGTGCCCGGCATCCTGATGAAGCAGATCACCGAGCGCGCGCCGTCGGTGACCGACAAGCGTCCCGACTGCCCCGAGGATCTCGCCGCGGCCGTGATGCGCTGCCTGGAGAAGGACCCGGAGGACCGCTGGTCGACGGCCGACGTGCTGCGGCGCGCGCTCGAGGCCCGGAGTGCGACGCCGCATCGGCCCCGGAGCCCGGCGCCCGCGCCGCCACGCCCGCTCCGGCCGACCGCGCTGCCGGCGGCGCGACCCCCCGAGCCCCGCGGCCGTCCACCGCGGCGCGAGCCACCCCAAGCGACGGCGGGGGGCGAGGCGGCGATTGTGCGGGACGCGCGCGCGAACTTCGTGCGCTGGGCGTCGGTCAGCGGGCCTCTGCTGCTCATCGACGTCGCGACCGGGAATCACGTTCCCAGCTGGTCTATCTTCGTCGCGGGCATCCTGGCCCTCCGGCTGCTGCCGCGATACATCCGGCTGTGGCAGGCAGGGTACTCCTGGCGGGACGTGCTGGCCCGGCCCGTCGCGCCGGACGCCATCGGCGCCCGGAGCGGCGGCGGACGGGGCCGGGACCTGCCGGCCGCGAACCCCGACGAGTTCGGAGGCAAGATCGCGGTGGTGCAGCAGGCGCGGAGCGATCGCCGGGCGATCCTCGCGACTCTGGACAAGGTGCCCAGCTCCGAGCGCAAGCTGCTGCCCGACGTGGCGGCTACGGTGGACGCCCTGCTCAAGCGTGCCGAGGACCTGGCCCGGATGCTGCACTCGATGAGCGGGGGCGTGGATCAGGGAGCGATCGCCCGAATCGAGGAGAAGGTCACGGCGACGGCGCGCCAACCCGAGGGCGTGGAGCGGGAGCGGCAGCTCAGCCTGCTGCAGCGGCAGCGGCAGGCGCTGGTGGACCTGTTCGACCGGCGCCGTCAGGTGGAGGAGCAGCTCGAATCCTGCGGGCTCGCGATGCAGAACGTCCGGTTCGACCTGTTGCGGCTGCGATCGGCGGGCGTGGCGGCGGTGTTGGGCGACCTCACGAACGCCACCCAGCAGGCCCGGGCGTTATCCCGCGACGTGGATCACGCCATCGCGGCCGCGGCCGAGATCCGGGAAGTGCTCGGCGAGGCGCCCCCCCCACCACTCTAGAAGGCGAGGACCTCCCGCATCGCGCGCGCCAGGTTTTCCGGCTGCGGGAGGATGAAGTCCTCCAAGTCCGGCGCGTATCCCACGAAGGTGTCCGTCGACGCGAGACGTTTCACCGGGGCATCCAGCCACGAGAAACACTCGTCCGCGATGCGCGCCGCGATCTCGGCGCCGTAACCCCACGACCGTGGGTCTTCGTACGCGACGAGGACGCGGCTCGTCTTCCGCACCGACGCCGCGACGGCGGGCCAGTCGACAGGTGAGAGCGACCGCAGATCGATGACCTCGATGCTCACGTGATCCTCCGCCTCGAGCTGCTTGGCGGTCGCGAGGGCCCGCTGCACCACCGCCCCATACGTCACGACCGTCAGGTCGGTTCCGGGCCGCACGACCTTCGCCTTGCCGAAGGGGATCATGAAGTTGGGGCCGGGATTGGGAGCCTTGTTGTACGTCTGGCGGTAGAGGTGCTTGTGCTCGAGGAACAGGACCGGATCGTCGCAGCGGATCGCCGTGCGCAGCAGGCCGTTGGCGTCGAGGGCGGTGGCGGGACACACGACCCGCAGGCCTGGGATCGAGGTGAACAGCACGGCGCCGGTCTGGGAGTGGTAGGGCCCGCCGCCCCGCAGATACCCGCCGTACGTGACCCGCACCACGAGCGGGCAGCTGAACGCGTTGTTGGAGCGCCAGCGCAGGGTGGCGAGCTCGTTGCGGAGCTGGTGGTACCCGGGCCAGATGTAGTCGAAGAACTGGATTTCCACGACGGGCTTCAAGCCGCGGGTCGCGAGGCCGATGGCGCGACCCACGATGCTTGCCTCCGCGAGCGGCGTATTGTACACGCGCTCGCTCCCGAACTGGCGCTGCAGCCCCCAGGTGACCTTGAACACCCCCCCCTTCCCCTTCACCTCGGAGAGGTGCGCTTCGCGGCTCACGTCCGCGACGTCCTCACCGAACACCAGGATGCGTGGATCGCGGGTCATTTCGTCCCGCAGGCACCCGTTGAGGAGGTCCACCATCGTCGTGGGGTCGCCGCTGAACATTGGATCGTCTTCCGTGTCGAACTGCTCCGACGTGGGATCGACGTCGGGGGAGTACACGTAGTGCAGGGCCGTCTCGGGGCTGGGCTGCGGCGAGGCGAGCGCCATGTCGGTCGCGACCTGGATCTCCTCCTCCACCTGTTGCTTGATCGACTCCAGCTCCGCGTCGGTCGCGATCCCCTCGGCGAGCAGCCGCCTGGGGAAGGTGACGACGCAGTCCCGCTTCGCCTCGTCGGCGCGCTCGCGGGGGGGCTTGTAGAGGACCTCGTCGTCGGAGAGCGAATGGGAGTAGGGCCGGGTGACGTGGGCGTGCACCAGGGCCGGGCCCCTGCGCTGGCGGCAGTGGGCGGCGGCGCGGGCAACAACGTCGTACGACGCCACCGGGTCGCAGCCATCCACCTCCTCGACATAGAGGTCGGGGAAGCCGCCGACGAGTTTCGAGATCGATCCGCCGGCCGTCTGCACCTCGACCGGCACGGAGATCGCGTAGCCGTTGTCCTCGATCATGAACAGAACCGGGAGCTTCAGGTTGCTGGCGGCATTCAGCGCCTCCCAGAACTCGCCTTCGCTCGTCGCGCCGTCGCCACCAGAGCAGTACACCAGTTCGTCGCCGTGCACGGGCGCGTCACGCAGGGCCTCGCCGCCCCTGGAGCGCCGCCACGCCTCAGCACAACCCACGGCCTGGACGAACTGCGTCCCGGTGGGGCTCGACTGGCTGACGAGGTTGAGCGCCTTGTGCCCCCAGTGGGACGGCATCTGGCGACCGCCCGAGGCGGGATCATCAGCCGCGCCGACCGCCGACAACAGCATCTCGGTCGGGGTGACGCCCAGGGCGAGGGCGAGGGCGCGGTCGCGGTAGTAGGCGTAGAACCAGTCGTAGGAGGGGCGCAGCACGCGAGCGGCGGCGACGAGGACGGCCTCGTGTCCGGCGCCCGAGATCTGGAAGAAGATCCGGTTCTGGCGCTTGAGCTGGATCTCCCGGTCGTCGAGGCGGCGGG
>WNGI01004675.1_pt1 | contig 12255 bp, 9 predicted proteins | sample 5400621 | NCBI WGS metagenome assembly WNGI01 (sample SAMN13153374, study PRJNA577476) | soil metagenome | isolation source: 20 cm soil or saprolite under Garry oak tree replicate 1 | place: USA:California | collected 2016-06-15 | reverse complement strand
GATCCGCGCGCCGCGCTCGACGTGCGGATGATGGACCGTTTCTTCGACAATTACATCATGACGCCGATGCAGAAGATCGTGTCCGACAGCATCCGCGCACCGGAGCATCGCGACCGCCACGGTGTCGCTGAAGCACAGAAGACGCTCGATACCGCCTACCGCTGGCTCGAAGACGCGGCGACGGAGCGCGAGTGGGCGACCGGCAACACCTTTAGCCTCGCCGACTGCGCTGCCGCACCTGCGTTGTTTTACGCCGACTGGACCCATCCGATCGGCAAGGCGCTATCAAACGTCCATACGTATCGCCGACGCCTGCTCGCACGCCCTTCCGTTGCACGGGCGGTGGATGAGGCGCGGCCGTATCGTCCACTCTTCCCGCTCGGCGCGCCCGAACGTGACTGACCATAGGAACGAGAAAGGTGTATGGACGGTCTTGTCACGGGGCATGTGATCGCGATTGCGTTCTGGGCCGGGCTGGTCGCGGTCGAGGTGCTCTTCGAGGCGGCTGGCGTTAGCGGCAAGATCGACGTGCGCAGCGCGGCGCTCCTGCACCGCTGGACCGACCGCTACCTCGAGCTGCCCGTGCTCGCTGCCGTCGCCGGAACCGGGGTCGCCCTGTGGGCACGCATGGGCTGGGACGCGGGTGTCGCGTGGAAGGTGGGAGCGGGTCTGGGCGCTATCATGTTCAACCTCGTTTGTTACGTCCTCGTAGAGCGTCGCTGCCAGATCGAGTCTCCCTTCGAAGCCAAACGCTTCACCTGGCGGATGATCTACACGGTTGCGCCCGGTTTTCTGCTCGCGTTTGCCGCGCTTTACATGGGCGGCTCCCGCGGCGGCTGGTGGTAAGACAGCCAATGGCGACGCCCGCCGGAAAGGTCATCTCGGTCAACGTCGGCACCGTGCGCGAGTTCGACTACGGTGGTCGTCCCGCGAAGAGTGCCATCTGGAAATCGCCTGTGTCCGATCGGGTCGCAGCGCGCGGTGTGAATCTCGCCGGCGACGAGCAAGCCGATCGCAGAGCGCACGGGGGACCCGACAAAGCAGTGTACGCGTACGCGATCGAGGACACGCGCTGGTGGGAACGAAACATCGGTCGCGCGCTTGGATACGGTGAGTTCGGCGAAAATCTCACGACGGAAGGGATCGAGGTCAACGACGCGCTCGTCGGAGAGCGTTGGCAAGTAGGAACAGCGGTTCTCGAGGTGTCCGAGCCGCGGGTTCCGTGCTGGAGGCTTGGCGTGCGGATGAACGACAAGATGTTTCCGCGCCGCTTCGCCGAGGCACTGCGGCCGGGGCCGTACCTCCGAATCGTCGTCGAGGGCGATGTAGGTGCGGGAGATGATGTCCGGGTCGTGGAGAGACCGGGGCACGATCTCACCATCCGGGACGTGTTTCGCATCTACACCCGTGATCGCGACGAGGTCGACCGATTGCTTGCGGTGCCTCGGATGTCCGAGAGCTGGCGGAGGTGGGCGCAGGAATTCCTCCAGAAGACGAAAGGCCGCTCCGCGGGTTCGGCCGAACCCGGATGCTGCTAGGCTCGGCATCAATGCGACGTATGAGCGGCACGTTCGTCCTGATGACGTTCCTAATCATCCTCGCCGTCGCCGCCGCCGTCCGCCTCGCCAACCTCGGCGTGGTCTCCCGGCTCCCCATCGCCGACTACCAGCGCACGTGGTCGGAAGCCGACATGGCCTTCAACTGGACCTGGTCGGGCCGCATCCTGCAGGGCGACGTCCTCGGCCGCGACACTGTGCACGAGGACACCGATTGGATGCACGAGATCGCGCCGGTCGAGACCTGGCAGCGGTGGTGGGGTGGGCCGCACGTCTTCTACCAGGCGCCGCTCTATCCCTACACGCTCGCGGCCATGCGGCGGGTCGCCGGCGACGGCTTCTGGGGCGTCGGCCTCTGCCAGGCGCTCCTGGGCGTGTCGAGCGTGGCGCTCGTCTACCTCCTCGCCGCGCGCCTTTTCGGCCCCGCCGTCGCGGCGATTGCGGGGTTCGGCGCGGCGCTCTACGGGCCGCTCCTGCTGCACGAGCCGTTTCTCATCCGCGATTCGCTGGCGGTGACCACGTCGCTCCTGCTCCTCTGGTGGCTCACGCGATGTGAGGAATCGGCCGGCCGCTGGCTCGTCGCCGGGATGTTCTTCGTGGCCGCCGTGTTGGCCCGCGAGTCGGCGCTCCTGTTCGCGCCGTTCGTCGCGTTGTGGCTCGTCCAGCGGTTCCGGACGCGGCCGCGGACGCTCGGGCGGGTCTCGCTCGCCTTCGTCGCGGGAGCGGCGCTCGCCTTCGCGCCGCTCGTCGCGCGGAACGTGGCGGTCGGCGCGCCGCCGCTGTCCTTCTCGACGCGCGCCGTCGAGATCTTCCTGATCGGCAACGCGGTCGACACCGCGGTCATCGGCGTCAAGATCCCCGCGGCGACGCGCACCGTCCTCGAGCAGGCCGACGGCCATCTCGGACGCGCCATCCGCCTCACGCTCGCCACCTACGAGGGCGACTGGAAGCGGCTCCTCGCCAACGAGTGGCTCAAGCTGCGCGCGATCTTCGCGGGCTACGAGGCGATGGACGACGTCAACTGGTACTACTTCGCCGACCGCTCGCCGGTGCTCCGATTCTCGCTGCGCTACGACGTGGTGGTGGCGCTCGGCGTGCTCGGACTATGGCTCGATCGGCGGAACGCGGCCCGCCACCGGCTCCTCTGGTACTTCCTGATCGCCACCGTCGGCGGGCTGATGTACGGGACGATCGCCGGACGCTACCGTCTGCCGATCGCGGCGGTGCTGCTCGTCTACGCCGCGATGGCGGTCGTGTGGCTCGCACGGGAGATCGCCGACGGCCGCTGGCGTCCCGCGGCGATCGCCGGGGCGACCGCGCTGGCCATCGGGGTCATCTCCGCCCATCTCCTGCCCACGGCGGAGCGCCAGTCGCGGTATCGTCCCGACGAGTTCTTCATGGCCGCACGCGCCTACTACGAACGCGGCGACCAGCGGCATGCGTACGACGAGCTCGAGAGCGCCCTCGACCACGCGTATGCCGGACCCGATCAGCCGACGCTGCCGGCACGATACGAGAATCTGATCACGCTCCCGTTCGTGCGTGTCGCGCACGAGCTCGGCCGCGATGCCGATGCGGCGACGGTGCTCGAGCGGCTCGCGACCGTCTATCCGAAGGATGCCGGCGTCGAGCAGCTCCTCGGCTTCGTGTACCGTGACGGGCTCGGAAAGACCGACGAGGGCCAGCGGCACTTCGCCCGCGCGGAGACCCTCGGCGCCGAGAGCCTCGGCACCCCATGACGTCGCTCGCGGCGCGCGCCGCCTTCGGGTAAGCTCCGCCGCATGGCACGCGACCGCCCCATGACCGACGACCTCGTGCTCGCCGCTCTGCGCGACCGCGTGCGCGCGCTTCACCATCGCGTCGCCGAGCTCGGGAGGCATCTTTGACCTGCCGGCTCTCGAGCGCCGTGCGGCGGAGCTGAGCGAGCAGGCCGGCGCGCCGGATTTCTGGAAGGATGCCGAGAAGGCCCAGGCCGTGGGCCGCGAGACGGCCGCCGTGCGCGACGCGATCGAGCGCTTTCGGCGCCAGCGCCAAGGCGTCGACGAGGCGCAGGTCTTCCTCGAGCTTGCCGAGGAGGGCGCGTCCGAGGCGCTCGGCGAGCTCACCGCGAAGGTCGAGGAGGTCGAGCATGGCCTCGCCGAGCTCGAGCTCCTCCGCCTCCTCGGCGGCGAGCACGACGGCGGCAACGCGATCGTCGAGATCCACCCCGGCGCCGGCGGGCTCGAGGCGCAGGACTGGGCCGAGATGCTGCTGCGCATGTACCTCCGCTGGTGCGAGCGCCGCGGCTTCCGCGTCGAGCTCGTCGAGTTCCAGCCCGGTGAGGGTGCGGGTCTCAAGAGCGCCACCTTCACGGTCGAAGGGTCGTATGCGTACGGCTACGTGAAGGCCGAAGCCGGCATTCACCGTCTCGTCCGCATCTCGCCCTTCGACGCCAACGCCCGCCGCCACACCTCATTCGCCTCGGTCTTCGTCTTCCCCGACATCGAGGAGGAGATCCAGATCGACATCCGCGACGAGGACCTGCGGGTCGATACGTACCGCTCGAGCGGCGCTGGCGGGCAGCACGTGAACAAGACCGACTCCGCGGTCCGCCTCACGCATCTCCCCTCGGGCATCGTCGTCGCCTGCCAGAACGAGCGCTCGCAGCACAAGAACAAGTCGATGGCGATGAAGGTCCTGAAGGCGCGCCTCTACGAGCTCGAGAAGGAGCGGCAGCAGGAGAAGATGTCGGAGCTGACGAAGGGCAAGAAGGAGATCGGCTTCGGCCATCAGATCCGCTCCTACGTCCTGCAGCCCTATCGCATGGTGAAGGACCACCGTACGAACACCGAGATCGGCAATGCCGACGCGGTGCTCGACGGCGACCTCGACGTCTTCATCGAGGCGTATCTGCGCCAGCAGGCCGCGCCGGCGCGACCGGCGCAGCCACCGGCGGCCCCTGCGGAGCGCTGACCGCGCTCAGTGGCCGAGGCGTCGGGCGGCGACGTCGGCGACGACGAGGACGAGCGCCAGCGGGACGAGGATGGGCGCCAGCGGCACACGACGCCGGCGGGCGCCGGCACGCGCGCCCACGACGTCGCGCGGCTCCGCGCCGAGGCGGCCACCGGTCAGCGCCGCGGCGCGCGCGAGCAGCGTCAGGTTCGGCCCTTGCGCGCGGAGCTCGCGGCCGCTCGGCGAGCGCGCGGGGACGACGAGACGGAGCGGCTCGTCGCCCGCCGCCGACACCAGGCGGCAGACGTGGACGCCGGGCTCGAGGTTCGGCACGACGGCGGCGAAGGCGCGGCGGCCGACCGGGTGCAGCGGCACCTCGCCGATCCCCGGGACACGCAGCGCGAAGGGGCCCGAGGCGTCGGCAGCGGTCTCGAGACGCACGAGCGCGCCGTCGTCGAGCCGCCGCGCCTCGAGGCGGTGGTCCGACGGCCGTGCCGGCGGCATCGTCCAGAGGAGCAGCTGCGACCAGAGCTTCCCGAAGCCGCGCCAGGCGGGCCAGGCGGGCGCGCCGTTCTCGAAGTCGACGGGCAGGGCGGCCACCCGGCCGAGCTCGTGCTGCCACGTCGCGAGGAGCGGGTCGCGCCGGTCGCCGGCGTCGACGTAGAGCCGGAGCTCCGCGCCCGGCCGGAGGCGCGTCGGCGCCCAGCGCCCGACGGGCGGCAGCTCCGCCTCGGCGAGGCCCGCGAGCAGCGAGCCCGGCGTGGCGACGCGCGCCGCGGCGTCCTCGAGGCCCGCCGTCGGGTCGATCAGGCGTCGCGTGTCGCGCAGCATGAGCTGCGGCAGCGCCTCGACGTGCTCCACGTGATGGAACTCGCCGCCGGTCGCGCGCGAGATCGTCTTCAGGAGCTCGAGGTTGACGGTGTCGGAGCCGATGCGGATGGTCGTGACCGTGATCTCGGCGCGGGCGAGCGCGGCGATGAGCTCGGCGTGGTCCTCGGGGTGGCGGTTCGTGTCACCGTCGGTCAGCAGGATCACGTGGCGGACGTGCCGGCCGGAGTCGAGGAGGTTCCTCCGGGCGATGTCGAGCGCGTCCTTGAAATCCGTGCCGCCGCCGTACCGGATGCGCTCGATGGCGGCGCGCAGCGCGGCGCGGCTCTCGGCGACGGGACGCAGCGGGCCGAGCTCGTAGGGCTGCGAATCGAATGCGATGGTTGCCACCAGGTCGGACGGGCCGAGCTGGTCGAGGACCGCGATCGCGGCCCGCTTGGCGTACTCCATCTTGTCGCCGAACTGGACGCTCGGATTGCTGCTCGAGTAGCCCATGCTGTTCGAGCGGTCGATCAACAGATAGAGCGCGATCGGCTCGCGGCTCTTCGGCGCTGCCGACGGCGGCTCGATGGTCACCGGCAGCAGGCGCGCGAGCGGGCTCCGGGCGAAGCCCGGATCGGCGAACAGGCGTGGCCCCCCCGTCGCGATCAGGGCGCCGCCGCGCGCGACGTACAGCCGCAGTCGCTCGAGCGTCTGGTCGCCGAGCGCGCCGCGCGCCACGTCGTCGAGCACGACGGCATGGTAGTCCGCGAGCTCGGTCAGGTGCGCCAGGAGCGCCGCCGGCGGCACGACGTCGACGTCCGCGCCGCTGCGGGCGAGCGCCGTCGCGACGACCGGCCGCGGCCCCTCGCTCACGAGCAGGACGCGGGCCGGCGGCGTCACGGTGATCGGCACGGCCGCCGGCGCCGGAGCGGGCGGCTGGCCGGGCGGCAGCAGGAGACGCGCGCCCAGGAGAAACTCGCCCTCGGCGCGGAAGCGATAGGGCAGCTCGACGACGCTCGCGCCGGGCGACACCTCGACCGGCACCGGAGCCGCCTGCTCCTCGTCGGCGCGGACCTCGAGCACCGCGGGCAGCGGCTTCGCGGCGCGACTTTCGAGCACGACCGAGACCGGTATGACGCTCCGCTCGGGCGCGAAGGCGGGCGCCAGCAGGCGGCGGACCGTGGCTGCCGGCAGCGCCGCGGCGGGCGGCACCACGGGGAAGATCGGCACCGACGGACCGCCGAGCGCGATCTCGCCGAGCAGACTCCCCTGGGTCTCGTTGCCGTCGGTGAAGAGCACGAGGGCGGGCTGCTTGCCACCGGGACAGAGCGGGGCGGCGGCCTCGAGCGCCGCGCCGAGGTCGGTGTCGTCGGCGTCGGGATCGGCGTCGGCGCGCGCGGGGAGAAGCGACGTGACGGACGAGGGCGGCGCCGGACGCGCCACCGTGCGAGCGCGGGCGGCGAACGCGACGGAGCCGACCACGTCGTCGGGCCCGAGCGTCCGAAGCAGCCGGCCGAGGAAGGTCCGCGCCGCGTCGACCGCCGCGTCCTGGACGCTCGCCGAGACGTCGACCGCCGCGAGCACGCAGGCGCCGTGCCGGGGCCGGCTGGTCTCCAGGTGCGCGCCGGCGAGCACCAGGACGACGGCCAGCACGGCCGCCGACCGGCATGCGGCGCCGGCGAGCGCGTGCCGGGCGCGGAGGAAGACGAGCGGCACGAGGACGAGGCCGAGCAGCGCGGCAGGCCACGCGAATCGGAGCGCGCCGACACCGAACGGCAGCGTCACCGGGCCTCCGTGGCGAGCCAGACGAGCCACTCGACGCCAAGGAGCGCGGCGGCAACTGCATAGAGCCACCAGTCGATCTCGTGTCGCCCCGGGGTCGCGGGCGGCGACGCGAACGGCATCCGCGCGGCCCACGTCCGATTGCCGTCGCGTCCGATGTCGGACTCGCGGTCGTCGAAGAGGTTCGCGAGCACGAGCGCGTCGCCGACCCGATGCGGGCCCGTCCGCTCCGCGACGAGCACGGGCGCGTCGGCGGCGACGCGCACGCCCGTCACCGGCGCCGCGACCGCGACGTCGGCGGCGACGGGCACTCCGGTCTCGACCGTGAGCACGCGCGGTGTACCGGCGTCCGACAGCCAGCGGAGCGTGCCGAGCGTCAGGAGGACCAGCGGCACACCGTCGGCGGACTCGATCGACGGCCCGAGACCGCTCGCGAGGCAGGCGACGCGGCGCCCGCGCTGCTCCCCCGCGACGAGCAGCGGGAAGTCGCCGCCGCGCGCCGCCGCCCGGACGATCGAAACGCCCCAGGCGGGCGTGGCGAGCCGGCGCACCGGACCGAGACGCAGCGCCTGCAGCCCTTCGAATCCGCTGAGCGCGGGGTGCTCCGGCTCCCAGTCGACGACCGCCGCCGCGTCCGCCATCCCGTCGGTCGGACAGACGGCGTTGCCCGGCGGCGGCGCGACGTAGAGGGCGTTCATGGCCGAGGCCGGGACGAACCCGTCGAACACGGCCGCGCGATAGCCGGCGAGCGGCTCCTCCTCGTAGCGCGCGCGGTTCACGACGTGGACCCGGCTGTCCGCCACCGCATGCCCGATCGCCTCGAAAGCCGCGGCGGCCTCGCGCGCGTCGGTCACGACGAGGAGATCGAGCGGCGCGGCGGGGGCGATCCAGGCGAGCGCCCGGTTGTCGACGGCGAGTGCGTCGTCGACGACGAGCCGGATGGTGACGACGCCAGGACGCCGCGGCGCGGTCAGGAGCACCGGGGCGCTCGCCCGCGCGCCGAGCACGAGCGGCCGCCGCATCCACGGCTCGCCCTCGATGCTCGCCTCGACGACCGTGCTCCGCGCGGTGTGTCCGTGGTTGCGGACGAGCACCGTCACCGTGACGTCGGCGAGAGACGCGAAGGGCGGCTGGTCGACGACCACGCCGGCGATGGCGAGGTTGTCGTCCGTCCGCCCGATCTGCACGTAGTCGACGGCAGCGAGGCGGTCAACGGCGACGCCGCTCGCCTCGCGCGGCAGGTCGGTGAAGATGGCGACGCGGGTCCCGGGCCGCGCCTGCGCCTCGCCGAGCGCGAGCTCCAGGGCCGCGCCGAGACGCGTCGCGGTGTCGAGCGGTACGAGCGCGTCGAGCTGCTCGCGGACCTTCGCCCGGTCCGCGGTCCAGCCCGAAACGACGTGGGCCCGGTCCGCCGCGGTGATCAGCATCGCCTGGTCGCCGGCCGCGAGCCCGTCGAGCAGCGCCCTGGCACGGCGGCGGGCGGCGTCGAACCGCGTCGTGCCCCCTTCGCGCGCCTGCATGCTCGCGGACACGTCGAGGACCAGCGCGAGCCGGCCCGCGGGCACGCGGCCGGCGCCGCGCTCGAGGTAGGGACGCAGGTAGCCGCCGACCAGCGCGAGCAGAAGAACGAGCTGGAGGATGAAGAGCGCGTCGGGCCGGAAGCGGCGGCGGTCGAGCGGGCTTGCCGGGATCTGCTTCCAGAGGAAGAGCGTGCCGACGGGGATCACGCGCCGGCGGCGGTCGTAGAGATAGAGGACGATGAGCGCCGCGACCGCCGCCAGACCGGCCGCGCCCGCCGGGTTCAGGAAGCCCAGGTTCATCGCCGCCCGACGACGCCCAGGCGGGCGAGATCGCCGGTGACGAGCTCGTGAACGCTCGTGGCCGTACTCATCCGGGCATAGGCCGCGTGCACGCGCGTGGCCATGGCCTCGAGCGCCGCCAGGTGGGCGGCGAGGAGCGCCGCGTACCGCTCGCGCACGGCACGCGTGAGCGCGATCGGATGGGTGGCGCCCGATTCGACGTCGCGCAGCACGCCGTGGCGGAAGTCGCGGCCCGGATCGAGCTCGCCGGCGCCGAGGACGTGGAGCAGCACGATGCCGTAGTGCCGTTCGCGGAGCGCGAGGAGGCCGCGCTCGAGCTCGGCCGGGTCCGTCATGAAGTCGGAGACGATGAGCGCCACGCCGGGGCGGGGATGCCGCCGGGCGTGTTCGGCCAGCGCCGCGCCGAGCGCGAGGGCGCCGCGCGGCTCGGCGGCGGCGAGGAACTCGAGCACGCGAGAGAGCATCGGTCCACGGTGCACGGGGGTAGCGCGCGGGTCGCCGTTTCCGTCGAGCAGTGTGACCCGCACGGCGTCGTTGCCCGCGAGCGCGATCGAGGCGAGCGCCGTCGCGAGCTCGCGCGCGACGGCGAGCTTCCCGTCGCGCGCCGGCACGGCCATCGAGGCGCTGCAATCGAGGAGCAGGTGCACGAGCACCTCGCGCTCGGCGGTGAAGCGGCGGACGAGCAGCGTGTCGAGGCGCCCGAAAGCGTTCCAGTCGAGGTGCCGGAGGTCGTCGCCCGGCGCGTACGTGCGGTACGCCTCGACCTCGATGCCGGACGCCTCCGGACGGCCGGGAAACCGTCGCTCGCCGAGACGCTCGCCGATCCCGCCGCGGACGCGCAGCACGAGGCCGCGGAACGGTGCGACGGTCATGGCCGCGCGCGCCGCGCCGAGGCGAGCACGCGGGTGACGATCTGGTCCGCGTCCACGCCCGCCGCACCCGCCGCGAAGTTGAGGACCAGCCGGTGACGGAACGCGGGCAGCGCCACGCGGTCGACGTCCTCGACGGTGACGTGCGGGCGGCCGTCGAGCAGCGCGAGGACCTTGGCGCCGAGGATGAGCGCCTGCCCGCCACGTGGGCTCGACCCGTACGCCACGTAGCGCGTCGCGGTGTCCTCGGTGCCCGTGAGGCGCACCAGCGTCGCGACGTAACGCTCGATGTGCGGCGCGACGAGCACCTGCCGCACCAGCTGTTTCAGGTGCTCCACACGCACCGCGGCGCTGTCGCGCCCGAGGACAGGGCTCACCGTCGACGGTTCGGCGCCGGTCGTCGTGCCGAGGATCCGCTCGAGCTCGACCTCGCTCGGGTAGTCGAGCACCACCTTGAAGAAGAAGCGATCGAGCTGGGCCTCGGGGAGGCGGTAGGTGCCTTCCATCTCGATCGGGTTGAGCGTCGCGAGCACGAAGAACGGCGGCGCCAGCGGGTAGGTCTTTCCCGCCACCGTCACCTGCTGCTCGGCCATCGCCTCGAGGAGCGCCGACTGCGTCTTCGGCGTCGCGCGGTTGATCTCGTCGGCCAGCAGCACGTGGGCGAACACGGGACCCGGGACGAAGACGAACTCGCGCCGCCCGTCGGTGCCCTCGCTGACGATCCGCGTGCCGGTGATGTCCGCCGGCATGAGGTCGACGGTGAACTGCACGCGGCTGAAGCTCAGATCGAGCGCCTGGGCGAGCGAGCGGACGATCAGCGTCTTGCCGATCCCTGGGACGCCCTCGATGAGAACGTGGCCGCCCGCGAAGAACGCGGTCAGGATCAGCTCGACGGCGCTCTCGTGCCCCACCACCACCTTGCCGATCTCGCGCCGGACGGCCGTGAAGGTCTCCTGGAAGTCGCGGATGGCCTCGGCGGCGACGGCCGCGTTCACGGCGGGCTCTGGCGCGCAAAGAGCGCTCGCACGACGGCCTCGTAGGCGGCGGGCACGGGCATGCGCGGCATGGCGGCCGCGGCCCGCTGTCCCGGCGCGAGCCCCGCGGGCGGGCGCGCGACGGGTGGCGCCGGCGGGTCGCCGCTTCCGCCCGGCCCTCCGGCTCGGGCGTGGACGCGCGCAGCGAGGGACAGCGCGAAGCGCTCGTTCGGGCCCGAACCGGGGGCGCTCGGAGCACCGAAGAGATTCGGATCGAGATCGCGTCCCGCCCCGCTCGCCGCGCCGTCCGCGCGTCCGGCGTCGTCATCGCCGTCGTGCGGCTGCTCGAGGAGGCCGTGGCCTTGCGCGTCATCGCGCGGCTCCGAACTCTCGTTCCCGGCTTCGTCGCCGCGCGCCGCGAGCTCCCCTGGCGCCGGCCGGGACTCCTCGGCGCCGCCGTCGCTCGCACCGGAGCCGGGCGGCTCGTCCGTCGGCGCGGGGGCGAGGGCGCGCCGGATGCCTTCCTGCAGCCGCGCTGCTGCCGACTCCTCATTCGACGTCTCCGTCGCATCGTCGTCGCCGTTCGCCGGCGCGAGTGCCAGCCGGTCCGCTGTGAGATCGACCGGCTCGATGCCCCCCGGCGGTCGCTCGGCACCGACGACCGGCGGCGGCGGGACGAGGCGGGGCCCGAGCGCCACGACGATCCCGAGCAGCGCCACGGCGCTCCCGGCAGCCGCGAGCGCGCCGCGCGGGACGCGGCGCGGCACGACACGATCGGGGTGCCAGACGGAGAGGCGGGCGACGTTCTGCTCGACGAGCAGCGGGAACAACGGGGCCGCCACCTCCCCGCGCCGATGGATCTCGACGAGGGTCACGAGCCGGCCGCCGAGCCGGGTCTCACGGTCGATCCAGCGTGGCGCTCCCTGCCGTGCCACCCACCTCCGGTGACCTCGCCACAGGACGCCGACGGCGGCGAAGAGCGCGATGCTGCCCGCGGCGACAGCGCCTTCCGCGAAGGCGCCCGGCGAGGCGCGGAGGGCGAGCAGGACGAGGCCGGCCATTGCCGCCGCGACGACGGCGATCAGCAGGTAGATGGCGCGCTGCAGCTCGCGGAAATTCCGTCGCCGTCGGACGCGGCGGAGCTGCCGCTGGATGGCCTCGACCGCATCCGGTGCCGCGCTCCGTGCCATCGTCGCGCGACGGGACGATAGGCGGCGGGTGGAGCGGGGTCAATTGCGCACCGCCCGTCCGAAGGTACGGGTGCGCATGTCCCAAAAGGGGGTATGCAGAGCGGCCGCCGATGTTGTAGGTGGAGCCGGCCGATGCTCAGCATGAGAAGCTTCTTCACTTTCACGCTGCTGCTCGCGCTCGTCGCACCCGCAACCGCCATCCGTCCGTGCGGCGACGACGTCGACGGGAAAGGCAAGCACGTCGCCTGCGCGTGCGGCGACCTGCTCGTCTCCTCGCACGTCCTCGGGCCTGCCGACGAGGTGACGACGGCGTCATGCCCGTC
>WNGI01019358.1_pt1 | contig 12257 bp, 11 predicted proteins | sample 5400621 | NCBI WGS metagenome assembly WNGI01 (sample SAMN13153374, study PRJNA577476) | soil metagenome | isolation source: 20 cm soil or saprolite under Garry oak tree replicate 1 | place: USA:California | collected 2016-06-15 | reverse complement strand
TTCCTTTTCGACCTCGACGGCACGATCATCGACTCCATCGACCTGATCCTGCGCTCCTACCGCCACACGATGGCGCTGCACCGCAGCACCGAGCCGCTGCCCCCCGACGACATGTGGATCAAAGGCCTCGGCACGCCGCTGTGGGCGCAGTTCGGCCAGATCACGGACGATAAGGAAGAGATCGAGGCAATGGTCCAGACGTATCGGACCTACAACCTCACGCACCACGATGCGCTCGTAAAACCGTATGAAGGAGTCGTCGACGAAATACGGCGCCTGAAGGAGCATCGCAAAAAACTCGGCCTCGTCACCAGCAAGCTGCGCGACGGCGCCATGCGCGGGCTGCGCGTTTCCGGGCTCGATCAGGCATTTGATCTCGTGCTCGGCTGCGATAACGTGACGCATTCCAAGCCGCATCCCGAGCCCGTTCTGAAGGCCATGGATGCATTGGGGGTTCCACGGGACAGCACCGTCTTCGTGGGGGACTCGCGGCATGACATGGAATCGGGCCGCGCGGCGGGCGTCAGGACCGCCGCCGTGCTGTGGGGCCCGTTCAACCGCGCCGACCTCGCAGACCTCGCACCCGATTACTGGCTGGAGAAACCCCGGGACTTGCGCGAGCTTTACGAGCCATGAGCCCTAAATTCGTCCCCTTCGAGCTGGAACGCTGGCAAAGCACCTGGGAAAACCGGGTGCGCTTCAACCTCTCCGAATCCGGCGTGCATCCCCTGACCATCCAGGAGCTGCTCGGCCTCGGCGGCGCCTCCGCCCTGCCGCTGCTCGACGTGCGCCTCGGCTACGCGCAGTCGAACGGCACCGACTTGCTGCGCGAGCGCATCGCGGCCCTCTATCCCGGCGCGTCGCCCGACCAGGTGCTCGTCACGACCGGCAGCTCCGAAGCGAACTTCGTCACCTGCTGGCGGCTGCTCGAGCCCGGGCGTGGGGACAAAGTCGCCGTAATGATGCCGAACTACCTCCAGACCTGGGGACTGGCGCAGAACTTCGGCGCGGAGGTCCGGCCGTTCCAGCTGCACGAGAAGGAAGCGTGGGAGCCCTACGCCGAGGAGATTCGCACCGCGATCGCGCCGGGCACCAAGCTCGTCGTCGTTACCAACCCGCATAACCCTACCGGCCACGTGCTCAGCGACGCGTCGCGCAAGGTGATCCTGGACCGCGCGGCGGAAGTGGGCGCCTGGATCCTGGCCGATGAGGTTTATCAGGGCGCCGAGCGCGACGGGAAAACGACCCAGAGTTTCTGGGGCTCGGGCTATAGCAAGGTAATCATCGTCAACGGCCTGTCGAAGGCGTACGGCCTGCCCGGACTGCGGGTCGGCTGGATCGTCGCGCAGCCCGCGTTCAGTCAGGAGGCGTGGACTCGCCACGACTACACGACGATTGGTCCCTCCGGTGCGTCCGATCACCTCGCGACCGTCGCGCTCGAGCCGCACGCGCGCGCGAAGCTCATCGAGCGCACCCGGCGCATCCTGCACGCGAACTATCCGGTGATGGAGGCGTGGCTCAAAACGTTTGGCGACACCTTCACCTGGCATCCGCCCCACGCTGGCGCGATCTGCTGGGCGCGGTATCGCGGCGCGATCCCGGCACTCGAAGTCGTCGAGAAGCTGCGCGCGCAGCACAGCGTGCTGCTCTGCCCCGGCGATCATTTCGGCATGCCCGGATTCCTGCGATTCGGCTACGGCGGCGAGCTGCAGCACTTCCAGGAGGCATTGGCCGAGACGGAGCGGGGCCTACGGAGGCTGTTCTCCGACTGATTATGACGACATCGACCCTGATTCGTGCACCGCAGGACAACAGTGAAGTCGGAGCGGTCCAGCTGGCTGGGCCGGAGGAAATGCGCGCGGCGCTCGACGCCAACGTCGCCGCGGCCCGCGCCAGCCGCGACATGCCCGCCCATGCGCGGGCGGCGGCGTTACGGAAAGTTGCCGACGGGCTGGAGGCGGCGCGCACCGACCTCGCGCGCACACTCGCGCTCGAGGCGGGCAAGCCCATCTCCCAGGCGCGCATCGAGCTCGACCGCGCCGTCTTCGTGTTCCGCGATGCCGCCGAGGAAGCCACGCGGATCGGCGGTGAAGTGCTGCCGGCCGACGCCGTGCCGGCGGGGACGGGCCGGATCGCCATCACGCGCCGCTTCCCGCTGTCGCCGGTGGCAGGGATAACGCCGTTCAACTTCCCCGTGCTGCTCGCGGCCCACAAAATCGCCCCGGCGATGGCGTGCGGCGCCACGATCACGCTGAAGCCGCCGCCGCAGGATCCGCTCACGACGCTGCGCCTCGGCGACCTCGTCAAGGCATCGGGCTACCCGGATGGCGCCGTCAACATCGTCCCTTGTTCGGTGGAGGTCGCGCAAATCCTGATCGAGGATCCGCGCGTCCGCGTGATCACGTTCACCGGCAGCGCCAAGGCCGGCTGGGCGATCCGCGCCAAAGCCGGCAGCAAGCGCGTGCTGCTCGAGCTGGGCGGCAATGCGGCGGTGATCGTCGAGCCGGATGCCGACCTCACCTGGGCCGCGTCGCGCTGCGCCGTCGGCGGCTTCACCTACGCCGGCCAGTCGTGTATCTCGACGCAGCGCATCTACGTCCAGGAGCGCGTCTACAAGTCCTTCCTGGATCTGCTGCTCGAGAAGGTCAAGCAGCTCAGGGTCGGGAGCGTGCTCGACGAACAGACGGACGTCGGGCCGATGATTGCGCTCGAGGCCGCCGAGCGGGTGGAACGGTGGATCGCCGAAGCGGTGGCGGGTGGCGCAAAGATCGAGCTGGGAGGCAAGCGCAGAGGCGTCTATCTGGAGCCGACCGTCCTGACCCACACGAGCGCCGACATGAAGGTGAACTGCGAAGAGGTTTTCGCGCCGCTCGTGACCGTCACGCCGTACCAGTCGCTGACCGACGCGATCGCGTGGGCAAACGCTTCTCCTTATGGATTACAGGCGGGCGTGTTCACGACCAATCTGCAGACGATGTTCCGCCTCCACGCCGAGCTCGACGTCGGCGCGGTCAATGGCAACGACATTCCGGGATTCCGCGTGGACCGTCTGCCGTACGGCGGCGCCAAGGCTTCGGGGCTCGGGCGCGAGGGCGTGCGGTATGCAATCGAAGAAATGACGGAGCGGCGGGTCCTGACTCTGAAGCTCGACTAGACGACCGCCCGCAGCAGCAGGTAGCCAAGCCCGCCGATGCCGGCGGCGGCCGGAATGGTCGCGACCCATGCCCAGACAATCCGTCCCGCCACACCCCAGCGCACCGCGGAGAAACGCTGCACCGCGCCGACGCCCGTGATTGCGCCGGTAATTGTGTGCGTCGTGCTCACCGGAATGCCGAAATGCGACGAGACGAAGAGCGTGATCGCGCCGGCGGTCTCGGCGCAGAATCCGCCGAACGGCGTGAGCTTCGTAATGCGCTGGCCCATCGTCTTCACGATGCGCCAGCCCCCCGCCATCGTGCCCAGGCCGATGGCTGCCCCCGCGGCCAGAATGACCCACGGCGGAATGTGCCCGGCATCAGTGAGGTGAAACATCCTCATTGGGAAGTTCACGAACAGCGATTGGCTCGACACCAACAGGGCGACGACGATGCCCATCGTCTTTTGCGCGTCATTGGTCCCGTGCCCGAGCGAATACAGCGCGGCTGAGACGAGCTGTAGCACCCTGAAAGACTTATCAACCCGGCGCGGCAGCGATCGTCGCAATAGCCACGACAGCGCCACCGTGAGCAGCAGCGCGAGCATGAACCCCATCACCGGCGCGACGACAATGAAAACCAGCGTCTTGGTCCAGCCGCTCGCGATGATCGCGGAGAATCCCGCCTTGGCGACGGCGGCTCCGGCATACCCACCGATCAACGCGTGCGACGACGAGGTGGGGAGGCCGAGCCACCAGGTCACCAGATCCCAGATGATTGCTCCCAGCAATCCGCCGAGCACCACCGTCGAGTCGACGACGTTCAGATCGATCAGCCCCTTGCCGATCGTTTTGGCAATCGCCGTCCCGAACACGAACGCGGCAATGAAGTTCCAGAAAGCCGCCCAGACCACGGCCGCGCTCGGCGACAGCACCCGTGTCGATACGACGGTGGCAATCGAATTCGCCGCGTCGTGGAAACCATTGATGAAATCGAAAATGAGGGCGACAACCACAATCGCCAGGACGAACCAGACGGAGGCCGCCATCAGGCGTGCTTGATCGTGATGGACTCGACCACGTTGGCGACGTCCTCGGCCTGGTCGAGTGTGCCCTCCAGATTGTCGTAAATCTCTTTCCACTTGATCAGCTCGATGGCGTCGCGCTCTTTTTCGAACAGCTGCCCCAGCGCCTCGTGATAGATCGAGTCGCCCTCTTCCTCGAGCTGTTTCGCCTCCACGGCGTACTTCATGACGTCGTCGCCCTTCTTGAGCCGGCCCACCGCTTCGGCCAGCACCGCCATCATCCGTTGCAGCACCTCGATGAGCCGCAGCACACCCTGCGGCGCGGGGCCGAGACGAAAGATCTGGGTGCGCCGGGCAGTGCCGTCCATCGCATCCATCACGTCGTCGAGATCGGACGCGAGCTGGTGAATGTCTTCGCGATCGAGCGGTGTGATGAACGTGCGGTCGAGGCGGTTGACGACCTCATGCGTCACCTGATCGGCCTCGTGCTCCAAACGCTTTATCGCTTCGACGTGTGGGGTGCGGCGGTCGGGCGCGGCCTGGAATAACTGCCGCAAATGCTCAACGGCTTCCTTGTTGCGGTTGGCGACTTCAGTGAACAGATCGAAAAACTCTTCTTCGCGCGGCAGGAGACGCACGGTATCTCCGGGGCGTGGTGGACCGCAAAGATAGCGGCCCGTTGCAATGACAACTAGGTTATCAGCCTCATGACTGCTACCCCCGTCCAGCCTCAGCGGGTCGAGTTCGTCCGCGCCATTTCGCGGCTCGACGCCACCGCCCTCGTCGTCGGATCGATGATCGGCTCCGGCATCTTTATCGTCTCGGCCGATATCCTCCGGCAGGTGCATTCGCCGGGCCTGCTGCTCAGCGTGTGGCTGCTCTCGGGTGTCGTGACGCTGTTCGGCGCGCTGTCGTATGGGGAGCTGGCGGCCATGTTCCCCAAGGCGGGCGGGAATTACGTCTATCTGCGCGAAGGTATCTCGCCGCTGTTCGGCTACCTCTACGGCTGGACCCTGTTCGTCGTGATTCAAACCGGCACGATCGCCGCCGTCGCCGTCGCGTTCGCGCGTTTCACCTCGGTGCTCATTCCCGGGCTCACGCCCGACGTCTTCCTCGGCACGACGCTGCACCTCCCGCAACCGATTGGCGACATCGCGGTCGGGCTGTCACCGCAACGCATCTTCGCGATTGCATCGATCGCGCTGCTGACCTGGATCAACGTGCGTGGCGTGCGGACCGCGGCGTTCATCCAAACCACGTTGACGGCTATCAAAACCGCGGCGCTGGCGGCTCTGATACTCCTGGGGTTCACGATCGGGCGGAACGCCGCGGCGATTGCCGCTAATTTCGGCGCGAACTTCTGGGCCGGCGGCGGTCTGTCGCTCGCCGTCCTTCCCGTGGTCGGCGCGGCGATGGTGGGATCGCTGTTCTCGATGGACGCCTGGAACAACGTAGGATTTGCGTCTGGTGAGCTCAAGAATCCCGAGAAGGATTTGCCGTTCGCGATGGCGGCGGGCGTGCTGACCGTGACGGCCCTGTACGTCCTTGCGAACGTCGCATACCTGCTCGTGCTACCTGCTGACGCGATAGCGCACGCGGCGCAGGACCGCGTGGGCACGGCGGCGTTGCAGGCGATCCTGGGTGCGCCGGGCCTCTACATCATGGCGATCGCCATCATGATCTCGACGTTCGGGTGCAACAACGGCCTGATTTTGTCAGGCGCGCGGGTCTACTACGCGATGGCGCAGGACAATCTGTTCTTCAAATCGGCAGGCAACCTACACCCCACGTACAGAACGCCCACGCTCGCGCTCATCGTGCAGGCGATTTGGACCTGCGTGCTGTGCCTCTCCGGCACCTACAGCCAGCTCCTCAACTTCGTGATCTTCGCCGCCGTCGTGTTTTACGCCGTGACGGCGATCGGCCTGTTCCGTCTGCGGAAAAGGCGTCCCGATCTCCCGCGGCCGGTGCGCGCGCCAGGATATCCCTGGCTGCCCGCACTGTACGTCGGTCTCACCGGGCTGATCGCCGTTGACCTGCTCGTCCAGGATGCGACGCGGACGTACGCGATGCTGGGGCTCGCCCTGGTCTTACTGGGTGTGCCCGTGTACTTCGCCTGGAGACGGCTAGCCGCTTGTGCCCGTGTACTTCGCCTGGAGACGGCTAGCCGCTCGCTAGGTTTCGGGTTATATTCGGGGTGTATGGCGGTCCGAAAACCCCGGGAATCCCCGCCCAAAGCTCCTCCGTGTCCTGATTGCGGCGCCAAGACCGCTCACCAGTCCGGCTGCGTGGTGTGCCTGCAGTGCGGCTGGGCACGCTGTGGCTAGCCGCCAGCTGCCCCTTCTACCGGCCGACACGCCGTCCGCCCGTCCGCCCGTCATCCTGGACGAGCGCCTCCGCGGCACTCGCTTTGTTTCTCTCACACCGCATCGCGTCCTCAATCCGCCGTCCGCGACCGGGATGGATTACTGGTCACTCAATCCTTACGTCGGGTGCGAGTTCGGGTGCAGCTACTGCTATGCGCGCTATACGCACCGCTACGTCGTCGAGCGGGCGCACGACGCCGGCAAGCTCACCGACGCCGAGTTCGCCGATTACCGTGGCGCACACGGCTGGGAAGCGTTCGAACGGCGGATTTTCGTGAAGGAGCAGGTGGTCGGCGCGCTCGACGCCGACCTGAAGCGGGTGCCGGCCGGCGAGTGCATCGTCATCGGCACGGCGACCGATCCCTATCAGCCCGCCGAGCGGCGGTTTCGGCTCACGCGTGCAGTGCTGCAGCGCCTGACGCGCTGTGAAGGGTTGTCGTTCGGCATCATCACCAAGAGTCCACTCATCGCCCGCGATTGTGACCTGCTCGTGCGATTGCAGCAGCGCAACGAGCTACAGGTCCACGTGTCGCTGATCACGCACGATGCGCAGCTCGCGCGGAAGCTCGAGGCGCGCTCGCCGGTTCCGGCAGCCCGGCTGCGCGCGCTGCACAAACTCGTCGCAGCCGGCGTCAATGCCGGACTGATCGTGGCGCCGGTGCTGCCGGGAATCACGGACGACATCGCGCATCTGGACGCATTGTTCTCCGCCGCGCGGGACGCCGGCGCCCGTTTCGTGCACGCCGGAGCGCTGCGACTCTATGCCGCCGTCCGCGACCGCTTCTTGCCTGTTCTTGATGAGCATTTTCCGGATTTGGTGGCGCGCTACACCCGAGCCTACGCGCGCCAGGCAGGTGCGCCGCGCGAGTACACCAAGGCTCTGTCGCGGCGCATCGAGAAGCTACGGCGCAAACACGGGTTCAAGAATCACACCGGCATGATCGACCGCTACCGCCCCACCAACATGCCGGTCCAGGGCGAGCTCGAGCTGCGCGGCAGCCTGCCCTAGTTGAGCGTAACGAGCTCGAAGACTCGAGGTTCTCCGCAGATCGGCGTTGGAGACTCGTGGATGTATCCCCGGACGAACGCGTACGAGAACCTGGCCGTGTCGGCCTGATCCTCGAGCACGTACGCTGTGCGAATAGTCTGGTTCGGCCGGATGCGGACGCATCCAAGGTTGTCGATGTCTTTGGCGGCGAACCCGGCTGCATTGCGACGTGAGCTATCGGGATCGGTGGGCCGTACGGTCACGTCTCCATAGGTTCGGACTGGAAGCGTGTTAGTCCCTGGAGTTGGCGCGGACACTTGCGATGCCGCCCGCATCTCGAAGGTGCGTGCGACGCTCGCCCTAAGGCCGGGGGCCGTTACGACAATGTCGAGCGCGTTGGGATAGACCGTGTACACGCCGGGCGGGCAGAAGCCGTGCTTCGTGTCCACCAGAAAATAGGGCGCGAAGGTGACCGCGGACTGATCGGCGTGGGTGCCGGGCTTGAACACACCTTGATAACAGCCGGGACGGGAGACGATCAGTCGCACCGGGAAAGGTGCAGCGACTGACACTTCCGCCGGCCACTCCATCCATTCGACCGTTGCGGGCGCAAGTGAAATGTCGGACTCACAACCAACCAGTGCTGTCAGCAGCGGGAGATAATAGAAGGGACGCATACATCAATACCGCGCGACGAGGTGAAAGACTCGCTGGCTCTCCCCGCAAACCGGCCCGGGAGGCTGGTGGATGTAGCCCCGCACGAACGCGCCCCTGAGTCCTGCGGTGTCCACCTGGTCCTCCAGCACGTACGCTCCGTCGAGATGGTACACACCGATGGGGATGATGCGCGCACAGCTCGTGTCGAGCAGCTTCGCCACGAATCCGGCCGCGAACTGTCGAGTATCGACCGGTGCGTCGGGGCGCACCGTGAAGCTGCCAAACGTGCGAACCGGCTGACCACCCACCTCTCCCGTACTCATGGGAAGCGCGTAGACCGATGATGCGCTCCGCATCTCGAAGACGCGGGCAAGACTGGCCCGGAGCCCCGGCGCAATGCCCACCGTTTCCAGCGCACCGATGACGAGCATACCGGTCGGCGGATAGTACGCTCTCAACGCCCCACAAGTTGGGCGCGGTGGTTCGACGATGAAGTAAGGCGAGAATGTCACCGCGGATTGATCGGCGAACACCCTGGGCCGATAGGTCGACTGCTGCCCGCAATCTCCCGGTTCCGCGATCACGAGCTGGACATTGAATGGCCTGTTGGCGCGAACTTCGGCCGGCCATTCCATCCACTGCACGATGCCGGCTCGCACTTCGGTGTCCGACTCACAGGCGGCCAGCGGGAGAGCCAGGATCGGGAGACAGTGGAGGAGGCGCATGGTTATTGCCTCGCCGTTAGATGGAAGACGCGAGTTTCGCCGCACACGGGCGCCGCCGCGTCGTGGATGTAGCCGCGCACGAACGCGTAGGCGAGGCCCACGGTATCCGCCTGGTCCTCAAGCACCAGCGCCGCGGCGGGGTTGTAGAGGCCGCCCGGCCTCACCCGTACGCATCCCTCGCTGTCGGTTGCCAAGGACACGGTACCCGCCGCATTGCGACGTGACTGATCCGCGCTTCTCGGCCGCACGATGACATCGCCGAATGTGCGCGCGGGTAAGTCCGCGAACCGAGGGTCGTTGACGCCGGCGTATGTAGATCCGCGCATTTTGTATGTGCGGGCGAAGGGTGCAGCGAGGCCGGGTGCGGTACCGGCTGTGTCGATGGCGCCGAGGGAGACAAGGGGCGCTACAGCGGTCGCTACGCAGGCGATGTTCTGGTCATCAACTACGAAATACGGCGCAAACGTGACGGCGGATTGATCAACGCTCGCTCCGGGATGGAAGCGCGGATCCAGCGCGCAGATGTTTGACACTACGAGCCTCGTGCGGAACTGCTGACCGGCATCCACCTCGGCCGGCCAGTCCATCCACTGCACTGTTACGGGATCGAATCTACTGTTGGACTCACTACACGCGGCGAGAACACCGAGACTCAACGTCACCAACGAAATGGGGCGCATAGTACTCTCCTTTACCTCCTCTACCCCGTCAATTTGCCTCCGCGTCACCTTCATGCCACATCCGGGCGACCGCCTTGATTGTCCCCGGCGCGTTTCCTTCCGCCCGGTTGTTCGCCAGGATGAACGCCTCGACGCGGCGCCGCAGCGACTGCCGCACCAGCTCCAGGAGATCCTGCCGCAAGGCCGGTTGTGGCTCCCGCACTACATCGTAGGGCTGGAACTGCTTCACCGCGTCGCTGTAGCGGCGGCCCGGTTTCAGCAGCGCCCGCGCGACTGTAAAGCCGGCCGGAAACGTCCACCCGAGATCGACCTGCTCCCCGATCGGCGGCATCTCGGTCCACGAGTTGAACACGTGTCCGACGCCGTGACGCTTCAGGACCTCGCCATGGACACCGGTGAGCAGCTCCGGATTGCGTAGCTCCACCGCGTAGCGAAAATCTCCCGGCAACTGCTTGAAAAAATCGTCCAGCTGGTCGGCCCACTGCAGTGGATCGGGAAGATCCTTGCCGCGCATCGCCTGGAACTCGAAAACGAAACAACCGGCGTGATCCTTGAAAACGCGGCTGTACGGGCCGAGCACGGCGTCCTTGAAGAGGGCCGCATTCAAAAAATCGGGATTGCGCATCCCGGCGAGCCCGGGCTGCGGCGCATCCTGCCCGAGCCGTTTGGCGGTGATGCGATCCCAGACTTTGCTCACGCACGGAAAGCCCGCTGGCAACGCGCGGGCGTAGGACCGCAATTCGTCTTCCGACGGCGGATCGTAGAACGCACTGTCGATGCCGACGGTCCGAAACAGTGGATAGCGCGCGTATTCCTCGAGCCGCCTGGCCGGCTCGGGGCCGCGATAGCGGCGGTGATAGACGTCGCCAAACCAGCCGTCGTAGGTCCAGGTCGAGGTCCCAAATCGGATGTTCGCCGGGATTCCCTGAGCGAGTTCAACCACCTCATGGCTTGGAGCCGGAAGTGCTTCAGGGCCAAAGAGATCCGGTTGAGTCATCAGCAAAGTCTAATCTCCCGGGAACGCCTTGCGAGTGAGGTAAGCTTCGGGATATATTCGGGTCCCCTTGGGGCTTTTGTCAATGTCACGACGTCCTACGAGCTCGCTCGCTGCCTGCGTCTGGATTCCCCTCTTCCCGCTCCGCTGTGAAGAGGCTCGGCATGAGGGACTGGTTGGCTACCCCACCGCCCTGCTCGCTCCCGACACCACCCGCAAGCTCTGGCAGGTCTCCCCCCTCGCCCGCCATGCCGGCGTGAAGCCGGGCATGACGGTCAGTCAGGCGATCGGCCTCTGTTCCACGCTGCGGCTCATCGAACCCGATCCGGTCCATTACGACGAGCGCTTTGCCAATCTGCTCTCGGCGCTCACCGAGGTGAGCCCGGTTGTCGAGGCTGCGGAGTTGGGCCTCGCGTATGTGGGTGTGGACGGCTTGGAAGGGATTTATGGCTCGCGAGAGAAGATCATCGAAGCGCTCAAGAAGACGTTGGAATGTTGGAATGTTGGAAGGATAGGGCTCGGTCCAGGAAAATTCATCGCCTGGGTAGCGGCGAGTCGCACCAAACCGGGTGAAGCGATCGTCGTACCGGTCGGCGAGGAGCAGAAGTTTCTCGCATCGCAACCGGTTTCCGTCCTCCCGCTCGACCCTGACACGCATCGCCGGCTCCGCCAGCTCGGCATCCGCAGTCTCGGCGCACTCGCCGCTCTTCCGGAAGCAGCCGTCACGGCACAATTCGGCGCGCTGGGGAAGCGGCTGTGGCGCCTCGCCGCGGGCCGCATCGCGGAGCCCGTCGCCGGGTCCATCGCGCCCGAGCCGATCGTGGCCGCGCTCACCTTCTTCACGCCTGTCGGTGAGCGCGAGCTGCTCGTCCACTCCCTCGACCAGCTGATCGCTCGCGCGCTCAAACATCCACGCCGCATCGGCTGGCGCGTGCATGCGGTGCGACTGCGCGCCGACATCGAATGTGTGGAGATGAATGAAAACGCAGGTAGGGGCGCAGCATGCTGCGCCCCTACAAATCGTTCCTGGCTCGTCAACGTGTTGTTGAAGGATCCGACCGCCGACGGTGATCGCATCGCCGCGCCGCTCAAGACCCGGCTCGAGCAATCGCCGCCGACGGGCGCCGTCGAGCGTCTCGTCCTCGAGTTCACCGCCTTCGCTCCCGGCACCGCCGAGCTGCAGCTGTTCGCGCGCGATGCGCAGGCGGCCGCGCGCGCGGGCCAACAACGCGCGTTGCAGACCGCCGCACGCGAGATCCGCATGCGCGTGCAGCGCGCGTGTCTTTACCACATCATCGAGGTCCAGCCATGGTCGCGCCTGCCCGAGCGCCGCTACGCACTGATCGACTACGAGCCGTAAACGAGCCGCGCGCCGTTACGGTGGAGTTGGATGAATCCGGTCTCATGACGGTCGGATGGCCGGACGGCCGGACGGCCGGAATAGTCGAAGCAATTCTCGAATCGTGGCGAATCGACGATGAATGGTGGCGTCAGCCGATTTCTCGTTCGTATCTGGAATTGTTGTTGGCAGGAGGAAAGCGCGTCGTGGTATTTCAGGATTTATTGACGGGCCTTTGGTTCATACAGCAGCCATGACTCAGGGGCCGTTGTACGCGGAGCTGCATTGTCATTCCGCATACTCCTTCCTGGATGGTGCCTCGCCGCCGGACGAGCTGCTCGCCGCAGCGC
>WNGI01004673.1_pt1 | contig 12257 bp, 4 predicted proteins | sample 5400621 | NCBI WGS metagenome assembly WNGI01 (sample SAMN13153374, study PRJNA577476) | soil metagenome | isolation source: 20 cm soil or saprolite under Garry oak tree replicate 1 | place: USA:California | collected 2016-06-15 | reverse complement strand
CAACGCCAGTTCCCCCTCGCGCTCGTCGTCGGACAGACTCTCCCACAACGCCATCGCCAGGTCGGCGCGATCGCCGGGGGGAGCCTCAACAGTTGCGCGAGTACGCTGGATTCCATGGCGTGATTCTCTCATGCAGCATCCGCTGCGGCAAGCGGGTGCGATGGTGCATGAACCTACCAGGGTCACTTGTGACGGGTGTCAGGCTAATCCGTCGGATCCCGGTAGCGAGCTGAAATAATTCGGTCTCTCGGTCAACCTCTTTTCCCGCCGACGGCCCGGCAGCGCAATCCGTGGAGACGAGAAATCTTGATTGAAATTCGCAATATCAAATCTGGGTACAATAAGGGAACGATAAGAGCTGACCTACGCCCACGGGTGTCCATAAGGAATTTCACGTTCGATCGCAGCGCTCTACTACCACGAGGACCGGACTCATCTCGGACTTGCGAAGGACACGCCAGCAGGTCGGCGTACAGTAATTTGCTCTAAGGCTGAAAACACGATTCAATCCTTTTCCGAGACTCGGTGGCCTGCACCATCGTTATGCGGCGGCAGCTTAGACTCAAGAGCTATTTTTCTGAAGACCAAACTCTTTTTCTTGAACCTGGTCGAGGCACGGTTCATGTGTTCTGCGAGCATCTTCCGCCGGGTGACGAATCAGTCCGCAATCCCAAACCGACGAGGTTACGTCAAGCGGAAACAAATCCTCTTAATGCAGGGCGCAACGATTTGGCGACCTACAACGGTTCTAGCTATTGCTATCCTATTTAGGAATCACAATACGAACCTCATGATCCGATGCGGTCTCCAAAATTGGAGTTCGCCGGGTCTTCTACGGACTGATATTCCGAGAGCATTGCCAGAGCGACTAATCCCACAGAACCACCCTGAGGGCTGTACGCCTCAAGAAGGCCGACGTCCTTGCCGTCTCCTTTCACCCCAAGGTGAATGGTCCTCGAAAATAAATCAATTGTATGTCGGCGGGCGAGTTGGTATCTTTCCCAAACTTCCAATGCCCGGGCTTGAGGTTCTTTCTTCGGGAGGTCGTTTCGTATGACGACTACACAATTGCTGCCTTCCAATCTATCCAGAGCATTGCACCGGTGCGGTTCTCCGATCCCACTGCGCAAGAAACGCGGGGCGAAGACCCCGAAAGCTCGAACATGTCAAACAGTCCGGCTGAAGGTCCTGTTTGTTTTGCTCATCGTCGGCTTTGTCTTGCTCTCCTCTCTCGCCACGCGGGCCCAGGTGTACGTCGGCTCACTCACGGGAGTTGCAACGGACCCGTCGGGCGCGGTCGTTCCGGGTGCGGCGGTGGTCCTCACCGATGATGAGAAAGGATTCAAATATACTGCGGCTACCGACTCGGAAGGGCGCTACGTCCTGCGCAACCTGCCTCCAGGCAGATACAGTCTCCTCATAACCGCCACAGGCATGAAGCCCTATGCGAAGTCGGGCCTCACCCTGACAGTAGGCCAAAACGCTCAAGTAGACGCGCATTTCGAGTTGCAAGGGACGACGACAACGGTCAGCGTGACGGAGACCCTACAGCTGTTGCAGATGCAGGATGCCTCCACCGGCCAGCTCGTCGATCGCAAATTCATTAACGACTTGCCGCTTACTAGTCGTTCGGTTTTCAGCCTTGCGCTCCTTTCGCCCGGTGTTACGCAAGCCGCCGGCGGATCTTTCGGATTGAGCGCCGGCGCTGTGAACTTCATATCGAACGGCGGCCGGAATTCGGAGGCGGACATCGTCATGGACGGCACCAGCCAGACTAACCAGGAGAACAACAGCGGTATTACCACAGCGCTGTATACGCCCCCAGTGGACGCCGTAGAGGAATTCAAGGTCCAGCAGAACCAGTACAGCGCGGACAGCGGGTTTGGCGGGAACACGGTGATCAACGTAGTCACCAGGTCCGGGTCGAACCAGCTCCACGGCAGCCTGTACGAATTCCTGCAGAACTCCGCCCTCAACGCCAACAACTGGTTCAACAATCTGGCTGGGATCAAGATCTCGCCGCGAAAGCAGAACCAGTTCGGAGGAACGCTAGGTGGGCCGATCCGCAAGAACAAAACCTTCTTCTTTGTTGATTACCAGGGCACCCGGACACGGAGCCAGGGAACTGCGCGCGCGGGCGTACCCAGCCAAGCGGAGCGCCAGGGCGATTTCGGCGAGGTGTGCACGCGTCCCACCTTGGGAGGGACATTCGATTCCTCCGGCAAGTGTTCGGTCGCATCGGGACAGATCTGGGACCCTTATAGCAGCACCTACAGCGCCAGTGCTGGCGGTGCGGTGCGGAGCGCCTTTATTCCGTTTAACAATCTTGCAACCTACACCAGCCCCGGAAACCCGAAGTTAGCGGGAACACCCTACGCGTTGCTCTCCCAACCGGGCAACCTAATCGATCCCGTTGCCTACCAGCTTATGCAGTACTTTCCGCTGCCCAACCTGGCTGTGGGCACGCCGTCGTACAATTTCCTGAACAATTGGATAGGGGCGAACGGAAGCGAGAGCAACGATGACCGCTTCGACGCCAAGGTCGACCTCCGTCTCGGCGACAAAAACCAGTTGTCAGGCCGCCTTTCACACTCGGTGGGCAGCAGCGAAGGTGTCAATTGCTTCGGAAACGTGGCCGACCCTTGCACGCAAGGCCCGAATGAGAGTCATGCATATTCCGCCGCGCTCAACTACAACCGTACTTTCAGCCGGACACTGGTTTTGAGCGTTTCATATGGCTACGTGCGCAATTTCAGCCATACCTATGGCGTAGCGGCGGATTTTAAGGATTTCAGCCCGGTGACGACTCTGGGTCTGCCGTCCTATATGCTGACGTCCGGTTATATTGCCACACCAAACATCCAACTCGGCAACGGATACCAGTCGGTCGCCGGCGGCCAAAACGTCGGATCGCAGAGCTTTTCTATTCTCCAATATCCCCTCGATACCCACGACCTCAATGTTAGCCTGAACAAGATCAGGGACAAGCATGAGTTCAAGTTCGGGTATGAAGGCCGCATGCACCGCGTCAGCTTCCTGCAGGTGGGTTGGCCCGAGGGGAATTTCAGCTTTACACAGGCAGGCACCTCGCAGACTCCATCTGGCACCTCCGGTGGCGATGCACTCGCATCCATGATGATTGGGTTCCCACAATTTGGAAACGGCTACGGCATTGACGTTGCGGTGACCACGCAGAACTTCGCCCATGCCTGGTATTTTCAGGACAACTGGCGACCTACGAGCCGCCTCACAGTGAATCTTGGGTTGCGCTATGAATTGACGTTGCCGCGCACCGAGCGATACAACCGCATGAGCTGGGTCGATCCGAACGTTGCATCGCCACTACAGGTTCCAAGCCTTCCGAATTTGAAGGGCGGTCTGGAGTTTGCTAGTGACGGTGACCGGTCTCCCTACAACGTCGATCCCATGAACCTTGGACCGCGTGTGGGTATCGCTTACCGGACCCTGGGGGACATCGTAATTCGCACTGGTTATGGGATTTTTTACGAGGTCATCAAGGGCGCTGCTTCCGGAACAGGCGGGGGCGGCTTTGTGGGCTTCAACTACAACACGCCGCTGCTAACGACGTATCAGAACGATGGAGCCACCCCGTGGGGCCGCCTCTCAAATCCGTTTCCGCAGGGCATTCAACTGCCGCCGGGCAGGTCAAGAGGGCTGCTGACCGGTATTGGCCTTGGCATCAGCGGCCCCATCAAGACCTGGAACAACACGCCCTACATGCAAACCTGGAACTTTGGGTTGCAGCGCGAATTCAAGGGAAGTGTTCTCGTGGATGTAACCTACCTTGGCACCAAGGGAACTCACCTGTACTTCGGCGGAGCGGGCAGTTTGAATTACCTGGGTCCGTGGGTGGAGACCGCCACTTCAGCCCAGATCACGCAGTTGAACACCAAGGTTGCCAATCCGTTCTACGGGATTATTACGAACCCGTCCAGCAGCCTGTCCAATCCCACCGTAAGCTACAACCAACTCTTGAAGCCATATCCACAGTTCACGGGCTTTAGCGGGCCTGATCCGCCGGTGGCCAATTCCACTTACCACTCGATGCAGATCCGCGTGGAGAAGCACTTCTCCAAGGGGCTGGAGTTCCTCGGCACGTACGTCGTTTCGAAGTCCATTGACAACTCTTCAGTGGCTTGCGGTTGCACGACCTGGCTCGGCGGCTCAACCAGCCTTCAGGACCCGAATCGCCGATATCTGGAGCGATCGGTGTCCCAATTCGACATTCCGCAAGTCTTCCAGTTCTCCTACGTGTACGGACTCCCGTTCGGCAGGGGAAAACGGCTCGGCAGCAACTGGAATGGATTTGTGGATGCCCTGCTCGGAGGATGGCAGACGAATGGATTGTGGCGCTTCGATAATGGAATGCCGCTCGCCCTCGGCCTAAGTACACCACAGGCGCTGCCAACCTATGGAACGCAACGGCCGAATCTGCTGGGGCCGCTCACGCGCACCGACGGTGCGAACTGGTTGAACCAGTATTTTGCGAACCCGCAGAATGCGGTTACACCGCCTCCGTTTACCCTAGGAAATGCACCGCGCGAGATTTCGACGGCCCGTGCTCCGGGGACGGCGACTGCGGCCCTATCCTTGTTCAAACAGTTTTCGCTTCCGCTGCGCGAGGGATCCCTGTTGGAGTTCCGCGCCGAAGCTTTTAACGCGTTGAACCACCCGCAGTTTTCCGCGCCGAACCTGACGGTTGGGTCGTTGGCGTTCGGCAAAGTGACAGGACAGGCGAACTCACCCAGGCAGCTGCAGTTGGGACTGAAGCTGTACTTCTGATATGGACGACGGAGAGCTGCGTGGTGGGGTTGATTTTACATTACTGCTTTCCTCCAGCAAGAGGAAAGCAGGACGCGTGGCACCTGTGTCCGAGTGTTGAACCTCGAGGTATTCAGAATTCAGAAAAATCCTTGACTGTTGTGGGTCAGTGGCTGTTGCGCAGCGCGCCAGCAGGAAAAGAACCGCGAACATCAAGCGTCGTCCGAGAAGACTCCCAAAGAAGTTGAACGTTCCAGCGGTCCAATCAGCCCCGAAAAGAAGAACAGCATTCCGCTCCACTCCAAGAATGGTCAGCGGCGGCGTTTGCTTTTTTGCCCTGCATTTAACAGGTATAGCGCCTGAGAACAAGGCCCAAAACAAGGACCCAGGATTTGCATGCTGCGCATCGAATGCGCTGTTGGACCACGCTATCTACAGAGGAGAAGGGAAGGCTGATTGGCCCCTCGGAAAGCTAATGAAGAGTGATGAGTGTTAGAGGGCGTTTGGTGGCTAATTCGATTCGGCGAGTTCCGACCCAGGTCTGGCACAATTCCGTGGTGCGTGAATTATTGTCAGTTGCCCGGAGGACAATTGTAGGGGCGCCTGTCTCTCAAGCAGGGTCGCCGGTTCGATCCCGGACACGTGCACCAACCTTTCTTCGATTGATCGTGGGAGAGATCATTTTCGACGTTTGGACAATGTCCCCACGCGTCGGCCTCACGCAAACATGGAAGCTCTGGCTTCGGGATCAATGTGCTATGCTGCGCGAATGATGCGCTTCCTTTTACCGATCCTCGCATTGGGCAACATCACAGCTGTCGCGCAGACCGCAAATCAGGGCACTGTCCAGCCGACGCAGACGCCGACCGTGAACCAAGCCCCGCGCCCCGTCATGGCCGAAACGCCCAACACCGACCTTTACTACAAACTAGCGCCCGATGCGGTCGTGCAGGAAGGAGTGCCAAAAGGCGAGATCCGAGGGCCGTTTACGCTGCCGAGCCAAGCCTACCCGGGGACCCAGCACACGTACTGGGTCTATGTGCCTGCGCAGTACGACACGGCCACTCCGGCCAGTCTGATGATTTACAACGACGGACAGGCCTTCAAGGCACCTGAGGGCGATGTTCGAGCGCCGGTGGTAATGGACAACCTGATTTATCGACGCGAAATTCCCGCGATGATCGCGGTTTTTATCAACCCCGGTCGCCGAACGGATCAGCCGGAGCCGGTACTCAATAATTGGGGTGACCGGGACACGAACCGGCCAACTGAGTACAACACGCTTGACGATAAGTACGCTCGAGTGATCGTTGATGAATTGCTGCCCGTCCTCTACAAGGAATACAACATATCGAAAGATCCGGAGCGGCATGGCATAGGGGGGTCGAGCTCGGGGGCTATAGCTGCTTTTACAGTGGCGTGGGAACGCCCGGATCACTTCCGCAAGGTGCTTAGCAACGTCGGAAGTTTCACAAATCTTCGCGGTGGACATGTTTATCCCGACGTCATTCGAAAGAGCGACAAAAAGCCCCTGCGAGTCTTTCTAGTGGACGGGCGTAATGACAATCGAGGACTGAAAGCTGACGGAACCTACGATCAAACACGCGACTGGTTTTATCAAAATGTCCGTATGCAACAGGCTCTCACAGAGAAAGGCTACGACGTGAACTACTCTTGGGGCATTCAGCGGCATGGGCAGAAAATGCTCCAGACCGTTTTCCCTGAGATGATGCGTTGGTTGTGGCGTGACCACGGAGTTTCACCTGACGTTCACGATCTGGTTGAGCGGTCCTTCGATACACCTAAAAAGAAAGAATAGGCCTCCTTCGGGATTCAGCCAAACCCCAGGTGCAACAATTCAGGGTTCAAGTTGAACCGGCAGTCGCCAGGATTCATCGAACAGGCCAGCGAGGGCGACTATAGGCTGGGGCTGAAACTGGAGCACTGCGAAGTCGCCCCAGCGCGGCCCCGATATTTAGGTTCATCTATAGTGAGGCCGCTATTCAGAACTATATAGCGGTGTGAATTGAGCGGATTCGGATAGATCAGGGCTGGGAAATACTCGCGAGCCGAAAAAGTTTTGGCCTCCACGATCAACCGCCTGGCGCGCCCAACGGATTGGAAGCTTGCTGCGGATTCGTGCGATCCAACGATTGCTTTTTGGATCGCCAAATAATGGAAGCCATGGAGTCTTCCGGAAATTCCAGAGGTCACTTCCCAGTCTTTTCACAGATTTCGACGTCAGCAACTAAGTCGTCCTCGCCGCGCCGAGCCTTGAGTGTACGGACAGCGTCTTCCAGCCGATCGACCTTTGATTGCAGCTCCGCGTGTTGCTCGACCGTGAGCTGAATTGGCGAAGGTGCTCGTGGCTGTTGCTGGTGTGGGCAAGAGCCATGAGGATGAGACAAAACAAAGCCAAGCAGGATTTCGTGAGCAAAGGGATTTTCCTCAACGACGAGGGATAATTCTTGGTTGCGCGCCGCTTTTGATAATCAAATCTCGCAAAAGCTCGACGGCTTTATCGATCGGGGGAAGATTCGCGTAGAAAATGGGCGTTTTGCCACGGCCGTCGAGCTCATCAAGCGGTGCGCCATTGCTAGCCAGGAAACGAATCACTTCGCAAATTTGGTCTTGCGTCGCTATTGCGGAAGTGCCAAGAACCGCGGCGTGCATGACAGTGGCACCTGTGATGGTCGAAACGATGGTGACGTCGGGATTTAACTCATAGGCATACTGTACCGCGTCCAAATGCCCACTGCCGGCGGCTGCCGTGAGCACTGTTGTGCCATCCTGAGCTTTTGCGTTAGCATCGGCGCCAGCGGCGACCAGCGCGCGCATGACCTCAACGTGACCAGCTTTAGCGGCAAACATCAGAGGCGTTTGCTCGCCTGCGATAAAACGGAGTGCTCCGCCTCCGCCGGCACCAGCGCTCGCGCGATCTGGCGCGGGTGTTGGAACCGTAGGAGCGTCGGGATTAGCACCATTGGCAATCAATTCTTGAACTAGCGCCAAGTCTCCCGAACGGGCTGCGAGATGGAGGGGTGTGTTGCCTTCACGGTCCGGAACGTTGGGATTTGCACCCCGGTCGACCAGGAGAGTCGCGACCGCGACGCTGCGAAAGGACGCTGCAACGTTCAAAACTTTGACACCATCAGGCAGCGCGTAATTAGGATCGGCGCCCGCATCGAGTAGTGCCTCCGCGGACTGGCTGTCGTTCTTGGACGCAGCAAACACCAGCGCCGTGAAACCGCGCCTGGATGCAGCACGCACATCGGCGCCATGCGCGATCAAGTATTTGACGACTGTAGGATGACCCTCAGCTGCGGCCCACATGATAGCGGACTGTCCTTTGCGCGATTCTACGGCGTTTACGTTCGCGCCGCGAGCGATCAGCAGATTAACGATCTCAACGCTACCCGCACTGGCGGCGATCATGAGCGCCGTCTCGCCATCCCAGCGAGCGGCGGTCGGGTTGGCACCAGCTTCAAGTAGTTTGCTGGCGAGAAGCGCATTGTCGTTTGCGCATGCCAGGGTCAGCGGAGTTTCTCCGTACTCGTCGGTTGAGTTTGCCTTCGCGCCTGCTGCCAGCAACTTCAGAGCTGTTTCCGTGTCATCAAGATAGGCCGCCCACGCCAGCGCCGTAGCGCCGTCCGGCTGCGCTGCATTTACATCCACCTTGGTTGCCAGAAGAGCAATTACGGCTTTGTGGTCGCGGCGCTTTACCGCTTCTAGCAGACGTAGATCGGTGGCGGCCGCCGCAGAGAGCGTAAACAGAATAATGGATGCCGCGGGTCGCGCGAGGAATCGTGGCATCTTCAAGCTGCTCCCTACACTTCCGAGATATCCTCGAGGAATCCGTTGCTATCGCCGAGCTTTGACGACGGATGTAGGCCAGCCTTGGACAGCATTGTGAGGAGCAGATTGTTCATGGGAGTCTCTTTGGCGAAGCGAATATGCCGGTTCCCCTTTATCTGTCCGCAGCCGCCGCCCGCTAGCACCAGCGGCAGGTTATCGTGAGTATGTGCATTGCCGTCGCTAATACTACTGCCATAGAGAATCATGGAATGATCGAGCAGCGTGCCGTCACCATCCGGTATTGAGCGCATCTTCTCCAGCAGATAAGCGAACGTCCGCGTGTGCAGATGATTGATCTTGGCGGTCTTCTCGATTTTTTCTGGGTCGTTCTGGTGGTGCGTTACGGAGTGATGACCATCGGCCACGCCAATCGAGCGATAGCTGCGGTTGCTACCTTCGCGCGCGATCATGCAGCTGACAACGCGGGTCATGTCGGTCTGATAGGCGATCACGATGAGATCCATCATCAGTCGCGCGTGATCGTCAAACTCCTCAGGGATGGAACTCGGTCGCTCCATGACCGGCAACTGCATAGTTGCATTCTGCTCTTCAGCTTTCTGAATGCGGCGCTCAATGTCACGAATAGCTTCTAGATACTCGGTCAACTTGCTTCGATCGGACGCAGCCAGCTCCCCCTTGAGCCGGTTAACGTCTGCGGCGACGTAATCGAGGATGCTGCGTTGCTCATTAAGGCTAGCCAGCCGGGAAGCTGGATCGGTGCTGTCACCATCCCCAAACAGTCGCTCGAAAACCGCGCGAGGGTTAACCTCCATCGGATTGGGAGTCGTGGGGCTGCGCCACGAGATGGTATTGGTATAAGCGCAGCTGTAACCTGAATCGCAGTCGCCCGCGAGCGTGGGCGATTCGAGGCCAATCTCAAGTGATCCCAGTTGAGTTGTCTTGCCGAGCTCACGCGCTGCGATCTGATCTGCGGAAATGCCGGCCTGGATATTGGCTCCTTCGGTTTTTTTGGGGTGAACACCGGTTAGCCACGTAGCTCCGGCACGCGCGTGGTCGCCAGCTCCATCGCCCAGTGCACGGCCGTTCACCTGCGCAAGGCCGCTCAGCACCAGCAAACGGTCGCTGAAAGGCTCCAGCGCTTGCATGATCGGAGAAAAGGCGAAGCCAGCACCTTCACTAATAGGAGTCCAGCGCTCCATGATGATGCCATTGGGAACGTAGACAAATCCCAGACGCGCGGTTGGGTTAGCCGCCGTGTTTTTGGCTAGCGTGAGCGCGGGCACCATCGCGTCGAGCAGCGGAAGAGCTATTACGGTGCCGAGGCTGCGTAGAAACGTGCGACGTGGCAACGATTTCCTGGTTACTAACATTTTCGGGCGTACTCCTCATCTGAAATGGAGTGCTACTGACAATCGCTGTAATCAGCGACGACAGTCGATAGGTGTCGCGGGCTGCCTTTCGTACGATCGCGCGTACAACTGGCCTATCATAATACTCCAGGCCGCGACCCAAAGCGTAAGTCAACAGCTTTGAAGTTACGGTCTCAAGATACTCGTCACGGTGGCCGTTGAGCAGGGCTTGCCTCAATCCGGCGGGGCCAACGAACTGAGTGCCGTCGGGGAGCTGGCCCGATGGGTCGATCGCGGTCCCGGCTTCGCTGGCGCGCCACTTGCCCACCCCATCGTAGTTCTCCAGCGCGAAGCCCAAAGGATCCATGCGGGCGTGGCACGAAGCGCAAACTGTGTTGGACCGGTGCTGCTCCATTTGTCCGCGGATAGTGAGCAGCTTCCCCTCGGCGTTCTTGGACTTCAATGCGGGAATATCAGGAGGCGGTGGTGGTGGTGGCGTTCCTAGCAGGGCCTCGAGAATCCATTTACCGCGCTGCACAACCGACGTCCGATTGGGGTACGAAGTGACGGTCAGAATGCTGCCCTGTCCTAACAGCCCGCCGCGATTGGGATCGGTGAAAGCGACGCGACGGAACTGCGGGCCATAAATATTGGGAATGCCATAGTGCTCCGCCAACCTCTGATTAAGATATGTGTAATTAGTTCCTAGTAGGTCGAGCACGCTGCGGTCTTCCCGCAGGACGGATTCAAAAAACAAGTTTGTTTCCTTAAGGAAAGATTGGCGTAAGGCCTCATCGAATTCCGGGAATACGTCCGGGTCAGGCTTGGCGAGCGCCAGATTGCGTAAATACAGCCACTGTCCGGCGAAGTTCGACACAAAAGCCTGCGAACGCCGATCATCGAGCATCCGTCGCACCTGCTGGTTCAACACCTCGTGAAGATGGAGACGTCGCCTTTCAGCTAAGGTAAGTAGCCTTTCATCGGGAATGCTACTCCAGAGAAAAAATGAGAGACGCGATGCTAGTTCCATATCGCTGACACGGTAGACCGTTCCGGGCATGGCGCCCGCTGGGTCACGCTCGATGCGGAACAAGAAATCCGGAGAAACTAAAATGGCGCGCAAGGCCTTTTCGATACCATGATCAAAATCGCCTTCGCGCCGGCCAGCGCGATAGAAGGTAAGCAGCGGTTGGATGTCGGCATTCGTAACGGCGCGACGGAAAGCGCGGCGGCTCAACCGGGCCAGTATCTTGCGGGCGCAGGATTCTTCATATTGGGCGGAGGACGGCCGGCAAATGAATACGCGCTCGCGGCTCGCCGTCTTACCGCGACCGGTAGGATTATAAGGGCCGGCGACCAAGACGTCGGTCACTTGTGGCGGCAGGTTACCCGTGTGTGGTACTTCGAAGCGTTTCAATCGGACGCCATCGAGCCGCACGTCCATTTCCGCGGGTATCGATGGAATCGGAGCAGGAGGTGTCAATGGATTGATCAACCGTGGAGCTTCCAACTCAGCCTTCGCGGATTCCCGAAGATAGGTGACGCCGACAGTACGCAGCCCCGCTTTGACCGGCACGCGAATTTCGTAGCGCGGACGCGGATCATTACCGACCTGCCCGCCACCTAGCCTTACACGCAACGTGTATTCGGCATCCAGCGCGAAATAATAAGAAAACGCCAAGCCCCCGCTAGAATCAAACGGCAGATCATCGCCTTCCGGCTCATTACGCTGCTTACGGGCGCCACCCACGCGACGAGCTTCGGCGGGCACAAAGTCTTCTTCTGCTGCTTTGGTCGAAGGATCCCCAATGGCCAGCCGGCTAATCAAACGCGAAACGGAAAGATAGCGTTCGAGCAGCGTTGGAGAAACTGAGAGCACCGAACCGACGTTATCGAAACCATAACCCGAATCATCCACGGGCAGGAGATCGCCGGGGTGAATGTCCAGAGCCAAAAGGTCACGCACCGCATTGCTGTACTCGGCGCGATTCAGGCGGCGGATGGTGGCTCGTCCGGGGTTCGGATGCGCGGCGGCGTTGCGGCCTATCGCGGACATCACCCAGTTCGTAAAGGTTTTCTCCAAGGCTGCGTCCGGCCGGGGCATACCAGCGGGAGGCATCTCACCCGTGCGTACTTTACGCAACACGCGTTCAAGCAATTCTGCGTTAGACGCAACCTTGGAAAAATCCAGGCCTTCCAGCACTACTCCGGCGGTCTTTAGACTCTCGCTATGGCAGGCAACGCAGTACTTGTTTACGACAGAACGAGGAGCAAACGCGCTCTTGGATTTCGAAGAGGAAGTTATAGATT
>WNGI01004672.1_pt1 | contig 12258 bp, 9 predicted proteins | sample 5400621 | NCBI WGS metagenome assembly WNGI01 (sample SAMN13153374, study PRJNA577476) | soil metagenome | isolation source: 20 cm soil or saprolite under Garry oak tree replicate 1 | place: USA:California | collected 2016-06-15 | reverse complement strand
GGGGTCGCACTTCGTGGAGCGGGTGATCGTCGCGGTGGCAATCGCGATCTTCGAGGCGCTCTTTCCGCCTCGTCCCGTCGTCTGAGTCGCTGTGGACTGCGCGCATGTTTGTCCTGGCGAAGGCAGCCTCGATGATCACTCGAACATCATCGTGAGGCTACGGGGCGCCGCTGGCATGATGAACACCTACTGGCATGTGGTCGTGAGCGAGGCCGAAGACGGCGGCGCAGAGGTGGCGGCGAAAGTCTCAGTTGGGGAGTATGGTCGAGAGCGGTCTGCGCAGCGAATACGCCACCTGTCGGCCAATGAGTTGTCCGCGTTTTGGGCCTCGCTGGAACCATTGGTATGGTGGTGCCTGACCGACGCCTTCAGCGGCGGCGGAACCGACATGGCCTTTCTGAACGTGTTCCTTCGCCACGGGGGGAGGCGTCTGGGGATCAAATGCTACGGAGTGCCGCCCGAACCACAGGGCACGCTTGTGGAGAGAATTGAAGAGCTGGGTGGGATCCAAGAGCTGTTTGCGCAGATAGAAAAGCGAGGGTCTGCGAACGACCCATGAGACGGCGCGCGTGCGGATCTCCGTCCGAGGACTATCTGTGCCCTCGCTCCTGAGGGAGAACAAGGAGTTTCGCGCGTTCTGGACCGGACAGTCAATCTCGCTTTTAGGCGATCAGATCACGCTTCTAGCGCTCCCCCTTCTGGCCGTCCTCCTCCTACATGCCGGTGCCCAAGAAATGGGGTATCTTACGGCGGCCGGCCTCGTGCCGACCCTCCTGTTCGCGCTGCATGCCGGCGCGTGGGTCGATCGGCGCGGCCGGCGGCGGCAAGTCATGATTGCGACAGATGTAGGCCGCGCGCTCCTGCTCATGACGATCCCTGTGGCGTACGCCGCTGGCTGGCTCACGGTGAACTATCTCTATGCGGTCGCATTCCTGGTGGGGACACTCAGCGTGCTGTTTATGGTGTCCTACGGCGCCCTCTTTGTCTCCATCGTGCCCCGCGACCGGTACGTGGAAGGAAACGCGATTTTGAACGGGAGCCGGGCGCTGTCGTTTGTGGGCGGCCCGTCTCTCGGCGGATTGCTGGTGCAGATGTTTTCGGCGCCATTTGCGCTCGCGGCCGACGCGCTCTCGTTTCTCGCGTCTGCGTTCTTCCTCGGCCGGATCTCGCCCGCTGAGCCGCCGACTGAAGAGGGCGGCCGCGGTCAGGTCGCCGCAGGCGCTCGTTTCATCATGCAGTCCCCGATCATCCGGGCTTCGCTCGCCGCCGGGGCGACGTTCAACTTCTTCAACTTCATGTTCTCCGCGCTGTTCGTGCTCTATGCCACGCGCGTGCTCGGTGTGCAGCCGGCGATGCTCGGCGCCGTGTTGGGGGCCGGCGCAGTCGGCGCGGTGTTCGGATCAACGATCACCGGTTGGTTGGGACGGCGCATCGGCATTGGCCCCACCTGCATCCTCGGATGCGCGCTCTTCCCGCTGCCCTTGGTGCTTGTGCCGGCCGCCGCGGGACCGGCCTTGATGGTCCTCGCCTTTCTGTTCGCCGCGCGCTTCGGGTCGGGCCTGGGCGTGATGGTACTCGATATCAGCATGGGATCGATCTTCGCAGCGATCATCCCGCATCGCCTCCGGTCCCGTGTCTCCGGAGCGTTCACCGTCGTGAACTATGGCGTTCGGCCCCTCGGCTCACTCGCCGGCGGAGCGCTCGGGAATGCAATCGGACTCCGGCCGACGCTCTGGATCGCGACGGTTGGGGCGATCGCCGGGTTCCTGTGGCTACTGCCATCTCCCCTGCCCCGCCTGAAGACGCTCGACGGACCTGGAGATGATGCGCGCCCCCGAGGCCTTCCTGGTGACGTGACAACAGAATCTGCAGGGCTCGCTGGGACGGCTGTAGGCGATCCGATCGGCCCCGTCTAACTGAGGGGGGAAGACCGCAGAGACCTGGAGGAGACGAGCCGATGCCGGTGTGGACGATCGACCGGATCCCGATCACATCGCTCGCCAGCGGGGCGGAGGTCTGGCTGGCGCTGCACGAACTCCGCGGCGGGCGGGGGGACGGGCCCACGCTGGGCCTGTGCGCCGCGATCCACGGGGACGAGGCGGTGGGGGTCGAGATCCTCTTCCGGGTGCGCCGGATGCTGGAGGCGCAGGACCTCCGCGGCCGCGTCCTGATGCTTCCCTGCGCCAACCCCCTGTCGTACGCGGCGGTCACCCGCAACACACCCCTGGACATGACCAACCTGAACCGGGTGTTCCCGGGCAACCCTCATGGGACGTTCACGGAGCGGCTCGCCGACGCCATCGCCTCCAGGTTCTTGAGCCGGGTGGACGCGCTCGTCGATCTCCACGCCGGCGGGGCGTATCCGACCGTGGACTACGTCTACATCGAGAACGACGAGCGCCTCTCGCGGGCCTTCGGATCCTCGTGGCTGTTCCGTCCGCAGGAACTCTATCCCGGGACGGCCTCGGGGGTCACGCGCGGGCGAAACGTGCCATCGGTCGTCGTTGAGTTGGGCGGCGGGGATATCGATCAATCCGAGTACGTGGACCGTGGGGTCCGCGGCATCACCAACATCCTGCGGACGCTCGAGATGCTGCCCGGGGCGCCGGCGGCGGCGCCGCCGCAGACGGTGCTGACCGAACTGGTCACGATCCGGCCGCGCACCGGCGGCCTCCTCATCCCCGAGATCACCGCGCTCGGCATCGAGATCGGGCCGGAGGCCCACCTCGGCCGCATCTACCACCCGCAGACCTTCGAGGAACTGGAAACCATCCGGGCGCCCTTCCGGCGGAACGTCACCATCCTCGTGCACCGCACGGCGGACGTGGTCGAGCCCGGGAGCTACGGCTATATGATCGGGAATCTCGACAGCGCCACGGCATGAGTTCAATGCATATGGATCATGACAGGCACGCGATGCACACGCCGGCGATGTTTCGGGACCGGCTCGTGCTCAGCGGGATCCTGACGCTTCCGATCCTGTACTTCTCGGGCCAAGTCCAACAATGGCTCGGATTTCGGGCCATCCGATTCCCAGGGTCCGACTGGGTCACGCCCGTCCTTTCAGTGGTGATGTATTTCTACGGTGGGTGGGTCTTCGTGAAAGGGGCGTGGGCTGAGCTGGCCGGCCGATCCCCTGGGATGATGACATTGGTCGCACTCGCCATCACCGTGGCATTTGTGTTTAGCGGCGCCGTGTCGCTGGGCCTGCCGGGAATGCCGTTCTACTGGGAACTGGCGACCCTGATTGACGTGATGCTCCTGGGCCACTGGATGGAGACGCTGTCAATCCAGGGAGCCAGCAGCGCGCTTGAACACCTCGCGGCCCTGATCCCCCTCGTTGCGCACCGTGTGTCGGGCGCAGACACGCAGGATGTGCCCGTGGACGAGCTCCGCGAGGGCGATCGCATCCTCATCAAGCCGGGCGAACAGATCCCCGCGGATGGCGTGGTGGACACCGGCGCATCGAGCGTCAACGAAGCGTTTCTCACGGGGGAATCCCGACCGGTTCCCAAGGGGCCGGGCGACGAGGTCGTCGCAGGTGCCGTCAATGGCGAAGGCGCCCTCCGCATCCGTCTCACCCGGACGGGCGAGGCGACGACGCTGAGGCAGATCACGCGGCTGGTCGAGGAAGCACAATCCTCCCGCAGCCGATTCCAGGGATTGGCTGATCGGGCGGCCTACTGGCTCACCTTGGGGGCGATTGGGATCGCGACGGCGACCTTCATCGTGTGGACCACCATCGCCCGCGATCTGACCGCAGCGGTCACGCGGGCGGTCACGGTATTGGTCATCGCCTGCCCCCACGCGCTGGGCTTGGCCATTCCCCTCGTGATCGTGATCGCGGCCGGGCTCTCGGCGAGGCACGGGATCCTGGTTCGCAATCGCGAAGCGTTTGAACGCGCGAGAGATCTCCGGGTCGTGGCGTTTGACAAAACCGGCACCCTCACCGAAGGGCGGTTCGGAGTCCGCGCCGTTCACACGGATGACCCCGCTGAGGAGGTGGCCGTGCGGGTCGCCGCATCCTTAGAAGCGATGTCGGAACATCCCCTTGGGCGGGCGATCGTGGACGAGGCGAAGCGGCGGCGCGTGGCCGTGGCGCCGGTGGGCGAGTTTCATGCCGTGCCTGGGAAAGGCGTGGAGGGAACCGTGGCGGGCGAACGATACCGCGTGGGGCGGCCCGAGTGGGCGGCGGAGTTGGCGCTGACATGGTCTCCGCGTCTGAACGATGCGCTGTCGGAAGCCGGCACACGCGGGGAGAGCGTGATCGCCGTGATGGACGACCGGCGCGTGCTGGCCGTCTTTGCGCTCGCCGATCGGGTCCGGGAGAGCGCGCGGGACGCGATCCGGCGGCTGCGGGCCATGGGGGTCGATCCGGTCATGATCACCGGGGATGCGGAGGCCGTCGCCCGAACCGTCGCGCGCGACGTGGGGATCGACCGCTACCATGCCCGCGTGCTTCCCGAAGACAAGTCGAAGATCGTCGGCGAATTACAAAAGACTGGACCAACGGCGTTCGTGGGAGACGGCATCAACGATGCGCCGGCATTGCTTGCGGCAGATCTCGGTGTGGCCATCGGCGCGGGGACCAACGTCGCCATTGAGTCCGCCGACCTCGTGCTCGTAGAGAACGATCCGTTGGATGTGGTCTTCGCGCTGAGCCTGAGTCGCGCCACCTACAGAAAGATGGTCCAGAACCTGTTCTGGGCGACGGGGTACAATGCGATCGCCATCCCGCTGGCGGCCGGGGTCGCCGCACCGTGGGGGGTGGTGCTGTCCCCGGCCGTTGGAGCGCTGCTGATGAGCCTCTCCACGGTGATCGTGGCTGTGAACGCCATGCTCCTGCGCCGGATCCCGACGACGTAGGAGCCGGATGAGGAACCGGGCCGCGACCTCGGGTTGACCCGGGACTCGGTGTCGCGGCAGGAATCCGCGGCGAAGGCGCGGTAGGGAAGGAGCCGTGACTCCCGCCGAGATCCTCGCCCGCTACGACGCCGAGATGCGCGCCGATCCCCCGGATGAGGCGGGCGTCCGGCACGAGCGCGCCGGCGGGATCGTCCGCGCGGTCGGCGCGTACAACTGCATCCTCTTCTCGAATCTTGCCGGCGCGGACGCCGACGCGGTCATCGCCGATCAGGCGGCGTCCTTCCGGGCGATCGGCGCCGAGGTCGAGTGGAAGGTCTACGGGCACGACCTCCCGGCCGACCTGGGCGACCGCCTCGCCGCGGCCGGGTTCGAGCCCGACGGGCAGGAGACCCTCATGGCGTTCGACCTTGCCCTGCGCCCGCCGGACCGGGCTGTGCCCGCCGGCGTCGAGATCCGGCGCGTCACCGATGCGGCCGGCCTCGAGGATCTGATTCTGGTGAGCGGCGCGGCGTTCGGCCGGGACGATCGGCGGCGGCTCGAGATCTTTCGCGCGCGCCTCGACGACCCAACGCTGGGACTCTTCGTCGCGTATGTCGACGGGCGCCCCGTCTCGGCCGGACGGATGGAACTGCCGCCCAAACGCTCCTTCGCCAGCCTCTGGGGCGGCGGCACCCTGCCGGCCTATCGCGGCAGAGGCCTGTATCGCGGCCTCGTGGCCGCCCGCGCCGCGGAGGCGCTCCGGGGCGGCTACCGGTTCCTCACGATCGACGCCCGCGACACCTCCAGCCGCCCCATTCTGGAGCGGCTCGGCGCGACGCCGCTGGTGGGCATCACGGGGTGGCTGCTGAGACCCCAATGATCCCACCACAGACCGAGACCGGCGGCGCGGCGCCCTCGATCCCTCCGCCCCGCCCGGTGAAGTGGGCCAAAGTCATCGATCACACGCGCTGCATCGGCTGCCACGCCTGCACGACCGCGTGCAAGTCCGAGAATGAGGTCCCGCTGTCGGTCACCCGCACCTACGTGAAGTATGTCGACGTCGGAACGTTTCCCCAGGCCCGCCGGGTCTTCCAGGTGACCCGCTGCAACCAGTGCGACGATGCCCCCTGCGTCACCGCCTGCCCCACCACCGCGATGTACCGGCGGCCGGACGGCATCGTCGACTTCGACAAGTCCATCTGCATCGGCTGCAAAGCCTGCATCGCCGCCTGCCCCTACGACGCCATCTTCATCAACCCCGACGACCATTCGGCGGAGAAATGCAACTTCTGCGCGCACCGCATCGACGTGGGGCTCGAGCCGGCCTGCGTCGTGGTCTGCCCGACGGAGGCCATCCTGGTCGGCGACCTCAACGATCCCGGATCCCTGGTCGCGCGGATCGTGAACCGCGAGCCGGTCGCCGTCCGGCGTCCCGAGAAGGCGACGCTGCCGAAGCTCTTCTATCGCGGCGCCCATCAGGCGGCCCTCGACCCGATCGCCGCGCGCCGCCCCGAAGGCGGCCTCTTCATGTGGAGCGAGCAGGGCCGGTTCCCCAATCAGGTCACCTCCGGCCACCCCAGCGGATGGAACAATTCCTCGGCGGCCGCGCTGTTGAGCTATGACATCCCGCATCAGGCCCCGTGGAACTGGCGGGTCAGCCTCTACACCTGGACCAAGGGGATCGCCGCCGGCGCGTACCTCGCGCCCCTGCTGTGGATCCTCGGCGGGTGGCTGTCCTGGACGAGCGCCCTCTGGCTCTGGGCGGCTCCCGTCCTCGCCGGCGCCGCGCTCGCCGCGACCGGAGCCCTCTTGATCGCCGACCTCAAGCATCCGGAGCGGTTCTACCTGATCTTCACCCGCCCGCAGTGGTCGAGCTGGCTCGTCCGCGGGGCGTTCATCATCGCCGCGTTCTCCGGCGTGCTGGCCGTGCACGTGCTGGCCGGCCTGCTCGGATGGGGCCGGGCGCCGCGCGTCCTCGCGCTCCCCGGGCTGCCGATCGCCGCGCTGACCGCGGTCTACACGGCGTACCTGTTCGCTCAGGCCCGGGCCCGCGATCTCTGGCAGAACCCCCTGCTGCCGCCGCACTTCCTCCTCCAGGCGGTGCTCGCGGGGTCCGCCGCGCTGCTCCCGGTTGCGGCCTGGCTGGAACCCGGCGTCCTCCGGCCGCTCCTGTGGACGCTCGCGGGGTCGAGCCTCCTGCACCTCCTATTCGTCTGGGGGGAGGCGACCCTCACCCACGCCACCGCGCATGCCGCCCTGGCTGCGCACGAGATGGTGAGGGGCGCGCACCGTCTGTTTTTCTGGACGGGGGTGGGGCTGGCCGCGCTCGGGTTGCTCGCGTCCTTGATCGGCGCCGCCTCCGGGTCTCCGGGGCCGGCGGCCGGCGCGATCGGGCTCATCGCCGCCGCATCGGCGCTGGCCGGTCTGATCGCGTACGAGCACGCCTACGTCCAGGCCGGACAGGCCGTGCCGCTGGCGTAGAAATCCATGATAAACCTCACGAGGCTCAACAAACTGGTACGGGCGGCCCGCGACGCGGTCGAGGCCAGGGGCGAGACGTTCTACCCCGGCCCCAGCCGGATCCACCTCGCGGCCTTTCCCCCCAAAGAACGATGGAACGACTGGGTGGAGCTGGACTCGAAAGCCTGGCCGGCGCGCGTCGAGAAGCGCTACATGCTCGTCCCGACCACCTGCTTCAACTGCGAGTCCGCGTGCGGGCTCCTGGCGTACGTCGACCGGGACACGATGCAGGTCCGCAAGTTCGAGGGCAACCCCGAGCACCCGGGCTCGCGGGGCCGGAACTGCGCCAAGGGACCGGCGACGCTCAACCAGATCACGGATCCCGATCGCATCCTCTATCCGCTCAAACGCGCGGGGCGGCGGGGCGAGGGCAAATGGGTGCGGGTGAGCTGGGACGAGGTCCTCAACGACCTCGGGGACAGAATCCGCCGCGCGATCACGGAAGGCCGGCCCAACGAGGTCATGTACCACGTGGGCCGGCCGGGCGAGGACGGGTACACCGAGCGCGTGCTGGCCGCCTGGGGCGTCGACGGCCACAACACCCACACCAACGTCTGCAGCAGCGGCGGCCGGGCGGGCTACCACTACTGGATGGGGCTCGACCGGCCGAGCCCCGACCACGCCAACGCACGGGTCATCCTGCTCGTGAGCAGCCATTTGGAGGCGGGCCACTACTTCAATCCCCACGCCCAGCGGGTGATCGAGGCGAAGCAAAACGGGGCCAAGCTCATCGTCTTCGACACCCGCCTCTCGAACACGGCGACCCATGCCGACCACTGGGTCGCCCCCTATCCCGGATCCGAAGCGGCGATCCTGCTCGCCATCGCCAACGACGTGATCCAGCGCGGCCTGTACCACCGCGAGTTCGTCCGGCGGTGGTGGAACTGGCAGGAGTACCTCGCGCACGAGCACCCGGGGCTGGCCCCGTCCTTCGAGACCTTCGAGCAGATCCTCAAGACGCTGTACGCGGGCTACACGTTCGAGTACGCCGCGGCCGAGTCGGGGGTGGACGCCGGCGTGCTGCGGGAGCTCGCGGGGGTCGTGGCGTCGGCCGGCACGAGGCTCTCCACCCACACCTGGCGGAGCGCGGCGGCGGGCAACCTGGGGGGCTGGCAGGTGCCGCGCACCCTCTTCTTCCTCAACGCGCTCTTGGGCGCGGTGGCGACGGAGGGAGGGACCTACCCCAACGCCTGGAACAAGTTCGTTCCGAGACCGATCTACGTCCCGCCGCATCCACCGATCTGGAACGAACTCACCTGGCCGCGAGAATATCCGCTGGCCATCAACGAACTCTCCTTCCTCCTGCCGCACCTGCTGAAGGACGGCCGCGGCCGGCTCGATGTGTACTTTACGCGCGTCTACAACCCGGTCTGGACCAACCCCGACGGCTTCTCCTGGATCGAGGCGCTGACCGACGAGCGCCTGGTCGGGCTCCACGCCGCCCTCACGCCGGTCTGGAGCGAGACGGCGTTCTTCGCCGACTACGTCCTGCCGATGGGGCTCGGCTCCGAGCGCCACGACCTGCATTCCTACGAGCAGTACGACGGCCAGTGGATCGCGTTCCGGCAGCCCGTGCTGCGCGCCGCGCGCGAGCGCCTCGGCGACCGCGCCACCGACACGCGGCAGATCAATCCCGGTGAGGTCTGGGAAGAGAATGAGTTCTGGATCGAACTGTCCTGGCGGATCGATCCGGACGGCCGGCTGGGAATCCGCCGGTGGTTCGAGTCCAAGCGGACCCCCGGCCAGAAGCTCACGGTCGACGAGTACTACGCGCACATCTTCGACCACTCCGTTCCCGGCCTGCCGGAGCGGGCCGCGGGCGAAGACCTGACGCCCCTCGAGTTCATGCGGAGGTACGGCGCGTTCGAAATCGCCGCGCAGATCGGCCCCCTCCACGAGCGCCGCATCCCTCCCGAGGAGCTCGCGGACGTCCGCGTCGATCCGCTCGGCCGCGTCTACACCAGGGCGCCGGCGCCCGCCACCTCCAACATCGTCCCCACGGGAAGCCCCGAGCCGGATGCTGAGGGGCGCCGGCCGGTGGGCGTGCAGGTGGACGGCGAGACCCTGCGCGGCTTCCCCACCCCCTCCGGGCGGCTCGAGTTCTACTCCCGTACGCTGGCCGAGTGGGGGTGGCGCGAGAGCGCGCTTCCTACCTATATAAAGAGCCACATCCACCGCGAGCGCCTCGCCCCGGACCAGATGGTGCTGATCTCCACCTTCCGCCTCCCGGTCCAGATCCATACTCGGAGCGCCAACGCCAAATGGCTGAACGAGATTGCGCACACCAACCCGCTGTGGATCCATCCCGGCGACGCCCGGGGCCTCGGGCTTCGGACCGGCGACCTCGTCCGGGTCGAGACCGAGACCGGCTACTTCGTGGTGAAGGCGTGGGTCACCGAGGGCATCCGTCCCGGCGTCGTGGCCTGCAGCCATCATATGGGGCGGTGGAAGGTGCGCGAGGCCGGCGAACGCCAGATGATGGCGACCGTCTCGCTCGACCGCAGCGGCGGCCGGTGGTCCATGCGGCAGATTCAAGGCGCCCAGCCGTTTGCGTCCGAGGATCCCGACACACTCAAGATCTGGTGGACCGACGTCGGGGTCCACCAAAACCTCACGTTTGCGGTGCACCCCGACCCTGTCTCAGGCCAGCACTGCTGGCACCAGGCGGTGCGGGTCCGCAAAGCCGGGCCGGATGACCGGTATGGGGACATCGCCGTCGATACCGCGCGTTCCATGGAGATCTTCCGGCAGTGGCTGGCCCTGGTCAGGCAGGCGGATCGGTACTCGCCGAACGGCACCCGCCGGCCCTACTGGCTGATGCGGCCGCTGCGGCCCTCCAGGGACGCCTACCGTCTCCCGGATCGCGGTCAGCCCGCCGCCGTCTCCGGGGAGTAGGGGATTCATGGAACTCTTCCGCGCGCTGGCCGCGCTGGCCGAACCTCCCGGACCCGAGCAGGTCCGCATCGGCGCGGTGCTCGGGCTGCCGGGGTCCCCGGATCCGGCGCAGTACACCGAGGTATTCCTGTTTCAGCTCTACCCCTACGCGGCGGTCCACGCCGGGGCGGAAGGCATGCTCGGAGGCGAGGCGCAGGATCGGGTCGCGGGATTCTGGCGGGCGCTTCAGCGAACTCCGCCGGCCGAACCCGACCACCTGACATCGCTACTGGCCCTGTACGCCGCCCTGGCCGACCATGAGGACGCCGAGCCCGACCCCGCGCGCCGCCTCCTCTGGGGCCGAAGCCGGAAAGCGCTGCTGTGGGAGCACCTGGCCTGCTGGGTGTTCCCCTACCTGGACAAGCTCGGGGAGATCGCGCCGCCGTTCTACGCCGCCTGGGGAGAGATGCTCACCGCGGCCCTCCGGACGGAGATCAACACCGCGGGACCGGGCGACATGCTGCCGCTCCACCTCCGCGCGGCCCCGCCGCTCCCCGATCCGCGGGACGGCGGATCCGAAGCGTTCCTCCAGGGAATCCTCGCGCCGGTGCGCAGCGGGATGGTCCTCGTCCGGTCGGACCTGACGCGGGCGGCGCGCGCGTTGGGGCTCGGGCTCAGGATGGGCGAGCGCCGGTTCGCGCTCACGGCGCTCTTGTCTCAGGACTCGGAGGGCACGCTCGGGTGGCTGGCCGCGGAAGCGTCCGCCTGGGAGCGGCGGCACTTCGCGCGCGAAGCCACGCAGGCGGCCACCGGCGAGATCACGCGGTTCTGGGCCCACCGGGCCGGGGCCGCGGCGGCGCTGCTGACCGCGTTGCGGTCATAGGCACGAGTGTGCGATTCATCACCTGTGTCCTCCTGACCGCCGCGGTCATCGCAGCGTACCCCTGGACCCTCCCCGCAATCGCCACGGCCCAGACGATCACGCTTCCTGGGATTCCCCCGAACACCTTCACGACGCGCGTGGACATCGGGGCACCGCCGGCACAGGTGTGGGCGGTGTTGACGGATTTCTCGGCGTATCCAATCTGGAATCCGTTTATCTATCCTGTGACAGGAGCGCCCCACCCAGGCAGCATGCTGGAGATGACCATTCACCATGGAACCCGTTCCATCCCGTATCAGGCCATCGTCGCCGTCGTTCGGCCCAATCGTGAGTTGGCCTTGCGGATTCCTTCAGTCGAGATCGTCGAAATTACCTTCGACTTCACCATTGAGCCGCAACGGGCCGGACGGACGCGCCTGACCGCGCGCGAGAGACATACGAGTGTCACCTCCATCGTGGCAGGGGGACTCGTGGGAGATATTCAGAGTGGGCTGGATGCCATGACAAAAGCTGCCAGGGATCGCGCAGAGCTGCTGCAACTGGTCCCATTCGGTGTCCCCATTCTTCGCTACACCTCGTGGGCCCCGGCCATGAGCCGGAGCGTCGCCCGCCGGTCGCCCATAGGGGGAACGCAGCGATGGCAAAACTGAGGTTCGCGGTGTGGCTTCCCACCTATGCCTGGGCCGACGCCGGCCCTGAGCACGTTCGACGCCTGACCGAATGCATCACGAAGTGTGAGCAGCATGATCTCGATGTCTGGGTGATCGATCATCTCCTGGCCGCCCCCGGGCTCTATGGCGTGGCCTGGCTGGAACCCCTGAGTGTCCTGGCCTATGCCGCTGCGCTCACGCAGAAGGTTCGATTGGCCACAGGGATCCTCGTCCTCCCGGTCCGCCATCCCGTCGTCCTGGCGAAGGAGATCTCGACGCTCTGCCACATTTCCGGCGGCCGGTTTGTCTTCGGCATTGGCCCCGGCTGGCACAGCCGCGAGTTCGACGTCACCGGCTCCCGGATCGAGGAGCGGGGCGGCCGCACGGACGAGATCCTGGAGGCCGTCACCCGGTTGCTGAGCCGGCCGAACGCGAGCTACCAGGGCCGCTACTACCAGTTTCAGGACGTGACCATTGACCCGAGGC
>WNGI01021622.1_pt1 | contig 12260 bp, 16 predicted proteins | sample 5400621 | NCBI WGS metagenome assembly WNGI01 (sample SAMN13153374, study PRJNA577476) | soil metagenome | isolation source: 20 cm soil or saprolite under Garry oak tree replicate 1 | place: USA:California | collected 2016-06-15 | reverse complement strand
AAGTGTCATCAGCTATCTTGGCTCCTCGCACGGTAACCGCGCTGCCTTCCAATCCATCGCCATGCGAATGCGCGAGCGGCCGCTGGGATGATCGAAAAAGATGAATTCCTCCAGCGGTGTCGGCTCCATCTTGCGATACTTCCCGAGTTTGAGCGCGACCATGGCTGCCGCGTCCGGCTCGCGTGCGGCATTCAATCCGAAGATATCCGCTTCACGTTCGATAGTGCGGATCATGGTGTTCGCGATTGGCGTCAGCAGGAAGCTGTAGGTGGCGAAAATCAACATCAGCAATGGGAATCCGGCGGGATCCGCGATGCCGGTCATACCCCAGCTCGGGCCACGTCTTCTAATTACGCGATTGAATGTTGCTGCCGCCAAAGCGAAGCCAACGAAGATAAAAATGGCGAGTGACATCGTAATCTTGGCGCCGTGATTGAGAACGTAATGGCCCATCTCGTGCGCCATCACCTCGCGAATTTCTGGCAAGGTACATTGATTGAGAAGATTATCGTTAAGAGCGATCCGCGTCGTTCCCGCTAATCCCGCTACGTTGGCGCTTACCCGTTTTGTTTGTCGCGATTGATCGACGACAAAGACTTGCTGCACCGGAATTTCATTCGCACGCGCCAAGGCCAGAATCGGATCGCGAATTTTGGGGTCAGTTAGCGGAGTGTACTTATTAAAAATCGGTTCGATGAAAACCGGAGCCGCGATGGTAAGGGCCGTCGTTAGAACTATTCCAACGATGGTTCCCCAAATCCACCAGGTGCGTTCGGCTACTCGAAAGATTGAATAAAGAACGGCGAAAACGATTGGCAGAATGATGAGCCCAACGGTGAGCGCTTTGAGCGACTCGCCGAACCAGGCGCCGAAGGTTTGATTCGACATTCCATATTGATGTTCGCGCACGAAACCTTCGTAGCAGTTCAATGGCAAATTCAACGCCCAAATGATAATTGCGAAACCGATTGCGTAGATGCCGGCCTGGACCGGTCTGAAGCTCGTTAGCGTTGCCGCCAGATCACGGATGCGCGCGGAAAGTCTTGTCGTTAAGAGCAAGAGTGCAATTGCGACGGTGACGAGAAAATTCCACAGAATGAGCCAGTAACTACCTTCGAAATATGCGTCCGACCGCGCTTTCTCGTTTGCCGGCATGGTGTCGAGCCAGGCGCGAGTCGCTGCCTCGGGGTCAGTGATCCCGGCTGGGGTCGCAACCGGCGTCGGCGAAGCAGCTGTGTTCGCGGTTGCCGCCGAAGTTTGTTGCGCTGGCAAGGGGATGGAGGAGACAACCAGGACGACGCTGAAAAAAGCGAGACGAAGAATCATTCGCGAATTGTTAAAGGATTAGCGGCGCGACTGGAAGCCTGTTCCGCATTGAGTCGTTGTCCTCGCTAGCGGCAGAGCATCCAAAGCGGTCCCGCAATTGCGGACCGTACTCCAAAAGCTGGCACAGAGTTGAACGGACACCGGAATTTCGCGAAGCGTCTTGGAGTGCGCCAACCCTCCCACGCTCAGCCGCGGCTTCTGGCGGCAATTCACCAAACCGCGGCGCCCGTTTGCGCCTGGCATCGAGAGCGAGCAATCGCCTTCAAGCTCGGAGAGTTCCCAACGCTTTTTTATCGACGATTGCCGTCATTTCGCTTTTCTTAGATTCGTGAAGCTAGCCGTGGCGTTAATCTGCCTCCTTGCTCTCAGCGCCGTCGCGCAAAATGTGGATCCGGCCCTTTGCGGACCATATCCCAAGAATTACAAAGAAATTGTTTGGAATTGGATGCAAGGAGTGCTGCTCGATGCCGACAGCGCCAAGACATATTTACGGGTGGCTGGTCGAGTTTCGCGTAAACTCGCGTAATCGCTTCGGCCAATACACCGGCAAACAATCACACGGCACACTGATTCGCGATGATCATGTGATTAAAGGAATAGGATTTGGTTACGGAGAGTGATCTGCGCAATCGAAGGGCGGATTTCGCGGCGCTCGCCTTTGTGTTCGACGAAATATTCTTCAACGGACAAGATGCCCATTGGCCCCACAGCCAAGATGGCTGTGCTACAGAGAAAGCTTTCCAACGGACAAAAGGCATCTCATAATGGCTTCTCACATAGCTTCGGCGCTCTGTCGCCATGATGTTGAAGCCGGAACGCCCCGACAGAGCGGTGCGACTACGAGCAATTATCCCGAAAAATGATTAATTCTTCATCACTCAAACAAAATAGGAGCACGAGCCGCTTGCCACAATCGGGCCAGCGTGGGCAAGCGCTGGTTTTCATTGTTATCGTTATCGCCGTCATCGCAGGCGGCCTGTTCTTTCTTATCAGCATGAGAAAGGATGCCAAAGCGGAGGGTGAACGTTTCGTAAGACAGCTAATCGAACGTTGTGCCTTTCAGCATGACGTGAAGTTTCTCCATTCCAACGTCGCGAGCGACCGCCGTCTGGCGGTGCCCCCCGCCATGGATGATCAGTTTATTTACTACCTTACGCAGCTAGGAGTGCCCGATCGCAATTACACTCTCACCGGTCAATTGGAGTTTGATCATTACTTCGGTTCACCGCACGGCAGCTACCAGGCCATCCTTACGTACCCCAATCAGCACGCCACAGTGTCAGTTACTATCGCGCGGCCGAGCGGTATCTGGCTGGTGACCGATTTCGGCGTTACCTACGAACGGCCGCCGCAATAAGCTTATCCAATTGATCGACGCATAACTGCGACCACGTCTCAAGAGTGTCGCGACGCTTGAGCAGCTCTTCGCGGGAAAGAAACTCGAGATTCGTGATCATTGCTTCGCGTTTCTCGACTTTTGGTTCGTCGAGATTGAAAACGTGCACCACCCCGAGATGGACGCGGCCGACCTCAGTGCTGTCATCATTCAAAAGCGCAACGATCCGATCGTCGAAAGTTGTCTCGATTCGAATCTCTTCATTTACTTCGCGTTCAACCCCGGCGCGATAAGCCTCTTCGTCCCAGGCAAACAGTGATTCGTCGCTGTCGTTCATGTGCCCGCCGATGCCGATCGATCCTTTGGCGACTAAACGTTGTTCGCCCGCCTTTTTCCCGCGGACGTAATACAGCACGCGATCGCCATAGGCGATGATGGCGTAGGGGATGATTTGTTTGTGGGTCGGATCATGCTCGGCCCCGGCGCGCGGGAGAAAGAAATTGTTCCCGCGACATAAAAGCGCACCGAGATAACGCTCCGGCTCAAAGTTCAATCCCTGGAAGGCGCCCAACCGGTCGAAAAGGCTGCGCTTAACCACGAGGATATTTTCGATCGGTAAATTCATAGTAGCCGTCACGTCTTTTAAAATGAAAATGTAAATCCGACTTGTGGTCCAAAGAGATTCAGACTCGGGTTTGGATCGGTTAGGCCGGCGTTGGAGAAGTGTTGATAAAGTAAACCGACCTGACCGCTGAAGCGGTCGCTAAATTGATAGGAAACGCCCGCGGCGCTCAGAATGTTGAAGGTGAAATCCTGCCCTTGCCCCCCGAATTGCTCGGGATGGCTGTCGATCGCTCCAAGGCCAACGCCGCCCGAAAAATATGGGACGAATCGGCTACCGGGGCGGACAAAGTTGTAGCGCAGTCCCAGATTCATCCCGAAGTAATGGTTCTCGATTCCGCGAATAATCGGCTCGGCCAAAAAGCTGAAGTAGACCTGATTGTAACCGCGAAAGAGTCCTTCGCGGTGGAGGTAGTTTCCCCAGCGCACGCGCGCGGTCAAAAAATCGGCGCTGATCTCATAATTGCGCGGCGGATTAAACGCGCCAAACAGGTATGCGCTTTCGATGGCGAAATCAAAACGAGATGGTTCGTCGGAAATCCCGATGCTGGAATTTGCACTGCGATCAGTCCCGCCGAATGCGAACGGCGCACGCGCGAGGGCCGATGCGATGATTATCATTGCCACCCGCAATTTCATTAAGGCGGTTATGATAAAAAGGACGATGCCGTTTGCAATCCGTGCTACAGGTACAGCCAATCGCGCAAGTCCTTTGGCAGCGGACTCGCCCAGTCGCGCCGCTCGTCGATGCGCAAGCGCGATGCGTGTAAGGCGTGGCGACCGAGCAATAATTTGTGCGCTAATTCATCGGTCCAACCGGTTTCGATGAATCGCAGATAAAGATTCTCGTCCGGCCCGTAGATTTTATCGCCAACAATTGGATGTCCGAGCGAAGCGAGGTGCACGCGAATCTGATGGGTGCGCCCGGTCAAAGGCTGCGCTTTTAACAACGAAAATGATTCACCATTTGGCGTTAATTTTTGAAAACGTTTTACCACGCGAAAATCCGTCACCGCTTCCACGCCACGCGGATCGATCGTTTGCTTCAAATAAATCTTGGACATCGCGATCTTTCCCTGACGGATGATTGGCGCATCAACGATTTTGGTTTCCCATTCCGGCCAGCCCCACACAATCGCCTGATACTCCTTATTGACGCGACGCGATTGCATCAGTAGCCCGAACTCACGCGCTGCTGCTGTTGTTTTCGCAACCAGCACGATGCCGCTCGTTTCGCGATCCAGGCGATTGACGATAGAAACCTGTCCGCCGCTGGCAATTTCAAATGCAAGTAATTGGCGCAATTCCGCCCAAAGCGTTGTCGCGCCATTAGGTTTGGTGGGATGGACCAGGAGCAAGGCCGGTTTATCGACAATTATATAATCGTCGGTCTCGTCGATAATTTTGAAATCACGTCGTTCCCGAGCGTGAATGTCTGCTGAGGTTATTCCGCTCATGAGACCGCATCGGAGTATATTGGCAAAAAGTCAGAGGCGCGAACGGTAGCACAGCCATCTTGGCGGTGGGGCCAACGGGCATCTTGCCCGCTGATCGGCCCGTTGGTGAGCACCACGCTGACAAGCTGCAAGCTTGTCAGCCGAGTCAGGCTCTTAGTCATCCCGCACGCCGTGGACCTCAAAGATATAAAAGCCATCATCGATTTGATGCGGAAGAACGATCTTTCCGTGTTCGAAATGGAGAAGGACGGGTTCCGGTTGAAATTGCAAAAGGGAATCGGCGAGCAACCAGTTTCGATGATGCCAGCGCAGACTGCGCCCACGCTGCAAAACAGTCCACCGAATGCGAGCGTTGCGCACCCCGTTTCAGCGCCGGTCGAGACGTCGCACTTACGCGACATCGTCTCGCCAATGGTGGGAACATTTTATCGCGCGGCTTCACCCGACGCGTCTCCGTTCGTCGATGTCGGCAAGGAGATAACCGAAGAAACGGTCGTTTGCATTATCGAAGCGATGAAAGTGATGAATGAAATCAAGGCGGAAACAAAAGGCGTAATCGCGGAGATCGTTGCCGAAAATGGAAGGCCGGTGCAATTCGGCCAGGTGCTGTACCGCGTGCGGTAATGCAGCGTGTTTGTTGTAAGGTAGGCCGGTCGCCTGCCTTGGAGTTGAGATAGGCCAGCGGCGCGCTTGCCTTATAAGATGTTTGAGAAAGTTTTAATCGCGAACCGCGGCGAGATTGCATTGCGCGTCATTCGTGCGTGCAGAGAACTTGGCATTCGCACCCTCGCGATCTACTCGGAAGCGGATGTCGATTCACTCCACGTCCAACTGGCGGATGAATCGATTTGCATTGGCGCGCCGCCGAGCTCGGAAAGTTATTTGAAAATCGATCGCATCATGAGCGCCGCTGAAGTGGGCGATGTCGATGCGATCCATCCCGGTTATGGATTTCTAGCGGAGAACGCGCACTTCGCCGAAGTCTGCGAGAGCTGCAACATTCATTTCATCGGGCCGCCCGCGAGTGTGATGCGGACGATGGGCGATAAAAATTTGGCGCGCCAATTTGCGCGCAAAGCCGGTGTGCCGGTCACGCCCGGAAGCGATGGCGTGGTTACGGAAGAAGCCGACGCGCTCAAGATCGCAAAGAAGATCGGCTACCCGGTGATGATCAAAGCGGTCGCGGGCGGGGGAGGGCGCGGCATGCGCGCAGCCCACAACGACGCTTCATTTCTCCCAGCCTTTCATGCCGCGCGCATGGAAGCGGAGAAGGCTTTTGGGAACGGCGACGTTTACATCGAGAAACTGATCGTCAATCCGCATCACATCGAATTTCAGATCGTGGCCGACAAGCATAGTCACGTCGTGCATCTGGGTGAACGCGATTGCTCCATCCAACGGCGCAACCAAAAAGTGATTGAAGAATGTCCTTCGCCGCTCATGACCGAGGGATTGCGCAAAAAAATGGGGCACGCCTGCGTGAAATTGGCGCAAGCGGTCGGCTATCAAAATGCCGGCACGATGGAGTTTTTGGTCGATAACTCCGGCCACTTCTATTTCATGGAAATGAACACGCGCATTCAGGTCGAGCACACCATCACGGAGGAGGTCTATGGTTGCGACCTGGTGAAAGAACAGATTCGCATCGCTGCGGGCGAACGTCTCTCCCCGCATGTCGCTCGGGCTTCGCCGCGATTACACGCCATCCAATGCCGGATCAACGCCGAGGATCCGGCGAAAAATTTCCAGTCCTCACCCGGTCGAATTGCGTTTTATTACGCGCCGGGCGGCCGTGGCATTCGAGTCGATTCTCACGCTTATACCGGTTACGTCGTGCCGCCGTACTACGATTCGTTAATTGCAAAATTGATCGCGGTGGGAGCATCGCGCAAATCGACAATCGATCGAATGCGACGCGCGCTGGATGAGTATTATATCACCGGAATCAAAACCACCGTGGGATTCCACGGCGCAATCATGCGCAGCATGGAATTTCGCGAGGGGAAATACGATACCGGCTTCGTCGAGCGGCTGATGAATTCGGACAAATTCGAACTGATTGCAACGCCAGGCCGTTTGCACGAATAAGGTGCGCTCGTTAGCGGACGCCCTTCTCTACGCGATCATCGATCTCGGCTACGTCAGTGCTGAAAATGCGCCGGCCATTTTGCAAAAACTCATCGCCGGCGAGATCGACATCGTGCAGTTGCGCGGCAAGAATCGTAGTCTCGATGAATTGAGCGCGCTCGCGGAAAAACTGCTGACCATGTCGGCGAACATCCCCCTTATCGCCAATGATCACGCTGAGATCGCGCGACGTGTGGAAGTGCAAGGTGTGCACGTCGGTCAGGATGACGCTACGATCGAAAAAGTGCGCGCGCAGATCAAACGGCCCATCGTCGTCGGCAAATCAACTCACAGCATCGAACAAGCCGTCGCCGCCGAGCGCGAAGGGGCAGATTACATCGGCTTCGGCCCAATCTTCTCCACTCCCACCAAACCCGATTACTCGCCCATTGGTCTCGCGCAAATTCGCGAGGTCCACGAGCGCGTTTCCATTCCCATTTTTTGCATCGGCGGGATCAAATCCGAAAATCTCACGCAAGTAATCGCCGCCGGCGCCAAACGCGTCGTCATCGTTTCCGGCTTATTGCAAGCGCATAACATTGCTGAATATGCGAGAGCTTGTAAAAAATTACTTCGCCGAGAGCATGACCAAGTGACTACGAACCACTGATCTCTGAAGTCTGAGCCCTGAACCTCTCACCTTCACTTCTGACCGCAATTACAATCACGAGCATGAGCATCTGCATCAGCATAAGTGCTTCATTCGTGCTTGGTCATTCCTTCGTCATTCAACGCCAGTCCGGCTCGAACCATTCGTGCTTCGTCACTTGCCCTCCTCCGGTCTCTGACCTCTGACTTCTATGTCCCTTCTCGTCGTCGGCTCCATCGCGCTCGACGCGGTCAAAACTCCGGTCGAAGAGCACGCCGATTTGCTCGGCGGTTCGGCTTCCTACGCCGCTCTCAGCGCGAGTTTCTTTACCCCGGTGAATTTGGTTGGCGTGGTCGGCGATGATTTTCCCGAAAGCGAATTCGAGTTTTGGAAATCCCATCAGATCGACACCACCGGCGTGCAGCGCGTCAACGGGAAAACGTTCCGCTGGTCGGGCGAATACGCCTGGGACCTCAACACGCGCGAGACGCGTTCGGTCGCGCTGAATGTTTTCGAAACTTTTTCGCCGGAGCTGCCGGCAAATTATCGGGCTACACCCTTCGTCTTATTGGCGAACATCGCGCCGACATTGCAATCGCACGTGCTCGATCAAATGGAACGACCGCGTTTTGTTGTAGCCGACACAATGGATCTCTGGATTGAAACCACGCGCGCCGATCTCGACGCCTTGCTGCGGCGAGTTGATCTGTTGATTTTGAATGATAGCGAAGCCCGCGAGATGACGAAGGAGACCAGCCTTATTCGGGCCGGACGAAAAATTCGCGAATATGGACCTTGCTACGTGGCGATCAAGAAAGGCGAGCATGGTGCGCTGCTTTTTGGCGAAGACGAATTTTTTAGCGCCGGCGCTTATCCGCTGGAAGATATTCACGATCCGACCGGGGCAGGGGACACTTTTGCTGGCGGTTTCGCCGGTTACCTGGCGGCGCACGTACGGGAAAACGTGACCTTCGATGTAATGCGGAAAGCGGTGATCTACGGAAGCGTGTTGGCGAGTTTTTGCGTGGAAGCATTCAGCCTCGAACGTCTGCGCAAATTGACCCAGGACCAAATTGCGGATCGATATCAGATGTTCAAAATGATGAGCCAGTTCGAGGTCTTAACCTAACCGCGAACATTTGACCCCGTGCGTCGCTCACTTGAGGTAAAGTCTCTTGATGAAATGGATAATCTGCGCCGCACTTTTTTGGCTCGGTTTGGCGAGCACATTCGCCGGCAACGATTCGCCCGTCGGAATATGGAAAACGTTTGATGATAAAACGGGACGGCCGAAGTCAATTGTGCGAATCACCGAGCAAGACGGCGAGCTCAGCGGAAAAGTCCTGCAGGTGCTCGAATCCCCGGAGCGACCGCATCCGCTTTGCCGACCGTGCGAAGGCGAACGGAAAGATCAACCAGTCGAAGGCATGACGATTTTGTGGGGAGCGAAAAAGGATGGAGCTTCGTGGGGGGACGGGCAAATTCTCGATCCGGAGAACGGTAAGATTTATCGCGTCACTCTTACTCCTCTGGAGGGCGGGCAAAAACTGCAGGTGCACGGTTACATTGGCATATCAGTGGTCGGACGCAGCCAGACCTGGCAACGGGAGGGGTAGAATTTAAAATGATGAGTCAATTTGAAGCAATGATGTGAAACACGCGACTCGCTGGCTTCTTATTTTGATTTCATCAGGCCTGGCGACTGCGCCTTGCCTGGCGTCCGCGCCGTGGGTCACGCTGCAAGGCGGTCATTACCTGATAAAACGCCCAAACGATGGGGATAGCTTCCACGTCAGCGTTGAAGGGCACGAATACATCTTCCGGCTTTATTTCGTAGATGCTCCCGAAACCAGCGCTGAATTCCGCGATCGAGTAGAGGAACAGGCGACATACTTCGGGGTAACGGTTGATCAGGTGCTGCAAGTTGGCGAGCTGGCAAAACAGTTTACCCGCGAAAAACTGACCGATTCATTTTTGGTGCGGACGTGTTGGGAAGACGCTGGTGGCCGAAGCCGGATGCAGCGCTTTTACGCATTCGTGCAAACGCGCACCGGGGACCTTGGCGAGCAATTGGTGGAAAACGGACTCGCCCGGGCCCATCCTGCCACGGCTAAACCCGAAGGTTTAACATCAGCCGCCGTCGAATGGAAAAATCTGATCAAACTGGAACACAAGGCGAAGCGGGAAAAAATCGGTGGTTGGGGAGCTAACGAGGAACGGATGACAGTTCGAGCGCAACAACCGGAAAGTGAAAGAGGAATTGATCCATTCGACAAATTTTTTCACCCGGCCGGTGAGATGCCGGTGCAGGCCGCGGCGAAACCCGCGGCCACGCCTGAGGCTACGCCAGCGGCTTCCGAGGAAACCACTCCTTCTGGTTTCCCGGCTCAAACCAAACTCGACGTCAACACCGCATCGCTAGCTGAACTTGAGAACGTTCCCGGAATTGGCCCATCCATCGCAGAACGCATTATCGAGGCGCGCCCATTCAAAAGCGCCGACGACCTGCAACGGGTCAAGGGAATCGGCGCCGGCAAACGATACGAAAAGATTCGCCCATTCTTTAACTAATTAAGGCACGCTGAAAAGACTAACCGCGGATTTCGCGGATGTGCATGGATGAAATTCCGGAGGCTGATAGCTGAGGCTGACAACTGAGAACCGTTAACGCGCGGAGATGCTGCGTCCGATAACACGAAGCGATGTTTCGACCTACCACGTCACAGAGGCGGCACGATCACTTCATTACTAAGCCAGCTATTTGCCGTCATGCTGTAAGCGGTCACGGCGACATAATATTTAGTTTCCGACAGAGTGAGGGACGTGGTCAGCACATTTTTCACGTCGCGCACATTCTGGTAATTATGGCTGCCGGTGCCCCAAAAAATCTTATATCCTACGACTTCAGCTGACGGCGAACCATTCCACGCGAACTTGACGGTTCGCGTAGCTGCATGAAGCGCTTGAGTTGAAATCAAACTTACGAGGATGATCAGCACATGGTGGTAGAATCGGGATGGCATGAGATCGGGAATAGGCGGTTTGTGGTGTTGGCATGTTAATCTGGGACGACGCCGCCGAACCTAGCGACAACAATTTGTTGCACAATAAGAATTTTAATAAAATTGCAGTTTTCACATACTTCGCATAAATATGAGACCGATAGTTATGGTAATTCGAAGATGATAGGTCAATCTCGACCGGCTTTATCCAACCAACACGCTTACGCTGTACAAATCAAAGGTGCCGTTATGAATATTATAAGCGCCTGCTCACTCTTGCCGAGCTTCCCGCTCCATGCTTCGTTCGAATACGCACCGCCTTTTCATACACCGCCTGCGTCTTTATCTTCTTGTAGCCTAGAGCTGGGTAGAAAAGGTGGGCCTCGATCCGTTTGGTATTGCTTCGCACTGAGATCGCGTCCGCGCCGATGTTTTTTGCCCAGGTTTCCGCTTCTTCAATCAACCGGCGCGCAATCCCGCTGCGACGGGCCGACGATGATACGACCAAGCCGAGAATTTCCACCCGAAAACCCACTTCAATAATGCAAACCCGATGCGCCTGGATAAACCCGATTGCCTTGTCGCCCGCGTCCACCGCGACCAGCAGCAAATCCGATTCGCCAATCGCTCGAATACGCACTCCAATCGCCTCGGTCTCGCTAGGATAACCCAGCTCGGCCGCAAGCGCCGCCACCACTTCGGCATCCGTCTCCGCCATTCGTCGAATTCTTAATGTCGCGCTCATGATGGAACAAATAATTGATGACACTCAACGCAACCCCTCGCGCCGTCGGGCATCTACCTCCGTTGCCGCCCGAAATTTCAATTTGCCACTCACTGCTCGCGTTCACATCTCGCAGTCAAGGCTCAACTCCCTGCCTCTTGCCCGAACGCGCTGAGATAAGAAAATGAAAACGCCTGGTAGCGAGAATATCTCGACTCACCAGGCCAACGCCGCGCCCTTGGCCTTGAACAGCAACGAAATTCGGAACGTCGTGCCGCATTCCTGCGGCACCGAACGACGGCAGGAAATCAATCTCCCGATCGTCGGCGGCAAGTTTCCGGCGGCGCACGGATCCTGCCGCGAGTTCATCGGGATAATGGTGTCTGAGTGGCGGCGGGTCAGCCTAAACTCGCGCCTTCCGAATCTGACTCTTGCCAGCAGCGCTTTCTTTTTTATCGAAGTGACGCCCGCGAACTGAGCGATCGGTGCAGTTGCAACTTTCATTTAACGACAATTGGAAAAACATCCTCGTCCATTAAAGAGAGCCTATCTATATCTATGTTTAGATGTAGATTATGGACGCGATGCCTATTTACGTTTACGAAACTAGCGACCTCGCAAAGCCGGTGCGGCGTTTCGAGCTTAGACAAAGCTTCCACGACGAGCCGCTCCGAGTTGATCCCAAAACGGGTGAAGCCGTGCACCGCATCATCTCTGGCGGTTACGGAGTTCTCGTCCGCGGCGGATGGACTGGGCCGTCAGTCGGCACCTGCGGCTCGCATTCGGACTGATCTGCGCTGTCGAACTTTAATATCGACTCCTTGCTCCACACTCTTCGCCGCGTGGGATAATTATCAATGGATAGCAGATAAACGATAACGACATCGCTCGAAGGCGTGCCCTTAAAACAGAAAAAGCCGCCGAGGCGTTCCTGCGCCCCGGCGGCTTCTCGTTAATAGTTTAGTTTCCCTTAGCTCATCCCGAGGGAATCGAGCGTTGGCTCGTCAATCGCCGCCGTCGTGGCGAGCCCCTGATCAGCCTGATAGGCGGTGAGCGCTTCCCGGGTCATCGGCCCGAG
>WNGI01006953.1_pt1 | contig 12261 bp, 18 predicted proteins | sample 5400621 | NCBI WGS metagenome assembly WNGI01 (sample SAMN13153374, study PRJNA577476) | soil metagenome | isolation source: 20 cm soil or saprolite under Garry oak tree replicate 1 | place: USA:California | collected 2016-06-15 | reverse complement strand
CGCGATCGCGTTTGGGTCCGTCACACTGGACCCTGTTCTCCATGCGACGGCAGTTACGAATAAGGGGGAAGAAGACAAAAGATGACGAATGAGTCTGAATAGCCCGGCTTCCGGTGATAGGCAACTCCTTGCCATCAGGGTATGTGTTGGCTCGGCCGTTTTTGCATGTTTATCGGTATGGCGGTTGACCAAATCGAACAATGGTCGATAGGATGATGGTATTTGTTGCATTTCTTTTGCTTTAACTGATAACCGGGATAGGACGAAGCTCCAGCCAAGATACGTCATGGCGTACTGTGACTCTGAGTGGGATGAGACGAGTTCGTGTATGCGTTGAAGGGATTTGGGAGAAGCGGTGTATAAATCCTTGTTTTCTGGGTCGTCGGATATTTCTATGGTGTCTGGTTCCGCCATGGTCTCCAGCTCTAGAACTTCAATCATGACGAGCATCCACATCGCTGCGCAGTCCTGACGTAGTTGTTCGCCTTCCTCGTCGAGTAGAAATGCTGCGCTTTGCTGTGTAGTGCCCAAGTTCGTCCCGTATGCCACTTCGTATATCCGTTCCACCATTGGCCCACTGCAAGGAACGTAGCCCCACATCGTCCAAAACAATACTTCCAACAAAGCCAGCTGTTCTCGACTATTTTGCTTCACCCATCTCGCAGCAGTCCGAGGTTCGCCTTGCATTGACTCTGGAACTCTTTCTTTGAGTTTGGTTTCATAGGTTGCGATGAGGGTTTGGGCAAACGTTGTCCCGTCTGGAATAAGTTTGGGTAGCATCTCGCATGCAATTTCGAATACAGGATCCGTGGAATCTTCCTTGGCACGGAAGAGGGGGAGAAACACGCGAAGCAGGGAGAGTCGTTCGGAATAGTAGAAGGGGGTGATAGCTTCTAGGAGCTCCGCAACCATGGAAGAAGTGGAGGAGTAATCTGCTGTTGACGGAAGACCCTCATTATAGAGGAATGACCGAAGAAGTATGAGCGCCTGCACTTCGTCGATCTTGAACTTGCCGCTAATGGCGAACACAAACTCCTTGTCTGCATTCTCGACGCGGATGGTAAGGCCGTCCTCCAATTTGACAGAGCCACTCTCGACTTGTTTTCTCGACCCGTCTGATGGTTTTCCAAACGGTTCTGATACATTGCTGAGCTGGTGCTTCCGGAGGTCAAGGTAATGTGTTATTTGATCTGGATAAACGCCCTCCTGGCGTCCAGACAAGATTGAGTGCAATTGGGAACATGTCCTGAAGAGTTCGTGTATCAGCGCGCTTCATTAAAAAAAAAGTTGAATTCTTACACGTCAATCAGGTCAGAACGGGCGGAAGACTCTCCAGACATGTTCTGGTGACTGGAACGAACGCGTGCCGTTGCGTGTATCGCGTTGTTTACTCGGCATGGTCATGTCAAACACAGACAAATATGGGTCATACCTTCGATTTATTCCAACCAAAGTTATGTGACAGAACAAATGGCAGATATGCTCGAATCAATCAACATGCCATCTACCTTGGTCACCCCTTCGTACTGTTCTTTCATTTATGTAACGGCTGAGCATCGTGTGATTCAGAAGCCTCGGACCTCCAGTTCAAGCGGCAGACCCTGCTACGGAGCAACCGCCACATCACATTAGCAAATGAAAAATATTCAAGCCAACAAACGACATCATTTCTCAACGTAAGTACAAATCTGTCCATGAAATATTCAACAATTGAATCATCCAAACTGCACTCAGTACTATTTCCTAGATCATTTCATTAGACCGATTGAAAACGTCCATAAAACAGAAAAACCTTATGGTTCACCAATCGGGGGTCTTCTACTGGCCACGAGACCATTTGCCAAATCCATCAACGCTTACTCTCCCATCGATCGGATCGTCCAGTTTTCCAGTAATGTTGAATTCCAGGTCGTCGTCATTCTTAAACTTGAGAAACAATGTCGTATTCTCCTTTGAGGTTTGAAACATCATCATAGTGGAGACGTGCAGAGGAGACGACGAATGGGGGTACAGTTTTGTTGAACTCGCCAGCCAGCTTCAAAGTGACCGAGTCAATCATCCATTGACCATCGAATTTCTCGCCGGATCCCTTGAGTGTGCCTCTGACTAAGTTCGCCATTGAATATCTATGTCCTGATTAGCGCGTGCACGAATGGAGAGCTATGCAGAGTCGCACCACACTACGGTAACGAGGTCTGAAGGAGGAACTCTAACCATGAAAGTACACGTGGATTTATAGGGTGCTTTCGCCGATTCGATCAGGTGTCTGTTCCAACTTTCTAAAATATCTTAATTCTCGAATTCGTAGACTTCTCCATTCGTCCATGCACCCTGTCACTGGATTTTCTCACAAGAACATAGGAGCCGACAATTTCAATCTACCAAATAATCGGTCAGAATCGGAGATGTCCTTCTCCAAATCACACGCCCAACGATTATTGTTGGACGGAGTTCAAACGAGTTGTCGAAACTGGCCAATTTCGACGTTATCACGAGAAGGGTTGCTTCTATGGGGTCTTTGACACAACCAAGTACCCTGACTTCGATTCAAGCTGTCATCAACTTATCACTGTCTAACTGATAAAACCAGGCTTGCTGACAACCTGTACATTCAATCTTCAAACCCCACATTTGCAGCGTCAAGTTCACTAGTGCGATATCTACCCTCATATTCAGCGTACATGCTGATTAGAGACGCAGGCTTCATCATGTCCCAACCAGCCGTAGGAACATTCAGCGGAGAGGGCAACAAGTTCACCGGTACATTCGTCGCCCAGAAAAATGTGGTGCAGCTCAACGGCATCTTCAGCCAAGCTGTCATGCCGTTTACCGTTCCCGTGGCGACTGTGATGTACAAGAAGCTCTCAGATTTCAAAGGGGAATACGATATCGAAATCGCCTCACCCGGATTTGTGGGGGAAACCACGATTGACATAACCTTTGTCAATGATTCATCAGTTAAATTACCTCTTACGGGTATCTTGGCCACCCCACTTCGCGAGAGACAAGTTGTGTCGGGATTTGGCACGTTTATCCTCATTCCGACGCCGTAGGACGTCCGACTAGTCACTCGGTGAGTCGGTTTGTCCATTTTGGTGGGATTCCCGAATTAGTCTGATGATAGGATTTAGAAATTTGTTGCATGGCTGTTGTTGAAACTTGGATGAGTGGTTGTATGAAATAGTGTTTTTTATTACCATTGGAATGCAATAGAATCCAAGATACACGCATGACAAACGCAGACAACTGGCCCATTTGACACGAACATCCAACGCATCATGGTTGGGACGGCCTTCTTCGAGGTATTCTCGTCTATGATATTGAAAACGTCCTGAGTGAAGAAGACATCCGCAGTGGATACGATTCTAGTTGGCAAGTAAGCCCGAGTTTACCGAAGCTAGCTGAACAGAGTGGACGATTGTATCGCGTTATTTACTCTTCAGGGTGGTGACAAATACAGACACATATGTTTCATGCCGGAACTGTTCCGACTCTCCAAGTTCGACCTTCGTTCAACTTGAACCTGACCAAATTTTACGAGAACTTCTGCCATTCATTCTGTGATACTTTGAAAGCCCGAGGAGACTAATCCAGCTGGTAGCACTCAAGTCAATCAACATGGTCTCAGTATGCCAAGATTTAGGCTTATCGTCCCACTGCTATACGTTACCGTGCTCTTCGGCCTTGCCATATCGATCACCTTGGGAGTTACGCTCATCGACACGGCTTCCCATCGCCGTCTACGTGGACCCATAGTTCTTGGCTCTACCACCCTTCCTCGTGCTGTCCTTTATGACTGACGCGATTAACGATGCGAATAGCGATGTTGAGCTTATAGGCGACGTTGACTCTAAAGCGAACAGTCCGCTTCCCGAAAGTGACGACAGAGAACCCATCGTGACGAGGAAGGAGCTATGGAGCTATTATAGTAAGTCTTATTGCGCATATGCTCAGAGAAGTAATTCATATATGATTCCCAGTGTACTATAACGGTGATAATGTCCGTTGCTTAATATGGTATGATGGATGCAACTTATTCAAATGTTGCGCAGGGAGTCGGTCCATTGGGTCTCACTATGACACTCTTTCAGTTGCTCACGACACAAGCTGGGTATGACCCCGTCAGAGGCCCAGGATCGTCGTGCACGGCGAGCGACGCATCCGGACAATGCGTCGTCAAGTGGGGAAACGGAACCAAAGCTGTGGCAAGCGTAGTTCTGATAGCAAACGGAATCAGCTTCGCCATCATGACCGCGATTTTCACGACAATAGGCTCGGCTGCAGACTACGGAAAGTTTGGGCGGTATCTGTTACTGGTTGTGACAGTTATATGCTGGGGAGCGCAATTTTCTTGCATGGCTCTGACAAGTAGCTGATTCATTTTGAGCAATATGCCACGGCTGACGTTGTCTCGAGCTCCTTCCAGGTGGCCAGCGGCGATGGTTCTATTTATTATAGGCTTCGTCACATACGGTGCGACGCTCGTATTCTACGCTGCTGCCTTCCCGCGTCTTGCACGTAATACTGCCCGTACTCGTCAACTCGAAGACATGTATCGCAAAGGGGAGATAAGTAAGGATGAGTTGGATTTAGAAGTTTCGCTTGAGAAGAATAGGATAAGCAACATCAGTACGGTGTGTTGTATTTCCTCGCTGTATATTGAATCAAGGCTAACGCGCCCGTTTTCCTTCTAGATGCATAGCAACATAGGATACGCCGTCACTTCCAGTTTGAATTTGTCAATCCTTCTGCCGTTGGCGCAGAATCCATTGGCCAACAACTACACCTTAGTCTTGTACGCATCCAGTCTTCAATCCGCCTCTCTTTTAACTGACATTCAAAGGACTAACGTCTATTGGGTTGTTTCTGGAATATGGTGGTGTACGTATACTCGGATCTTCTTGGGACTCGAGTACTTATCGTCATTCTCTAGTTATCTTTCAAGAGCCGCGACATGGGCCCCCGCTTCCCGAAGGCGAACGCTATCTCACTATCGGCTGGAAACAGGTTAAACTCTTTGTTTTCAACTAGGTATTGCTGATCCGCTATCCCATAGATCTGGCTTGTACTCAAACAATATAAGAAACTTCCGTACACCTTTGTATACCTTTTCGCATTCTTTCTATTGGCAGACGTACGTATCAATGCGTGTCATTTCAAGACTATTAGAAACATATTGGTTGTGTGCACAGGGATTGAACACGACCGGAACAATGGTTTTCATCTGTCAAAACGACAAATTCTCGTTCAGTTTCTTGCAAAACACCTACCTCGGGCTTGCACAAGCCTTGACATCGACGGCGAGCACGTTGGGATTCTGGTATATCCAAAGGTATTTTAAGATCAGCACGAAGAGAATGGTATGGAAAAGGAGAAACTCGTGTTACATGTACTCATTGTTATTCCAGTTCGTTGTCACGAACGTTTTTACGATTCTCATCCCTCTTTGGGGTGTGATTGGCATTCGGACAAATAGAATCGGGTATGTAAGATTCTTTTCGAATTATACCGGAGTTCTCAGAGTAACTGCTTGCCTTGAAGGTACCACAATGCTTGGGAGTTTTGGTTCGTTGATTCCACCCTTTGGACATTAATTAAATGTTCTCTCTAAGGGTATATAATGTCGTTTTCGGGCTATTCCAAGCACCTTACTATGCCTTCTCACAAACCATGATGGCCGAGCTGACACCGCCTGGCTTTGACAACATGGTATGTGTATCTACTCTTCCCCGCATTCTATCCCGCTAATGTCTATATTATAGTTCTTCGGATTATTTGGTCTCTCCAACCGTGCGTCTTCCATGATAGGACCGAACATCATCCAAGCCATCATCAACAAGACGGGAAACAACTGGATGGGATTCCCTTTCCTGTTTGTCATTTGTACGGCTGCTTCATTGATTATCTGGTTTGGTGTAGACGTAGAAAAGGGAAGACGGGATGCAGAGCGTTGGGCGAAGGATAGAGCGAAAGTTGATTTAGAATATACCCTTTAGAGTTTTATGGGCAATGCGTACGTTTCTATCTGCTAGGCAGTCGAACTGTTTTATTCTCATAACCATCGTGCTGCGGCTGAATATCGTGCCCTTTAGTAGCCCTCGGGCTTCAAGCTCAAGATCCAGATCGTTCTACTATAGAGTATGTCACGTCGCATCAGCAAATGCAGGCCCAAGAATGTCGTTTCCTCGATGTAGAGTACAAATTCATTATAGAATATTTGATGCTTGAATCATCCAACCCTCGAACTGCAGGTAGCATCATTTCCTAGATCATTTCATTAGACCGACTGAAAATGGCGCAGAACAGAAAAACCTACGACCATGTACCATAGTGTCCGCGCACGGTTACCCTCTCATCGATCGGGTCGTCCAGTTTTCCAGCAATTTTGAACTCAATATCTTGAGCATTTTTAAACTTGAGACTGATCTCGTCTACTCCTACATAGGAGGCGTAGACCTCGTTAACGATGTCGTATCGCCCTTCGAGATTTGAGACATCATCGTAGTAAAGACGTGCAGCAGAGAGGACGAATTGAGGTACACTGTTGTCGAACGTGCCAGCCAGCTTCACAGTGACCTTTGAGTCAATCATCCATTGACCACTAAATTTCTGACTAGATCCCTGGAATGTGCCTCTGACTAATTTCGACATGGAATATCTATGTCCCAATTAGCACGTGTAAGTGAGAGAGCTATGCGGAGTCGCACCACAGTGACGAGGTCTGGAGGTAGAGCACCAACCAAGAAAGCATGTACTACGTACACGTGTTTGTAGAAGATGGTGCTTTCTCCGGTCATGTTTCTATTCCGAACGTCTAACATACTCATTTCCAGAATTGATAAGATTTCTCCATTCGTCCAGTTTTTATTTGGCCTCCGATTCCATGTACCTTGTCAGCCACCGGATTATTCTCACGAGAACATGCTAGCTGACAATTTCAATCTACAAAAGAATCGGTCAGAAACGGATCTGAAGTTCTTCAAATCACACGTTCAACGATTACTGAACGGAGTGTCGATGCCGCCAATTTGACTGCGGGATGTGTGCTTCTTCAATTTGCCTTTCAAGTCGGCGTTTGCGCCGTTAGGCATCATTTAGATCGATTACACACATAAAATAAGATCTGTCAACACACGTTCAAGGTTTCAACAGTATTGGTCGTTTCTGCAGCCCCAGGCTCACTGGTGTGCTATCTACCTGCTTATGTATACGTGCTGATTGGATATGTAGGCCCCATCATGTCAGCTGTAGGAATACTCATCGGACAGGGTGGCAACCACTTCACCGGTACATTCGTCGCCCAGAAAAATATAGTGCTACTCACTGGCACCTTCAGCCAATCTGTCGTACCATTTCTTGCGCCTGGGGCGATTGTGAAATACAAGAAAGTCTCAGATTTCAAAGGAACATATGACATCGAACTCTTCAAACCCCGATCCTTTGTAGGGGAAACCACGGTTGACATTACCTTTGTAAATGATTCATCGGTTAAATTGCATCTTACTGGTATCGTGGTCGGCAAGATTCCCGAGAGACAAGTTATTACGGGATTTGGTACATTTATCCTCATTCCGATACCATAGGATGTCCCGGGTTGACTAGATACTCAGTTCGTCTAAGTCTGTAAAATTTCGGAATCAATCTAATCATATGTTCCAGAAACTTGTCCGCCTGTTGTTGTTGAAACATCGAAACTTTGATGGGTTGTTGTATAACTTTAAGCAGCGCTCGGCCCCGGCATGAATGTCCAACATTATTTCGATGCCGCACAGCTTTGGACGGCCTTCACCCAGGATTCCAATGCCTCGTCATATGCATCATCATCATCTAAGATATTAAAAACCATGGGCAAGCCGCTAACTGGTTCTCCCATCTAATCACCAATTCTAAAAATTGGGTTACGCTTGCGCTTGGCTTGCTTAGACGTACTGTGGCGAATAATGATCTGATCACAACACGTTTGAGTCATGACAACTCAAAGATTCCTTCAGAAGTGCAGGCGTCAATACGAAACTATGCCGACATGTTCGCCGGCGATGTTGCGAACTTAAACGGTGAAGGGCAAGTTCCCGCGCAGCTTGCCGGAAGCTTCTTTACAGAACCTGTTCGTATTCACTGATGGGCAAGACGAGAGACGGAATCGGACAGCTGATGGAAATCCAGACTGTCAAAGGCGTCGTGACACATCGGTTGATCGCAAAAAGTCTCCTTCAAAGGCGGTCGCTTTATAGATTAAACTTCAGACGGAGATCGCGCACAGTCCGATCACGCCAGCAAACTCGAAACAGTCAATAATCGTCACATTTTATTTTCTGGTTTACAAACAATACACACAAACATATCTCGATCAACTATACACCTGGACACGAGCTAAATCAATTCTATCAGATTTGTTCGGTAATCCCAATGAAATTAAACAAACCAAGTTTTTCATAGCTCGGGCATTTAGTCATCCTCCTTGGCCTCGAACCATTTGCCTTCACCGGTAACGGCCTGCCTCTCGTCGATCGGGTTGTCGAGTTTGCCTGAAATCTCCAACTTAACGTCGCCCTCGTTTTTGATCGAGATTTTCAAGGAGTCTTGGCCGACGAAAGAAGATTGCCCATCGGGACTGACCGTGATCTCGTAGGCGCCGTTGAGCTCCGCGAGACTACCGTATTTCAGGGTGACGTTGACGGACTTGAAGTACACGACTCCTGACGAGAAGGAGCCAGTGAACTTCTTGGAGTATCCTTCAACGTTGAATCTGGCGTTGAAGTTGTTGCCGGTGCCTTCCATTCTGCCTTTGGCGGTTTTCGACATGATGAATCTGTGGTCCTAGTCAACAAGCGCATTTCAGAGCGAGAGTGGATGACCTACTATGAATTTGGAGCTGCAGATGTGAGGTCTGAAGATGGGGATTATGGCGGTCAATCCACCTGTATTTATACCTTTGAAGCCGTCTGTTACGCGCCATATATGTTCTATGTTTACATTTCTTCTCGTTCTGGAACTGTTTGTCATTTTCCATGTCTTCTGTCTATCCAAATGGATTAATCTTTCCAGCTGGGAAGAACCATTGTTCGCGAATGTCAACTAGGCATCAAGCGATGCAACCAGAAGTGGAAGTCTGTGAAATCCCGAACACTCGCCGGAGATGAATAACACCGGTTTGGACACGAATGTGTAAGGTCAAGTCGTGTTGTATAGTCGATTGTCATACCAATATGGAATTCGCAAATGACCGATAGTGTGTCACTTGACGCTTCACCTCATTCACATCGTTGGATGCTTACTTGACAGATGGAACGAATAATCGTCCTTTGAATGACTGGTTCGGTGATCGATGATCGCGTAAACGTGTGGGATCTTGTCACAAGCACCGTCACAGTGATTGGACACCGTACTGGCCCGGGCATCTCTGAGAATCGATTCACCGGCCCAGAGCTTTTTTTACAAGGCGGTGCAAATCGTGCATCATGATCACGAGTTGCGTTGCAATCAGCTCAGAATACACCTACTAAGACGACATTCTTGCGCACAGTTGACACAAAACGGCTTGCCCCGGACGATATATATTTTGGACACAGAAGATTGTCGCAGGTGATCAGGCCCTGAACTTTGAAGGGTGCTTCTATCATTATTCGGACATTGGGATAGGCTTAGGCTTCCCATCCGGAAATGTCGTGTGGAACAATGCACCACGTATACGTTTCAATTCCCAAGCGACTTGTTAAATCTGATCGCAATGTTACTTCTGGATGGTATATTGCAACGTTATTTTCGAAGAATAACGTAAATATACGCAACCTTTGCGGCTTGGGGATTCCCCAAGAAGTTCTATTTTCTCAAAGGGTGGATTTTGGTGTGGGAATAGGCCTGTGGTCGGACTACGGCTGGCACAGAGAACAATGCTGATCGCCCTAAAACGATAACATGTCTGAGCGACATTCGCGATTCGAGGACCTCTCCGCAGCTTCTCTGGAAACCGCGTTTCCTTGGGATACATCCATTCCATTATTTCAAAACAGGGTTGATCGATAGTAGACAGACAGGAGGCATGGAAGACGAGAATTAAAACGACAAGTCTGATGATATTCTCAATTGGTATCGATTTCCTTCGCGAGACATCTACTCCATCAAGGCTGTGGTAAACTTTACGGACAGAAGCCAGGCCCAACAAGTATTCTGATCGTATGGCTTAAGGTCCTACCGGGTATCATGAGTCGGTACACGGAAGTGGCAGAAACGAAATATCGGCTTCGTTATGGCTTTGGACGGACGGTTGCGAGCAGCCTGACTACGAGAACGGAGCGCACTCGCAACAATCGTGGAGAGCTACATGCTGGGCAAGTTTAAATAACGGCGAGGGCAATCCGACAAGGCTTCATCCAATATTACGATAATTGACGCATGACCCGCCATTCTCTAGATACTACCTCCGTCTGACACGCCTTCAAGGTCAAAGACGGCGTAAACTCATGTCCCAACGTTAGAGTACTCGGCACCGTTTACTTGATAAACTAATCCATTTGAATCGGCACAACTTGAATAAGCACGTATAATTCATCTCCGAATGATAACCAGCCAATGCTATTTCCTGATCTAAACCCATCCATGAATACGTTGTCAAGATGTGTGGTGCGTGCTTAGACCGAAATGTTAGATATATTCAGAGGCAAGGAAAAGCCGACAAACTGAAGCGATTCATTGGTCCGACGTTTACTAGCTTTGGAACCACCTAGCAGTTCCAGTAATGGGAATAGGGTCTTCGGTGGGCACAGTGAGTACACCTGTGATAGTTAGCTGGACTCCACTTGCTTTGAAAAGGACAAGGTTGATGGTGGCTTGTCCTACAAGGGAAGTAGGTGCTGTGAAATCGTATGTGCCGTTGAGGTCCGCGAGACTATTGTACTCGAGAATGGCGATAGGAACGGAGAATGATACAGGTGGATTGAACGTGCCGTTAACGCGCACGGTGTATTCTTCGACTTTAAAGCGCCCAACGAACTGGCCTTGAGTCTCTGCTATCAATCGGCCTTCCTCAGATTGGGGCATAATGAACCTAGGTAACCTATGTTACGTCGGGATGCGCGGTAAAGAAGGATGGATATAACGCACTAGTGGATTTGGCGGTGCGCTGAAGGTAAGAGGGTAGTACGGCGAGACGATTTCTTTTGAACAGAGTACTGCCTATGCCAAATGTCCAGAATGCATGAGATGGTTCGTCGCGGTGATGCATCAGATCTGGTGAGAGCGAGTATCGTCCCTATTTCCTCATCTGGAAGCCATGGCATTCTTCTTTCTCACTCGATGGCAGTTTCGAGTTACACTAGCTAGGGTCGGAGACAGGGGCTACTGCCTTATTACGCATTCGATGACTTCAATAGCAAAGGCCCGCAAACTGAGGAATTCGGCGTCGTTCAGCTATTAATCTACTGACCGGATCATGTATATGCATGCAAGGGGATCGCCAAATCGCTGGGACGTATGGGCTACGGATTAGACACGGATATTTTGAAATCATGGGTGTATATAGGTTTTACTTGAGCATATGATCCGAAAAACCGTTAGAAAGCGGAAGAGGCTAGCGCGAGATCAATCGATCATTTCCCAATTTCAAACTCGCGGATGATCACAATAGTACTATGTAGGGCCGTTCCCAAATATTAGTATGCGAATGTCTGCCCTTCGTAACAATTGCTAACAATTACTCAGATGATAAGCCGTCAAACTATCAGATAGCAAGATGCAAACTGGGTACGAAAAACGGCGGATTCAGGCCCAGAACCAGCGAGCGGTTCCGGACACGGGTATTTTTTCGGTGAGGGGGTTATCCAGTACGCCAGTAATTGTCAACTCGGCTCCTCCTGCGTTAACGAGCTTGAGGTTAAGCAGGGCCTCCCCTACAAAAGAAGGCGCAGTGATGGCGATTGTATATGTTTCGCCCAAATGCGCGAGATCATTGTACTGGAGAATCGCCTCGGAGACACTGAATGGCGGAAGGGGTGGGTCGAGCGTGCCATAGAGATGCACTGAGTATTCCTTGGGCGTGAAACGACCAGCGAAGTTTTTGCCACTCCCTTTGATGGTGCCTTTCGCAGACATGGTGAGCCTATATGTTTTATCAGTATATGTACTGAAAAAGGACGTAGGCATCGCACTAGTGGATATGGACCTGAAGACGGTGAGTCCCCGGGTCGATCCGTCTCATATTCATTTCATTGTCCTAGTTCTGCAATACCGTCTCGTGGAAACTCAGGAAGCTCTGAAGGTACCACC
>WNGI01004671.1_pt1 | contig 12261 bp, 13 predicted proteins | sample 5400621 | NCBI WGS metagenome assembly WNGI01 (sample SAMN13153374, study PRJNA577476) | soil metagenome | isolation source: 20 cm soil or saprolite under Garry oak tree replicate 1 | place: USA:California | collected 2016-06-15 | reverse complement strand
ATCGGCGCGATGGAGCGGCTCTCGGCCCTGAACCTCGCCGAGCGCCGCCCGAGCCGGTGGAAGGAGCTCGCCCTGTACTCGCACCCCGCGCTCGATCGTCGGATCGCGCGCGCCAGAGGAGAGCCCGCATGACGCCTCGCCGCACGCTCCGCACGCTCGTCGAGAAGAAGCAGGGCCTCGTCGTCCCCGGTGCCTACGACGGGATCTCGGCCCGGCTCGTCCAGCAGGCGGGGTTCCCCGTTGTCTACATGACCGGCTACGGCACGGCCGCCTCGCGGCTCGGCCTGCCCGACCTCGGTTTCGCCGGGCTCGCGGAGATGGCCGACCACGCGCGCAACATCGCCGCCGTCGTCGACATTCCGCTGATCGCCGACGCGGACACGGGCTACGGCAACGCGCTCAACGTCCGCCGGACGGTGCAGACCTACGAGGCGGCGGGGGTGGCCGCGCTCCACATCGAGGACCAGATCACTCCCAAGCGCTGCGGCCATCTCTCGGGCCACCAGGTGATCCCGCGCGGCGAGTTCGCCGGCAAGATCCGCGCGGCGGTCGAAGCGCGCCGGGATCCGGACCTCCTCATCATCGCGCGGACCGACGGGATCTCGGCGGTGGGCTTCGACGAGGCGCTCCGCCGCGGCGAGGCGGCGGCCGAGGCCGGCGCCGACGTGCTCTTCATCGAGGCGCCGCGGGACGAGGCGCAGGTGGAGCGCGTCGCGCGCGCCTTCGACACCCCGCTCCTCTACAACTACGCGCCGGGCGGGCGCTCGCCGCTCCTGCCCTTCCGCCAGCTGCGCGAGCTCGGCTACGCGATCATCCTGCTCCCGGTGGACACGCTCCTCGTCGGCGTGCAGGCGATCCGCGCCTTCCTCGGCGAGGTGAAGACGCGCGACGACGTGCTCGCCCTGAAGGACCGCTACATGAACTTCCGCGACTTCAACGAGCTGATCGGCGTGACCGCCCAGCTCGAGCTGGCGGAGCGCTACCGGGACGACGCGCGCTCGGCGACGTAGGCGGCGAGCGCCGCCTCCCAGGGCCGGAGGTCGTCGGCGCCGAGCGCCGTCAGGTTCCCGTGGCCGAGGACCGAGTACGCGGGACGCCGGGCGCGGGCGCCGAACTCGGCCGCCGTGACGGGCCGGAGGTCCGGCGTCAGGCCCGCCAACTCGAAGACGCGCCGGGCGAAGTCGTGCCAGCTCGTCGCCCCCGCGTTGGTGAGGTGGTAGATCGGGTGCACCGCGAGCGGGAGGACCTGCCAGACCTTCCGCGCCAGGTCGAGCGTGTAGCTCGGGCCCAGCACCTGGTCGGCGACGACGCGGATGGGCCGGCCCTCGGTCGCCAGGCGCAGCATCGTCTCGACGAAGTTCGTCCCCCCCTTGCCCGAGCTCCGCGCCACGCCGTAGAGGCCGGAGACGCGGAAGACACGCGCGCGCTCGCAGCGCTCGAGGGCGAGCCGCTCGCCCGCCAGCTTCGACTCGGCGTAGACGGAGAGCGGGTTCGGGACGTCCGCCTCGAGGTACGGCGTCGCGCGGCGACCGTCGAAGACGTAGTCCGTGGAGAAGTGGACCAGCGTGGCGCCAAGCCGCTGGCAGACGGCCGCGAGGTCGCCGACGGCGCGCGCGTTGAGCGCGAACGCCGCGTCCCGGTCCGCCTCCGCCTGGTCCACACGGTTGTAGGCCGCCGTGTTGACCACGTGGGTGGGGCGGAGCTCGGCGAGGAGCGTGCCGACGCGCGTCGCGTCGAGGAGGTCGAGGTCTTGGTGCTTGAGCGCGACCAGCTCGCCGTCGAGGTCGAACGTCCGGGCGAGGTCGGAGCCGAGCTGGCCGGCCGCGCCGATCAGAACGACCCGGGGACGGCCCATGCGCTCAGCGCTGACGGGCGCCGTCCGGCGAGCCGCCGGGCCGCTTCGGCGGCGGGAGCACGAGCCCGACCAGCAGGTCCAGGTGACGGAAGTCGAAAGGCTTCGGAATGTACGCGAAGATCCCGGTGGTGTGCGCCTCGGCGGCCGCCTTCGTGCTCTGGTTCGCCGTCACCATCATGACCGGCACCCGTCCGTCGATCGCGCGGATCTGCTTGAGGAGCTGCAGGCCATCCATCCCCGGCATGTTCATGTCGAGGAGGATGAGGTCCGGGCGCTGGCGGAGGAAGGCCCGGTAGGCGTCGGCGCCGTTGGACGCCGCCTCGACCACGTAGTGCTGCCCGTGGTCGAACTGCCGGAAAAATTCCATCAGGACATCGATGACCGACGGCTCGTCGTCCACGATGAGAACGCGCCTGGCGGCGGGCGGAGCATCTGGCACGAGGCCAGTATATGACGGCGTGGGGAGTTATCGAGGGGCGCCACGGCTCCCGCCGGGGCGTCCCGAGCCACCCGGGGGCTTGGGGGCCATCTCGCGGCCCCCATGTTCAACTAAGACGCGGTTTTCGACGGCGTCGCGAAGACGAGGGCCACGAGGTGCTCGAGCTGCTGGAAGTCGCAGGGCTTGGGCACGTAGGCGAAGACCCCGGCGTGGAGGACCTCGACCGCGGCGCCCAGCGGCTGCTTGCCCGTGACGACGATCACGGGGATCGAGCTGTCGAGGGCGCGCACCTGCTTGAGCAGCGTGAGCCCCTTGAGGCCCTTCATCTGCGGGTCGAGCAGGATCAGATCGGGCCGGCCGTGCTTGAGGGCGGCGGCGGCCTCGGCGGCGCTCGACGCCGTGTAGACTCGGTACCGCTGTCCGTGGTCGAACTTTCCGAAGTGGCTCTTCAGCGCCTCCAGCTGCGGCGAGGGATCGTCGAGCAGGAGCACGTGCTTCTCGGGCAGGGACCGCGCCGAGCTGAAGCCAAGCTTGTGCTGTGAGGCCACCCTCGACAGATATGCACACCCGGTACCAAAAGGTTATGCGACGGAAATATTTGATTTAGAATCCGTCGGCCGCGACGGGCGACGGCCGCGTGTCAAACGTGCGCGCATTCTGGCTACGCTAGAGCTTGGGCGCGATGCGGGACGCGAAGAGCTCCAGGTGCTCCATCTCGTCGAAGACGGGATTGAGCATGAGGAAGCCGACGCCGGCCGCGACGATCTCGCCCAGCCGGTCCACGCATTCCTCGGGCCCGCCCCACACGCACACCTCGGCCGCCAGCTCGGGCTTGCCGTAGAAGGCGCTGAACCACTCGGCGAGCCGCCGGCCGGCGCGCGCCCGATCCTCGTCCACCGCGATGTAGACGCGCTTGCCGAGCGGCAACGAGGCGGGATCGCGGCCGGCGTCCTTGAGGAGCCGGCGCAGGAGCGCGATCTCTTCGAGAAAGCCGGCGGTCGAAACCGAGCCCGCGCCGATGAAGCCGTCGCCCAGCTCGACCGCGCGCTTGAGCGCGTTCGGATGGTGGCCGCCGAACCAGAGCGGGGGATGGGGCTTCTGCAGCGGCTTCGGCTGCATGGAGGCGTTCTGGAGCTTGAAGAACTCCCCGTCGAACGTCACGCGCTCCTCGGTCCAGAGCCGCTTCATGAGCCGGAGGCCCTCGGCGAAGCGCGCGGCGCGGCGCGCCGCGAGGAGGCCGAACGCCGGGTAAATTTTCGGGTTGCCCCCGAGACCGACGCCGACCGTCAGCCGCCCGCCGGAGAGGTGATCGAGCGACGAGAGCGCCTTCGCGAGGTGGACGGGACTCCGGAGCGCGGTGAGGAGCACGGCCGGGGCGAGCCGGAGCCGCTCGGTGCACGCGGCAGCCCAGGTCAGCAGCGTCACTGGTTCGAGGCTCCGGATGCCGCCGAGGATCTGCTCGACGACCCAGGCGCTTTCGAAGCCGAGCGCCTCGGCGCGGGCGAGGAAGGCGCGGAGCTTGGGGACGTCGAAGCCCCCCTGGAGCACCGTCTGCGGGATCGCGACGCCGAGCGTGACCCGGCTCTTCACGGGGCGAATCCTACCACGAGGACGCGGTGATATAGTTGACGGCTGTCGGCGCTGGCTCGACACAGGCAGACCTCAGGGAGACCCCATATGAACGGACTGAAAGACGCGATCGCGAAGGCCCTCGACCGCCTCGGCGACGAGCTGGAGCAACTCTCCCACAAGATCCACGACAACCCCGAGCTCGGCTACCAGGAGGTCAAGGCGGCCGGCTGGCTCACGGAGTTCCTGGCGCAGCAGGGCTTCAAGGTCGAGCGCGGCGTCGCGGGCGTCGAGACGGCCTTCCGGGCCACGCTCGAGACGGGCGAGGGGCCGACGCTCGCGATCCTCTGCGAGTACGACGCGCTCCCGCAGATCGGCCATGCCTGCGGCCACAACATCATCGCCACGGCGGGCGTGGGCGCCGGCGCGGGGCTCGCCGCCGTGCGGGACCGGCTGCCCAAGGGCCGCATCCAGGTCATCGGCACGCCCGCCGAGGAGGGCGGCGGCGGCAAGGTGAAGCTGCTCAACGGCGGCGTGTTCAAGAACGTGGATGCGGCGATGATGGTCCACGGCTTCGATCGCTGGGTCGGGCACGCGGACCTGCTCGGGATCGTCCGCGTGGGCTTCGAGTGGAAGGGCAAGGCGGCGCACGCCTCCGCCGACCCGTGGGAGGGCGTGAACGCGCTCGACGCGGCGGTCCAGACCTACAACAACGTCGCGATGCTCCGCCAGCAGGTCCGGCCCGACGCGCGCCTTCACGGCATCATCACCCACGGCGGCGCCGCGCCGAACATCATCCCCGAGTTCGCGGCGGCGACGTTCTATGTGCGGTCGCTCAGCGTCGACTACATGTGGGACCTCCAGAAGCGCGTGATCCGCTGCGCGGAGGGCGCCGCGAAGGCCGCCGGCTGCGAGCTCAAGGTCGTGGAGCACCGCGAGACGGTCTACGAGCCGATGAAGCGGAACGCGACGCTCCTCGACGCCTTCCGCGCGAATCTCAAGACGTTCGGCGTGACCGAGTCGCCGGAGCTCAAGGACCGGCTCGGCTCCTCCGACATCGGCAACGTGAGCCGGGTGCTTCCGGCGATCCAGCCGATGGTGAAGATCGCCCCGGACGGCACGCCGATCCACTCGCGCGCCTTCGAGGCGGCGGCGAAGGCTCCGCTCGCCCGCGAGGGCATGCTCATCTCGGCCAAGACGATGGCGATGACGGTGTGCGACCTGCTGTCTGACCCGTCGCTCGTCAAGCGCGCGCAGGCCGAGTTCCAGGCGGCCCCGTGACGCCGGACGCGGTCAAGCCGAAGGTCGTGCAGGCGGTGGATCGCCTCGCCGACGAGCTCGAGGCGCTCTCGCACCGCATCCACGACACGCCCGAGCTCTGCTTCAAGGAAGAGCGGGCCCACGCGTGGCTCACCGACCTCCTCGAGGCGCACGGGGCGAAGGTCGAGCGCGGCGTCGGCTCACTCCCCACCGCCTTCCGCGCGACGATCGAGGGCGGCGGCCCCGGGCCGACCATCGCGATCCTGGCCGAGTACGACGCGCTCCCGGGGCTCGGCCACGCGTGCGGCCACAACGTCATCGCGACCGCGGGCGCCGGCGCGGGCGCGGCCCTCGCGCTGGCGCTCGGCCGGCTCCCCTTCGCGGGGCGCATCCAGGTGATCGGCACGCCCGCGGAGGAGGGCGGCGCCGGCAAGGTGAAGCTGCTGGAGGCCGGCGTCTTCGAGGGCGTGGACGCCGCGATGATGATCCACGGCCGCTGCGGCACGCAGGTGTGGCGCCCGACGCTCGGCATCATCAAGGTGAAGGCCGAGTTCCACGGCAAGGCAACGCACGCCTCCTCGTGGCCCTGGCGCGGCGTGAACGCGCTGAACGCGGTCATCCAGCTCTTCGTCGCGCTCGACCAGATGCGCCAGCAGCTCCGGCCCGACGCGCGGCTCCACGGAATCATCGTCAAGGGCGGTGAGCAGCCGAACATCATCCCCGAGTACACGCGCGCGGACTTCTATCTCCGCTCGCTCGACAAGAGCTACCTCCAGGAGTTGCTCCGGCGCTTCGGGAGCTGCGCCGAGGGCGCCGCGGCCGCCACCGGCTGCCGCGTCGAGGTCACGGCGGAGCCGACGATCCACGAGCCGATGAAGCCGAACCGCACGCTCGCCGAGCTGTTCGAGCAGAACCTGGCGTTCATCGACTTCCCCGTGGACCCGGACGACGGGGAGGCGGGCTACGGCTCGACCGACTGCGGCAACGTCAGCCAGGCGCTGCCGACGATCCACCCCTACATCCGGATCTCGCCCGACGGCGTCCCCGGCCATTCGCGCGAGTTCGCCGAGTGGGCGCGCTCGCCGCTGGCGCGCGCCGGCCTGGTGGCGGGCGCGAAGGCGCTCGCGCTGACCGCGCTCGACCTGCTCGCCATGCCGGAAAAGCTCGCGGCGGCGCGGGCGGAGTTCGGTCGATGACGGGACTGCTCGCTCTGCTGCTGGGGGCGCTGGTCGCGGGCCTGCCCGCGGCCGCAAACGCCCAGACGGCGGAGGCCGAGCTCCAGGACGCGCAAGGGAACGTCGTCGGGACCGCGACACTTGTCGAGGCGCCGGGGGGCGTGCGGATGGCCCTGCGGGTCCGCGGGCTCCGGCCCGGCGATCACGGCGTTCACATCCACGCGGTCGGCAAGTGCGAGCCGCCGGCCTTCAGCTCCGCGGGCGATCACTACAACCCCCGGAACAAGAAGCATGGCCGGCAGAATCCCGAAGGCCCGCACGCGGGCGACCTCGGCAACCTGAGCGTCGGCGCGAGCGGCGCCGGCGCCACGGTGGCGACGGCCGCGGGTGTGGCGCTCGCCGACGCGGTCGGCCTCGCCCTCATCGTCCACGCGGACCCGGACGACGAGAAGACCGACCCCGCTGGGAACGCGGGGGCGCGGGTCGCCTGCGGCGTGATCGCGAAGTAGGCTAGCCCTCGGGCGTTGACACCGGCTCGAGCAACACCGCGAGCCGGCCGGCCATGAAGCCGCCCGCCACGCCCGCCGCGAGCGTCAAGACGAGGGCCACGAGCGTCTCGCCCGGCGCCGGCACGAGCCCTCGGTACGCCGGGAGACTGCCGAGCCTCCAGACCATCAGCCCGAAGAGCGCGACCGCGTACGCGGTCGACGCGGCGACGGGCCGCCGCCGCGGGTCCACGGCCACCATCGCGGCGATCGGGATGAGGCCGAGGAGCTGCGCGACGCTCGTGGTTGCGCCCGGCACGGTCCCGTTCCTCCGGGCGACGATATTGGCGACCGCGATCGGCGACGTCGGATCCTTCGCGATCTCCGCCTCGATGACCGAAACCGGCTGGAGGAGGTCGAAGCCGAGCCGCGCGAGCTGCTGGCCCACGAGGCCCAGCGCGACGGCGCCGACCAGGACGGCGGCGGGCGCCCAGCGGCGCCCCGAGAGGCGCGCGGTCGTGACGTAGGCGAGCGGCAGCACGAGCGCGGCGAGCATCGCGTAGAAGTGGAACAGCACGCCGCCCTGGAGGTACGCGATCCGGAAGCTCGGCTGCACCCCGAGCTGCAGGCCGATGAAGAGGAGCGCGCCGGTGGTGAGGATCGCGACGAAGCGCGCCCGGCTCGGCGCGGGATAGACCTCGTGCGCGATCAGGAAGCAGCCGACCGTGTTGATCGCGGCCCCCAGCAGGCCCAGCATGTGCGGCGGGCTCCAGAGCGTGACGTCGATGCCGAAGAGCCGGTGCCAGAGGTCGTCGATGGGCGCCGCGAGGACCGTCAGCGCGATGCCCCACGCCGCCAGGTGGAAGCCGCGCGTGCCGACGAGGCCGAGCGCCCGCACGACGTCGCCCGCGGCGCGCGACGGCCGGAGGGTCGTGAAGGCCAGGGCGCCGAAGCTCAGGAGCACCGTCAGCGTCACGCCCGCGTAGGTCATCAGGTGCGGCGCGATCCAGAAGGAGTCCCGCCCGATGATGGTGTGCCACTGGATATCCCACTGGACGCCCCAGCTCGCGAGCACCTTCGCCGCGACGAGCCCCCAGAGCGCCGCGCGTCGCCATGCGAGCGACGCGCCGCTGACCGCCGCGCCGGCCCCGGAGACGCTGATGGCTTCGACCCTGATGCTCATGGCGCGTCAGCCAAGTCTACCGTCCCGCTCCCGCCGCCGCCAGGACCTTGCGGGCCTGGTGCAGGTGGTCGATGGCGTGCAGGCGCCAGCTGACGATCGCGTACGCCTTCCAGTCGAGCTCCTCGACCCACGTGAGCGGGCGCGTGGCGCCGCGCGCGTCCTTCACGTTGACGACCATCACGAGCGGCGCCCGCGCGTCCGTCGTGTAGTCCGCGGGCACGGCGCCGAGGGTCCTCAGCACCTCGCCGTGCAGGCCGCGCAGCTCACCGAGCAGCCACGACCACGGCCGGAGGAGGGGCGCCCTGGACTGGAGCGAGGCCGGGATCGGCTCGCCGGGCGGGCGGCGCCCGGCGAGGAGACACCAGAGCTCGTCGAGGCCCGGGCGGTAGGTCTCGACGAGGTGGTCCACGATCTCGTGGACCGTCCACTCACCGGGGAGCGTCGCGCGCGCCGCCTGCGCGGCCGACAGCGGCGTCAGGAGCTCGTCGCACGCCCGAAGCGGTTCGGCGATCCGCGCGCGGACCTCGGACACCGGCAGCGGCGTGGCCTTCGTCCTGAAATACTCACGCGCCTTCTCCTTCGCCTGGTGTTCGAGCTCCCCGTTCATCGCGCCTTCCTCCCGAGGTAGCGCAGGAGCGCCTCCCAGACCAGCCGCGGCGACGCCGAACGCCCGCGGCTCGAAGGTGAGCTGCAGCGAGACGCCCTCGAAGCGGTGAGGGGCGACGGGTCAGCCGCGCGCGCGGCGGCGCTCGGCAGCGCGCTCGGCCTCGAGCCGCTCGAGCTCGACGGCCGAATGGTCGGCGAAGCTCATCGCGGCGGCGAGGGCGCGGTGGCCCGCCTGCTCGGCGATGAGGCGGTGCATCCGCTGGCAGATGCGTCGGTACGATGGGTGCCCCTGCGGCGTGGTGCGCAGCTCGATCAGGTGCATGGCCTCGCGGGCGTTGAGCTCCATGTAGAAGCGCACACGGTACGCCATGGACACCGCGTACGAGGCGGCCTCGGGGCATCCCGCCGCGGCGATCGCGTCGTGGAGGTCGGCCGACTCCGCGAGGACCAGCCGCCAGTCGGCCTCGGCGCCGGCCGCGGCGATCGCCTCCGGCATGACGGCGCCGTGGCGCGGGGCGAGGCGCTGCCACTCGAGCGTGAGGAGCCGGTGGCGCTGCAGGTCGCGGAACGCCCCGTAGTCGCCGAGGATGTCGAAGCGGTAGGACGTGCGCTCGAAGGCGCGGCCCGGCTTGTGGCGCCGGTTCCCGCGCTGGCCGACGTACGCGGCGAGCACCGCGCTCCGCTCTTCGTGGCTCAGCTTGCGTGCCCGCGCGAGCAGCTCGTCGTCCGGGAGTGCTGAGACCGCGTAGAGCGCTGCCGCGACCACCTTGGCCTCGCCGTCGGGGTCGAAATCCGTCAGCGAGACCTCCTCGCGCGGCTCGACGCCCACGTCGCCGAGGAGGTGCGCCGCGACGGCCTCGGTCGCCCGCCGGGTCTCCGCGAGATAGGCGGACCACGCGCCGCCGCGGTCCGGCAGGTCCACCCGCTTGAGGAACGCCGGGATGACCTTCCGCAGCTCGACGAGCATGAGGTCGGCGTACGCGCGAACCTCGAGCAACGGGTGGGCGCGCATCCTGAGCAGGAGCTGCTCGTAGGCCTGGCCCGTCCCGTAGATGCCGACGTTCGAGACGGTCGCCGCCGGTAGCAGTCCCCGAAGCGTGTCGAGCGCCTTTGCGCGGATCGTCATGCGGTAGACGGGCTCGGACTCCTTCGGGTCGCGCGGGTGCTTCTTCTCGTAGAACTCGCGGAGCCTCGGCAGCCACGCCCGATAGACGTCGAAGGCTCGGTCGAGCGTGGCGACGTACCGCTCACGGAGGGCGCCGTCGAGCTCCTCTGGCACGTGGTAGCGGTAGCGTCCGGCGGGCCGGTCGTCGTAGGGGACGTACCGGGTGGACTGCTCGAGGTAGGCCATGAGGCGCCCCCACTCGAGCACCTTCGTCAGGAGGTTCGACGCGCCCTCGCAGGCGAGGTGCACGCCACCGAGCTGGGCGACGGAGTCGTCGCCGTACTCGACGAAGATGCGCTCGTAGAGCTGCTCGGCGCGCTCGCTGCCAGCGGTTCCGAGCTCGATCTCTTCACGCCTCGCCGGGTGCATGCTCGCCTTCCCCATCGCCCTGTCACGCTCATCTAGTGTCAGGAACTCGTCGAGAAACAGCCGGCGCAGCGACTTCGGCGAGCGCGAGTAGCGCGCGAAGAGCGCGCCCCGGACGACCTCGGGCAGGTTCACCAGCGCGAAGACGGGACCGTCGAGGTTGGTGACGTACGGGGCGAGGGCCGCGCGCTCGTCCGGCGTGAACTCAGGAGCCATCGCGATCGATCTTAGCCTGAAGCCCCGAGCCGCGCCACGGAACGCTCACCAGCCGGCGGCGCGCTCGACGAACAGGATCAGGCCGATGAGGAGGATCGCCGCCGAGGACGCCGCCACCACGCGCCACTCCCAGCGCGTCCGGCGCAGCCCGAGCAGGACGGGCAGCGCCAGGGCGACCACGAGCGCCTGGCCGGCCTCCACGCCGAGGTTGAAGCCGAGCAGGGCGAGCGCGAGCCCCTCGCGCGGGAGCCCCAGCTCCCGCAGCGCCGACGAGAAGCCGAACCCGTGCACGAGGCCGAAGACGAAGCTCGCCACCCAACGGGCCGGTACCGCGCGCCGGCGGACGAGGTTCTCCGCGGCCACGACCGCGATCGAGAGCGCGATCGCCGCCTCGACGAGGCGGTCGGGCATGACGACCACGTCGAGGACGGCCAGCGCCAGCGTCACGCTGTGGGCCAGCGTGAACGCGGTGACGATCTTCAGCATCGCGACGAACCCGCCGCCACCGAGGAGCAGCGCCAGGAGGAACAGGAGGTGATCGTAGCCGCTCAGGATGTGCTGGACGCCGAGCAGGAAAAAGCTCACCGTCCCGGCTCCACGTTCGTCGGCACTGCCCAATCTCAGGCGCGTCTCGCGCGTCTCGGGACTGAACGCGAACTGCCCGATGAAGCCTGGCGCCTCGATGCGGGCCAGCGTGTGGTAGTCGGCGCCGAGGACGTCGAAGAGGTCGTCGCGAATCAGGAGGTCGCGGACGGCGGCGCCGGCGCAGACGAAGTCCACGACGAGGGTGACGCTCTCCCCGTGAGGCGGGGGTGGGAGGAGGAGCCCGGGCCCGGCCGCGCAGCGCCTCCCCCGGGCGGCCAGCGTGATCTTGTCGCGGATGAAGCCGAGGAGCCGGCCCTGGCTATCCGCGCGGCCGGCGCGGGCGAGCCGGAGCTCCTCGGCCACCGCGGGCGGCAACGTCGAAGGCCAGAGCGTCAGGCTGTACCGGATACTCTCCTGCCCGATCGCGATCGAGGCGTAGCCGTTGCTACCGCCGGTATGGGAGAAGGCCGGGCTCACCGCGGCGGCGAGCGCGGTCAGGGCGAGGCCGGCGGTGAGCGCCCGCCGCGCAGTCATCGGCCCGCAGCGGTCGCCCGTTTCTGATCGGATGTGCCACCGACGGTCTGAATCAACGCCAACAAATTGTCGATCTGATAGTTAGGGATCGTCGCCACGGTGGGACTGCCGACGGCCAGCACGTAACGGCTCAGCGTATCCGGTGCGACGTCGCCGACCGCGTACTGGACGAATGGCTGCGGATCGTGTGGACGATAGACCAGGATGAGCGTCTCCGGCCTCGTGACCCCATAGCTTCCTGGGGACGTCTTGAGCGCAAATTGTCGCTCGATGCGCGTCCGCCCGAGCGCCGCAAACGCGCGCTCGATACGCGCCGCCATCGCCGGATCGGCGGAGTGTCGGTGGGCCCCTTCCGCTCCCGTGTGGATGCCGTGATAGAACCAGGCGCCCGCCGCGTCTCGCTCGAAGCGATGGAGCGTCCCGGCGTGAGCGACCTCGATCGCGCCGAGCTCGGCCACCGGCACGGGCAGCAGCATACTCGGATCGGCAGAGCCGTCGCGTATCGACTTCGGACGGACGAGATCGGTGTACTCGATCGCCACGATCGCGCCGACCAACACGAAGAACACCAGCCATACGGCGGCGAGCCTTCCGCGTGTCAAACCCGGGCTCACCGCTGCCTCCACCACACCGCGGTGCCCACCACGGCCAGGAGGGCGGGAATGAGGATGACGGACAGGAAGAACGTGCCCTTCATCTGGCGGTTGGTGAGATTGACCCTGGGCAGATCCGAGGTGCGCGGCTGCAGGCCGATCAGGTTTTCCTGGGCGGCCAGATAGTTCACCGTGTTGAGGAACAGGGTCCCATTGCCCATGATGTGGAA
>WNGI01007332.1_pt1 | contig 12263 bp, 10 predicted proteins | sample 5400621 | NCBI WGS metagenome assembly WNGI01 (sample SAMN13153374, study PRJNA577476) | soil metagenome | isolation source: 20 cm soil or saprolite under Garry oak tree replicate 1 | place: USA:California | collected 2016-06-15 | reverse complement strand
AAGGACAAGATCCGCTGCAACTCCGTACACCCGGGGCCGATCGCGACCGACATGATCAAGGACGTGCTGGAGAATCGAGCGTCCTGGGAGCAGCGGCTGCGCCGCCTGCCGATGGGGCGCGTCGGAACTCCGGAGGAGGTTGCCTACGGCGTGCTGTACCTGGCGTCGGACGAAGCCTCGTACGTGACGGGGAGCGAGCTGGTGATCGACGGCGGCACGACCGCCGAATAGATCGACGAGGAGGACTTTTCCCATGGCGTTGACCCTCGCGGAAGCCAATCAAGTCATTCAAGGTGCGATCAATCAGGCCAGGGACATGAAGATCAGGATCAGCGTCGCGGTCTGTGACGCCGGCGGTCGCTTGATCGCCTTCAATCGCATGGACGGTGCGATCTGGGGCAGCGTCTACGGCTGCCAGGGCAAAGCCATCGCTTCGGCTGGCTTCTCGCGGCCGAGTGGTGAGCTGGCCGAGCGCGCGGGGAGCCCGATCATCCAGGGCATCGTCGCGGCCGAAGGCGGCCACATGATTCCCAGCCAGGGCGCCGTGCCGATCATCCGCAATGGCGTGCTGGAAGGCGCGTGCGGCGTCGGAGGAGGAACAGCGCAGCAGGACGAAGACTGCGCCCGCGCCGGGGTGGCGAAGCTCTAGCTGGGCCTCTCGCGTACAATCGTGTCGGAGGTGTCGGCATGCAGATCCGTCTGACGCGCGATCTGGAAGACCGCGGCCGCGCGGCGTCGGGGTCGATGACGGTTGATACGTTCCTCTCGCGCTTCCCCGAAGTCCCCCGCGAGTTGCGCGACGAGCCGGTGGTGGGCGAGTTCGTCCGGGCGTTCGGCGCGCAGCTGCAGGTCGCGCAGAAGCCGTCGCCGTGCGTGGCGCGCGCGGACGGCGGCGACGCCGAGCACCACTTCTACACGCGTCTGGTCAACGACCTTGCCATCTACGGCATCGGTCTGGCCCGGCGCGATCGCACGCTCCAGCGCCTCGAAGGCCTCCTCACCGAGTACCGGGCGCAGCCGGCCACGTTTGCCTGCACGCTGGTGCCGCGAAAGGCGCCTGGCGCGCCGCGGACGGGGTGCGCCGCGCAGACCTGAGGAGGCGCGAGGGCTCGCGCACGAGCTTCTTCCGCGGCCGCGAGCGGCCAGTTCGGGCTACACTCTCGACCGTCCCGCAGGAGGTGCCAATGGCTTTTTTCTCAGCCATGATCCTGGCCCTGCTGACCGGCTCGTTGGTCGTGGCGACTCTCGGCCCCGCCGCGGCAGCGGATACGCCGCGGCGAGGTGGTGTGCTGCTGGCCGTGATCGCCGCGGAGCCGCCGAGCCTCGATCCCCACCAGGAGAGCACCTTTGCATGCATCCAGCTGGTGGCGCCGCTCTACAGCACGCTCGTGCAGATCGATCCATACAGTTACCCGAAGATCGTCGGCGACGTGGCCAGTGACTGGAAAATCGCGCCCGACGGGCTGACCTACACGTTCAGGATCCGGCCGGGAATCCGGTTCCACGATGGCTCGCCGTTGACGGCCGCCGACGTCAAGGCCACGTACGACAAGATCGTCTTTCCGCCGGCGGGCACGTTGAGCATCCGGAAGAACGCCTACACGGAGATCGCCAGCATCGAGGCGCCCGACACGAGCACCGTCGTCTTCAAGCTCAAATTCTCGTCGGCCTCGCTCCTGAACAACCTGGCTTCGCCGTGGAATGTCATCTATCCCAAGAAGTACCTGGACAAGGATCCGAACTACTTCAAGACGAACGTCGTGGGCTCCGGGCCATTCAAATTCAAGGGCCACACGCGCGGATCGACGTTCGAAGGCGAGCGGAATCCCGACTATTTCGTGAAGGACCGGCCGTACCTCGCCGGCTACAAGTTCTTCATCAGCCCGGAAACGACCGTGCGCGCCGCGGCCATCCGCTCCGGACGCGCCTACATCGAGTTCCGGGACCTGCCGAACGCCGAGGTCGAGGCGATCCGGAAGCAGCTCGGCGACAGGGTTTTCGTCCAGACGACGCCGATGGTCGGACAGGTCGGGATCGCCATCAACAACACCGTGAAGCCGTTCACCGACATTCGCGTCCGCAAGGCTCTCACACTCGGCTTCGACCGCTCTACCGCAGGCAAGGTGCTGTACGGGATCACGGGCCTCAAGCTGGTCGGCGGATTGATGCGTCCGGGCTCGGAGTGGGCGATACCGGACGCGGAGCTCCAGAAGCTTCCCGGGTTCTGGAGGGACGCTGAGAAGAGCCGAGCCGAGGCCAGGCGACTCCTCGCCGAGGCCGGTTACCCGAATGGCCTCAAGGTCGTTTTAAAGAATCGCAACGTGAAGCTGCCCTACCAGGACTTCGCCGTGTTCGCGATCCAGGAGTGGCGCAAGATCGGCATCGAGGTCGAGAACCGGCCGCTCGAGACGGCGGCCTGGTTCAACGACGGACAGAATACCGGGAACTTCGAGCTGATCGTCGCGCCGACCGTCGAGTACATGGACGATCCCGACCAGTTCCTCGGCCGTTACGTGACCGGCAGCACGCAGAACTGGGGCCGCATCGCGGATCCCCGGATCGATGACCTGTTCTCGCGACAGGCGAGTTCGCTCGATCCCGCCGAGCGCCAGAAGCTCGTCGCTGAGCTCCAGAAGATCGTGCTCGAGAACGCGTACTACTTGCCCGGGCTCTGGTGGATGCGGAACGTGGTGCATCTGTCGAAGGTGAAGAACTACGTGGCGCCACCGAGCCACTACACGAACCAGAAGCTCCAGGACGTCTGGCTGTCGGAGGATTGACGATGCAACGGCACCGGGCACTCTTCACCATCTCCGCGCTCGTTGTCCTGATCGCATCGCTGGCGGTGACGATCCCCGCGGTCCGGGCGGCCGAAACCCCGCGCCGAGGGGGCGTCCTGCTCGCGGCCATCGGCGCTGATGCGCCGAGTCTCGACCCGCACCAGGAGCAAACCTTCGCCACCATCGAGCTCGTGGCCCCGCTCTACAGCACGTTGTTGCAGATCGACCCGCTCCAGTACCCCAAGATCATCGGCGACGTGGCGACCGAGTGGAAGATCGCCCCCGACGGGCTGGCCTACACGTTCAAGCTCCACCAGGGGATCAGGTTCCACGACGGCGCGCCGTTGACGGCGGCCGACGTCAAGGCCACGTACGATAAGATCGTGTTTCCCCCGGAAGGGGTCCGCAGCATCCGGAAGAACGCCTACACGGCGATCGGGAGCATCGAGGCCCCTGACCCGAGCACCGTGGTCTTCAAGCTCAAGTTCCCGTCGGCGTCGCTTCTCGCGAACCTCGCCTCGCCGTGGAACGTCATTTATCCCAAGAAGTACCTGGACAAGGATCCGAACTACTTCAAGACGAACATCGTCGGCTCGGGGCCCTTCAAGTTCAAGAACTACACGCGCGGATCCAGCTTCGAGGGTGAGCGGAACCCGGACTACTTCGTCAAGGACCGCCCCTACCTCGACGGGTACAAGTTCTTCATCAGTCCAGAAACGTCGGTGCGGGCGGCAGCCCTTCGCTCGGGGCGCGCCTTCATCGAGTTCCGCACCATGCCGGGGGCGGAAGTCGATGCGATCCGGAAGCAGTTGGGGAGCAAGATCGTCGTCCAGGAAACGCCCGGGACCGGCCTGTTCGGGATCGCGATCAACAACACCGTGAAGCCGTTCACCGACGTTCGCGTCCGCAAGGCCCTCACGCTGGCGTTCGATCGCTACACCGCGAGCCGGGTGCTGTACCCACTCGCGAGTCTGAGGGACGTCGGGGGCCTCATGCGTCCGGGCACGGAGTGGGCGACGTCGGAGGCCGAGCTTCAGAGGCTCCCCGGATTCGGACGGGACATGGAGAAGAACCGGGCCGAGGCCAGGCGCCTTCTGGCTGAGGCCGGTTATCCCAACGGCTTCAAGCTCATTTTAAAAAACCGTAACGTCAAGGTTCCCTACCAGGACTTCGCCGTCTTCGCGATCCAGGAGTGGCGCAAGATCGGCGTCGAGGCCGAGCACCGGCCGCTCGAGACGGCCGCCTGGTTCGCGGATGGACGGGACACGGGAAGCTTCGAGCTCATCATCAGCGGCACGTTCAACTACATCGATGATCCCGATCTGTTCCTCCAGCGATACACCACGGGAGACCCGAGCAACTGGGGGCGCTTCTCCGATCCCAGGATCGACGACCTCTTCTCACGGCAAACAAGGGCTCTCGATCCTTCCGAGCGCAAGCGCCACATCAACGAGATCGAGAAGATCGTCCTCGACAACGCGTACTACATCCCGGGCCTCTGGTGGAGGCGCGCCGTGGTGCACTGGGCGAAGGTGAAGAACTACGTGGCGCCGCCCAATCACTTCTCCAATCAGAAGCTCCAGGACGTCTGGCTGGCCGAAGATTGAGCCGGGCGGTATGCAAACGTACATCGCGAAGCGGCTGCTCCTGATCATCCCGACGCTGCTCGGGGCGGCCGCCCTCGTGTTCGTGATCATGCGTGTCATTCCCGGGGACGTGGCCCTGCTGATCTTCGGTGGTGACCAGGCCGGCCACATCGATCCGAAGCAACTCGCCGCCATGCGCCACCGGCTCGGGCTGGATCAACCCCTGATCGTGCAGTTCGGGACGTGGCTCTGGGGAGTGCTCCGCTTCGACTTCGGCAACTCGCTCTGGACCGGGCGCCCGGTCGTCGAAGAGTTACTCGTCCGCCTGCCGCTCTCCCTCGAGCTAGCGCTCGCGGCGACGGTGGTTTCCGTGGTCATCGCGATCCCCTTCGGCATGCTCGCCGCTGTTCGCCAGGACACCTGGGTCGACTACGTGATCCGCGTCATCAGCATCGGAGGCCTCGCCATCCCGTCGTTCTGGGTCGGCATCCTCTGCATCCTGTTCCTGGTCATCTGGTTCGGCTGGGGCCCACCGCTCGAGTTCACGCCGCCATGGGTGGATCCGTGGGCGAATTTCCAGCAGATGGTCTGGCCCATCGTCACCGTCGGCTACCGGTACGCTGCCGTCACGACGCGGATGACCCGGTCCACGTTGCTCGAGGTGCTGCGCGAGGATTACATCCGGACGGCCTGGGCCAAAGGACAGCGTGAGCGGGCGATCGTCTTCCGCCACGGGCTCAAGAACGCGATGCTCCCCGTGATCACGTTGATCGGGACGGAATTCGCCTTCCTCATCGGCGGCCTCGTCGTCACCGAGACCGTGTTCACTCTGAACGGTGTCGGCCGGTTCGTGGTGGACGCCGTCGCCCACCGCGACTATCCCGTCGTCCAGGCCCTGGTGTTCCTCATCGCGTTCAGCTTCGTGATCGTGAACCTGCTCGTGGACCTGACCTATGCGTGGTTCGATCCACGCATTCGCTACCGATGAGCGCCGCCCGGAGCATGGCGGTAGTCTCAGGCTCGCGCGTCGACTTCGTCACGGTGCCATGGCGACGAATTACGCGCTGACTCACGCGACGGCGACGGCCGAGCTGGCGCCGCGGCTCACCGTTGCCGAAGAGGTCGCGAAGTTCGTCCGAACGAAGCCGCTCGGCGCGGCCGGCGCGGCGATCATCCTGGCCATGATGGCGGTGGCCGGCTTCGCGGAACCACTGGCGCCGTACGACCCGTATCGCGGCGACTACGGACTGCAGTTCGCCCGCCCGAGCGCCGACCACTGGTTTGGGACCGACGAGTTCGGCCGCGACATCCTGAGCCGGATCATGTACGGCGCGCGGATCGCCCTTTTCGTCGGGTTCACCGCTTCGTTCGCGGGCTGCACGCTCGGTGGGCTGCTCGGCGTGATCAGCGCGTACTACGGCGGGAAAGTCGATCTCCTCCTCGAGCGGCTGATGGACATCCTCCTCGCGTTCCCGCAGCTGATCCTGGCGCTCGCCATCGCGTCGATCCTGGGCCCGTCGGTCCAGAACGTGGTGATCGCCATCTCCATCCCGGTCATCCCGCGCGCGGCGCGCGTGGTGCGGGCAACGGCGCTCTCGGTGAAGGAGAATGTCTACGTCGAGGCCGTGAGCGCCCTCGGCGCGTCGCGCCCTCGCGTCATCCTCCAGCACATCGTCCCGAACGTCATGGCGCCCTACATCATCATCCTCACCGCGCAGCTCGGCGGCGCGATCCTCGCCGAGGCCGCGCTGTCCTACCTCGGCCTGGGGACGGCCGAGCCGACGCCGTCGTGGGGCTTGATGCTCTCGGGCTCCGCGCCGTCCTATGCCGAGAAGGCGCCCTGGATCGGGCTGTTCCCCGGCATTGCGATCAGCCTCGGCGTCTTCGGCTTCAATCTGTTCGGCGACTCGCTACGCGACGCGCTCGACCCAAAGCTGCGCGGGCGGTAATGCGTCCGTTTACCTGGCCTTCAGCTTCACGTCCTCGTACGGGCCCGAGTAGGCGTGGCTGGTGATCAGGGTGAGGCCCGACTCCGCCACTCGCGGTCCGTGTCCGTTGATGAAGGCCAGCTCCCAGATGGGAGCGACCATGGCCTTCTCGTGGATGAGCTCCTGGATCCGAAGGAGAATCGTTTCCCGTTTTTTCGGGTCCATCTCGCTCGCCTGCTCCCTGATCAGACCTTCGATGTCGGGATACGTTCCATAGGTGAAGGTGCCGCCCGCGGCCACGAAGGCGTCGAGCCGGGTCGAGGTGTTCCCGAGGGCGCCGCTCGCCGTCTGGATGATGTTCTTCAGCTTCTTCTGGCTGTTCTGCGCGATGAACGCGGCCCGCTCGAGCGGACGCAGCTGGGCACGGATCCCTGCCGCCCGGAGGTAGTTGACCACGGCCTCGCCGAGGTTGGCGTAGGACGCGTCGCAGTAGTAATCGCCCGCATCGAAGCCATTCGGATAGCCCGCATCGGCCAGGAGCTGCCTGGCCTTCACGAGGTCATAGACCGGGCGCGGCGGCTGCCAGTAGGACTCGAAAGTCTGCGGGATCATGCTCCCGGTGATCTTCGAGAGGCCGAGCGTCTCGGCCTGGTTGATGGCCGCCCGGTCGATCGCATAGTTCACGGCGAGCCGCACCCGCTTGTCGCTCCAGGGCGACCTGGCGTCCGTCCACTGCTCGGGGAAGACGAGCCAGAAGGTGCCCGGCGGATAGCTGGGCTTGAGCGTCAACCCGCCGGTGCGCCGTAGTTCCTCGGCGAGCGCGCCGCGGATGGAGTACGCGATGTCGGCTTCACCACGCTTGAGCATCGCCAGGCGTGTTGATTCGTCGGGGATCGCCCTGAAGACGAGGCGCTTCACGCTCGGCGTCTTCCGCCAGTACTGCTCGTAGGCCTCGAGCACCAGCTCCACGCCGGGTGAGAAGGAGACGAACCGGTAGGGTCCAGCCCCGATCGGCGCCTTCTTGAAGCCGTCGTCGCCGACCCGCTCCACGTAGCGCTTGGGGACGATCCAGCCAGCGCCGGTGGCCATGGTTCCGAAGTACGTCATGAAGTCGGGCCACGGCTGCTTGAAGCGATAGCGTACGCGATGGGAGTCGATGACATCCACGCCGGCGATCCGCGTCTTGAATGCCCCGGAGGCGGCCCCGCGGTAGCGCTCGATGGAGAACTTCACGTCCTCGGCGGTCAAGGGGTCGCCGTTGTGAAACGTCACTCCGCGGCGCAGGACGAAGTCATAGCTGAGGCCGTCCGGAGAAACAGTCCACGACTCCGCGAGGCTTGGCGCCATCGGGTTCCCCGGCATCGGCTTCACCAGCGCGTCGTGGAGCGCATAGAGGAAGAGAAAGGGCGTGATGATTCCGGTCGTCTCGGCGGGGTCGAACCACGTCGGGGCGAGTGAGACATGCACGGCCCACGTGAGCTGGCCCTCGGGGGAGGCTGGCACAGCCGCCGGGACGAGTAGCGTCAGCAGCAGCGTGAGAAACAACGCAACGGCCAGGGCGAGAGCCCGGTGAGAGATCGGGAGGAGCCGCGTCCGTCCAGTCATGGAAAGTCTCCTCTGCGTCGCGAACGGCCCAGGAGCGAAGCCGAGAGGAACGACGAACGGAACCCGAAGTGAGGTGAGGTTATCTGGGGGTCAACGGGCTGTCAATGGCGGGAGCCGCCGCTCACCTCCCGATCTCCTGCTCCAGCTCCTCGATGCTCTCGGCGACGACGCGCACGAGCTGATCGATCTCGTCGGCGGTGATGGACAGCGGCGGGGCCAGGCGCAGCGCGCTGCCGCGCGCGTAGACGATCGCGCCGCGGTCCCACGCCTTGCGGTCGAGGACGCCAACGCGCTTGGCGTCGAGCGCGCGGCCGGACCCGTCGGGCTCGACGAGCTCGACGGCGGCGAGGAGGCCACGGCCGCGGACGTCGCCGACGATGGCGCGCTTGCCGACCGCCGCGCGCAGGCCGCCCAGCAGCCGCGTGCCCATGGCCGCGGCGTTCTCCACCAGATGGTCCTGCTCCATGATCCGGAGGTTCGCGAGGCCGGCGGCGCAGGCCACCGGGTGCGCGGCGTACGTGTTGGGATGCACGTTTTCCTGGGTGCTGTCGTCGGGGAAGGCGTCGGCCAGGTGGCGTCGCGCGATGCTCGCAGACAGCGGCACGTAGCCCGAGGTGATGCCCTTGGCCACCGACATCAGATCCGGCACGACACCCTCGTGCTCGACGGCGAACCATCGGCCCGTGCGGCCGAAGCCGGTGATGACCTCGTCGGCGATCATCAACACCTCCAGCTCGTCGCAGATCGCGCGCACGGCCCTCAGCCAGCCGAGCGGCGGGACGATGATGCCGCCCGAGGAGAGGATCGGCTCGAGGATCACGGCGGAGACGGTCTCCGGCCCCTCGCGGAGGATCGCTTCGCGCAGCTCGGCCGCGCGGCGCTGAACCATTTCCTCGTCGGTGCCGAGGCCGCGATCACGGAAGGGATGAGGCGGCGCCACTTTCGCGAACCCGGGCACGTGGAGCGGCGCGTACGGCTCCACCATGTGGGGCAGGCCGCAGACGGCGAACGTCCCCGCGGTGGCGCCGTGATAGCCACCCTGGAGCGCGATGACCTTGTGCTTGTTCGGGCGTTCCTTCCGGAGCCAGTAGTGCCGGGCGATCTGCATCGACCGCTCGTTCGCCTCCGAGCCGCTCACCGCGAACATGGTGTAGGTGAGGTCGCCGGGCGTGAGCGACGCGAGCTTGGTCGCGAGCTCCGCGGCCGGGCGATTCGAGAACTGGCGAGTCGTCGGATAGTACGCGAGCTTCACCGTCTGCTCGGCGATCGCCTCGGCGATCTCGCGCCGGCCGTGGCCCACGTTGACGACGGCGAGCCCGGCGAAGCCGTCGAGCAGCTTCTTGCCGGTCTGGGTCCACACCCAGACGCCCTCGGCCCGGTCGATCACGAGTTCTTCGTCGGAGAGCCAGGGGTGGTCCTGCGTCTTGTGCGTCCACAGGTGCCGGATCATGTTCCCGTCGATCATGGTCTCGTCTCCTCCGAAGAAACGCGCGTGCGCGCAGCGTAGCACACACGACGCCGGACACCAGTCTCTACGACATGAGGACGAACCAGCTCGTGTGGAGCGGCATGGCGGAGACGAAGGCGCCCGGCGACATCAACAAGGAGATCAAGCGCTACCTAGACACCGTGGTCAAGACGCTCCAGAAGGAGCATCTCCTGGCGTCCGCGCCCGGTCGAGCCAGCGAAGGTCGCGTGGCGACGCGCGGCGCTGGAGGCGCCGGCGCATGAGGCGGAGCGCATCGTCGTGACGCCCGAGCCCGAGATAGCAGGCAACCATCGTTTCCTCGAATAGCTCCCACTGGGCGTGACTGCCGCCGACGCGGTGGATCTCCTCCTCGACGGGTTTGAAGTGGGCGAGCGCGCCGGCGTGATCGCCGGCCACGAACGCCGCGATGCCTCGCACGAGCGGGAGCGCCACCGTGCCGGCGATCGGGTGTCCCTTCGCGTCCACGTCCCGCAGGCCGTCGATCAGCTTCGTCAGCGCGGTCGTATCGCCGCTGCGCGCGTAGGCGAGCGCCGCGTGGATCTCGCCGAAGACGAAGCCAGGCCGCGAGACGCGGGCGGCGAGGTCGGCGAGCGTCCGCCACGCCGGGCCATCGTCGCGTGGATTGACCGCGCGCAGGATATCGCGCTGGAAGACCGCGAGCGCTCGATCAAGGTGGCCCTGGTGGAGCTCGAACATCGCCACGTGCCAGGCGAGGTGACAATGGAACGAGGCGCTCCGCTCGTACCCGGCCATCCAGTCTCGGAGGAACGCGAGGCCGGTGTCGATCTCGGCGGTCTCGAAGCAGACGTGGGCGATGTTGTGGGAGGCGTTGGCGTTGCCCGGATACTGCTGGAGCGAGCGCTCCGACAGCCGCCGCGACTCTTCGAGACGGCCCACCTCGTGGTAGGCGAAGCCCAGCGCCGAATGGAACCACCAGTCGTCGCCGTACGCGGGAGCCAGACGCTCGAGGAAGGCCGCGCGGAACTGCTCGCGGTCGCTCCGGCCGCCCAGGCCGATCGCGCTGCTCGTCTGGTTGACGAGGAGCGCATCGCGCGGGAACTCCGCCACGTGCTCGTCGACCAGATCGAGGCCGCGCACCGTGTCGCCTCCGACGAGCGCGCTCAGCGCCTCGACGTGCTGCCGCTCGCGCCGCGTCGCCCCGGCCACGGTTCGGCGCGCCGTCTCTGCGGCCGCGCGCGCCGTCGCAGCGTCGCCCTGGACGACGGCCACCAGCGCGACGCCGCCGTGGGCCAGCGCCAGTCCTTCGTCGGCTTCCACGGCCGCCGCGAAGCACGCCTCGGCGCCGGCACTGAACGACAGCAGCCGGTCCATGCCTTCCTGGAACCGCTCGGCCGCGACGGCCGAGGTGGTGGTGACGGGCAGCCCGTAGCGGTCGGTGATGGCCATCGCGAGGCGAGTATACTCACGCGCGTCGCTGGAGCGCAGGCCCCGTGAGGAGGCGTCACGATGCTCGACGTCCCGTTCCGTTCTGCCCGGCAGCTCGCCGCCGACATCAAAAAGAAGAAGATCGGCTGCCTGGAGCTGCTCGATCTCTATCTCGCGCGCGTCGAGAAGTACGACGGCGCACTGAACGCGGTCGTCGTCCGCGACTTCGAGCGCGCACGCACCCGGGCACGCGCGGCCGATCGGGCACTGGCCAAGCGCGACGTGTGGGGCCCGCTGCACGGCGTCCCCATGACGATCAAGGAGTCGTACGACGTCGCCGGGCTGCCGACGACGTGGGGCGTCCCGGCCTACAAGGACAGGATCGCGACGAAGAACGCGCTAGCCGTGGACCGCCTGCTCGGCGCCGGCGTCGTGCTCTTCGGCAAGACGAACGTGCCGCTCTATCTCGGCGACTGGCAGAGCTTCAACGCGATCTACGGCACGACGAACAACCCCTGGGACGTCTCGCGGTCGCCCGGCGGGTCCTCGGGCGGCTCGGCGGCGGCGCTCGCGGCCGGGCTCACCGGGCTCGAGGCCGGCAGCGACATCGGATCGTCGATTCGCAACCCGGCCCACTTTTGCGGCGTCTTCGGCCACAAGCCCACGTGGGGCATCGTGCCGCGCGCCGGCCAGGCCTTGCCGTGGCAGGGCGCACCGGTGGACATCGACGTGGTGGGGCCGCTGGCGCGCAGCACCGACGACCTCGCCCTGGCGCTGTCGGCCATGGCCGGTCCCGACGCCATCGAGGCGGTGGGTTGGCAGCTCCGGCTCACGCCGCCGAAGCAGAAGCGCCTGCGCGACTTCAAGGTGGCGCTCATGCTCGACGCGCCGGGCTTTCCCGTCGACCGCGAGGTGCAGGACCGTCTCGTCGCGCTCGGCGACTTCCTGCGCGGGCAGAAGGTGAAGGTCGACGATCGCGCGCGCCCGGCCATCGACACCGCCGAGGCGTGGAGCGTCTACGTTCAGCTCCTGCGCTCGGCGACGTCCGATCGCCAGAGCGATGCCGACTTCGACAAGAACGCAGCGATCGCACGTGGTCTCTCCGCCGACGATCAGAGCTACTACGCGAGGGCGACGCGTGCTGCCGTGCTGTCGCATCGCGACTGGCTCGCGGCGAACGAGGCGCGCTATCGCATGCGGTTGGCGTGGGCCGAGTTCTTCACGAAGTACGATCTGCTGCTCTGCCCCGTGGCCGGCGTCGCGGCGTTTGCGCACGACCAGCAGCGCGAGCGCCACGATCGCACCGTCGTCGTCAATGGCACCCGGGTGCCGGTGACCGATCATCTGTTCTGGGCGGGCTACTCGGGGATGTCATATCTGCCGTCGACGGCCGCGCCGTGTGGCTTCACGCCGGCCGGCCTGCCCGTCGGCGTGCAGATCGTCGGCCCGCAGTACGGCGACCTCACCTGCCTCGCCTTCGCGCGCCTGC
>WNGI01020421.1_pt1 | contig 12264 bp, 13 predicted proteins | sample 5400621 | NCBI WGS metagenome assembly WNGI01 (sample SAMN13153374, study PRJNA577476) | soil metagenome | isolation source: 20 cm soil or saprolite under Garry oak tree replicate 1 | place: USA:California | collected 2016-06-15 | reverse complement strand
TCGCCGAAGCCGCGCTCTGGAGACCATGGCCAGATCGCGCACACGCCGACGCCGAGCGTGCCTTGAATGACGTCGACGATCCGGACGAGCGCCTCTTCGGCACGGCCGGCGTTCAGCGTCTCCGAAGCCAGCCGCGAAAGCGACGTCACCTCGGTCGCGCGTGCGCGTGCCTCGACGGCCTCCGCCCGCGCGCGCGCCAGTAGCTGCATGGCGACAATCGCCGTCGTCAGGAACGCGATGAGCACCAACCAATCGAGCGGCTTGCCGATACTGAATTGGTTGTACGGCGGCTGGAAGAGATAGTCGATCAATACGAACGCCGCGACCGCGAGCGTGAAGCCGAGACTGCGGCCGCTGCTGGCGCTCGCGCCGAGCACGATGAGCAAATACAAAAGGACGACGTGAGCTTGGTCGATGTGACCACGCACCGAATACATGGCGACCGTCGCGCCGACGAGCAGTATCGACCAGAGAATCCAAGCTACAGCCGGGTGCTCCGTCTGCAGCGGCGCGGCGCCGATCTTCGGAAGTCGAGCGAGCAGGCGGCGACCCAAGGAGGGGCGAGCACCGTTCGCGCGTACCGCGGTGGTCACGTCAGCGTATGACGTCGGCGCGATAGCCGACGCCGGGTTCCGTGATCACGATCCGTGGCGATGCCGGATCGATCTCGATCTTCCGCCGAAGGTTCGTGATATGGACGCGAAGGTACTGCTGCGGACTGCCGAACTGGCGACTCCACACGGCGTCGAGGATCTGCTGGTGGGTGAGGGTGCGGCCGCCCGCGCTGACGAGCGTACTGAGAATCTGCCATTCGATAGGTGTGAGATGAATCTGCCGGCCGTCGCGCTCGACGCGGCGTGTCACGGGATCGATACTGAGCCCGTGAATCGTCATTGTCGCGGGCGTCGCCGGCGCGCCGGTTCGTGCGCGGCGGAGCTGCGCCCGCGCCCGCGCCGCCAGCTCGAGGACGCTGAACGGCTTCGTGACGTAGTCGTCCGCGCCGGCATTCAGGAGCAGAACTTTCTCATCTTCAGAGTGGCGCGCCGACAACACGATGATCGGCGCCGCGAGAATACGTCGCAGCTCTCGGCAGACGTCAACGCCTGCCGAGTCCGGCAGGCCGAGATCGAGGACAACGAGCTCTGGACGCTCGGTCACTGCCGCGGTGAGCCCTTCCGCCCCCGTGGCGGCTTCACCAATCCGGTCCGCGACCTCGCGTAGCGCGTTTTTCACCGCGCTGCGAATCTGCGGCTCGTCGTCGATGATGAGAATGTTGGCAGCCTTGTCCATGCCGGCGTCGATTGGTCATGGCTTCGCCCGCTCGCGCCGGCGCGCCGTGAGAAACACATCGATCTCATCGGGCCGTGGATTGATGAAATCGAGACGTACGCGCCCGTCGGCCGTCTCGCTGATCGTTGCCGGAATCGCACTGTTCGTGACATACCAGCCCGCCGGCAGTACCACTGCGTTCGCCGGCCGCCCGAACGAGCGATCCCACACGAGCAGGTCACCGTCGAGCCGATAGCGAACGCTGTCGGTGTATGTCTCGTACATACGTAATCGCACCGATCCGTTCGGCTTGACCGGCGCGAAATGAAAGACCACCACTTGGGTCTGGGGCGTCACGTCGGATACATCGAGACCCGCCCGACGAATGGCATCGCCGGTCACAACCTCCCACTTCAGCTCCTCGCCCGTATCGAGAATTCGGGCCGAAGGATGGGCCACCGTACTCCCGGTGCGGACGACGTTCAAGTATTTGTCGACGCCCGGGCGCGATTCCGTGTAGTCATGGTACAGATCGAACGCGTGCGTCTCGGGCTGCTGAAAAAAGTAGACGATCTCGCGATTCTGGTGCGCCCGCTCGTCGAGCGGCAAACGCATCGCGGCGGGCGCCGGTGGCGCGGCGGTGTTTCGGAGGGGATTGGTTCCGCCCGTCGATGGTCGTCGCGCCGGTGTGCCGGGCAGCCGTCGTGCTTTGACGGTGAGCGCTGCATCGCCCGGCATCGGGTTCCAGAAGCTCAGGGAGACTCGTCCATCCGATTCCTCGATCACCTGCGATGGAACGGTGCAGGAGACAACCTCGTATCCGAGTGGAAGAACGATTGCGTTGCGCTTGATGCCGAGCGGACGGCTGAAGACGAGTAGCCCGTTCTCCTCGAAATAGCTCTTGGGATCGTAGTACGTCTTGTCGATGAGGATACGAGCCTCGCCTTCGGCGGGCACAGGTCGAGCAAGCAACACTCGAATGTATTGCGAAGTCGAGTCGGCGTTCCGGACTCCTCCGCCACGCGCGACGTCGCCGCCAACGACGTCAAACGAGAGCGGGGCGCCCGTCAGTCGATCGTAAACGTGTTCGTCGCTCGCGACGCTACCTTTCCGAATCGGGTTGAAGAATTGTGTCGATCCCGGCGCGGTGGCGGTCACCTCGTAGAGAATTCGGAATCGCGCTGAACCAGGTGCGAGCAATTCGTAGCGCGTGTAGTCGTCCGCCTGAGTTTGCGTGATTGTTGGAGAGGCCGTCTGCTGGGCTACCGCGACAGCGGTCTCGAACATCGTGAACGACAACGAAGCGAGAAAGAGGCATCTCATGTCGCGCATCCTCGAGTGCGGAGTGTCGCCAATTGTACGCAGGCGACGACGCGACTGCACTATCGTTGTCGCGCTCCTCACCTCGACTGGCATGGCCCATGAACTTTCTCGCCCACTCACCGCCGTACGGTCGACGAGGCTCATGCGAAGGCCTTTGAGTCGAAGCGCGCTCTTGCTCTTTCTTGTCGCGATTGCTGGCTGTCGCAATCGCGCTCAACCGCAGTCCAACAAGGAGATGAGCGCCGGAAGCACGACCGCGGCGGCAGTCTCGCCAAGGACAAGCCCAGGCGTGTCGTCCGCGACGAGGACGACCAAGCCAGCGCCGCCGCGCGGGATCATCGCACGATCGTCGTCTACGGCTAAGGCCGCGGCGACTGCGCCAACGGATACGGCGGTGGTCAAACGCGAGTCCAGCACCGTGGCAGCGTCGACCGCGGCGACGGTCGCGAAAGCGCCCGCCATGCCGCCTCCACCGCCCGCGCCGTCCGCACTCGCCATCGCCCTCGCGCACCTGCCGTTCGCGAACGGCGAGCGGCTCGAGTATCAAGTGAAGTACGGCTTTCTCGGCGTCGGCAATGCGACGCTCGAGGTGCTCGGTTTGGATGGCGTGCGCGGCGCTCCTGCGGTGCACGTATCGTTCGTGGTGAAGGGCGGCATTCGCATCTATCGCGTGAACGACAGCTACGAGAGCTGGTTCGACCCGCGGTCATTCTCGACGTTGCGCGCCATCCAGAGCATCGACGAGGGCAAATACGACCGGCAGCGCGACTTCGAGTTCTTTCCGAACCGTACGATGCTCAGCGAGAACGGGAAGCCAGAAACGCCGACGGTGGCCGACCCCCTCGACGAAGCTTCCTTTTTGTTCTTCCTGCGGAGTATCCCGCTCGAGGTCGGGAAAACGTACGAATTCGCTCGCTACTTCCGGCCGGAGAAGAATCCAGTGCGGGTCATCGTCGAGCGGAAGGATACGATCAAGGTGCCTGCCGGCAAGTTCAACACCATCGTCGTTAGGCCCGTGATCAAGACGTCGGGCATCTTCGGCGAGGGTGGGCACGCCGAGATCTGGTTCACGGACGACAGCACGCGCACGCTGGTGCAGCTCAAGTCATCGCTCAAGTTCGGCTCGCTCAATTTGTATTTGCGAAACAGGCGTGCCGGCGCGCCTTGGGACACCGCCGCGGCCCCGGTCGCTCCAGCGCGATGAGGGCATCTTGGCGCCTCGGACGCATCGCGGGCATCGATCTGTACGTGCATGCCACCTTCCTCCTGCTCCTGGCGTGGGTCGTGTTTCAGGAATACTCGAGAGGCCTGGCCGCGATCGGCGGGGCGATGGTCTACACCGTCGCGCTGTTCGCCATCGTGGTCATGCACGAGCTCGGGCACGCCCTCACGGCGCGACGCTTTGGGATTCTCACGAGGGACATCATTCTGCTTCCCATCGGCGGCGTCGCGCGGCTCGAGCGCATGCCGCGCAATCCGCGGCAGGAGTTGCTCGTCGCGCTCGCCGGACCGGCCGTGAACGTTGCCCTGGCGACGCTGCTCTATGCGGTGGTGAGACTCACGGGCAGCACGCCGAGCACTGACCTGTACAACATCGACATCATCACGTCGACGAGAGCGTTCTTGTACCAACTCGTCTTCGTCAACATCGTGCTCGCGCTCTTCAATCTGTTGCCGGCCTTTCCGATGGACGGTGGGCGCGTACTGCGCGCGCTGCTGGCGCTGCGCATGCAGAGTTATGCGCGAGCCACGGCAATCGCCGCGCGCGTCGGCCGCGCGCTGGCGCTCGTGTTAGGCATGGTCGGGCTCTACGTCTGGAATCCGTTCTGGGTGCTGATCGCGCTATTCGTCTGGATGGGCGCGGGGAGCGAAGCGCGCGCGGCGCGAAGCCTAGAACCAGTTCGTCATCCTGAGGGAGCGTAGCGACGGAAGGATGACGGGACGCTCAGTCTTCGTAATAGCGGTCGATCGTCCGCCGTACGAGTCGATCGTATAGCGCGGCCAGTTGGAGACGGTCGTGTTGCGAGAACGCGAACTCGCGCCACAGCTCTCGAATCGCGATCAGCAATCGCTCGGCAGCGTGTCCGCCGGCGTGCGCGGCCGCCGCGAGGGAAGACGCGAGGTGCTCGACGTCTTTGTCGACGTCGCGGCCGCCGGCGAGGTATCGGGCGACCACTTCCCGCAATCCAGTGACGGTAGCGACGGGGATCCAACCGTGCTCTCGCGGCGGTGTCAGGTCCTGTCCAAGCGGGCGTTCGTCCACGCGCGTCCTCCGGGTGCCGCAGCGCCGCATTCGTTATGCAGCGTGATTCGTGTGCGGCGTGCTCGTCCCGACCATCGGCGGCGACGGCCCAGCGCGAAAGTTACAATCTCGCTAATCAAGGAAAAGGCAAGACTTATGCCTGCCGGGTCTGGTTAGGATAGCGCCTCGCTGACCGGCACCAGCTGCTTCTCGACGCGCGCACGGTGTTTGCGCGTCGAGCGGCGGTCGCCGGAAGCTCAGGAGAGGCGCCGATGTCCATAAGAAAACAGAAGCGACAGCGAAGGACCGCCACCCGTATTCGCCGCACCGGCCAGACCGGGACGAAACAGGAATCGCACGAGGTGGTCGTCGACCAACCGACCGACGCCGGTGCGCGGGAGCACTACCGTCGTGAAAAGGCGCGGCGTGCGGGACAGTCGCGACCACCGGACCATCCCCTGGAGCAGGCGCGCCGCGCGTACCATGCGATGCTTGCCGCTGACGCCGAGCGCGCGAGGGGGGGCCGTCCGAGAAAGGGCGTCGTCGTGGGAAGGGCGAAGTCGGCGCGAGCGACCACACCGGAGGATCGCGAGGATTGACGTCGGCTTGATCGCAGCGGCGTAACCGCGGCCGGGATCAGCGAGTCTTACAGCGGGCTTAACAGACGCCGAGGACGTGATGGTAAGCGACGGGTCGCGAACCGCGGCTCCCCCAGAGCTGCTTTATCTGTTGCACGGAGATCCTTCCGAGCTTGCCGAAGCGCTCGCCGGCATGCGCGCCGCGGATGTCGCTGAAGCGTTGCGCGAGCTCGGTCCCGAGCCGGGCGCCAAGGTGATGGCCGCACTGCCATTCGATCTCGCGGTGCAGGTGTTCGACGAGCCCGAGCTCGATCGCCATCGCGCCGGCATCGTAAGCTGCATGCCGCCGCAGGCGGCCGCCGCGCTCGCCGAAGCCATGTCCGCCGATCAGCGTGCTGATCTCGTGCGCGAGCTGAGGGAGACGGATCGGGTCAAGATCTTGAAGCTCCTCGAGCCCCCGACGCGGCGATCGCTCGAGATGTTGCTCGAGTATCCGACGGAAAGCGCCGGCGGCATCATGACGACCGAGTTCGTCGCGATCCCGGCAACGTGGACGGTGGAGGAAGCGTTGCGCTACATCGGGGAGGTCGGACGAGCGAAGGAGACTGTCTACGCGGTATACGTCCTCGATCCACAGGACCAGCGGCTCGTGCACGTCGTATCATTGCGCGAGCTCATGACGGCGGAACGCGCAGCGGTCGTCACGGCCGTCGGCGATCAGCGGCAGCCGCTCAGTGTGCGGCCGCTCGTCGATCGCGAGGAGGTTGCTCGACTGATCTCGAAGTACAACCTCCTCGCCGTACCGGTCATCGACATCGTTCGCGAACAGACGGAGGACGCCCAGAAGTTCGGGGGTATGGAAGCCCTCGACGCGCCGTACATGGAGATCGGCTTCGGGCACATGATCCGCAAGCGGGGGGGCTGGCTGTGCGCCCTGTTCTTGTCGGAGATGCTCACGGCGACGGCAATGCAGCACTTCGAGGGGGAGATCGCCCGCGCCGTCGTGCTGTCGATGTTCATCCCACTCGTTATGAGCTCGGGGGGGAACTCCGGCTCTCAGGCGACGTCACTGATTATTCGCGCGCTGGCGCTGCACGAGATTCGGATTGGCGACTGGTGGCGGATTGCGATGCGCGAGCTGCCGACTGGTCTCGTGCTCGGATCGATCCTCGGTGTGATCGGCATCGTACGGATCGAAGCGTGGCAGCATTTCCATCTGTTCGATTACGGCGTGCACTATCATCTCGTCGCGCTCACCGTCGGTCTTGCGCTGGTTGGTATCGTGTGTTTCGGATCCCTCGCCGGCTCGATGCTGCCGTTCGTCTTGAAGCGGGTTGGGTTCGATCCCGCGAGCGCGTCGGCTCCCTTTGTCGCAACGCTCGTGGACGTGACGGGGCTCGTGATCTACTTCACCGTGGCGTTGATCGTGTTGCGAGGGACGCTGCTTTAGCGCCCTCGTCATCCTGAGCGCAGCGAGGGATCTGCTGGTCGTTGCGCCGAATGGGACTCTACGAGCGACAGGCATCAACAGTTGAACGCGGACAAGGCCGGACAGTGCACGGACACGGCGCGGACGAAAAAGCGCTCTACCGACTTTTTCAAGAGATCGTTCTCGCTCTTCGTCCGCGAAGTGTCGGCGTTGTGTCCGGCCCTGTCCGCGTTGAAGCAATTCGCACCGTGAATGTCACGGGGTCATCCACGCTCAGAGTGGCCGACGGCAGATCCCTCGCTGCGCTCAGGATGACAAGCTCATATTATTGCGCCATGTGGCGACTCTGCCTTGTCGTGGTCCTGGCGGGATCGGCGACCGTGCTTGCAGCACAGGTCACGCCGACCCCCACCGAATGCTTGGGCTTCAAGTTCGGCACCTGGGAGCCATCGCTGCGCAGCGTCGCGAGCACGTACAATCCCGGCTACGATCCGAAAGCGAGCGCGCCCGCGGGCGCACCGCGTGACTGGGCCGCTCGGATACCCAATGGACGCACCCCGGAGACGGCCGCGGACTCGGTCCTCATGCTCTTCCCCGCATGGTGGCCAGTCGGAGTCACCATCGAGTGGAAGGAGCAGCATGGCGACACACTCGTTGGCATCGCGCGGGCGCTCGTCGCCGACGGGCGACTGAAAAACCCCGAAACCAGCGTGCGGGCAATGCACGTTCCTTGCTCGCGACCGGAGCCGCCGAAACGCGACACGGCGAGGACGCGCAGTTCGTGACCCGCGCCGCGCGGCCGCTGTCCATGTGATATGCGACTCGACCGAAAATTCTTTCTGATTGCCCCGACGCTGGTCCTCTCCCTGGTTGTTGCCGGGATGTTTTACACAGCGACACGGCTCCGCCAGGTCGTCGAGGCGAGCGATAATTGGCAGCGGCGCAGTGAGTACGTCGCGTCGATCGAGCAGGGGCAGAAAAAGATCACCAACGGCAAGGCGGTGCAGCTCGTTCGTCTCTCGCTCGAGGCGGAGCGGCGGCGGACGAGCGCGATCGTCGCGACGAACGAGCTCCTGCTGACCTTGGGCGGTATGACGCTCGCCTGTTGCGTCGTGCTTCTCTGGGCGATCCGGGGCGTCCCGCGCACGCTGCCGCTCCGCGGACCCGTGCTGTTCAGGACCGCTCCTTAATTGAGCGAATTTTAATCACGAGGCCGGGATAGCTTTTGCTCCCGGCCTCGATGATGCCGCGCACGGCGTCCGTGGTCGACGCCGCGAAGTCATGCGCGGGTTCGTCTTCGCCTTCGATCCAGAGGCGAACGTCAAGAGCGATGGCCTTTTTCATGCTTTACCCGCTGTCACTCGTTATGCGCACCCACTGACCCGCGCGCTGCACCTCGATCCGCATTACGGGGTGAATCTCCCAGAGCGTGCCGCGCGTCTTCCCCAGTTGTTCCGGATGATCCTCGTCGAGCATCAACCACCCGCTGACGCGCACGAAGCTGCTGTCACGGATCAGGCGACGCATGTCAGTGAGCGTCCATTCCGGGTGCCGTGCGCGCACGGCCGGCGTCGTCTCGACGACGACCGAGCGGCGCCGATCCTTGCCTGGCGTGGCTGCCAACCAGAGATGCCAGTCGCGAAACGTCGCATCGGCGCCATGACAGTTGGTGGCCTCAGGCCCCTCCTGTTTGGCAGCGACGAAGTAGCCTTCGACGGCCACTGGCAGCCCCTCATTCACCGCGACCGTCACCGAGTCGACTTCATTCCACTCGGCGCGTGAACGGTTCGTCGTGCCGCGCGGCCAGGTCAGCGCGAGCACGGATGAGAATGGCGTGATCTCATACTCAGCGCTGTCGAGCCGATTCTTCAAGCGATTGAGCTGGCGATCGCCACCGTCGCCCTCGGGAGGACAGCCCTGAAAGCCCGGGCTGACGGGAACTGGCTTGGCGGGACCGCGGCCAGCGCGCCGGGGCGTCACGGTGCCGCCGGCGATGCGCACGACCGCCGCGCGCTCCCTCGCACGTAGTAGCGCCACCACGACGCCAACAACGAGTACGATGAGGAGCAGTCGCCTAACGATCGTCATGACTCCGGCGGACGTTCGCGACTGTGGTCGAGCGAGGGCAGCGCACGTTGCAGTACAGGAGGTGGAATTGGGCGTCCGGGCGACATATTTAGTGGACTCCTCCACCGCACGCCATGAGCACGACTCGTCTCTACTACACGGATTCCTACCTCACGAGCTTCGACGCCCGCGTTGTGCAGGTCGCCGACGACGGCCGTCGAGTCTATCTCGACCAGACGGCATTCTATCCAACTTCGGGTGGTCAGCCGCACGATCTCGGCACGTTGGCCGGCGCGCGTATCGCCGACGTCATCGACGAAGGCGATCGCATCGCACACATACTGGAGACCGCGCTCCCCGGCGATGCGATCAGCGTCGCCGGTTCCATAGCCTGGGAGAGACGCTTCGACCACATGCAGCAGCACACGGGTCAGCATCTGCTCTCCGCGGTGCTCGAGGAGGCATACGGGTACCACACCGTGAGCGTGCACTTTGGCGCCGACTATTCGTCGCTCGATCTGGACGTGGAGTCGGTGACTGCCGACCGCATCGTCGAGGCGGAAAGGCGAGCGAATCTCCTTCTCGCCGAGAATCGCGCCGTGACGACGACCTTCGAGGATGCGTCGCAAGTGACTGGCCTGCGAAAAGCGAGCGATCGTGAAGGCGCACTGCGCATCGTCAGCATCGCTGGACTGGATCGGAGCGCCTGTGGCGGCACGCACGTGCGCGCGACGGGTGAGATCGGCGTCATCCTCGTGCGGAAGGTCGAACGTGTGCGAAAAGCGGCGCGCCTTGAGTTCATCTGTGGCCTGCGCGCGGTGCGTCGCGCTCGCGCCGACTTCGAGGCGCTGGGACGCATCGCCGGCGCGCTCTCGGCGTCACTCGACGACGCGCCGTCGCTAGTAGCCGCGCAGAGCGAGCAACTGCGGGCACTCGAGTCAGCCCGAAAGAATATGGAGCGGGAGCTGGCGAACTTTCGTGCTCGCGCACTCTACGACGCCGTGTCTGCGGACCCGCGTGGCGTGCGGGTCGTTAGGCACGACGCGACGGCGATGGACGAGCTGCGGACACTCGCTCAAGCGCTCGTTGCCCTACCCCAGGCTGTCCTCGTTGGCACGATCGCCGACCCGCCGTCCCTCTTGGTCGCGACCGCGGAAGACACGCGAATCGACGCGGCCAAGACCCTTCGCGAGGCCGTGACGAAATTGGGCGGCCGAGGCGGTGGCTCACAACGAATTGCGCAGGGAAGCGTCCCTGATCCGGCGTGTCTCGCGCAAGCGGTCGCGAGCGTGCTGGAAGCGGCGCGCTGATGCCTCGCTGTTGAAGGACAGGAGTTTGGAAGTGGTACGGAACCAGACCGAGCGTTGCCGGTATGACGCTCGCTAGGCAATACTTCAGACTTCCACAGTTCCATTTGCCCCTCAACACAGGACCCGTATAGTGTCTCGGATCCGTCGATCCTCAGGGCGGGCGTATGCGTTCGGCTCCGCCGTGGCGTTCGTCACCATGGCCGTGGCCGCTCCGACGGCGCCTGCGCAAAAGCCGGCGAGCCACGCGACTCGCAGTGAAATCACCATTCCGTTCGAACATTATCAACTTGCGAACGGACTCAATGTCATCCTGTCGCCCGATCATGCCGTGCCCACCGTGGCGGTGGACATGTGGTACCACGTTGGCTCGAAGAATGAGGTGCCGGGCCGGACAGGCTTCGCGCACCTGTTCGAGCACGTGATGTTCACCGGCTCTGGCCACGTCCCATATGGGCTGCACGACAAGCTCACCGAGGGCGTCGGCGGGTTCAACAACGGCTCGACGACGAACGACCGGACGAACTACTGGGAGATCGTCCCATCCAACTACCTCGAGTCAGCGGTCTGGCTCGAAGCTGATCGAATGGGTTTTCTCCTCGACGCGCTGGACACCACGAAGCTCAACGCGCAGCGCGACATCGTAAAAAACGAGCGCCGTCAGAGCTACGACAATCAGCCCTACGGCCGGACGAGCGAGATTATCAGCGCCGCGATGTACCCGAAGGGTCATCCGTACGAGTGGCCGGTAATCGGCAGCATGACCGATCTGTCGGCGGCGTCGGTGGAAGACGTGAAGAACTTCTTCCGATTGTACTACGCGCCTAACAACTCGACGATCACGATTGCCGGCGATTTCGATCCGGCGCAGGCCAAGGCCTGGGTGCAAAAATATTTCGCCGACCTCCCGCGCGGCAAAGCGATCGTGCGGCCGCAGGTGAAGCTCGTCTCCATGGCGAGTGAGCGGCGTCTTGTGTTCGAAGACCGCGTGCAAGTGCCGCGGCTCACCATCTCCTGGCCGACGGTCGGCTCATCGCACGAGGATGATCACATTCTCGACGTGCTCGCCAGCGTGCTCTCAGCGTCGCGCACGGCGCGGCTGCAGAAGGAGCTGGTGTACGACCGGCAGTGGGCGGCGAGCGTTGGCGCGCAGCAGCGCACGAACGAGAACGGCGGCGAGTTCCGAATCACGCTCACGCCACGTCCGGGCCATTCGCTCACCGAGCTCGAGCTGGCGACCGATTCGATCGTTCAGCGCCTGCAGCGTGACGGTCCGACCGCCGATGAGGTGGCGCGCGCCAAGGCAGGCATCGAGCTGGGGTTCGTGAGCGGTCTCGAATCGAACCTGCAGAAGGCAGAGATCCTCGCGGAAGGTTCCGTATTTCACGGCGATCCTGGCCACTACCGGCAAGACTACCGGGACGCGCAGAGCGTGACGCCCGCCGAGGTGAAGCGCGTCGCCACTCGGTATCTCACCAAGGGACGCGTGGTTCTCTCCGTTGTCCCGTTGGGCAAAAAGCAGGATGCGTCCAAGGCCGATCGCAGCGTCACCGTCACCGATGAAGGAGTGAATCGATGAGCGTTTATGATTTTGTGCGGCGTTCGGTAGTCGGCGCGGTCGTGTTGGTCGCAAGTAGCGCCGCAGCCTCAATCGCGCAGCAGCCGAAGCCGGCGGCCTTCGATCGCTCGGCGATCCCCGCTCCGGGGAGTACGCCCGAGCTACGCGTGCCGGCGTGGACCTCGGTCAAGTTGGCGAACGGCGCGGAGCTCGTCGCGTCGTCGCGCCACAATCTGCCGCTCGTCTCGTTCACGATCAATTTCGTGGGCGGGAGCAATCAATACGATCCGGCAGCGAAGCCGGGTGTCGGTGAGTTCGCGGGTGCCATGCTGAGCGAGGGCACGTCGACCAAAAGCGGCGATGACATCTCCAACGCGCTGCAGCTACTCGGAACAGGCGTTCGCATCGGCGTGGGCGGCGAGACGGGAGCGGTCAGCTTTGTCGCGACGACGGACAAGGTCGAGCGCGTGCTCCAGATCGTCGAGGACATG
>WNGI01011543.1_pt1 | contig 12265 bp, 9 predicted proteins | sample 5400621 | NCBI WGS metagenome assembly WNGI01 (sample SAMN13153374, study PRJNA577476) | soil metagenome | isolation source: 20 cm soil or saprolite under Garry oak tree replicate 1 | place: USA:California | collected 2016-06-15 | reverse complement strand
GGCGTTGGTGTCGACCGTCTTGCCGCGACCGGCGTTGACGAACAGTGCGCCGGCTTTCATCCGGCCCAGGAACCCGGCGTCCACGAATCGCTCCGTGGCCGGCGTCAGCGGCAGTAGGTCCACGACGACGTCGGCTTGCGGCAGCAGCTCAGGTAGCGCGGAGGTGGGTTGCGCGCCGTCGCGGGCGCTGCGGGTCACGCCGATCATCCGGACGCCGAACGAGGCGAGCCGGGATGCGAGCGTCCTCCCGATCGATCCGTAGCCCAGCACGAGCACGGTCTGGCCTTCCAGGTCGTCGTCGGGGAAGGTGGGAGCTTCGTCGCGATGCCACCTGCCGTTGCGCTGGGCCTCGAAGAAAGTTGGAAACCGCCGCTGCATGGCGAGAATCGCGGCCACGACCCACTCCGAGACCGCGCGGTCGTGAACGCCGACCGCCCGGCACACGATCACGCCCTGCGGGACGCGGGGGACCAGCCAGTCCACGCCCGCGGTGAGCGCCTGAATGACCCGAAGGCGCGGCATCGCCGCGAACAGCTCGGGCAAACGATCGGCGACCTCGGCGTCGAGCAACGCAAACTCCACGTCCGGTGCCGGTTCGGTGACGACCTCGAGGCCTGAGGGGAGCGGCTCCAGCTCGTGGAGCCACTCCTTGTCGAAAGCGAGAACCTTCAGCTCGGCGCCCCTCCGGCGCTTCGCGCCACCTCCCCATGGATGGGAAGGAGTTTTAGGCCGCTTCGGTCTTCGACTTGTTCGTCGATGCGGGTTCGAGCGCGTGCTTGAGCACGTCCTCCACCCGGCTGGCGAGGTGGAACGTCATCGCTTCGCGCACGCTCTGCGGCACGTCGTCGATGTCCTTCTCGTTGCGCTTGGGGAGGATGACCTCGGTCAGGCCCATGCGGTGTGCGGCGAGCACCTTTTGCTTGACGCCGCCGATGGGCAGCACCAATCCCTGAAGCGTCACCTCTCCGGTCATGCCCACGGTGCTGCGCACCGGGCGTCCCGTGAGAAGGCTCACGATCGCGGTCGTCATCGTCACGCCGGCCGACGGACCGTCCTTGGGCACCGCGCCTTCGGGGACGTGGATGTGGAACGACTTGTTGATGCTGTCGTGGTCGACCTTCAGCTCGTCGACGTGCGAGCGGACGTAGGAGAGCGCGATCTGCGCGGACTCCTTCATCACATCGCCCAGCTGACCGGTCAGGGTCAGCGTGCTCCCGTGCCCGTTGCTGTCGGTCGCGGTCGCTTCGACGAAGAGGACATCGCCACCGGTGCCGGTGACGGCGAGCCCGGTCGCCACGCCTGGCACCGCGGTTCGCGCGGCCACTTCGTTGTCGAACTTCGCCTTGCCCAGGAACTCGCGCACGCGATCGGGCGTGATCGCCACAGGCGGCGTCAGCTGGGCCGTCGCAACCTTCGTCGCGACCTTGCGCGTGATCTTGCCGAGCTCCCGCTCCAGGTTGCGGACGCCCGCCTCCCGGGTGTGATCGGTGATGACCTTCATGATCGCCGCGTCGTCGACGGTGACTTCCTCCGGCAAGAGGCCCGCCTGCTGGACCTGCCGCTTGAGCAGGTGATCGCGAGCGATCGCGACCTTCTCCTCTTCGGTGTAGCCGTCCAGGCGGATCAGCTCCATGCGGTCGAGCAGCGGTGCGGGAATCGTCTCCGACACGTTCGCGGTCGGGATGAACAGCACCTCGGACAGGTCGAGGTCGACCTCCAGGTAGTGGTCGCGGAAGGTGTGGTTCTGCGCGGGGTCGAGCACCTCGAGCAAGGCCGAGGATGGGTCGCCGCGCCAGTCGCTGCCGACCTTGTCGATCTCGTCGAGCATGATCACCGGGTTCTTCGTGCCGGCGTCCTTCAAGGCGCGCACGATGCGGCCCGGCAAAGCGCCGACGTAGGTGCGGCGGTGGCCGCGGATATCGGCCTCGTCGCGGATTCCGCCCAGGGACACGCGGGTGAACTTGCGGCCCAGCGAGCGCGCGACGGATTCGCCCAGCGACGTCTTGCCGACGCCGGGAGGTCCGACGAGCGTGATGATCGCGCCGGATCCGCGTCCGCTCAGCACTTCGAGCCCGCGCTCCTGGCGCAGCTTGCGCACGGCGAGGAACTCGATGATGCGGTCCTTCACGTCCGAGAGGCCGGTGTGGTCCTCGTCCAGGATGGCGCGCGCCTTCTTCAGGTCGTAGTTGTCTTCGGAGCGCACGTTCCACGGGATGTCGAGCATCCAGTCGAGGTACGTGCGGATCCATCCGTACTCCGGGTTCTGCTCGCTGGTCCGCTCCAGGCGGTCCAGCTCGCGATTGACCTCGGTGAGCACGTTCTCGGGCATGCCGGCCTGCGCGATCCTCTCGCGGTAGGTCGAGACCACGTCGGTCTGGCCCTCGTTCAGCTGCTTCTTGATCGCTTCCATCTGCTGGCGCAGGAGGAACTCGCGCTGCGTCTTCTCCATGCCTTCGGCGACGTCGCTGCGGATCTTCTCCTTGAGCGAGGCCTCGGCCAGGATGCCCTTGGTCCAGTCGATGAGCTTCGTGAGCCTCTCCTCGAGGTCGTTCATCTCCAGGATCTCGAGCTTCTGCTCGGTCGACAGGTCCGGCGAATAGCCGGCCAGGTCGGCCAGGTGGGAAGGAGTTCTCGCGGCGCGCAGGAACTGCACGACCTGCGGGACGCCGCGCGACTCGACGAGGTTCTCGAGCAGGGCGCGGTATTCGCGGGCCAGCTCCAGCGACTTTTCGGTCGGGGGTTCGGGGTCGACGATCGGGTCGGCCTTGACCCACAGCGCGCCGCCGATATCGGCCTGTCCGCTGCCCAGCCGGGCGCGGTACTCGCCGCGGATCATGAAGGCCTCGGCGCCGGTCGGGAGCTCCGCCGACTCGCCCAGGCGGGCGGCGGTGCCGATCGTGCCGAACTTGCCGTCGATGCGGGGGACCAGAAGGATGAGGCGGTTGCCCTGGCGGGCGGCCTCGATCGCCGCCTTCTGGTCGTCGCCCTCGACCGCGAGGGTGACGGACATGTGCGGGAGGACGACGACGTCGTCCATGGGGAGGACTGGGAGTAGTTCGGATTTTGGTGTTGCCATCTGTACGAGAGAACGTTTACCCAGGCCGGGCAATTCCCAATCCTGGGGCGTCTGGGGGCGGGGTGGGGTGCCGGGCTTGGGGCCCGGCAATCCCGGATAGTCCGGACTATCCGGGGTCGGGCCTGGACTTCAGGCCGCTTCGTCCGGACTATCCGGGTAGGTGGCCAGCACGGAGCGTGCCCGACGGACCTGGGTGACGATTGATCCGGGCGTTCGCATGTCGGCCGCGGTGAAGCGGAGGAGGTGGTACCCGGCGTTGACGAGGGCGTTCTGCCGGCGAAGATCCGCCACCAGCCGGTCCTGGTGATTCTGGCCGTCGTACTCGACAACCAACCTCCGATCGGCGTAATAGAGATCCGCGCGCCCGATGAAATTTCCGGTTGCGTCGCGAAGCTCAGCCTGAACCGCGGGTCGCGGAAGTCTCGCCCTGATCAGCTCCAACCGCATGCGCGTCTCCATCGGAGATTCGGAGCGGGGATCGGCCAGGCGCACCGCGCGTCGCAACCTCTTGATTCCTTTTTCCCCTGGATGAGCCTGTACGTGCTGCTCGAGCTTCGACAGGTCGACCAGGCGTGCGTGGAGTGCCATATCGACCGCAACCACCGATTCAACTGAGTCCCGGCGGCTGCCCAGATCGCAGACCGTCCGCAATGGGGAAGTCATGCGGAGCCCGAGCCGGCGGGTCACGTCCGACTCAGGCAGGGCAGCGCGCCTCAGCCTGACTCCAGCTCGGGCCCGGACCGGTACGTCGCGTGCGATGGTCACCTCGATGGGCTCGCACCACGAGACGTCCAGGCCGAGCAGCCACGCCGCGGTGAGACCAGAGAACGCGTATGAACCGGGCACGCGCTGCGCCACTGCCACCAGCTTCAGCCTGGCATCTTGCCGTAGTCCGGCCCAGGCATATTGGCCGCGACTCATCCGCGTCCATGTCGTCGTCTGCAGCTGATCCCAAATCATGCCGGCGCTTTTGGCATCGGCGACGGTGAACGGACGGCGCCGCAACGCGAGGTCTGGTGGGGCCTTCGTCGGCATCGCGCTGAGGATCTTGCGTTCCGCGCGTAATGACAATGGAGCTGGTTAAGAGGTCACCGGCAACCCGGATAGTCCGGACTATCCGGGGTTTGCGCTGGGGTTCTGCCCAGTTTGGCCGGACTATCCGGTGGTATGTCCCCCTTTTGGGTTCTGGGGCCAGGGGGCCAGGCGCCTTCGGCGGCAGCTCCCCGTGAATGGGGAGGAGTTAATTTTTCTCCCTAGGCTCGGGTGACGCTTCCTGAGGATGCGCCTCGCCGGGAGACGGCGTCGATGAAGATCGCGGCCAGGAGGACCAGGCCGGTCACGATGTACTGCCACTCGACCTGGGAGATTCCCTGCAGGTAGAGGCCGTTGTAGATCTCGGCGATCACAAGCCCGCCCAGCACCCCGTGGAGGGGCTTGCCGCGGCCGCCGAACAAGCTGGTACCGCCGATGACCGCCGCGGCCACCGCATAAAGGACGTACTGGCCCCCCGCCACGTTGTTGGACATTCCCGCCAGGAGGGACGCGTACAGGAGCATCGCGATGCCGGCCGTGAACGAGCACAACCCGAAGGCGATGGTGCGGACGAGCGAGACGTTGATACCGGCCCGGCGTGCGGCCTCAGGGTTGCCCCCGATCGCGTACACGTAGCGTCCGTACTTCGTGCGCTGCAGCAGCATCGTCCACGCCCCCAGGATGACGAGCACGATGGGGATCACCCACGGCACGCCCTCGAGCGTGCCGAGGCTTGCCCGGTTGGCGTTGCAGATCGCGACGACCACGACGGCGACGCCGGCGATCAGCCCGATCTTGATGAGCGAAAGGCTCGCCGGTGGGGCGACCAGGCCGCTGCGGCGGCGGCGAGAATCGCTCAGCCAGATGAACAGACCCAGTCCGACCACCACCACCCCGGCGCCGATCCACGACACGATCGGGTCGATGGTGCCCCACATCAGGTTGTAGATCACCTGCAGGTTGTCGCTCTGCCCGGCCAGGTTCGGGTAGCCCGAAAACGGCCCCAGCAAGAGGATCTTGAGGAAGATGCCGTTCGCGATCAGGTATCCGGCCAGGGTGACGATGAAGGACGGCAGCCGCAGCCGGGTGATCAGGGTGCCCTGAATCAGGCCGAACACCGCGCAGGCGGCCAGCCCCGCCAGGATCGCCGGGATCCAGTTCCAGTTGGTCGTGATGGGCTGGATGAGCTGGACGGTGATCGCGGCGCCGATCGCGCCGACGAAGCCGACCGAAAGATCGATCTCACCCAGGACAAGCGCAAATCCCTCGGCCATGGCGAGAACCATGAACACGGCAGACTGCTGGAAGAGGTTGACGAGGTTGACCGGCGAGAGAAAGACGTGGTTCGGGCTGATCGCCCAGAACACGATCAAGATCACGAACATGGCTGCAATCACCGGCAGGACGCCGCTCTCGCCTGCCCTGATGCGCGCGCCGTAGGCGCGCAGGTACTCGCCGAGGGTCTGGGCGACTAGCTCAGGCGGGACTTCGGCCGCGGCCGCCTCCGGCGCCGCGGTGAGGTCGGCCGCCTGGTCGGGGACTGCCACCTCAGCTCTCCACTGAACGCGCGCCGCGCTGTTTGCTCGAGCCGCCCGTGGTCATGTAGTGGACCACCGACTGGAGGTCGAAATTGGAGGCGGCGTCCTGGACCACCAATCGGCCAAGGTAGAGCACAGCGATCCGATCGGCCACCTCGAAGACGTCGGTGAGGTTGTGCGAGATGACCATCACCGCGAGGCCCCGGTCGCGAAGCCGCTTGATGAGGTCGAGCACCATCTTCGTCTGCACGACGCCGAGGGCCGCGGTCGGCTCGTCCATGATCACGAGCTTGGAGTTCCACATCACCGCCTTGGCTACAGCCACCGACTGGCGCTGGCCGCCTGACAGCGACGCCACCGGCTGGCGAATCGAGCGCACGGTCGTGACGCGCAGGCCGGCGAGAGTTTCCTTGGCCGCGCGCTCCATGTTGTCTTCGTCGAGGAGCGAGTAACGAATGCGTTCGCGCCCCAGGAACATGTTCTGCACGATGTCGAGGTTGTCGGCCAGCGCGAGGTCCTGGTAAACGGTCTCGATCCCCAGGCGGGAGGCGTCGCGCGCGTTGCGGACATGGACCGGCTTCCCTTCCCAGTACACCTGGCCGTGGTCGGGCTGGTAGATGCCCGAGATGCATTTCGTCAGGACGGACTTGCCGGCGCCGTTGTCGCCGCAGAGCGCGGTCACCTGGCCCAGGGGAAGGTCGAGGTCGACGTGATAGAGGGCTTGCACCGGTCCGAAGTGCTTGTCGAGCTCGCGCACCTTGAGCAGCGGTTCGCCCGCGGGCGTCGGCTCAGCGGCGGCGGCCGTCATATCGCCCACATTATCTCGACTCCGGAGAAGAGGTGACGCCGCCGCAAGATGCGGCGGCGTCATTCAGCTGACGACTAAGAGATGTTGTTCGCCGAGCAGACGCTGGCGCCGGCCTTGCTGCACAGCGTCGCGACGTCGATGAACTTGTCCTTGATCACGGTCGCTTCCATGTTGGACTTGTCGACCCAGACCGGGACGAGAAGCGAAGCGGGCTGCTGGTTGCCACTCACGCCCGACGGCGGCGCGGTGGTTCCGTTGACGAGCCCCGACGGAGGCGTCGCACCCGCGCGAAGCACGGTCGCCAGCGCGACAGCGTCCTGCGCCTCGAGGTAGACGGCCTTGTAGACGGATCCGCACTGGTAGTCAGTGAGGACGTTGACCATGCCGTCCAGGGTTGCGTCCTGGCCGGTGGTCGGGATCTTCTTGGCCCCGACCTTCTTGTTCTTGAGGACCTGGATCACCGCGTTGCCGAGACCGTCGTTGGCCTCGATCGTGGCGTTGATCTCAGGATGCGCGGTGAACTGCTGCTGGAAGATCGTGCCGCCCACGTCGTTCTTCCAGTCCGTGGCGATCTGGTCGCCAACCAGCGTCGCGCCGGCGGAGTTGGTCTTGCCAGGCTTCTCCTGGGCGACCGACTCGCCCCAGACGACCGAGTTGTAACCCTTGGCGAAGTCGACCGCGTTGGGGTCGGAGTTCTGACCGCCGTTGAGCGTGAAGACCTTCGGGCTCTTGACGCCCCATGCGGTGACGCAGTCATTGAAGCCCTTGCCGATCAGCTTGCCGACCTGGACGTTGTCGAAGCTCACGTAGTAGGTGTTGGTCCCCGTAAAGGTGGCGCGGTCGTAGCTGATGAGCTTCACGCCGTGGGACTGCGCGTAGGCCTGGATCTGCGAACCGACGCTGCTGTTCAGCGGGTCCATGATCAGGACCGTCGCACCGGCGGTGATGTCCGCCTGCGCGATCGACAGCTGCTGCGCTTCCTGACCCTGCGCGTTGTCGATCTTGAACTGCGCCGAGGTGTACCCAGCCGTCTGGAATGCCTTGGTCAGATACGGCTGGTCGAAGGCGACGTAGCGGGCGGACGACGTGGTGTCGGGCAGGATCACGCCGACCATGCCTTTGCCCGCCTTGGTCAGGTCCGTCAGCTTGCTCATGTAGCTGAAGTCAGCCGTGAACGAGCTGATGCTCAGGTCGGACGGAACGTTGGCACTTGGGGTCGCGCCCCCGCTCGGGGTGCTCCCCCCGCACGCCGCGACGAATAGACCCGCTGCCAATAGAGCGGGCGCCAAACGGGCTAGCTTCATGCGCACTTACCTCTCAGATGCAAATTCCCGCTGCCTTCTTCCCGAGGCGTTGGCTCGGGGCGAGAGTGCGCCGGCAGCGAGTCTTACTCAGGGGTGGCCTTTTCCCATCAGCGGCCACCGGGCCGCTCGGCAAGAGCATTGCTCACGCCCTTGGGTTTGTCAAGAGATCGTCAGTGGGCGTCCGATGATTTGTTTGGGCTCTTGACAAACAAAATGAGCTCAAGGAGGAAGGCCTGGTCTCCGACGTGGACACCAGGTCGGGCCACGCCCGAGGCGGGCGGCCAGGGGTGCAGCTCGTGCTTCGCAACCCATCGCGGGTCGTGGTCGGCATCGACTTCGGGCACAGCCACGTGGCGATCGCCGTGGCCGACCTCGGCCACAACGTGCTCGCCGAACATCGGTCTGACCTGGACGTAAATCGCGAAGCCGGTCGAGCTCTTGACGTCGCGGCAACGATGTTTGCGGAGGTCCTGGCCGAGGTCGGCGTCGACCGCACGACCGTGCTGGGCGCCGGCATGGGTATTCCTGGCCCTGTCGACACGGCGCGTGGCACCGCCGGGTCGGCCACCATCCTTCCGGGCTGGGTTGGGCTTCGCATCGCGGCGGAGATGGAGCAGCGCCTGGGGATTCCTGTCCAGATCGAGAACGACGCGAACCTCGGCGCCCTGGCCGAGCTGACCTGGGGCGCAGGCCGCGACTGTTCGAACTTCGCCTACATCAAGGCGGCGACGGGCATCGGGGCGGGAATCGTGATCGACGGGCGCCTGCTCCGCGGCGCGACCGGCACGGCGGGTGAGATCGGACACACCACCCTCGATGAAGCGGGACCGCTTTGTTATTGCGGCAACCGCGGATGCCTGGAAACCGTCGCCTCCGGTCCTGCCATCGTGCAGCTTGTCGGCCCCGTCGACGGTGAGACCCTCACCCTGTCGCAGGTCGTGGAGAGGGCGTCGGCCGGCGACCTGCGCTGCCGGCGCGCCCTCGCGGACGCGGGCCGGGAGATCGGCGTGGCGGTCGCCGGTCTTTGCAACCTGATCAACCCCGAGCGGGTGATCGTGGGCGGCTTGATGAGCCGGGCCGGCGAGGTCCTCCTTCGCCCGCTGCGTGAATCGATTCGGCGCCATGCGGTCCAGGCCGCGGCCGAGACGGTCGAGGTGAGAGCCGCGGTGTTCGTGGAGCGAGCCGAGCTGCTCGGGTCGGTCGCCCTGGCGCTGCTCGGTTCGCAGGAGGCGGGAAGGGAACAGCGAGTCGAGTCGGCCGGGAGTGCGGGGTAACGGCCGTCTCACTGATAGGGAGTGCCGGTTTACGCCCCTCTCCCTGACCCTCTCCCCGGAGGGGAGACGGACTGTGGCCCCTAATATCGTTTCGTGAGCGGACGGCGTGCCGTTTGGTTGCTGCTCGGGCTCGGCTTGATCGGCTCCCAGGCGGGTCACCTGGTCGCGTACGCGCTTCGCTTCGGGAGTGCCGCGCAGGCTGTCCAGAGCAGCGGGGCGCACGCGTACTTCCCGACCGTCGCGAAGACCGGGCTCGGCCTTGCCGCGCTGGCGCTGCTTGTGGGGCTGCTCATCGTCGGCGCGGGCCGCGTGGCGAGCGGACGCCGGATCGAGCCGGACTCGGGCCCGTCTCTCGTGCGCCTCGTCGCCGCCTTGTACACGATCCAGCTCGCCTGCTTTGCCGCCCAGGAGACGATCGAGGCCATCGCCGCCGGACGGCCCGTCACGCCGGCGCCTGTGCTTCTCCTGATCGGCACCGCGGGCCAGGTGCCGGTCGCGCTCGTCGGCGCCCTCGCCATGCGGTGGTGGGGCGCGCGATTGCGCCCGGCGCTCGCCGCCCTCGCTCTTGGCGCCGGCGATCTCTACCGGCGCGAGACATACGTCCTTGCGCTGCGCGCGCGGCTGCTTGCGCCAGAGCCGGTGCGAGTCGACGGCACGATCACCGCCGGCTTCAACCGGCGAGGACCGCCCTCCTTCTGACAACCGGCCGTCGGTTACGGGTGGGTGCCGCGCACCCATACACATAGAAGGAGGAATTCGCGTGAGCAGAACTCGCGCTCTTATCGTCGCCGCGCTCGTCGTCGTCTTCGTCATCGCCGGTGGCGTGCTCATCAACGCCAACCAGCACCAGGGCGGTCAGAACGTGACCTTCAACCTGACCGTGACCGGCGCCAAGCAGATGAATCCGAGTGAGCTGCAGGCCCACAAGGGCGATCACATCACGATCAAGATGACGAGTGATCAGGACGGCGAGGTCCACCTGCACGAGTACGACATCCCCATCGAGACGAAGGCCGGTCAGACGGTGACCAACACCTTCACCGCCGACAAGACCTGCACGTGCGAGATCGAGTGGGAGGCGACGAGCACGCACCTCGGCACGCTCACCGTAAGTCCCTGATGCTCGACGCCCGGATCATCCTCCATGGCTTCGGCCAGCGCTTCGACCTGAGCGTTCCGCTCTACCTCTATCTGTTCGCGGCGAGTGGCGTCGTGTTTCTTTCGTTTGTCCTGGTCGTGCTGTTCGCCGGTGACCAGGTGGGCGAGAAGGCGACGGCCTACCCGCGACGCGCCGTGGGATGGCTCAGCGCGATCGCGCGGACGCGATGGCCGCGCCTCATCGGGGGTGCGGTGGGGATCCTCAGCCTGCTGGTCGTGTTGATCGCCGGCTTTTTCGGATCCACAACCGCGTTCAACAATCCGGCCGAATACTTCGTCTGGATCTTCTTCTGGGCATTCACGGTGATCCTGTCCGGGCTGGTCGGCAACCTGTGGTACCTGCTCAACCCGTGGGCCGCCATGTACGACCTCATCGCCCGAGCCTTCACCGTTCGCCCCAGGTGGAAGCTGCCCAACGTCGGCGTGTGGCCCGCGGTGGCCCTCTACTTCTCTTTCGCGTGTCTCGAGCTCACGAGCGGTATGTCGAGCCGCCCCCAGATCGTCGCGCTGGCCGCGATCCTGTACACGGTCCTCACCCTTGCCGGAATGTTTCTGTTCGGCCGCGACCAGTGGCTCGAGCGTTGCGAGGCGTTCACGGTGCTGTTTGGAATCGTCGGCCGATTCGGCCCGGTCGAAGCCGAGCGCGACGAGAGCGGCCGCATCCGCACTGTGTATCTGCGGCCTTGGGGGGCAGGTCTTCTGAACCCGATGCCGGCGGGGTGGGACCGCGTCGCTTTCGTGATCCTCATGCTCAGCACGCTGGCGTTCGACGGCATCCTGGCGACGCCCGCGTGGCAGGACTTCACCGTGGCGCTGATCCCGATCTGGCAGCCGCTCGGGCAGTTCGGCTTCTTCTTCGTCCGCACCCTCGGGCTCGTGCTGCTGACGATCGCTTTCTTTCTCGTCTTCCTCGCGTTCATGGAGGCGGTGGTCTTTCTGGGGCGCCGCACGGTGGATATGCAAGCGACCGTGACCGCCTTCGCGCTGACGCTCGTCCCGATCGCTCTCGTCTACAACGCCGCGCACAACTACAGCTACATGCTGGTGCAGGCGCAGTACCTCGTCCCGCTGCTCAACGACCCGCTGCAGAAGGGATGGCACCTGTGGCCTGCCGTTGTGTCATTCAAGCCGAGCTTCGCTTTGGCCCAGGCGTCAACCGTCTGGTACGCCCAGATCGTCCTGATCGTGCTCGGGCACATCGTCGCCGTCCTGCTTTCGCACCTGCGCGCGAACGCTGTGTTTCAGTCGGCGCAGAGTGCCCTCTTGAGTCAATACCCCATGCTTTTGCTGATGGTCATGTACACGTTCACGAGCCTGTGGATCCTGGCTCAGCCGATCACCGCGGGCGGATGAGCACCAAGCGCGGGCGGACCAGCGCAAAGCGCGGGCGGACGAGCGCGAAGGGCGGCCGCCCGATTCGCAAGCCGGTCGCCCGCACGCCGGTGTGGGTGGGGCCGGCCGCCGTCGCGGGGGTCATCGCGGTGGTGGTCGCGACGTTCCTGGTCATCCGCTGGTACACGACCCCGCTCGCCCCGAAACCGCCGCCCACGGACACGACCCAGGCGATCGTGTCGCAGATCACGAGCCTTCCTTCGTCCGAGTTCGACAGCATCGGCCAGGGCAAGGCCAACAACCTGATCAAGCCCGTGACGGGCACGCCGCTCATGGGCGCGACGGGCAAGCCCGAGGTGTTCTACCTGGGGGGCGAGTTCTGTCCCTACTGCGCCGCGCAGCGCTGGCCGCTGATCATCGCGCTGTCACGTTTCGGCACCTTTGCCGGCCTGGCCGCGACCAGCTCTTCGTCGAGCGACATCTATCCGAACACGCCGACGTTCACGTTCCGCAACGCGACCTTCACCAGCCAGTACGTCGACTTCCGCGGCGTCGAATCGAGCGACCGCAACCATCAACCGCTGCAATCGCCGACCGCGGCCGAGCAGCAGCTGATCAGCAAGTACGACACGCAGGGCACGATCCCGTTCGTCGATCTGGGGAATCGCTACGCCGCCGTCGGGGCCATGTACCTGCCCGACGTGCTGGCGAACCAGACGTGGCAGCAGGTCGCCGACGACCTG
>WNGI01004669.1_pt1 | contig 12265 bp, 11 predicted proteins | sample 5400621 | NCBI WGS metagenome assembly WNGI01 (sample SAMN13153374, study PRJNA577476) | soil metagenome | isolation source: 20 cm soil or saprolite under Garry oak tree replicate 1 | place: USA:California | collected 2016-06-15 | reverse complement strand
GATGGTCATGCAGGGCATGGACGATGTGCAGCTATTGGTGTCGTTTCCCAGGGTGCCGTCGACATACCAGGTGTTGGCTGCCTGGGCCGCCGACACCCCCATTGCGAACACGATCGCCAACACGGCGCGATGGCCTCGCCTGTTCGGATTGCGTGTGACGGATGTGGTTGTGGTTTTCGTTCCGGTTGCGGTGATCATTTTGGTCGCCTTTCCAGTTTTTAGTGGCTGGCGGAAGTCGTCTCGTGAGGAACTTCCTTTTCGAGCTAGCTCGCTGTTTTGTGGACACGTCTCCTCACCCGGCCCCTAAAGTCAGGGCGCGAGGAAGGAAGACAGTTTGAAGATGCCCTCAGTCCCGCTGGGCAAACGACCCTCAGCTGCAACTTCAAATCGCGGCTGAGCAAAAAGCGCGCCTGTGCAATGGGTTTTTCAGATCAATGAATATCTGAAGTAATTCTTATGAGGGCTGTCAGCGAAGTGGTAAATCGGTGCTAAGAGATTGGATAAAAGTTGCAAGCATTGCGCTCGCGATTTGAATTTCCTGCTAACTCCTTCGCCCCGCTCAATTACGCAGCAGTGATCCGACCGGCGTACGCAAGAATAAGAGTACGGCTACATTCGGAAGCAGAGATCAGACGCTCGCCTACAGCGCACATCATCATGGTCGATGGCATCAATGACGTTGGCGCAGGGTGGAGATCAAGCGCGAACATTTTGCCGAACTCGAGGCATTCAACATCGTACGCGTGACCGAGCCGCAACGTTACTTTCTGTTGGTGCAAAGTAGTGACGAACCCCCTCGACTGGCGCGAAGCGGTGGCTTTCTACGGAGGTGCGTGGCAGTCGGTGCAAGGCGGAGGCGATCACGCGTTTCAGCATCTCGAGACGCAAATCTCGCCGATCCTGCGTTTTTCCGGGATCGCCGACTCATGATGCCGGCGCTGCCGGAGCTTATACTAGCGCCATGGTCAAGCCCACGCTCGCCGATAAGCTGGTCGTCGCCATTTCGTCGCGCGCATTGTTCGATTTGACGGACAGCCATCGTGTCTATACCGAGGCCGGCGTCGACGCTTATCATCGCTACCAAATCGAGCACGAGGAGGAAATTCTCGCCCCCGGTCCGGCGTTCGTGCTGGTGAAAAAGCTGCTGCGGCTCAATCGTCCGGAAAAGCAGTACGTCGAGGTGATCCTGCTGTCTCGCAATTCCGCCGACACGGGTCTTCGGGTGTTCAACGCGATCAAGCATTACGGGCTCGATATCAGCCGCGCCGCGTTCACCAAGGGCGAGCCCACGTCGCGCTACGTACCGGCTTTCGGCGCGCATCTGTTTCTGTCCGCCGACACCGAAGACGTCAAGCGCGTGCTCGATGACGGCTACGCGGCAGCGACCATCGTGCCATCGACTGTAGGCAAGAGCGAATCTGACGATCTGCGCATCGCCTTCGACGGCGACGCTGTGTTGTTTTCCGACGAGGCTGAGCGCGTGTATCAGACAGGCGGGCTGGCGGCGTTTTCGCAAAGCGAAACGGACGCCGCCTTGCGGCCGCTTTCCGGCGGGCCGTTCAAGGAATTCCTGGCAGGACTGCACCGCATACAGTCGGACTTTGCCGCCGACCTGAGCCCGATCCGCACCGCGCTGGTCACCGCGCGCAGCGCGCCGGCACACGAGCGTGTGATTCGCACGCTGCGCGCATGGAACATCCGGATCGACGAAGCGCTGTTCCTTGGCGGTCTCGACAAGGGAGAATTCCTGCGCGCGTTCGGCGCCGATATCTTCTTCGACGATCAGCACACGCACATCGAGTCTGCGGCCAAGCACGTCGCCACCGGCCACGTGCCGCACGGCATCCTGAACGAGCGCTGAAGTCGCACCTGCACCTGCGCGCAGTTGCCTGCAATCGCCGCAGTTGAGACCTACGGTTACACGATGCGGCCGAAAAAAGGGTACTGCGGATCGTTGTATCCAGGCGTCGATGGATGACCCGGCGTCACCAGCGAATCGATCAAGGCTTCATCTTCCGCGTCGAGGACCTTGCCGACCGCGGACAGATAATCGGTCCACTGCTCGAACGTGCGCGGCCCGGCAATCACCGAGCTGACGATCTCGTTGCGCAGCACCCATGCCAGCGCGAACTGGGTCGCAGTGAGTCCCTTTTTGGCTGCGTGCGCCTTGATGGTCTGCGCCATCGCGATCGATTCGTCGCGAAATTCCGTTTCCATCATCCGCTGATCCTTGCGCGCGACGCGCGAGCCCGCCGGCGGCTCCGCGCCGGGGGAATACTTGCCGGTCAGGATCCCCCGTGCGAGAGGGCTGTAGGGGACGACGCCGATGCCGTAATAGTCGCAGGCGGGCAGGATCTCGACCTCGGGCCCGCGATTCATCGCGTTGTAATAGGGCTGGCACACGACTGGCTGCGGCACGCCCAGATCGGCGCACACGCCGACCACTTCTGCGATGCGCCAGCCGCGGTAATTGGACACGCCGAAGTAACGTATCTTGCCGGCGCGGACGAGGTCGCCCATCGCTTCGATCGTCTCCGATAGCGGCGTGTCGGTATCGTCTTTATGAAGGTAGTAGATGTCGATGTAATCGGTCGTGAGCCGCTTCAAGCTGTCGTCGCAGGCCTGCATAATCCACCGGCGCGACAGGCCTCCGTCGTGCGGCGCCTGGGTCATCACGTTGCCGACTTTGGTGGCGAGGATCCAGCGGCGACGATGCGCGGCGATGGCGGGACCGACAATTGCCTCCGACGCACCGTTGACATAGGCGTCCGCGGTATCGATGAAGTTGACGCCGGCATCGTAGGCCGAAGCGATGATGCGCTCCGCGGCAGCCTGGTCGGTGCGATCGCCGAACATCATCGTACCAAGGCAGATCTCCGAGACTTCGAGACCGCTGTCACCCAAGCGGCGAAATTGCATCGACATGATCGTCAACCGTTGATCGAAAGGCGACATGCTGAAGCAAAGTGCGCCCCCGCGCAATCGCCGTGAAGGCGATGACGCTACGGTATAATTCACCGCTCCATCCCTCGCAGTTTCGCTTCCCATGCATGTTTTTTTCGAGGACGACGGCGCGTTCAAGGCCGGCACCGTCCTCGCCGATAACGATATCTCGCTCCAGGTCGAAGCGATTTCCGGCAAGCGCTTGAAGCTCAAGGCGGCGAACGTACTGCTGCGTTTCTCGGGTCCGGCGCCGTCTATATTGCTCGCCGATGCGCAGGCGATCGCGGCCGGGATCGATCCCGACTTCCTGTGGGAGGTGTGCGGTGAGGCGGAGTTCGGGTTTGCCGAGCTCGCGGGGGAATATTTCGGCCGGGCGCCTGCGCCGAGCGAAGCCGCGGCGCTGGCGCTGCGGTTGCACGCCTCGCCGATGCATTTCTACAAGAAGGGGAAGGGACGCTACAAGGCCGCTCCTGCGGAGGCACTGCAGGCGGCGCGCGCCGGCGTCGAGCGCAAGCGTCGCGAAATGGAGGAAGTGGCGGCGTACGCAGCCGAGCTGCAGGCACACCGCCTGCCGCCAGGCTTTCGGGAAAAGCTGCCGATGCTGCTCTACAAGCCCGACAAGCTCGCACTCGAAACGCGCGCGCTCGCTGTCGCCTGCGAGGCCGCGCGCACGCACCCCTTGGCGCTGCTCGCCGCATGCGGCGCGATTCCGTCCACCCACGATTATCATTTCAATCGCTTTCTGTTCGACGCGTTTCCGCGCGGGACGGATTTCCCCCGCATAGACGACCTGCCGACGGCTCCCGATTTGCCGCTCGCGGCGGTGCGCGCGTTCTCGATCGACGATGCAACGACCACCGAGATCGACGACGCCTTCTCGGTGCGCAGTCTTGCCAACGGAAACCTGGAGATCGGGATTCATATCGCGGCGCCGGCGCTGGTCATCGCTCGCGGCTCGCCGCTGGACGCGATTGCGCGGGCGAGACTGTCCACGGTCTACATGCCCGGACGCAAGATCACCATGCTGCCGGAGACGGTGATCGGGCGCTTTACGCTCGCCGCCAACAGCGCGCCGGCGGCGCTTTCGCTTTATGTCGAGACGACACACGACGGTGTCGTCGTCAGGCAGTCGACAAGGGCCGAGCGGGTGCCGATCGCCGCCAATCTTCGACTCGATGCGATAAGCGAGTGCTTTGCCTCGGACGCGTCAGTGTCGGATCCGGAATGGAGCGACGAGTTGCGCGCGCTGTGGCGGCTCGCCCGAAGGCTGGAGGAGAGCCGTGGCAAGGCGGACGTAACGCGCGTGGATTACAACTTCCTGGTCGACTGGGAAGCCTCGCCCGACGGCCGGGTGGCGATCGTGCCGCGGCCACGAGGGTCGCCGCTGGACAAGCTGGTCGCCGAGCTCATGATTCACGTCAACAGCAGCTGGGGAAAGGTGCTGGTCGACGCTGGCGTGCCGGGTCTTTATCGCACCCAGCAGGTGGGCAAGGTCCGCATGAGCACCAAGCCGGAGCCGCACCAGGGCCTGGGCGTTGCGCAATACCTATGGGCCAGCTCGCCGCTGCGCCGCTACAGCGATCTGGTCAACCAGCGGCAGCTGCTCGCCGTTCTCGACGGAGGAGCGGCGGTCTACGCCGAGGGCGACGCGGAGCTGTTCGCGATCATGGCCGACTTCGAGCTGACCTATTCGCAGTACGCCGAGCTGCAAAGCCAGATGGAGCACTACTGGTGCCTGCGCTGGTTGCAGCAGGAAAATGTCGCCGAGAGCGAGGCGACCGTCGTTCGCGACAACCTGGTCCGGTTCGACGGGATTCCGCTGTATGTTCGTGCCCCCGACATGCCGGCATTGACGCCCGGGACCCGGGTGCGTCTCGGGGTGGGGCAGATCGACCTTCTTGCCGCGACCGTCGAGGCGCGTTTTATCGGCGCCGCCTGACCCGTCCCCAGGTCCGGCGCCGAAAGGCGCCCCCAGGCCAAAAAACAATGATTTACGGAACAGGAATATACTAATGTCATGGCCAAGGCTACCAAGAGCCCGCATTTGCGAGCGGTCACAGGCGCCTCGCCCGCGCCGTCAGCTCCTACGGTCGAGGAGGCCGCTGCGCGCCCTCACGTACGCGTTCTACCGACGCCTGAGCCGCGCACCATGTCGCTGTCGTTCCTCGCCGAACCAGCGCCGCGCAATCGTTTGCTCATGTGGGCGATTATCGGCTCGATATTCCTGCACGCGGTCGTGCTCGCGATTCGCTTCGCCCCGATCGACCTGAGCAAATTCGAGCGCGACGCTTCACCGCTCGAAGTCGCGCTGGTTAATGCCAAATCGGTGTCCAAGCCGACCAAGGCCGATATCCTCGCGCAGGCGAACCTCGATGGCGGCGGCAATACCGACGCCAAACGCCGCGCTAAGACACCGCTGCCCGCGCTTCCCAAGGACAATGCGACGGCGGAGCTTGCGGTGGCCGCGCAGAAGGTCGAGGCGCTCGAAAAGAAGAGCCAGGAAATGTTGACCCAGCTCAAATCGGCAGCGGCAATCGAAACGCCGAAGCCGACACCGAACGCGGCGCCGGACAAACCCGAGCTGCCGACCGCGAGTGAGATGATGCAGCGAACGATGGAAGCGATGCGGCTCGAAGCGCAGATCGCCAAGGACATGGACGCGTACCAGAAGCGCCCGAAGCGGCGCTTTGTCGGTGCGCGAGCCGAAGAATATCGCTTTGCACGCTACATCGAGGACTGGCGGCTCAAAGTCGAAGGCATCGGCAACCGCAACTACCCGGAGGCTGCGCGCGCGCAAAAACTCTACGGCAGCCTGCTGTTGACCGTCGGCATTCGCGCCGATGGCAGTATCGAAACCGTCGTCGTCGACCGCACCTCCGGTCAGAAGATACTCGACCTCGCCGCGGTCCGGATCGTCGAGATGGGAGGACCTTACGCCCCGTTTCCACCCAACATCAGCCGCGATACCGATATCCTCTACATCACTCGAACGTGGAGTTTCACACCCGGCGATTCCTTGACCTCGCACTGACCGCCGGCGTGCAGACGTCAGTATCGCGCATCGCAGCTGGTCCTTTAGTGCACTGACACTGGCGCCGCTGTTTCGCTGAATCTCCGATCAGGGCTCGTTTCATGGAGCGTTACGCCGTCATCGGTAATCCCGTTGCGCACAGCAAGTCGCCACTGATCCACGAGGCATTCGCTCGCGCGACCGGCCAGCGCATGAGTTACGAACGGCTGCTCGCTCCGCTCGACGGGTTTGTTGCGACTGTTGAGCGTTTCGTGGCCGAGGGAGGCAGAGGTCTCAACGTCACGGTGCCGTTCAAGCTCGAGGCCTATGCGCTGGCAAAAGAGAAGAGCTCGCGCGCCGAAGAAGCGCAGGCAAGCAACACCCTGGCCTGGCGCGGCGATCATTGGTACGCGGACAATACCGACGGTGTCGGATTGATGCGGGACCTCACCCACAACCTGCGCGAGGCGCTCGTGGGCCGCGATGTCCTCGTGCTCGGCGCCGGGGGTGCGGCGCGCGGAATCATCGGTCCGTTGCTGGCAAAGACACCGCGGAGCGTGGTGGTGCTCAATCGCACCGAGCGCAGGGCTGCGGAGCTCGCCGCGTCCTTTATGCAACACGGGCCGGTCGCGGCGATGTCGGCGGCGCAGTTGAAGGGCAGGCGATTCCACGTAGTCATCAACGCCACCAGCATCGGCATCAATGGCGATGTTCCCGAAAGCCTCTGGCCGCGGCGCCCCTTCGCGCCCGGCGGCCTCGCCTATGACCTGGTGTACGCGGATGTGCCCACGCCATTCCTGCGCTGGGCATCCGAGCAGTCGGCGGAGCGAATGGCCGACGGTCTCGGCATGCTGATCGAGCAGGCGGCGGAAAGCTTCGTTGTGTGGCGCGGAGTGCGCCCGGAAACGCCATCCGTATTCGCCATGCTGCGGCCGGAAAGCTAGCCGGATGCGAAAGCTTGGCCGTTGGCTGCTGTGGACGATTTTCGCGATTTTCGCGTTGGTCGCGTTACTGCAGGCTTGGTACGCCGCGCACATCTGGTGGTGGCGCGACCACCCGCCGCGCGAAACCGCGTTCATGGCGATGCGGCTTTCCGAGCTCAAGGCCAAGCGGCCGCAAGCGCGCCTGCAATACGTGTGGGTTCCCTACGAGCGCATCTCGATCAAGCTCAAGCAGGCGATGATTGCCGCCGAAGACGCGAAGTTCGTCGACCACGAAGGCTTCGACTGGGACGGCATTCAGCTGGCGATGGACAAGAATATGCGCAAAGGCAGGGTCGTCGCCGGAGGCTCGACGATTTCGCAGCAACTGGCCAAGAACCTGTTTCTTTCGGGGGAGCGAAGCTACTGGCGCAAGGCCGAGGAAGCCGCGATCACGGTGATGCTGGAAGCCATCCTCGACAAACGGCGCATCTTCGAGCTCTACCTCAACGTCATCGAGTGGGGCAACGGGGTTTTCGGCAGCGAGGCGGCCGCGCGTCATTATTTCGGCATTGGCGCGAGCGATCTGAGCGCCGAGCAAGCGGCTCGGCTGGCGGCGATGGCGCCCAATCCACGTCACTACGACAGCACGCCGAACTCGAAAGGGCTGGCGCGCAAGGTACCTATCATTCTCGCGCGCATGCCCTCGGCAGAGTTGCCGTAGCCGGAATCACCCCTTCTGAAGCGGAATAAAATTCGATCGAAGGATGTTTACAGACGGCGACAGGAATCCGGCGTCTGAATGATCTACCATGGAGACAGGGCGCCGGGCCGGACGCTAAACGGCTTCCAGCGCCGCCGGCGCGCGATGTCTGACACCCTACCCGATCCCGATCTTATCGCGGCGCTGCCGCGATTGCGCCGGTACGCGCGCGTTCTGACGGGCGACCTCAATCGCGCCGATGATCTGGTACAGGACACCCTGACCCGTGCCTGGGCAAAACGGGAGCTTTGGCAGGAAGGAAGCGATCTGCGTGCGTGGCTGTTCACCATCATGCATAACGTGCACATCAATCAGTTTTCGTTACGCCAGCGTGAATTCTCGGAGGTCTCTCTCGATGCCGACGAGGGCGCGGCAGGCGCATGGGAAATCCCGGTGCGTGCGACGCAATCCGACCGGGTGGAGCTGGCGGAGCTCTTTGCGCAGATTAGCAGGCTGCCGGACGAGCAGCGCGAAGTCCTTCTGCTCGCGGCCGTCGAGGAAATGCGCTACCAGGACATCGCGAAGGTGCTATGTGTGCCGATAGGCACCGTGATGTCACGACTTAGCCGAGCGCGGGAGAAGCTGCGGCGGATGACCGGCGACGCTTATTCGTCGCCGCTCAAGGTGGTGAAATGAAAGCGGCACGATCGGTGACCGGCGACGATCTTCACGCCTACGCCGACGGCCAGCTCTCGCCCGCGCGCGCGGCGCAAGTCGGCGACGCGCTCGAGCGCGACCCGGCGCTTGCTGCGCGCCTCACCGACATCCAGCAGCAGAACACAAGGCTGCGCGCCGCGCTCGATCCCTGGCTTGACGAGCCACTGCCGCGCGAGCTTGTCGAAGCCGCGAAACCTCCGAGCTCATGGCGCGCTCGCCGGGTACGTCGCGCATGGCCGGTGATCGTCCTGGCCGCGGCGGCGTCCTTGTTCATCGGCATCGGTCTCGGCTGGCAGTTCCGTAACGAGATGCTGGAGCAGGCCGGAACACCGGTCACCTTCCCTCGGCAGGCGGCGTTTACCCACGCGCTGTATGCGGGCGACGCGAATCGTCCGGTCGAGATCTGGGCCAACGAAGAGGAACGGATGGTGCGCTGGCTGTCGAAGCGACTCAGCTTTCCGCTGCGGGCACCGAATCTGAACGATGCCGGCTTCGCGCTCGTCGGCGGTCGGCTGGTTGCCGGCAACGAAAAGCCGGGTGCGCTGTTCATGTACGAAAACGCCGACAAGCAGCGCATTTCGCTTTTCGTTCGCAAGGACGACGAGCGGACGCGAGAAACGGCGTTCCGCTACGCCTACGAAGACGGCGTCGGCGTTTTCTACTGGATCGATGATGCCTGTGGCTACGCGCTGTCGGGCAAGCTCGAACGGGCGCAGCTTCTGTCCGTCGCGCGGCTCGTCTACGGGCAGCTTGCCCCGCCCGACGTTGCGGCGCCGAAATAGCGAGCCCGGCAAGCAGCCGCTGCCGGTCCTGATACATTAACCTCGGCATTCTGCTGAGGCATCGCGTGTTGGCGTACGGCAGCTGAAGGGGCCGACGCAAATGAGATCCGAAAATCCCGCCTTGGCGGCGCGCATGCCGGCGCAAGTGGATGACCTCCTCGCCGAGGTCGACACTCCGGCGCTGGTCATCGATCTCGACCGCTTCGAGCGCAACCTCGCCGCCATGACGGAAGCGGTTCGCAACAATGGTGTGCGGCTGCGTCCGCACGCCAAGAGCCACAAGTGTCCGGAGATCGCGAAGCGCCAGATCGCTCACGGCGCAATCGGCATTTGCTGTCAGAAAGTCGGCGAAGCCGAAGCATTTGTCGCGGCCGGCATCAGCGATGTGCTGGTGACCAATGAAATCGTGGGCGCGCACAAGCTCGCGCGGCTTGCGGCGCTCGCCCGATCGGCCGCTATCGGCGTGCTGGTCGATGATCCCGGCAACGTTGCCGAGCTGGCGGCGGCCGTGGCGCATGCGCGTTCGACGCTTGAAGTGCTGGTGGAGATCGACGTCGGCGCCCATCGCTGCGGAGTCGCCCCTGGGCGGAGCGCGCTCGAGCTTGCGCGCGCCGTCGCGTCACACGCCGGGGTGGGGCTGCGCTTTGGCGGTCTGCACGCGTATCAGGGCGCGGCGCAGCATTTGCGCCGGCCCTCCGAGCGCCGCGCGGCCATCGCGCGTGCCGTCGAATGCGCGCGCGACACCAGGGTATTGATCGAGAGCGCGGGTATAGCGTGTCCCACCGTGACCGGCGCGGGAACCGGCACTTTCCTGCTCGAGCGCGACAGCGGGGTATATACCGAGCTGCAGCCGGGATCGTACGTTTTCATGGACGCCGATTATGGTCGCAACGAACTGAACTCCAGCGACCCGGTTTTTGCGCAGAGCTTGTATGTCTGGACCACCGTGATGAGCGCGCCCGCAGACGACCGCGCGATCGTCGACGCCGGGCTCAAGGCTTTTTCGGTCGACTCGGGTCTGCCGCTCGTCGCCGACCGACCGGAGTTGGAGTGCACCAAGGCATCCGACGAGCACGGCGTGCTGCGGGTGCCGAGCGGTGCGAAAAACTTGCGTGTCGGTGACAAGATACGGCTGGTGCCCGGGCATTGCGATCCGACGGTCAATCTGCACGATTGGTTGGTGGGCGTGCGAAAGGGGCGCGTCGAATGCGTCTGGCCGGTGAGCGCGCGGGGCGCGCTGCTCTAGTAGACTCTCTGCGCGCGAAACCCGCGCTATAGCGTTACCGTGCCGCGCGGTGTTCGCAGCATCACCGCGAGACGCGGCGTCACCGCGTAAGTGACTTTCAGCATGTCCGCCACGCCCAGGTTGCCAAGCGCGGCATGGATGGTCGCCGGCTCGGGATGTGCGCCGGCCATCGCGACGAGGCCGATGCGATCGTCAGTCAGCGCATCGACCGGATGCCTCTCGTCGGCCCACTGGATCAGCGTCGGGATCAGGCCCTCGCCGGGCAAGTGTCCGTCATCGGGGATGGTGATGCGCCAGGAGTACGGTCCACGCGTCATCGGATAGACGCGACCATGTTCGTTCGGCGAGATTTTTCGCGCGGCCTCGATATCGGCGCAGCGCGCAACCCAGTGAATCAAACGCGGGCCAAGCGCCAGCGATGCGCGCATCGAAGGCCGGTCGAGGTCGAACCATCGCGGGCGGTCCGGCTTGATGCCATCGGGATCGATGGCGATCAGCTCGAGATAAATTCCATCACCGATTCGCAGCATGCTGTTGTGGGTGCCCATCGCGATGTGTTTTCCGCCGCGCCGGGGCCTTACTCCCAGCATCAACTCGAGGTGATCTTCGCCTTGCTCGAGGCTTGCCGCGGCGACGACCAGATGGTCCAGCGTCGCGCGCGGAACGGTCGTCAGCGCGCCGATGGCCGCTCGTCGGCCGCGAAATCGAGCTCGATCTTGGCGCCGTTCGGATCGTGGAAGAACACCTGCCAGACGCCGGAGCCCGCCTGTTGCCGGCATACGTGCTCGACCTTCTCCCGCTCGAGCAGGGCGAGCGTCGCGGCCAGATCATGGCCGGTAAAGGCCATGTGGTCGATGACGCCGGGTTTGAGCTCGCTTTTGGAACGGTCGCCGATGATGTGCAGTATCGGTCGATCGCCGGCGTACAGCCACGCGCCGTGGAAATTAAGGTGCGGACGTGAACCCGCCTTGAGTCCCAGAAAATCGTCGTAGAAGCGCACGCTACGCTCCACATCGTCGGTCAAGATCGTGAAGTGGTTCATGCCTGAAACTGCCATGTCGTGCTCCTCCGCGCATTTGCTTCGGCTTCAGACTTGCCCGGCGACGAATTCGGCGAGCAGAGCCGTCGCATCCGGGGGATGCGGGTCATTATAGGGGAACGCGTCGTCGCCGCCGCTCCACGCGTGGGCGAGGCCGGTCACGCGCACCCGGCGCACGATCAGGCGAGCGCCGTCGCGATAGTCGCTCACGGTCATCGTGCGGCCGGCAGGCAGAGTCGAGGTCGCCTCATGGTCCGCGGGCGGAAGCACGTTCGGCGGACTGGGCTCCTGCACGAGCTTGCCGTTGAACACGAGGTACTGCCTGACGAGCTGGATGGTGTTGATCTCGGCCACCGCCGCGTCGTCCGCGCCGCCGATCGCCAGCAGCGCGACCGGCAGCGCGCGCCGTGGCGCATCGGCACGCGCGTTGGCTCCAATCTTTTCGTAATTCGTATCGGCGCCGTAGGTGAGCACGCGCATCGCCGTAAGCGGAGCGGACGCCGCGCCACACGCGACGCCCGAATGGACGAAGACGCCCGCGAAGAGCTTCGGGTGCCTCAAGCCCAGCACCGCCGCGAGACAGCCGCCGGCCGACATTCCCACCGCGTAGACCTTGCGTGGGTGAACGCGATAGCTCCGGCGCACGGATTTTACCTGCGCCGCGACGATCGCCGCTTCGCCCTTGCCGGCGCTGGTAGCAGTGTCGAACCAGTTCCAGCACGACCACGGGTTGGCTTTCGCGGCCTGCCGGGGCAGGAGCACCAGCCAGCCGTTCTCGTCGGCGCGCGCGGCGATGCGTGTTGCGGCGGCGATCTCTTCAGGCGTCTGCTTGCAGCCGTGGATCAGGACAATCAGCGGCCGGCGCCGCCATCCGCCGTAACCCTGCGGGACGTACAAAAGATAGT
>WNGI01018089.1_pt1 | contig 12272 bp, 17 predicted proteins | sample 5400621 | NCBI WGS metagenome assembly WNGI01 (sample SAMN13153374, study PRJNA577476) | soil metagenome | isolation source: 20 cm soil or saprolite under Garry oak tree replicate 1 | place: USA:California | collected 2016-06-15 | reverse complement strand
AGCATCGATCTTGTTCTCTTTAACAAACATAAGAACTGTGACGTGAGAAGCCTCTCGATGGACTTGTACTATTGAAGGAAAGTGACGTGAGAAAACTCCGCTTGTCTTATTCATCCCTTGAAGGGGTGAGAAGTCGAAGTAAGTCAACGCCTTATTCCTGAGGTCAGACCGTGTGTGTCTTCGCGGCTAAGTCAACTACTTATCATCAGCAGGCACTCGATCGTAGAGTCACAGCAAGTATAGCGGCGAATGCAACGGCAACGTCAGAAATACCCTGCGGATGATCTTGCGGCCGCCATTCCATTGAGGAAAGTACACATCGACGGGTAAAACAACATACCTTGCTTGTTTTGGAGTCACACGAAAGCCCTGAATGGCGGTGGCTCTCGCGCGTTGGTAGTAGTTATCTGGAGCAGCCGTATTCGGACCTCGGTCTATAGACATCCGGAATTGGTGAATTTCTGTAGGTGCGGATATTTACCGACTCACATAGTTTGACCATAATTGAATTGATTTCCGCCAACTAAATCCGGCCGTCAGTGGTTTCAGCGATAGAGCAACACCCGTGACTCTTTCTGTCATCGATGGCGGCGGATCCGCTCAACTGAACAAGGGGTTCCTAGCATAAATAAGTGCATGAGTTCATCGTAGAAGCGCCCGCAGCCATCGCATTGCTTACCGCATAGGATTTCTGCAACATAGGCAGGGCATGTTCTGGGCAGCGCTAGCGACGCCCATCAACTTCTGCTTAACAAGCATCGACAGTAGGTTGGATGTATTTGTCCATCGTAGCTGGGGATGTGTCAAATGAGTGAATTTATAATTCGAAAGCGGCTGACTTTATTGACGTGCACCAGAAGCCATGCTGCCACAACGAGGTCTGGTGAAGCGCTCAACGTGTTGACGACTGAAGCAGCATGGCAGCCAGCATACACCTATGTATGATAAGGTTTGAGGCTGTCTTGGATGTGAAATGGGTATTGTGGTGGAAACTCGAGTCACGCGTTATCCGCGTGTGGGAGTTTTTTTTTTTGTTTTTGCTACAATTTTATATACCCAAGACATATGGCGGTTGAATAGTGCCCCAAGGTGAGCAGGATGGTATCAGGACAGAATTGGTTGAATGTAGATTAGCGAATGGCAAAGCGCTCAACCTCATTCGTAGTAATCGCTTGCCATATTAGGAACCACCATCTACAATCAGATCTAAGGTTTGATTTGCTGGGACCCACTTCATTGCACATCACCGGGTAGTCCAACATGCTCGACCCACGTTGCTGTAGTATACTCGGACATTAAAGAACCCGTGGCATGCACATCCAATCCTCCGAATACACTTCGCATCAAGCATGTCGAACGATGCCACTACCAGCTGCACAGCTATCCCCTGCGTCGGCGTCCCAATGGCGGTCGTTGTCTGGGCCGAACTTGTTATGACTTGCCTACGAGGCTGGAGCTTGCAGAGCGCTGCGACATGGCTCGAACTTATGGGCTATCGTTTGGATAAAGCTTATCAGTGCAAGTTCACCAACACTCGTAACGAACATGACGAGCACGAATTCGTCATCTACGAGTTCACTAACAAGCGCAAGAACAAGCTGGAACTGCGTACAGATCGCGCCGTTGTCGAGCGCAATGAGCGTAAAGACGTTCCACTCCCTTTATCGGTGAGATCATTCATCCATGTTGGCGGCTCTCCTCTCATCCGCTCCCTGTTCCCCAGTCATGCGAGCCGTCGCTCACCCTTTCTCCGGCAAATGAAACGAACCCGAAGGTGTGCACTCCTCTATCAAAGAAACAGCGACTTTTACCGCCCGGCTTTTGTTCCGATCCATGTTTCACCATGGATATGGTTCTTCGGATCCAAGGTCACCCCGCCCACTGTCAGATACTGAAGACTATCACCTTCAGTGGCGATCGTTCGTCGTATCCTAGCCTTTGGGACATTATGATCTTGACGCTTGTCGTACACAAGGATAGCCCCCTTCTTGGGCGCCAGTGTTACTGGTTTGCGGATACCATATTTGGCTCGTTAGAAAAGTGGGCAGCGATTCACAAGAATGGGAGAGTAGACGAAAAGGGACATACAAAATTTGGGTGGCGGCAAGCCTCGACCGGAAGCCTTGGTGCAGTGACAGTTCATCGTCACAATGCGCAGCAAGTCGACAGGATCTGGGGAAAGTTCGAAGAGAAGAAGCAAGCTATGAACCAGCAGGCCAGTTTTTTTATAATGTTCTGTTGGCTATACTGAGGGCAGGAATTCAGAAAGAGGAGTATGAACGAGCCAGAACGGAGGAGCTTGAAACAAGGAAAAGGCTTGCCGAACGAGTGGAGGTGCTCGTTTTAGAACGAGCGAAGCATAAGCGAGAACGGCAGGAGAGAGAACGGCAACTGAGGAAGGACCAGAAGGAGAGAGAGCGACGTCATCAGGAAGAGCAACGTCTACTGAAACAAGAATTGGCGAAATTGAAGCTTGAATTACAATCATGAATTACATATGCGCAACTTTGGTTCTACTGACCGCAATGATACTCTTGACATATCTCGCCATCATGCACTTACTATGTTAATTTCTTCTGTAGCATTAAGAATCCGAGTTAGATACTTGAATTGATACTCTGTTTATAGTTAGCTCGCACTAGAGCTTTGCTGTTGCAATGTTCTTCCAAGGCTTAAGTCCGAATCATGCCAACGTCACTACCACCTCATCCCATTCCCGCTCTGGCCCGGGCCGCTTAACGCTTTACCAAACAACGCACGTTGCTTTGGTCGCTCCGGCGACGTTATTTTTGGCCACGATCGCTAAAAAAAGACAGCTTCCTTGCTCAATGTTCAACGTCAACGACAAGCATCTTCCCCACCAGTCAGTGATCCTCACCACGCCAGTGCTGTGTCCTCAACTTACCAGAGTGCGTCGCTCATGCCTGCCCCTGATGCCGTTTGCCGATCCCTGCTTCCCGCGCATGCCCTCCCGCCCCTCGCGGAATATCATACGTCAGGTATAGTATCGACTAAATCTGTACAACATGCCGCATGATCCTCATAGCGATATTGTGCCATCTCCCCTTTCTATTCTACTTAAGAGCCAAATAGCTTCGCCACTACCTTCAACAGGAACCGGCGAGCGAGACGATTTATGTTGGAACTCATGTCACACATGTACGCTGTACCCCCGTCCATGCTGTATGATTCCCACTGATATATGCTTTCTTTGCTTCCCTATATGCTCAACGACAAGAAGGTATGCAAATTCGAACGACATATGCAGCGGAGGCACCGAGAACTATGCCTTCCGAGTGGAGCCTTGTATTGGATGAAGGTCCTGAGTAAGAATTCAAGCGGGAAGGAGAGCAGAGTCTAGGACTTCAGGACTAATACAAATTCAGTTCTGAACGCAGCTATCAGTATGAACTTGCCGCAGTGGCCGACTCCACCTTGTGGTTGAAGAACTTGACGACCTCTTTTCTTTTGTAATTCAATTGCATGGTCACATTTCTTTTCATTGCTGGCGCGTTTTTGTAAATTTGGATATTTAGAATCGCAAGAAGTCACCCAGAAGCCTGCAGGGCCTATGCGAAAATAGACGGGGGAAGCCATTGTTCGGGCCGATATCTCCGGCTCACAGATAAGCGCTCGAAGTCGGCGAATTTGCCATCCGAATTAGTATTGTATTTTTCACAGAGAGGATGGGACCGGAATTGTAGCGTGATGGTGTGCATGTATTCGCGTTGCCAGTGAGTAGCGGAAACGCTACTGAGTTATATTTAGCCTAGCTATATTTGTATACATGATAGCACTGCCACCATCACACTATCGTTGAATGTTGAACCGGTCACATGTCACACCCGATCAAATGCTTTCGGGAACTAACCCCATTGCAATACAAATTCCACGTTCATTTCTATCGGCTCAGCCTTTCAAATCTGCCGTCGCGTCGTGTTGGTAAAAATAGATAATAATGACGTAGGGGAGGTGCTACGTTTATCTCAGCCCGACAACCTGAAGAATGCGGGGAGGACTTATCCTGTCATGCTATTTATTGTTACGACTAAGCGCATCAGATTACTCAACAGTTGCAGCTTGTCAGGATGGATCTGTCTCCATTATTTCGTACCCAAGGAGACCTCCAGTCATCGGTTCACCCCGAGCCTATATATAGTGACGCGGTGGGAACTTAGAATGGTCGGCGCGCCTCAAACCGATAGGACTCGGAGATCAGAATGGTTGTAGAAATGTTGGAAGTGCGCGTCACAGCTAGTTCTCAGTGTCTGAGTAAAATCATGGTGATGCGAGTAGACATGTATCAAATAGGACCATCTCGCGAGAATGACGATAGAGCTTCAGCGTTTTCTTGAAGCTATACAGGTACCCTTGGCCGTACGAACAGGGTGTTGCCGATGTGGGCTAAACGCACAAAATATATTGTACCTAACGTATATATATATTCGTGTCGTGTTGTGGTATACAGTTGTGGCATACAGTCGTGGTATAATCTAAATATGATGACGCCGTACGAAAAACGCTAACGAAACATGAAGAATGTGTCACCAGATAAAGATAGGGGCCCGGTAAGAAATGCGTCGAGATGGTAGTGGATAACCCCGTCAGGTTATATTGAAAACGGCGCTTTGACTGTCACCGCTTCCTGCACTTATAAGTTGCAGATTGCGGTCCTTCTGCTGTGATTCGAGTCGCAATCTCGCCAATTCTTGTCTCAGTAGACGGTTCTCTGCCTGAAGATTTTTCACTTCCTCCTCTCCTTCCTTCCTTCTCTGCCTCTCCGTCTCCTCCCACTCTCTTTTATTGTTCTCTGACTCTGACTCAAGCCGCTTTACTCGCCTCTTCATCGTCTCTACCTCCGTTCGTTCTCGCTCATACTGCTCCATCTGGATTCCGTACATCAGCACCGCCAACGGAAGCTAGATGAAGATTCTAACCTTCTGGGTCAAAACTTGCCGCTCCTTTCTGAACTTGTCCCAGATCTTGGTAATGTCCTCTGGATTTCGAATATAGATACGCACACCACCATAGCATCCGATCGAGGCTTGGCGCCTCCCCCGCTTTACTTTCCCATGCTCGCCATGCGCTGCTGAACCGTTGGCCCACTTTTCTAGTGTGCCAAATAAGGTATCCGCAAACCAATAACACTGACGCACAAGGAGGTTGTAAAAGGGACCATCGTTGTGCACAACCCAGGCCAAGACGACGACATCCCAGAGACTGGGGCGTAATGAACTACCGCCTTTGAAAGTGATGGTCTTCAGGGCTTCGTAGCGATGCGGGTGGCGTTCAATTTGGATCGTGTCTTTGGCAAGATGTTGGTTGGAGCTAATGTCGGAAGGATACGATGGGGAGTTATGTGGTGAAGAAGGGGACGCTTTAGAGCCGTTTTCGTTTACAGAGGAAAGGGGAAAAGAAGATCCGGAGGATGGGGAGAGAAGAGAGCTGACGGGAGACAATCCGCCGTTGATCACCGGTGAAGCTGTACAGGATGGACTTGGAGTATCTTTGTGCGCGCCAACGTGACGGTCGGTGCGCAGTACCAATTTCTTCTTGTGTTCATCAACAAACTCGTAGATGACGAATTCGTGCTCGTTCTTGTTTTTGGTGTCTTTGCAATAATGCGCATTCACCAGCCGATAACGTGTAAGTTCGCCCCACAGTGCGATGCTCTGCGAGTTCCAGCCGTACGCCTTGATGAGGGTGACATAGCGAAGTTCACCGTCTTCTAGAAAAAGGAGAAAAGTGGGATGGGAATCCGTCATGGTGAAGACACTGAAGGCACAAGTTGGCCTATATCTATATGTTCAGATATTTTTGGAGTAGATGCCAATGCGCGGCCCGAAAAAGCTGTTTGAAGGCTGTGGCTGGCTGGTGATATCTATGCCAGTGGCGCGAGGAAGGCTACACTTTGCGCCCAACCCTTTGCCTCGTTTCTCCCATTTGACGTAGGATGGTCACTAGACGAAGAAGGGATGTTGCATGCCATGGTCCAGAGAAACAGTTCAGAGTCGGAGCGGTTGCGTTTTTCCAGATACAAGCTATAGCTGCTAGCGCCGTGCCAGTCGGAGTAAACTTCATTCTTTACAGCATCTATATTTGGTACGCCCGTCACAGCCATTCAGAGACTGTTCAAGATCCCCTTCGCAGTTTCCCACCCTGAAATTCTTTCCTCTTCGCTATGGCACGCTCGGTGAGGTTCACCAATACCGACTGCAATGTTTTCCAGTACGACCCATATGACTGGTCTGGCGAGACTATCCTCGGCGAGACCACCAATGTTTTCCCGTGCAACCCATATGACTGGTTTGACGATACTATCCTCGTCGAGACCACCATTACCGACTGCAATCTTTCCCCGTACATCTCATATGAGTCTGACGAGACTATCCTCGGCGAGACCACCAGTACCGACTAATCATACGGGTCTGACGAGACTATCCTCGGCGAGACCACCAGTACCGACTGCAATCGTCTCCCGTACAGATGTTCCTTGACTACCATGCCTATCCCCTGCGAGGTTTTCTCCATCGGCCGATGTCGTTCGCATAGTGCCTCGCGTGGTGCCATGCGTAGGGCTTCCCCGCGTGAAGCACATTACGTCCGCTCCCTCGAAGAGTTGGCCACGATTCACAGCAATGGACCAGTGGCGGCTGAAAAAGTGAACTTGGTACAGCGCCCGTATCTGCGGGTTCGTTGTGGCCTGCGTAGTCGCATGGATGATAGGAAGAAGAGAGCTATGCTTTATCAGGTAAGTGCCTTTCTGATCAGGGTTCCATTGGCCATACTGACTGAAGAAATTCAGAAAGAGGAATATGAGCGAGCTAGCATGGCGGAGATCGAGACGAGGAAGAAACTTGCTGAACGAGTAGAGTTTCTCACTTCAGAGCGAGCAAGGCTTAGGGGAGAACGGGGAGCGAGGGAACGGCAGCTGCAGATGGAGCAGGAGGAGAGAGAGCGACCTTACCGGGAGGAGCAAGGTCTGCTGAAACAAGAATTAGCGGAATTGAGGCTTGAGTTGCAGCAGAAGGATCATAAACGCGTTTACGAGGAAAACGGTGTGTCGCTTCCAACACATGATGGAGATGCACAACTTGCTCTAGTCAAACCAGAGTGACCTTTGGCCTATCTTGATTTATGCCGTCCACTCTCCACTTTCCCAAATTTCTTCTGTACTATCCACCTGTTTATGATACGCGAATAATACTATGCAGAGTGTTTATGACCATTCAGGATTAGCTCTCACTCGAGCCTTCAAGGCGTTTCTCTTCTGTTCGCAGGGCCCTTCCGGTAATATATAGGTCATCGCTTGCAGTTGAATGCCGCGAACTTGGCCTGATTTCTGACGGGTGTCCGAAGACATAGAACTGACCTATTGCTTTAGCATCTATTAGGGTAGTGGAGTTGGAGTGCTATAGGCTAATATACACGCGCCAGGCGATTCTATCATGCACCATGCGACAGGTAATGGGCTCAAACAGAGTTATCAATCATCGATTCGTCAGTATCGCATCTTTTGCAAACATCACTAGCATCTTCCGAGCTTTTATTGGGCGCCATCCAAGTCGTCCCCTCTACGCTTTCTACACAAGGAGATCCGTCGACTTCTTCGAACTTGTTTGCCATGCCAGGAACAGGGAATGCAAGGTTGAGGAGAAAGTAGATGATAGAAGAAACCCCGAAACCAGTGAAAAATGAAAGTTGATAGATGTGCGTCGCTGCCAGCGGAACGTGACGTCCGGCTTACAAGATTGATCTTAATGAGGAATTTGGTCTGAGGAACATGAAGACGTACTAGCTCCAGCGAACCCAACAACGTTGATGAGGATTCCAGCAATGTACGCAGTATAAGCACTTAACAAATAAGAGCGATGTGCTTTAAGAACATGAAGTACTTACCGAGGATTGACACCGTACGTGTACCAATACCAGCCGTCTCTCCTTGTGTCATACAAGTCGGCTATGCGGAAGTGGCCCTTCCTAATGACATAGTATTCTGTGACCTAATCATAACGTCTGGTCAGGTTTGATGCGGGATCGATCGCGTGTCTGATGACTGACCATTACACCCGCGATCGAACTCACAAATACGGAATAGGCATTCAGATAATTGATAAATACGTTGCTGCTTTTCACGAGGTTCCATTGCATTATACAAATCCCCACGATGGCTGCAATGTAACCGCCGCGTCTAATATTCTGGAGATCATTCAATATTGGCACACGGTAAGTCAATTCAAACTAACGCACGATGTAACGGGGCATCAGAGAAGTCAGGTCACAGCCCGCACTAATAGAATTTGCCGATATATTTAACCTTAATAGAGGAAACGGTCAGGAGAGTCTTGCATAAGCGAGATCATCGGGCTTACCCAATCTAGAAGAAATGCGCTCATTCAGTAGAGATCGAGGTTCTGATGTTGAACGTACCTGTGCGATTATGAATGACGCGGAGATGAACCAAACCTAGACAACGTATCGTCATTAGATGTAATATCGAGCCTTATCATACGCACTCCGAATCTCGTTGCGTGAGATGGTTTTCCATCTAAAAATCTATCTAACAAAGCCACGGGAGACCATATGGCCTCACCGTAGATCACCATGCTTGACGAACTGACCACGAGACCCAAAAGGCTGACAAGAGAGAACGTGATCGGCACTGAGAATAATTGAGGGAAAAGTGCAGCAGATGGCGTTGTTGCCCGAGAAGAAAAATCTGTAGCATTCCTGGTCACCATATTAGTTTGTACGATTCCGTACGATGCCACGATGCATGAGCACCTACATAATAAGGGTTGACCAAGCGCTTATGCATATTGTGATACTAACAACCATTGCCCATCCCAAATCGGACCCGTGGATAGTGGCTGGTTGAGAAAGGATGGGGCCTATCCCTTTAGCCTTGACTATGCACCAAACAAACAGGACGATGCCGCCTGTTGGGGCAATAATTGCTTTGAGCGTAAAGAGGTGACGGCTGGTAAAGTTTGGAATTGAGTATCCAGAAACATCAGCAGTGACCTCACATACATTTGATGTATGGGAAACCAAATAAAAGGGAGAGAAATTAACCAAAAAAGAAAGAAGCACATAAAGTCTCGCGTCGTAGTACCTGATGAGGCGGGTAGATGATTCGCTATTCATTCGAGTGAATTGACTCGTAAAAGGGTCAGTGTGAGGATCCGACGTACGTATATTATCGATGCTTGGCCATATTGATCTAAGCATTACCTTGACGCAATCGCCTCCGACACTGATTTGTACTCCGTACCAAATGCTAATTACAGGTTAACGGACGGCAAGGTTCACATCTGTTAATAATTTCACGCACCACGCCATAGCACCGCGATTGAAGGTACACCACAAGCCACCGAACAAGCCAAAACTGGAACGAACGACGACAGGGAATGGGATATGGAATACAGCTCCTGGACGAGCGTTCAGCGTCACGAATATTCCGACGACGCTGTAGCCAATCCAGACGCTTATCCAAGCCTGCCACCATGACAGGCCAAATTGAATCATCGACGAGGCAAGCATCCACCTATCAATCGGTCAATGACGGTCTTCGTAGACGGTAGGATCGGCGACCACGACATACGTATTTATGTTGAAACTGTCTGCTATCCACCTGAGGAGCGGTTATAAAGTGATTCAAGTAGTGGTACCCGGTTTTACTGCTCACATGTATATGAAATTCTTCCCCGCCCACTTGCGCTTCTCGGGAGGCACTGGGACCAAGTCTTCATTCTGACGAAGGACCGACATCAGTTAGACAATACAGTTGCAAACCAGCAATGGCACATACACTTAAGAATTGTTGAGCAAATGTCAGGCCAGGGGCCCTGTTTACTTCGAGCTTCTTCAGAAACGCCATGTGGTCGGTTACCAACCTCCAGAGTGGCAGAGCTGCTGCACAAACCGGTAACCGGTCACCAAAGAACGGACGGCTGTCCAAGTGGTGGATGAACTGAGGGAGAAAAGAGGGCACAATGCCGGCAATGACCTGTGGTTTTATTCATGCCTAAGTCGGTTCACCCCTAGGCTGCTCCTTATGGTTAACCCGAGAAGGGCGCTAATACATAAGCGAATTGCGGTTTACGTACCAACTTATACCAAAGATTATGTTTCCTTGTCTACAGTTGAACCTTGCACGACCGTTAGCGCCAGCAAGACATCCGACTCCGAGTCATTGAGGCCATTTGTCTGGTCTCTTAATACAACTAGTTCTTGTCACTATGCGGCATTACTTAACATTGACGCTTACGAAGCGTCAGCGCGCAGGCTTCGATGTTTCAACTTTCAGATAGGATTTAGACCGTATCTTTCATGGCCGCTAGTTCAATATTCCGAGTTCTACCATGCCATGGACCTACTAGCATAGCATCGCCGGCCGAAGAGCGTCGCGCACATCGCATGGATATGCACATTTTTACACAACCGAAGCCGAAAGCAGGTGACAAGAGCTGTTTGAAAGGGAGATTTGTGTACTCCGAGTCACTTACGTAAAACCCAGTCCAATCAGATGGGCGGAAATTAAAGTTTATCAAAGTGACAATCTCGTCCTTTGGCTTAGTGGATTTATTTGCAGAAAGAACCTTCAGCGCAACCAAAATCCCAGACACAGAGTCGCGGGCAAGCCAGATAGTAGATGAGCCTCCGAACTTGTGCAAGACTTTGTAGCGACCGTCGGCGAAAAGTGGCAACATCACCAATCGATACTGGGTGCCAGATGCATACAATTCGATGTTTTCGATGAAAGAATCTAGAAGGTCGGTCTGGAAGGTGTGACTGCAAGCGCCGACTCGCGGCCGAGTGCGGCATCTTTGTTGGCGTCAATTTAGCGCCGGAAGTTGCCGCCGATCAACGTCGATCAACCATGCTCGCTTCGCTATTCGTGTACGGTTGTACCTGACCCTAACATCGCACTCCGCTTAGCACACTTCGTCAACAAACGCCTCCATCTCAAATCATCCACTTGGCTTGTTATCGGAACAGTCCCCGTGGGAACTCCCGATACTCAACCGAATTTAGCTTTTGGAAGACGATGAAGCCCTCAAAATGACCGAGGTGCATAACGGTGTGTCTCCCCATAGTTGTTGACCGTCCCGTCGACAGGAATCTGAGCACGAAACGCGCAGCACAATATTGAATAGCCTCAGCTTTACTGACGACACTCGCACTCGTTCACCAATGAATTCGGGCCTGTTCTCCGTCTTTGACACGCAATCTGGCTTCTACACAGACAGGCTCAATGTTGAGCGACAATAAGGCAATTCTCTCGAGGTCAGAAGCCCACAGAGATCAGATGTTACCTGGCTCAGTCAGCCGATGGACGCCAGCGTCATCACATCCATATTTCGTTCATCGGTTTTCTCACCGATACATGAATGAAAGAGGACCCGAACGTGTTCCGTGATAGCCACAAAGAGGCTTTACCCGGCGCATATACGACGGTCCGCATCTACGCCTACCACGTCTACCGGCCTCAAGTGTTCCTCCTCTCCATTCACCGCTGTCCCGGCTACCGACGGTACCAGCACAGCCAGCCAAAGTGTTCTAAGAAGTTGCTCTGATTCCCTTGTAGTCTTCCACCTGGTTCGTCACGGCCGTGTCATTGATCCCCTCGGTGCGCACGTCGAGCCTGTGCCCACACACAACTATGGGCAATAAAACTTTCGAAGGCATCGCTCCGGTCAGCAGTCGGATGCCCTTGGGCCAATGCCGAGTGCCGTGTTATCAAAGGCTATTACACATGTCATGATCATATTCGAGGCATACTGTAAGCAAATTCCCTCAATTATTGGCCGCGAAAAGTTAGGCATGACCAATGATATTTCTGGGCCTGTATGGCTCCTCTAGGTACTGGACTTCTTCCTCCGTCAATTTTACATGCAAGGACTCTAACAGTTTCTGATAAGCAATAATCCGACGATGGAACCGGACAGGAGCGTACTGATAATGTCGTTCAACCTCTCCACAGAGTTGATACCTACAACGGGCGCCGTCACGACTAAAGCGCATATGAACTCAGTGCGCGATTTTCAGAAATTAGGTGCAAGATAACGTACCATCTTTGGACATGACCCAGGCAAGCGCGACTTGCGCCATGCTAACATCTTTTTTCTTTGCTATTTCCTCAACACGTTCGTTAATCACTTTCGCGATATCTGCCTCTGCTCCGCCATAGCTGGAAATGAACCTGCATCGACCATTGAACATCGCGTCACTGTAATCGCAAGAAGATCTACCAATATGTCTCGCTTCTT
>WNGI01004661.1_pt1 | contig 12272 bp, 15 predicted proteins | sample 5400621 | NCBI WGS metagenome assembly WNGI01 (sample SAMN13153374, study PRJNA577476) | soil metagenome | isolation source: 20 cm soil or saprolite under Garry oak tree replicate 1 | place: USA:California | collected 2016-06-15 | reverse complement strand
CGACGGGGAAGATGTGCGACATCGGCGACGCGGTCGGCATCATCGCGGCCCAGTCGATCGGCGAGCCGGGGACCCAGCTCACCATGCGGACCTTCCACACGGGCGGCGTCGCCGGCGCGGACATCACGCACGGTCTCCCGCGCGTCGTCGAGATCTTCGAGGCCCGAAACCCGAAGGGCGCGGCGAAGCTCGCCGAGGTCTCCGGGCTCATCGACATCGAGCAGACCGACCGCGGAGTCAAGGTGACGATCGTCCCCGATGAGAAGGGCGCCGAGGGCGAGGAGCTGGAGCCCATCAGCTACGCGCTGCCGCGGCGAACCCGCCTGCTCGTCACGAAGGGGCAGCACGTGGAGCCGGGCGATCCGCTCCACGAGGGCTCTCGCTCACCCACCGAGCTGCTCGAGCTGCACGCGAAGGCCGGCAAGGGCTCGACGCCGACCGAGCTCTACCTCGTGCAAGAGGTCCTGCGGGTCTACAAGTCGCAGGGCGTCGACATCCACGACAAGCACATCGAGCTCATCGTCCGCCAGATGATGAAGAAGGTGCGCGTCGAGAACGCGGGTGACACCGAGCTTCTGCCCGGCCAGCTCGTCGACAAGATGGTGCTCGAGAAGGAGAACGCACGGGTCAAGAAGGAGAAGAAGGGCGAGCAGGCGACCTTCGAGCCGCTGATTCTCGGCATCACGAAGGCCTCGCTGGCAACGGAGTCATTCCTCTCGGCCGCGTCCTTCCAGGAGACGACCAAGGTGCTGACCGACGCTTCCATCGAGGGCAAGGTCGACAACCTGCTCGGCCTGAAGGAGAACGTCATCATCGGCAAGCTGATCCCGGCGGCGACCGGCCTCAAGCAGTACCGGAACGTCGAGATCGGGCCGTCCGAGAAGGTGCCGAAGGAGACCTACGAGCGGGCCACGCTGTTGCGCGCGCTCGAGGAGATCGGCTCCGGCGAAGGCGAGGGGCTCTCGCTCCAGGATCTCGGGATCGACTTCGGCGGCGAGCCGCCGACGAACGGCGGCGACGGAGCCGGCAACGGCGAGCCGCGGGACGCGATCGAAGCCGAAGAAGTCCCCGAGGTCGACTCTCCGCTCGACAACGAGTGAACTGACGAAGCGCGGGGGCGGCCGCACAGCCGTCCCCGCGACTCGTGACGGGGTCAGACCCCTTTACAAATAGAACTGTCGGGCCGGCACGAACTTTCCTTTCGTTCCGTGCCATGGGGAAAGACCGGCGCCGCTCCGGTCCGAAGATGCCACGCTTTTGGAGCAGGGTCTGACCCCGGGCTAGCCGGCCTGCGAGGTCGGCGGTTCTTCGGGAGGCGGAACCGGGGCGAGGCCCGGCGGCATGTTCGCGGGCGGCTGCGGCTGGATCAGGCTCGCGGCGACGACCTGGCCCTTGCCCGCTTCCTTCGCGCCGTAGAGCGCGTGGTCGGCCCGCTGGAAGAACGCGATCGCGTCGTCGTCCGCCTGCAGCTCGGCGACACCGGCCGACATGGTCAACGGTCCTGCCTGGCCGACGGGCTTCGAGGACAGCGCGGTCCGGAGCCGTGCGTAGAGCTGGTCCGCGTCCCTAAGCCGCGACTCCGGGAGGATGACCGCGAACTCGTCGCCGCCGACGCGGCACGCGATATCCGCTGAACGGACGACGTCGCGGACCCGCTCCGCCGCTTCGGCCAGCACGCCGTCCCCGGAGAGATGGCCGATACGGTCGTTGATCGCCTTGAAGTCGTCGAGGTCGAAGATGATCAGGGCGAGGTTCCGCTTGTAGCGGTGCGCGCGCGCAACCTCGCGAGCGAGCGTCTCGGGGAAGTAGCGACGATTGTGCAGGCCGGTCAGCGCGTCGAGGTCGGCGAGCTGGCGCGCCTCGCGGAAACGCCGCGCATTCTCGATCGCCGGCCCCGCGCGCAGTGCGAGCTCCTCGAGCTCCGAGACCTGTGCCTCGCCGAACCTCGTGTCGTGCGCGCGCGTGAAGACCGTGAGCAGCCCGAGCTGGGCCGTCTCTCCGGGCAGCGGGACGGCGACACCGGAGCGGATCGCCTCGCCGTCGGAGTCCTCGCCGTCGGGCCCGTACTCGTACGACATCGAGATTGCGCGCGCCTCCCGTCCGTCGGGTGGGCCGAGCACCGCCTGACGTTCGGCCTCCGTCGCAGAAAGGCCGAGCGCCGCGATGATCGGCTCGCCTCCCGGAGGCGGGGCGACCGTGATCAGCGCCGCGTCGACGCCGTCGATCGCACCTGCTGCCTCGAGCACCCGGTTCAGCACCTCGTCGAGGTCGATCGACCCGGCGAGCTCTCCGAGCATGCGCGTGCGCTGGCCCTCGTGCTGCGTCCGCTCGATCGTGTCCGTCAGCTCGCGCACCATCGCGTCCATCCGCGACTCGAGCTCCCGGACAACGTCGGTCAGCTCGGCCTCGCGATTGCGACCCCGCTGCCGGACCCAGAGCACGAGTAGCGTGAGCAGCAGCGTGGCGAGCGCTGCACCGACGGCGGCGAGGGCGATCGTCATCGCCGCTCCCTCACAATCTCGCTCCTCTCATGGTCTCAGCCGTTTTCCCGCCAATTTCGGGCCGGCCGGGTCGGTTTCATCTCCACTGTAATCGGCATTTTCGCGGCTGCCTATAGGCCGAACGGCCCGTGAAGCGCCTTCGTTGCGCGCTTTGCGGGCGGGCGCGCGTTTTCGCTACCATTCGTCGCTCGGTTGGCAGGTGCCGTCCTGCCGACCTTTGTTGTGTCAGAACCTACTCCGGGAGCTCATGCCCACCGTCAACCAACTGGTCCGAAAAGGTCGCCGCGCGCCCAAGAGCAAGACCAAGCGCCCGGCCCTCACCGGCGCTCCGCAGAAGCGGGGGGTCTGCACGCGCGTGTTCACGCACACCCCGAAGAAGCCGAACTCGGCTCTTCGCAAGGTCGCGCGCGTCCGGCTGACGAACGGGTTCGAAGTCACGACGTACATCCCCGGTGAGGGGCACAACCTCCAGGAGCACTCGGTCGTGCTCATCCGCGGCGGGCGTGTTCGCGACCTGCCGGGCGTCCGCTACAAGGTGATCCGCGCCGCCCTCGACACCGCGGGCGTGAGCGACCGCAAGCAGGGTCGCTCGAAGTACGGGGCAAAGAAGGGCTAGCCCATGCCTCGTCGCGCAGAGATCCCGGTCCGGCCCGTGGCGCCGGATCCCGTCTACAACTCGCAGCTCGTCACCCAGGTGATCAACAAGGTGATGACGCGCGGGAAGAAGTCTTCCGCCGAGCAGATCGTCTACGGCGCGCTCGACCGTGTCGGCTCGAAGACCGGCAAGCCGCCGGTCGAGGTGCTCGAGCAGGCCGTCAAGACGGTGACGCCGGTGCTCGAGGTTCGCCCGCGGCGAGTCGGCGGAGCGCAGTACCAGGTTCCTGTCGAGGTCCCGCAGCGCCGGGCCCGGACGCTCGCAGTCCGGTGGATCGTCACGTTCGCGCGCCAGCGCCGTGAGAAGCACATGGACGAGAAGCTCGCCGGCGAGATCCTCGACGCACTCGACCAGCAGGGCGGAGCATTCAAGCGCAAGGACGACCTCTACCGGATGGCGCAGGCCAACAAGGCCTTCGCGCACTACCGCTGGTAACCCACATGGCTGAGACGACCACCAAGGCACCGCCGACGCTCGAGCGCGTCCGCAATATCGGGATCATGGCCCACATCGACGCGGGCAAGACGACGACGACCGAGCGGATCCTCTATTACACCGGCCGCACCCACAAGATGGGCGAGGTCCACGAGGGCGCTGCGGTCATGGACTGGATGGCGCAGGAGCAGGAGCGCGGGATCACGATCACGTCGGCCGCGACGACGGCGTTCTGGCGGGACTTTCGCATCAACATTATCGATACGCCCGGGCACGTGGACTTTACGGTCGAGGTGGAGCGCAGCCTGCGCGTCCTCGACGGCGCGATCGCCGTCTTCGACTCCGTCGCGGGCGTCGAGCCGCAGTCCGAGACCGTCTGGCGCCAGGCCGACCGCTACAAGGTTCCGCGGATCGCGTTCATGAACAAGATGGACCGCACCGGCGCGGACTTCTTCGCCTCGGTGCAGACCATGGTCGACCGCCTCGGCGCGCGCCCGGTTCCGGTGCAGCTGCCGATCGGCGCGGAGGAGCACTTCCGCGGCGTCGTCGACCTGGTCGAGATGAGGGCGATCACGTACCAGGACGACCTCGGCCAGAACATGGACGTGGGCGAGATCCCGGCGGAGCTGCTCGAGCAGGCGAACGAGTACCACCACCAGCTGATCGACGCGGTCGCCGACCACGACGACGAGCTGCTGGAGACCTACCTCGAAGACGAGGCCGCGGTCACGCCGGACATGCTCCGGCGAGCGCTCCGCGCGGCGACGCTCGACATCACCGTCACGCCGATCCTGCTCGGCTCGGCCTTCAAGAACAAGGGCGTGCAGCCGCTGCTCGACGCCGTGATCGACTACCTGCCGAGCCCGCTCGACGTGCCGCCGATCCACGGGCTCGACCCGCGCACCGAACACGAGCTCTCGCGGCGCCCGGCGCTCGACGAACCGTTCAGCGCGCTCGCCTTCAAGGTCATGTCCGACCCGTACGTCGGCCGGCTCACGTATGCCCGGGTCTACTCGGGCCAGGTGAAGGCCGGCGACAGGGTGCTCAACGTCACGACCGGCAAGACCGAGCGCATCGGCCGCATCCTGCAGATGCACGCCAATTCACGCGAGGAGCGCGAGGCCATCGGCGCGGGTGAGATCGCCGCCATGGTCGGGCTCAAGAACACCTCGACCGGTGACACGCTCGCCATCGAGACGGCTCCGATTCGCCTCGAGTCGATGGAGTTCCCGGATCCGGTGATCTCGGTCGCGATCGAGCCGAAGACGAAGGGTGACCAGGACAAGCTCGGCGCCGGCCTCCAGCGGCTGACCGACGAGGACCCGACGTTCCGCGTCCGCACGGACGACGAGACGGGGCAGACGCTCATCTCGGGCATGGGCGAGCTCCATCTCGAGATCATCGTCGACCGCCTGATGCGGGAGTTCAACGTCGACGCGAACGTCGGCCGTCCGCAGGTCGCGTACCGCGAGACGATCTCGAAGCCCGTCGAGAAGATCGAGGGCAAGTTCGTGCGCCAGACGGGCGGGCGCGGCCAGTACGGCCACGTCGTGATCAACATGGAGCCCGCCGACCCCGGCGACGGCTACGAGTTCTTGGACAAGATCGTCGGCGGCAAGGTCCCGCGCGAGTACATCTCGTCCGTCGACCTCGGGATCCAGGAGGCGATGGAGTCCGGCATCCTCGCCGGCTACCCGGTCGTCGACCTACGCGTGGCGCTCGTCGACGGCTCCTACCACGACGTCGACTCCAGCGAGATAGCGTTCAAGGTCGCAGGCTCGATGGCCTTCAAGACGGCCATGCAGCGCGCGAAGCCGAAGCTGCTCGAGCCGGTCATGGCGGTCGAGGTCGTGACGCCCGAGGAGTACCTCGGCGACGTCATGGGCGACCTCAACTCGCGCCGCGGTCACATCGAGCACCTCGAGCCTAGGGGCAACGCGCAGGCGATTCGCGCGCGCGTCCCGCTCGCAACCATGTTTGGGTACGCAACCGACCTGCGCTCGACGACGCAGGGCCGGGCCACGTTCACCATGCAATTCGATCGCTACGAGGAAGTGCCTCAGTCGATCGCCGGCGAGATCGTCGACGCCGAAGCCAAGTAAGAGAACCGGAGGAGGAGAATGAGCAAGGAGAAGTTCGAGCGCACCAAGCCGCATCTGAACGTCGGCACGATCGGTCACATCGACCACGGCAAGACGACGCTGACCGCGGCGATCACAAGTGTTCTCGCCGAGAAGACCGGCGGCACCGCCCGGAGCTTCGAGTCGATCGACAACGCGCCCGAGGAGAAGGCCCGCGGCATCACGATCAACACGTCGCACGTCGAGTACGAGACGGAGAACCGTCACTACGCGCACGTCGACTGCCCGGGTCACGCCGACTACATCAAGAACATGATCACGGGCGCCGCTCAGATGGACGGCGCAATCCTCGTCGTCTCGGCCGCCGACGGCCCGATGCCCCAGACGCGCGAGCACATCCTGCTCGCCCGCCAGGTCGAGGTGCCGTACATCGTCGTGTTCCTGAACAAGGCCGACATGGTCGACGACCCCGAGCTCCTCGAGCTCGTCGAGATGGAAGTGCGCGAGCTGCTCTCCCGGTACGAGTTCCCGGGCGACGACATTCCGATCGTCACCGGCTCGGCGCTGAAGGCGCTCGAGGGCGACGAGGAGCAGAAGGCGAAGATCATCGAGCTCATGGAGGCCGTGGACAGCTACATTCCCGAGCCCGAGCGCGACATCGACAAGCCGTTCCTGATGCCGATCGAGGACGTCTTCACGATCACCGGCCGCGGCACGGTCGTCACGGGGCGCATCGAGCAGGGCAAGATCGAGTCGGGCAACGAGGTCGAGATCGTCGGGATTCACCCGAAGATCGAGAAGACCGTCGTCACGAGCATGGAGATGTTCAACAAGACGCTCGACTACGCCCAGGCCGGCGACAACGCGGGCGCTCTCCTGCGCGGTACCAAGCGCGAGGAGATCGAGCGCGGGCAGGTGCTCGCGAAGCCGGGCTCGATTACTCCGCACACCGTGTTCAAGGCCGAGGTCTACGTCCTGTCGAAGGACGAGGGCGGGCGCCACACGCCGTTCTTCAACGGCTACCGGCCCCAGTTCTACTTCCGCACGACCGACGTCACCGGCTCGATCAAGCTCCCGGAGGGCCAGGAGATGGTCATGCCGGGTGACAACACGAACATGGACATCGAGCTCATCCAGCCGATCGCGATGGACCAGGGGCTCCGGTTCGCCGTCCGTGAGGGCGGGCGCACCGTGGGCGCCGGCGTCGTCACCGCGATCGAGACCTAACAGGGAGATCAGCCGCTTGCCGCAGCAGAAAATCCGCATCCGCCTCAAGGGGTACGACCACCAGCAGCTCGACCGGTCGGCCCAGTCGATCGTCGACACCGCTCAGCGCAGCGGCGCGACGATCACTGGTCCGGTGCCCCTGCCGACGGAGAAGAACGTCTACTGCGTGATCCGAAGTCCGTTCAAGGACAAGGACTCGCGGGAGCACTTCGAGGTGCGGACGCACAAGCGGCTGATCGACATCCACTCGCCGACGCCGAAGACGATCGACCAGCTGATGCGGCTCGATCTTCCGGCGGGAGTCGACATCGAGATCAAGCTCTGATGAAGGGAATCGTCGGACGCAAGCTGGGCATGACCCAACTCTTCGACGAAGAGTCGGGAGAGGTGACGGCCGTGACCGTAATCGAGGCCGGCCCCTGCCCCGTGGTCCAGCTCAAGACCGAGGAGACGGACGGCTACGAAGCCGTCCAGCTCGCGTTCGAGGAGGTCCCGGAGCGGAAGGTCACGAAGCCGCGGCTCGGGCACCTGAAGAAGACCGACACGAAGCCGCACAGGCACCTCGTCGAGTTCCGCGGCGCGAGCGAGGCCGTCGTCGGCGAGCCGGTCACTGTCGAGGTGTTCGAGCCCGGAGACGCGATCAAGGTCACGGGCATCTCGATCGGCAAGGGCTTCGCGGGGACGATCAAGCGCCACAACTTCAGCCGCGGGCCCGTGACGCACGGCTCGCACAACGTCCGCAAGCGCGGCTCCATCGGATCGTCCGCGACGCCCGCGCGCGTGTTCAAGGGCATGAAGATGGCCGGGCAGATGGGCGCCAAGCGTGCGACCCAGGTCGGGCTGACGGTGCACTCGGTCGACCCCGAGCAGAACCTGTTGCTGGTCAAGGGCGCCATTCCGGGCCCCAAGAACGGCATCGTGGAGATTCGGGAGGAGAAGCGTGGCAGAGCCTAAGGCCCCTCTCCTCGGAATCAGCGGCCAGTCCTCGCGTGAGGCGACCCTCGACGAGGGTGTCTTCGCCTCGGACGTGAAGCCGCACCTCGTTCACGAGGCCGTTCGCGCCGAGCTGAACGCACGGCGAGCCGGGACGCAGTCCGCGAAGAGCCGCGGGCTCGTCGCGGGGGGCCGCGCAAAGCCGTGGCGCCAGAAGGGAACCGGCCGCGCCCGCGCGGGCACCATCCGCGCGTCGCAGTTCACGGGCGGCGGAGTTGCCTTCGCTCCGCAGCCGCGCGGCTACTCGGTCAAGGTCAATCGGAAGGCGTATCGCTCGGCGCTCCGCGGAGCGCTCAGCTCCCACGCGTCGGAGGGCACGCTGGCCGTGGTCGACAAGTCCGCGTTCGATGAGCCGTCGACGAAGAAGGCGGCAGCCTTCCTCGAGTCCTGGGGCCAGGAGCCGCCGGTGCTGCTCGTCGCCAACGACGACGAAGCCGGCCTGGTGAAGTCGTTTCGCAACCTCGAGCGCGTGGTCGTCGTCCCACCCTCCGAGGTCGAGGTGGCCGCCATCGTCTGGGCGCGCGCGCTGCTCGTCAGCGAGGCCGCCCTCGAAGCCGTCCAAGGGAAGGCCTCATGAGCCTGCATCCCAACGAGGTTCTGCTTGCGCCTGTGGTCTCCGAGAAGAGCTACAGCCTGATCGAGGACCGCAAGTACTCGTTCCGCGTGCACAAGGACGCGCACAAGACGCAGGTGCGGCAGGCCGTCGAGGAGCTGTTCGGCGTCAAGGTCATCTCGGTCAACATGGTCAAGGTCCCGGCGAAGCCGAAGATGCGCAACTACCGCAAGGGGTCGCGCCCGGGCTGGAAGAAGGCGATCGTCCAGCTCAAGGAAGGCGACGCGATCGAGATCTTCGAGGGGGCTCAGGTATGAGCCGAAAAATGCTGGCGCATTTTCCGGCTGTCTATGTAGACCCGTCGCTTCGCTCGGGTGAAGGGGTGGACCTCTAGATGGCTCTCAAGAAATTCAAGCCGACGTCACCGGGCCGCCGTTGGATGACCGTCTCCGGCTTCGAGGAGGTCACGCGCTCGAAGCCCGAGAAGAGCCTCACGAGCTCCGTCAAGAAGACGGGCGGGCGCAACAACAACGGCCGCATCACGACGCGCCACAAGGGCGGCGGGCACAAGCGCCGCTTCCGCGAGATCGACTTCAAGCGGACGAAGGACGGCGTGCCGGCCAAGGTCGCGGCGATCGAGTACGACCCGAACCGCTCGGCGAACATCGCGCTGCTGCACTACGCGGACGGGGCGAAGGCCTACATCCTCGCTCCCGCCCGGCTGCAAGTCGGAGCGAGCGTCGAGTCGGGGCCGAACGCCGACATCAAGCCCGGCAACGCGCTGCCACTCGAGAACATCCCGACCGGAACGCTCGTCCACAACGTCGAGCTCAAGCCCGGCCGCGGCGGCCAGATGGCGCGCAGTGCGGGCTCGGGGATCCAGCTCGTCGCCAAGGACGAAGGCCACGGCGTCCTGCGCCTCCCCTCCGGAGAGCTGCGCCGCGTGTTGCTCACGTGCCGTGCGACCGTCGGCCAGGTCGGCAACTCCGATCACGAGAACATCTCCGGCGGGAAGGCCGGCCGCAGCCGGTGGCGCGGCAAGCGCCCGACCGTGCGCGGCTCTGCGATGAACCCCGTCGACCATCCGCACGGCGGCGGCGAGGGCAAGTCGAAAGGCGGCCGCCACCCCGTGACCCCGTGGGGCGTGCCGACGCTCGGCAAGCGCACCCGCTCGAAGCACAAGGAATCCGACCGCATGATCGTCCGCGGCCGCCGCCGCGGTAAGGAGAAAAGGTGACGAAAATGCTGCGCATTTTCGTCACGGTCTATGTAGACCCGTCGCTTCGCTCGGGTGAATGGGGAGTCTCATGAGTAGATCGTCAAAGAAGGGCCCTTTCGTCGAAGAACGCTTGTTCAACCGCATCGAGGCGATGAACGCCTCGGGCTCGAAGAACATGATCCGCACCTGGTCGCGGACCTCGACGATCTTCCCCGAGATGGTGGGGCACACGATCGCGGTCCACGACGGCCGCAAGCACGTGCCCGTCTTCGTCACGGAGCAGATGGTCGGGCACAAGCTCGGCGAGTTCGCTCCGACGCGCACCTTCCGCGCGCACTCCGGGGACCGCAAGGTGGAGGTGAAGCGCACCACATGAGTACCCAGGAAGTGAAGGAGGTGCGCGCCGCCGCGAAGTGGCTGCGGATCACGCCTCGCAAGGCGCGGCTCGTCGTCGAGCACATCCGCGGCCGGAGCGTTCCCGAGGCGCGGACGATGCTCGCCTTCAGCGAGCGCGCCGCCGCGCGTGAGATCGACAAGCTGCTGCGCTCGGCGGTCGCGAACGCCGAGGCCAACCACAACCTGATCGGAGACGACCTCGTCGTGAAGACGGCCTACGTCGACGAGGGCCCGACGATCAAGCGCTGGCGCCCACGCGCGCGAGGCCGGGCCGCTCAGATTCGCAAGCACATGTGCCACATCACCATCACGCTGGGCCCGGCAAGCACGGCTACAGTGACCCGAGCGCCTGAGCCCGAGGCGCCGGCGGAGGAGAAGCCGAAGCGCACTCCCCGCCGCAAGGCCGCACAGGCCGCGCCGAAGGCGAAGGCCGAGACGAAGCCGGAGGCGGAGAAGAAGCCTGCGGCCAAGAAACCGGCTGCCCGAAAGCGCGCGCCGGCCAAGAAGAAGACCGAGGAGAAAGAGAGCTAATGGGTCAGAAAGTTCATCCAGGCGGCATGCGCGTCGGCGTCATCCACGACTGGAAGTCGAACTGGTTCGCCGGGACGAAGGAGTTCCCCGAGGCCCTGCTCGAGGACATCAAGATCCGCGAGCACATCTACAACAAGCTGGCCCATGCGGGGCTGTCCGACGTGCTCATCCGCAAGGACAAGCAGCGGATCACGATCGACATCTACACCGCCCGCCCGGGGATCGTGATCGGCAAGTCCGGCTCCGAGGTCGACGCCCTGCGCAAAGAGATCCACGCGATGACGCACAAGAACGTGCACATCAACATCAACGAGATCAAGCGCCCCGAGCTGGACGCGAAGCTCGTCGCGCAATCGATCGCGGAGCAGCTGCAGAACCGCGTCAGCTTCAGGCGCGCGATGAAGCGCTCGCTCGCTTCGGCGATGCGCTCCGGCGCCCATGGCGTGAAGGTTCAGTGCGGCGGCCGGCTCGGCGGCACCGAGATGAGCCGTTCCGAGAGCTACTCCGAGGGTCGCGTCCCGCTGCACACGATCCGCGCGGACATCGACTATGGCTTCGTCGAGGCGAAGACGACCTCCGGCCGAATCGGCGTCAAGGTCTGGATCAACAAGGGCGAGATCATGCCCGAAGGCTTCGACAGCGTCGCGCAGCAGAAAGAGACGCGGCTCGGCGACCAGGACACGGCGCGCCGCCGCGGTGGGCGCACCGAAGGGCTTTCGGCGTCGCGCGAGAGCGGACGCAACAGGTCGCAGGACCGCGAGGGCCTGGGCCCGGTGCGTACGCGGCGCCCGAGGCGGAGCGGCGCGCGGCGGAGCCCGAAACCGGACGCTCCCGCCGCCGAAGCGCCGCCCGAGCAGACGCAGGCACCCGAGGCTGCGCCGCCCGAGGAGCCGAAGCCGACCGAAGAGTCGGGAGGCGAGAGCTAGTTGCTGCTTCCGAAGAAGACGAAGTACCGCAAGCAGCAGCGCGGCCGGCGTGCCGGCGTCTCGAAAGGGCAGACTCGCGTTCAGTTCGGCGACTTCGGCCTCAAGTCGATGGAAGCCGCCTGGGTCACGAACCGCCAGATCGAGGCGGCTCGTATCGCCATGACCCGAAAGATCAAGCGCGGAGGGAAGGTCTGGATCAACGTCTTCCCGGACAAGCCGGTCAGCCAGAAGCCGGCCGAGACGCGCATGGGGTCGGGCAAGGGCGCCCCGGAGCACTGGGTCGCCGTCGTCAAGCCCGGCCGGGTCATGTTCGAGTTGGCCGGTGTCCCCGAGGACCTGGCAAAGGAAGCACTGCGGCTGGCCGGGACGAAGCTCCCGGTGAAGACGAAGTTCGTGAAGCGGGAGGCTGATCTCTTTGCGAGCTAGAGACCTACGAGACATGAGTGACGACCAGCTCGTCGACGCCCTCGCCGAGCGGCGCCAGGAGCTGTTCAACCTGCGCTTCCAGTCGGCGACAGGAGCGCTGGAGAACCCCGCGCGCCTGAAGCTGGCGAAGCGTGAGATCGCAAGGATTCTGACCGTTCGAAACGAGCGCGAGCTCGCGAAAGAAGGTCTTCAGAGATGAAGCACCGCACTTGTCTGGCACCGCAATCAAACATGGACGCGTAGCGTGGCTGACGAAGAGAAACAGGACGTAGAGGAGCAGGCCGAAGAGCCGCGGGCGGAGGAGACTCCCGCCTAGGAGACCCCTCCCG
>WNGI01004659.1_pt1 | contig 12274 bp, 10 predicted proteins | sample 5400621 | NCBI WGS metagenome assembly WNGI01 (sample SAMN13153374, study PRJNA577476) | soil metagenome | isolation source: 20 cm soil or saprolite under Garry oak tree replicate 1 | place: USA:California | collected 2016-06-15 | reverse complement strand
GGCGCCGCGCTGGCCGCGGGCGCGGAGATCCGCACGGAAGCTCCCGTTGCGCGCATCCGAACGCAGGGAGGGCGCGCGACGGGCGTGGTGCTGGAGTCGGGCGAGGAGATCGAGGCGAGCGTGGTGATGTCCTCGCTCGACTCGCGCTGGACGTTCATCAAGCTCCTGGACGACTCCGTGCTCGATCCGTCGTTCAAGCGCGAGGTGCTCCGCTACAAGTACCGCGGCTCATCCGGCAAGGTGAACCTCGCTCTCGACGGTCTGCCCGAGCTCGCGTGCAAGCCGGGCAAGGGTGAGTGGCTCCGCGGCGCGATCTCGTTCTCGCCGAGCATCGACTACATCGAACACGCGTACGACGACGCGAAGTACGGCCGGCCGTCGGCGCGCCCGTACATCGACATGATCATCCCCACCCTGGTCGACCCCTCGATGGCGCCGCCGGGCAACCACGTCATGAGCTGCTTCGTCCAGTACGCCCCGTATCACCTGGCGGACGGCGAGATCTGGGACGACGCCAAGCGCGAGGCGTTCGGGCAGAACGTGATCGACACGATCGAGGAGCGCTTCCCCGACATCCGGCGCCACATCGTCGGGCATCAGTTCGTCACGCCGAAGGATATCGAGGACATCACGGGCCTCTCCGAGGGCAACATCTTCCAGGGGGAGCTCTCCTTGGAGCAGCTGTTCTTCAACCGACCGGTCCCGGGGTGGTCCCGATACCGGACGCCGGTTCGGGATCTCTGGATGTGCGGTTCCGCGACGCACCCGGGTGGCGGCATCATGGGCGCGCCGGGACGGATCTCCGCGCTCGAATACCTGAAGGAGAAGCGAAAGGGTCGGAGGGCGGCCTGATGGCCGCGAAGACGATCGACACCGTCGTGATCGGCGCCGGCCACAACGGGCTGATCGCTGCCGCGGCGCTCGCCAAGGCGGGTCGGGCGGTCGTCGTGCTCGAGCGCGCCGAACGCCCGGGAGGGATCCTGCGGGGCAGCCAGCCCGCCCCCGGGTTCCGTGCGCCGGGATTGGTCCACACGGTCGGGCGCCTGCGCCCATCCGTCGTGAAGGGCCTCCGTCTCGAACGCTTCGGCTATTCGACGATCGCCCCCCCGGTGCGGATGCATGCGCCGATGCCCGACGGCTCCGCGATCACCTTCTGGGGCGACCCAGCGAGGACCGCCGAGGAGCTCCGACCGCGGAGTGCTCACGACGCCGATGCGTTCGTCGGGTTCGACCAGAAGGTGCGGGCGCTCGCCAGCTTCCTCGCGTACGTGCAAGTGGCGCTCCCCCCGGATCCGAGGTCTCCGTCGCTCGCCGACGCGATCATGGGACTGAAGCTCGGCAAGGCGTTCCGCGACCTCGGTGCGAAGACCGGCCGCGAGGCGGTCCGGGCGCTGCCGATGGCCGTCGCGGACCTGGTCCAGGAGGTCTTCGAGCTCGAATCGGTCAGGGGGCCGCTCTGCACGCGAGGGGTCCTCTACACGGCGATGGGCGCATGGGCGACGGGCACCGCGCAGGTCCTGCTGAACGACTCGACCGGCACCGACGGCGGCGCGGCGGGTACGGCCGTCTTCGCCCGCGGCGGCACCGACGCGCTCGCGGACGCGCTCGAGGCTGCCGCGAAGGCGCGCGGCGTCCAGATACGAACGGAGCACGACGTCGTCGCGATCCGCACGCGAGCGGAACGCGTCGCCGGGGTGACCCTCGCCGACGGCAGCGAGGTCGACGCCCCCCTCGTGGTCTCGACCGCAGATCCCAAACGGACCGTGCGCTTGCTCGACCCGGTCGCCGTCGGGCCGACGATGCACTGGCGGGGTGAGAACATCCGTCAGCCCGGAGCGGCGGCACGCGTGAACTTCGCCCTGGGCGGCCTTCCGGCGTTCCACGGCGGCGATCCCGAGCGCCTCGCCGGTCGGATCGTGATCGGTCCCTCCATCGACGACGTCGAACGCGCGATGGATGCCGTGAAATACGGTCGCGTGAGCGAAGACCCCGTCCTGGAAGCCACGATCCCGTCCCTGACGGATCCGTCGCTCGCTCCCGAGGGCAAGCACCTGATGAGCGTGCTGTTCCAAGCCGCCCCCTATCAGCTCCGTGAGAGCACCTGGGCCGGTGAACGCGAGCATGTGGGCGAGATCGCGATCAAGACCCTCGAGCGGTTCGCGCCGGGGTTCGGGGAGCTCGTCGAGGCGTTCGAGGTCGTGACGCCGCTCGACATGGAAGAGCGGTACGCACTCACGGGCGGCCACATCCAGCATGCCGAGCCCGGGCTCGATCAGTTCTTCGCCTGGCGTCCGTTGCTCGGCGAGGCTCGGTACCGGTTCCTGTTCGACGGGCTCTACCTCGCGGGCTCGGGCGCGCACCCCGGCGGCGGCATCACGGGCGGTCCGGGGACGAACGCCGTGCGGAAGATCCTGAAGGACCTCTAGTCGCGATCGCCGACGGAGCGCAGAGGATGAACATCGGACCGCTCGTGCTCGAGGGTGGCGACGAGCTGCACCCGGGCAACGAACCGCAGGACCGTCTCCTCGTCGATGCCGCTCGAAGCGGCCCCGCGTTCGTCGTGACGACCGCGGCGGCGCGTCAGCATCCCGAACGGGCGGCCGAGAACGCCCGGCGATGGTTCGGCGAGCTCGGTCTCGAGCTCGAGGAACTGCCGCTCACCACCCGATCCCGGGCTCGCTCCCCGGAGCTCTCGGCTCGTGCCCGAGCCGGGCGGTTCTTCTACCTCGTCGGCGGCGACCCGGGGCTCGTCCCCAAGGTGCTCGCCGGAACCCCGTCGTGGGAGGCGATCGTCGAGGCGTGGCGCGACGGTGCCGCGCTCGCTGGATCATCGGCCGGAGCGATGGCGTTCGGGGAGTGGACGTTGATCCGCGATCGGATGCCGGGCGACGACCGCCGCCGGTACCAACGGGCGCTCGGGCTCGTCGCGGGGATCGCCGTGGTGCCCCACTTCGACACGTTCGGCACCCGCTGGGTCGATGCGTCGCTCGAGGCAGCGCCCCTCGACGACGTGATCCTGCTCGGACTCGACGAGCGAACCGCCGCGACGTTCGTCGACGGGCGCTGGCGGGTGGAGGGCGCCGGCTCCGTCTCCCTGATCACGCGCGCGCACCACACCGTGTTCGGGTCCGGGGAGGAGATCCGCGGCCTCCCCCGGCCGGGCGTGTGGGAAGCTGACCCGCCATGAGCGACCCGCCCGACTTCCGGCTGGAGCACACCGAGCTCCGCGGGGACGACGAGTTCGCCGAATTCTCGAACGTCGATCTCCCGTACTACTCGGACTGGCACGGCTCGTTCGAGAAGCTCGCGTGGGCGACCGACGACGGGTCCCTCGCGGCTGCGCAGGCCGATGTCGCGATCGTCGGGGCGCCGTTCGATGAGGGAGTCTCGTCGCGACCCGGGGCGCGGTTCGGCCCACGAGCGATCCGGATGGCCCCGACCACCTGGGCGAGCGATTCCGCGTGGTCGATCCAGCTCGACACCGAGCCGTACGCGCGCCTCACCGTCGTCGACGCCGGCGACGCGCCCATCGTTCCCACCCGCCCCGAACGCGCGCTCCGCGTGATCCACCAGAAGGTCCGGCAGGTCGCGTCCCACGGAGCTATCCCGATCGTGCTCGGCGGAGATCACTCCATCACGTATCCGAGCGCGGCCGCCGTATCGCGACACGTGTGGCCCGGCTCCGTCGGGGTCATCCATTTCGATGCGCACGCCGACACGGGCGCCGACCAGTGGGGGAACCTCTACGCCCACGGCCAGCCGATGCGACGGCTGATCGAGGAGGGTTGGGTCGCCGGTCGGAACTTCGTGCAGGTCGGGCTCCGCGGCTACTGGCCGGACCGCGAGACGTTCGGGTGGATGCGGGAGCAGGGGTTCCGCTGGCACCCGATGGTCGAGATCGAGGACCGCGGCGCCGAGCCCGTGGTCGCCGACGCGATCGCGGAGGCCCTGGACGGGCCCGACCGGATCTACCTCTCGGTGGACATCGACGTCGTCGATCCGGGGATGGCGCCAGGCACCGGGACCCCGGAGTCAGGGGGGCTCCTCGCGCGCGAGCTGCTCCGCGCGGTCCGGCAGATCGTGGGCGCGGTCGAGCTGGCGGGGATGGACGTCGTCGAGGTGTCCCCGCCCTACGACACATCCGAGATCACGGCGATCCTCGCGCACCGGGTCGTGATGGAAGCGATCGCGGCCCTCGCCGCCAAGCGGGCCTGAAGGGCCGCTCGCTCAAGCGCTTCCACGGGTGCGTCGAAGCCTGAACGGTGATCGAGCCGAGCCCCGCCTTCGGCGAGGCCTCGGCGGCCCTCCAACGGCTCACGGAGAACGTCGCCAAGGTCATCGCCGGGAACGACGACGCCGTCCGTACGGCTGCGATCTGCATGTTCGCGGATGGCAACCTGCTGCTGGAAGGCGTTCCGGGAGTGGGGAAGACCACGCTCGCTCGCGCGCTTGCCGCGTCGATCGGGGGCGCCTTCACCCGTATCCAGGCGACCCCCGATCTGCTCCCCTCGGACCTCACGGGTGTGAGCGTGTTCGACCAGGTCACCGGTTCGTTCCGCTTCGTGCCGGGCCCCGTGTTCGCGAACGTGGTGCTGGTGGACGAGATCAACCGGTCGACGCCCCGCACGCAATCGGCGCTGCTCGAACCGATGGAAGAGCGCCAGGTGACGGTCGAGGGGGTTACCCATGCCCTGCCGGAGCCGTACCTCGTGATCGCGACCCAGAACCCCGTCGAGCAGCACGGGACGTACCCCCTGCCCGAGGGACAGCTGGACCGTTTCGCGCTCGCGGTGGGCGTGGGCTATCCGGATGAGGGCGGCGCGACCGAACTGGTCCGTCGCCAGTTGGAGCGACACCCCCTGAACGATCTGGAGCAGGTGCTCACGCCGCAGGAGGTGCGGACCGCGCAGGACGTGGTCCGGACCGTCCACGTCGATGAGGCCGTGCTCCGGTACGCGGTCGAGCTCGTCACGGCGACGAGGGCCGCTCCCGAGCTGGCCCTCGGCGCGTCGCCGCGCGCGTCCGTGTGGCTCGTGCGCACCGCGCAGGCGCGCGCCGTCGCGATGGCGCGGGACTACGTGCTGCCGGACGACGTGAAGGCTCTCGCGGTCCCCGCGCTCGCGCACCGGGTGTTGGCGAAGGACGCCCGGGCGAGCGGGCCGACCTGCCGGGGCGTCATCGCGCGACTGCTCGAGGAGGTACCGATCCCGCTGCACGCGACGCGAGGCGCCTGAGCCTCATGCGCCTGCGCAAGCGCGCCGTCGGTCTGCTGCTCGGCGCCGCGGTCCTGTTCCTGATCGGGACGAACGTCCAGGCCGGATGGCTCTACGTGATCGCGGCGTTGCTCCTCGGTGCGCTCGCCGCCGGTCTCGTGCTTCCGTTCGCCGCCCTCCGCGGGCTTTCGATCGAGCTCGCGGCGCCCGAGGAGGCGGAGCAAGGCATGCCGACGATCGTGGAGTTGCGGGTGCGCGGACCCGCGCGCGGCGTCCGACGCAACGTCACCGTCCGTGACCCCCATCTCGAGCCCGTCCGAACGCTCTTGCCGCCGATCCGGCGACGCGAACGGGTCGAGGTGAGCACGCTGCGGACACCTCGACGGCGCGGCGAGCTCCTCACGGTCGGCGCGGAGCTTCGCTCGGACGCGCCGTTCGGCGTGGCCGAACGGCGCGTCCGAGCGAAGCTCGAGGCCCGGACCCTCGTCTTGCCGCGCGTCTTCCCGCTCGGACCCTTGTCGTTCCTCGAGCCGATCGCGACGAACGCCCGGGCCGTGCACGAGGCGCCGCGTCGCGGCCAGGGACCGGACTACCTCAGCGTGCGGGAGTATCGACCGGGCGACCCCATGCGCCATGTGCATTGGGCGCTGACGGCGCGGCACGGCCGGTTGATGGTGCGGGAGTTCGAGGAGGAGCGGACGCGGCGCCTCGTGGTCGTCGTCGACACCGAGCGAGACGAGGGCGAGGCGTGGACGCCCCTCGATCGTTGTTGCTCGGTCGCCGCGTCCGTGCTGGACGCGGCGACGGCGCACGGCCAGGGCGCGCGGCTGATCGCCGCGCGCCCCGGCCTGGGCATCGACGTTCTCCCGCGGGCCGACCGGTCCGAGATGTTCCGGTGGCTCGCGAAGCTGGAGCCGAGCGGTGTTCCGCTCGAGGAGGTGCTGGCAGGTCTGGCGCCGGAGAACCTCCGTGGGATCCAGACCCTCGTCATCGCCTTCCCGAACTGGGGTGGCGGGGAGCGTCCTCGGTTGGACGGCGACGTGCGCCGGCTGGTGCGCCTGGTCCCCCGGGTGGTGTGCGTGCTCGCCGAGCCGGGCTCGGGCGAGGCCGGCCCCGTGGCCGAAGCGCTGGGCGCGGCCGGCGCCGACGTTCGCCGGTGGGGCCCCGCGGACGATCTCGCGGAGGCGATGTCGCGTGAGGAGGTCCGGGCGTGAGGTCGACGAGACGGCAGCCCGCCGCGCCCGAAGACTCGATCCCGATGCGCGTGGTCGTCGCGCTCGCGGTGGAGATCGGCATCATCGCCTTGGCGTTGCAGGGTGCGGTGACGGGCGTCGTCGCCGTGACCGCGCTCCTCCTCGCGCCGGCCGGGTATGGCTTCTCGTACGTCCGTCGAGCTCGACCCAGCATCGTGCTGAAGGTGTTGCTGGCGGCGGGGCTCGTCGTCGCGACGCTGGGGTTCCTCCAGTCCGTGCGCTCGATCACGACGGTGGATGCCGCGCGTGTCCCGCTCGCCGCCCTGTTCCTGTGGGTCCAGGTCCTCCACGCATTCGACGTTCCGCGCCGGCGCGACCTGGCGTTCTCGATGACGTCGTCCACGACCCTGATCGCGGCCGCCGGGGCCTTGGCGCTCACCACCTCGTTCGTGTGGGTCTTGGGTCTCTGGGCGACGCTGGCCGCCGCCTGGCTCTGGCTGTCGGCCGCGCCCCGGCCAGACCGGTACGCCGCCCCGCTCGCGATCCGGACGATGGTCGACGGCGCGCGGCCGCGCTTCGCGGGCGTGCGTTCGGCGGTCGCTGCCGGGATCGCCGCCCTGTGCTTGGGGAGCGCGGTCTTCCTCGCGATGCCGAGGCTGCCCGCGTCCCTCGTGCGAACGCCTCCGTTCACGCTGGGTCACCGAACGACGACCTCGTCCTCGACCGACGCCGTGACGAACCCGGGACTCCCGAGCGCCGGCGGAGACGGCGTCGTGGACTTCGCCCCGCTCGGGTATCCGGGGTTCAGCTCCACGATGGACCTCCGGGCGCGTGGCGCGTTGTCGGACCAGATCGTGTTCCGCGTCCGGGCGGACCAGCCCGAGCTCTGGCGTGCGGAGGCCTTCGACACCTACGATGGCTCGCTCTGGACCGCCTCCGACACCAGTTCGTCCGCACTCAGCCTCGACGCCGACACGCAGTCCTTCGAACCCGGCTATCCGCCGATCGAGGCCCCGCTCCCACCGCCGTTCTCCAACGAAGTCGTCCAGACCTTCTACGTGTCGCAAGCGCAACCGAACGTCCTGTTCGCCGCCGCACGCGCGGAGAAGGTCTACTTCCCGGGCAGCGGCCTGCAGATGGACCGGTACGGCTCGATCCGCTCGTCCTTCCTGCTGGACGAGGGGATGGTGTACTCGGTCGTGTCGCAGGTGCCCGTCGTGCCGACCCCGCTCTTGCGGCTGCTGCCCCGGCCGAACACGAACGCGCCATCGCTCGCCCGGTACCTGCAGCTCCCGGCGGAGCTGCCGCAGCGCGATCGCGACCTCGCCGCGCGGATCGTCGGCGATGCCGACAGCGAGGAGGAGGCGGTCGTCCGCGTCCAGGCATGGATCCAAGACCACACGCGCTACGACCTCTCGGTCCCGCGCGAGCCTGCGGGCGTCGACGCGGTCGATCACTTCCTGTTCGAGACCCGACGGGGTTTCTGCGAGCACATCGCGAGCGCGATGGCCGTGCTGCTCCGCGCGGACGGGATCCCGACGAGGATCGTGACCGGGTACGGACCCGGCGATCGCAACCCGTTGACCGGGTACTTCGAGGTGCGCCAGGCCGACGCGCACGCGTGGGTGGAGGTCTACTACCCGCGCGTGGGCTGGCTGCCGTACGACCCGACGTTCGGTGTCCCGCCCGCCGAACCGGTCGCCGGAAGCCTGATCGGCGCCGAGGTCATCGCCTCGATCCAGCGGTTGATCCGGGAGCACGTGCCGGCGCCGCTCAAGGACGCGGTCGGCCGGGGGGTGCACGCGTTCCTCGCCGTGGCGCCGGTCGTCGGACGCTGGTGGCCGATCGGGGTGCTCGCGTTCGGAGGCGCGGCGCTCGCGATCGGCTACGGACGGCGCCGCCGGCGCCGATCGCGAGCGCCGCGCCCCCCCGACGCCGCCGGTCGGGCGTTCGAAGCGCTCGTCGATGCGCTCGCGGCCGCGGGTCACCCGCGCCCGCCGAGTCAAACCCCGAGTGAGCTCCTGGCCTCGCTCCCGGCCGACCCCGACCTCCTGCCCGAGGTCCTAGGCGAGGCGGGGATCGTCGTGCGGACGTTCGAGCTGGCGCGGTTCGGCGAACCCGAACGACGGCCGGACGAGGCCGCCGTCGATCGCGCCCACACGGCAGCGGCTCGGGTGCGCGAGCTCACCCGTCGTTGAGCGGGCGGTCGCGGTAGCGTGACTGCATGTGCAGAAGCATCAAGCGTCTCCGCGAAGGTTCCGAGGTCGCGCCGCCCGACGAGGTCCGGGAGGCCGCGCTCCAGTTCGTCCGCAAGGTGAGTGGCTTCCGGCAGCCGTCGGCCCGGCACCGCGACGCGTTCGACCGGGCGGTCGACGAGGTCGCGGAAGCATCACAAGCCCTGCTCGATGCGGTCGCGCGGGAGCTCGCGTGAGTCCGAGCGGTTTCGCATTCGACCCGGCTCCCGGGGAGATGCGGGCGATGGGCCGGACCGTCCTGGACGCCGTGATCGGGTGGATCGGTGGGCTCGAGGGGGCTCCCGCCGAGAACACGGAGGACGCGCTGCAGGTCGCGGCCAAGCTCGAGGCGGCACCGCCCGAGCACGCCGACGGGGACTTCGACGGGCTCCTCGAGGACGCGATCGAGGCCGCCCGCAACACGTACGAGTTCAGCGGGCCGGGGTACCTCGCCTACATCCCCGGCGGCGGTCTGTTCACGGCCGCGCTCGCGGAGTTCCTGGCGCAAGCGCTCAATCGGTTCGACGGCTTGTGGCAGCCGAGCCCGGCGGTGGTCCAGATCGAAGAGAACGTGACCCGGTGGATGTGCTCGCTCTTCGACTTCCCGGCCGAGACGTCGCAGGGCCTCCTCACGACGGGCGGTTCGCTCGCCAACCTCTCCGCGTTCGTGACGGCGCGACACGCGAAGCTCGGCGAGGACTTCCTGGACGGCACGTACTACTGCACCGATCAGACGCATGCGAGCAACACGAAGGCGGCGACGATCGCCGGGTTCTCGCGGCGGAACCTCCGCCTCGTCCCGACCGACCGGGAACTTCGGATGGATCCCGACGCCCTCCGCTCGATGGTCCGCGAAGACCGGGCGGCGGGCCGCCGTCCGTTCCTCGTGATCCCGGCCGTCGGTACGACGAACACCGGTGCGGTCGATCCCCTCGGCGACATCGCGGGGGTCGCGGAGGACGAGGCGCTGTGGATGCACGTCGACGGCGCCTACGGCGGCTTCTTCCAGCTCACCGATCGGGGCCGCCAGCGGTTCCGAGGCATCGAACGGGCCGACAGCGTCACGCTCGATCCACACAAGGGACTCTTCCTGCCCTACGGGACGGGCGGCCTGGTCGTGCGGGACGGGGCCGCGCTCCGCGACGCGCACTACGAGGGCGCCGCCTACCTCCAAGACCTGCCGTCGACGGGCAGCTGCCGAACTACAACGAGTACTCGCCCGAGCTCTCGCGGGACAACCGAGGGTTCCGGGTGTGGTTCCCGCTGGCCTTGCATGGCGTGGCCGCGTTCCGCGAGGCGCTCGACGAGAAGCTCGATCTGACCGATCGGCTCCATCGGGCCCTCGTCGCTGATCGCAACCTGGAGATCGGCTGGGATCCGCAGCTCACCGTCGTCCCGTTCCGCCTCCGAGCGGCCGACGACGGTGCGAACCGCGAGCTGCTCGCGCGGATCAACGCGTCGAAACGCGTGTTCCTGTCGAGCACGATGATCCGTGACGAATACTGGGTCCGTGCCTGCATCGTGTCCCACCGCACGCACGCCGATCGTGTGGACGAGTGCGCAGCGATCGTTCGCGCGGCGGCCGCCGGGCTGGCGGGGTGAACGAGGCCGATGCCCGAGTTCCCCGAGGTCCGAGGACTCTCCGAGCGCGTCCATGAGATCGTGCAGGGCGCGCGGTTCGATCGCGCCGACATCCTGCAGTTCTCATCGCTGAAGACGTACGCGCCTCGCCCGGAGGAGCTCCGGGGAGCGACGGTCGGGTCGGTCAGCAGCCGTGGGAAGTACCTCGTCTTCACCTTCGACGACGACGAGCGCCGGCTGCTGGTGCACCTCTCCCAAGGAGGTCGCATCGATGTCGAGGCGCCGCCGAAGAGCACCAAGCCTCGCGGGAGCGTGGTCCGGTTTCGTTTCGAAGAACGGCCCTCGCTGCTGGTGAAGGAGTTCGGGACCCAACGGAGATCGGGCTGGTGGATCCTCGCCGCCGGCGACGACGGTCCGCTCGCGAAGCTCGGACCCGAGGCGTTGAGCGCGGAGGCCGACGAGCTCGTCATGAGCTCGACCGACACGCGGCGGGTGCACACGATCCTGCGCGACCAGCGGACGATCGCGGGCATGGGTCGCGGCTACACCGACGACGTGCTGCACGACGCGAAGCTCTCGCCGACGTCGCAGCTGGGGAAGCTCGATGCCGATCAGCGGGCGACGCTCGTCACGTCGATCCATCGGATCCTCGGCGACGCGCTCGAGGCCGAACGGCGCCGCAGCGGGGGCCTCCCCACCAAGCTCGGCGATCACTTCACGGTGCACGGACGCTCGGGGGAGCCCTGCCCCCGCTGCGGCGCCGACCTCCGGCGCGTCTCGTACGAGGACTACGAGGTCACGTACTGCCCGACCTGCCAGACGGGCGGCAAGATCCTGGCGGATCGGCGACTCTCGCGTCTGCTGCGCTGAACGCCTGAGGCTCGGTGCTACGGTCCTCGACCGTGGACCAGCTCCCCATGACTCCGCGACCCGATCCGCCGCCGCGTCTCGGCGTCCTGCAACGCGCCCGCGGGCACCTGATGGATCTGACGCCGCTCAAGGTCTCGCGCGACTTCCGGCTGCTCTTCTTCGGGCACAGCGTGTCCAACTTCGGGGACGAGATCGTCGCGGTCGCGATCCCGTACCAGGTCTTCAAGATCACCGGATCGACGCTGGCCGTCGGGTTGCTGGGGCTGGCGGCGCTGATCCCGGTCTTCGTGTTCCCCATCATCGGCGGAACGGTTGCCGACGCGGTCGAGCGACGGCGGTTGGTCACGGTGACCCACGTGCTGCTCGCCGCGCTTTCGGGGTTGATGGCGATCAACGCGCTCCTCCCGCACCCGCTCCTGTGGCCGATGTACGTCTTCACGTTCGTCGCGGCCGGCCTGTACACGTTCAACCGCCCCGCCTTGGACACCTGGCCTGCCCGGCTCCTCGACAAGGGACTGCTGCCGTCGTCGAACGCGCTCGACGCCGGGTTCGGCACCTTCGCCGGGATGCTCGGACCGGTCGCGGCCGGCTTCCTGCTGGTCGCGATCGCGCCGGCCGGGGTCTACCTGTTCGACGTCGCCACGTTCCTCGTTGCGATCGGGGCGTTCCGGTTGATGCGCCCGTCACCGCCTGCGGACGAGGAGAACGAGGTCAGTTGGGCGGCGGTCAAGGATGGGTTCCGCTTCTTGAAGGGCAAGCGGAACGTCCAGTCGGTGTTCCTCGCGGACCTGAACGCGATGATCTTCGGGTTCCCGATGGCGCTCTTACCGGCGGTGGCGCTGCATCTCGCCGGTGGCGCCGAGGGGGCGCAGGCGCACTACCTCGGGTTCCTCTACGCGGCGCCGGCCGCGGGAGCGTTCGTCGCGACGCTGCTTTCGGGCCGTGCGAAGGACGTTCGTCGGCAGGGAAGGGCGATCATGCTGTCCATCGTGGTGTGGGGCGCCGCGATCGTCGTGTTCGGTCTCTCGCACGTGCTCTGGCTGTCGCTGCTCATGCTGGCGATCGCCGGGGCCGGCGACATGGTGAGCGGCATCTTCCGGATCTCGATCATCCAGGCTGCGGTCGAGGATCGGTACCGCGGGCGTTTGGAGGGGATCGGCATGGCGGTGTGGGCCACCGGGCC